>OCHV01001830.1_pt1 | contig 12953 bp, 7 predicted proteins | sample 1538461 | NCBI WGS metagenome assembly OCHV01 (sample SAMN04571692, study PRJEB22368) | human gut metagenome | biome: human gut; material: stool | host: Homo sapiens | place: Luxembourg | collected 2012-08-03 | reverse complement strand
GTCGGCGGCCCGGATGCCGCCCGCCGTTCCACGCCACGACATGACCGTGGCGTCGGGCGACATGCCGCCGTCCACGATTTCGTCCCAGCCGATCAGCCGCCGCCCGTGGCGGGAGAGAAATTTCTCGATCCGGGTGTTGAAGTAGCCCTGAAGTTTGTCTTCGGCGCTGTGGCGGGTGTCGGCTTTCAGCCCCGCCCTGCGGATCAGCGACTGGCATTCGGGACACTCCCGCCACCGCGTGCGCGGCGATTCGTCGCCCCCGATGTGGATGTACTTCGAGGGGAAGAGTCCGATCACCTCTTCGAGGACCTTTTCCACGAAATCGAAGACTGCGGGATTGCCCGCGCAGAGGATGTCGCGGCGCACGCCCGGCTGCGGGGTGATGACGTACGGCCCGCCCGTGCATCCGAGTTCGGGGTAGGAGGCGAGCGCCGCTGTCATGTGGCCCGGCATGTCGATCTCCGGAACGACCTCGATATACCGGCGTGCGGCATACTCGACGATGTCGCGGATTTGCCGTTTGGTGTAGTAGCCGCCGAAGGTGCCCGGCTCGCCCGCGAGCGTCGTGTCGCGGCGGAAAGCCCCGGTTTCCGTCAGACGGGGATAGGCGTCGATCTCGATCCGCCACCCCTGATCGTCGGTCAGGTGCCAGTGGAAGACGTTGAGGTTGTGCAGCGCCGCCAGATCGATGATCCGCTTCACCTCTTCGACGGGATAGAACGTGCGCCCTACGTCGAGCATCACGCCCCGGTAGCCCAGATACGGTTCGTCGGCGATGCGGACCGCCGGGAAAAGCACCTTGGCCGCTTTTGCGGCGCCCATCGCCTTGCGGAGCGTCTGGATGCCGTAGAACACGCCGGCGTCGGACTCCCCGCTGACGGTGATGCGGTTTTCGGAAACCTCTATTTCGTACGCTTCGCCGCCTTTGCCCGGCGCGTCGGCCCGCAGGATGACTGCCCTGCCGTCGTCGCAAAGGCCGTCCGGACCGGTGATTTCGGGGGCCGAGCCGACGACCGATTCGACATATCCGGCGAGAAACTCCGCATTGGCGCGCATGCCGTCGTTGTCGTCGGTGCATATGATCCGGGTGCGGGCGTCCAGTTCGAAATCGCTGCCGTCGCCGGGCGCGATTTCGCCGGGGCACGGCACGATCCGGTAATCGGCGGTCGTTTTGCCGCTCTCGCCGCAGGCCGTGAGCGCGATACAGGCCAGCAGCAGGTGGAATGAAAATTTCATGTCAGGGTTTTTCAGGAAAGTGGTCATTAGAAACCGCCTCCCCGTAAATTCGGTTTTACGGGGAGGCTCGTTTCGTTCGGACGGTTATTGGGCGAGAACGCCGTCCCATGTATATCCCACCTCGATGCGTTTGTCCGGGGTGAAGATGTAGGGGGTGTTTGAGGACGCCCGGTGGATGAGGGCGTCGGGCTGTTTGCCCGTGGCGTCTTTGAAGAGGTAGGTCTCCGTTTCCGTCATCGGAGTGTCCTCTTCGATGCATTTTACCGTGGAGCCCGGAACCATCGCCTTGCCTTCGGTGTACTCGTTGAGTTTCCAGTAGCCCAGCAGACCCGGCGTGTCGGCCGGAACCGCATAGCGGTTGTTGTTCAGCTCCTCGACGCTGCGCGCTACGGACCAGAACCGGACCTGACAGTAGCGGTAACGCAGGCTTCCGAGGTTGCCGGAAGCGGATTCGTTACCGAAGCGGATGCCGTTCAGGGCGTAGAACTGCGTCGCGGCATAGCCCGATTTGGCCGTGTAGCCGACGTTGCCGTTCACGTAGAGCGTGATGTCACCTTCGTCGCACACGATGGCGATATGGTGCCAGATGTTCGACTGGAGCGGGATGGAGGAGATCTGTTTGCCGGAGCGGCTGACCATGCCGTTGAGCAGGCTGTTCTTCGTGCCGCCGCCGCTGTCGCCCAGACGGAGCATGAAGCCGTCCTGAATGATCTTCGTGCCGCCCTGCTCGTAGTATCCGATGGCCGACGCGAGCCATGTCGTCGTGTTGCCGGTGTAGATCTGACTGGGGTTGAACAGCGTTTCGAAGGTCCACGACGAGAGTTTGTAATCTTCGGCGAAGCGTGTTTGCAGATAGCTGTTGCCCGTGATCTCGACTACGTTCGAATAGGGAACCGGCGTTGCGGCCAAGACGAATGCGTCGGCGCCTTCGAGCACCTGCATGGCATCCCCTTCGGCCTTTACGGCGATGGGCAGCGCATGGACGAATCCCGTCTTGTTCTGCTCCGTGGTGAGCGGATGCAGTGTGATTGTCACCGGATTGGAGACGACCTTGCCTGCGGGGATCACCGCGCTGCTTTCGAATTCGTAGTTGGTGTTCGGAAGCAGTGTGTAGGAGGTGTTGTTCTGTTTGTTGTACTCGTCGAGGGCCTTCTCGTCCACGTATACGGTGAGTTTCAGATCCCTGCCCAGCGGTTTCGAGATGCGGGGCGTGACCGTGTAGACGCTGCCGTCGTCGGGAATGACGAACGAGACCGATTTGGCCGTTCCGACCGCTTCGTTCAGGAAGAGTCTGCCGGGGCCCGTTACGTCGTCGTATTTGAGTTCGGCGTTGTCGCAGGACACGAGTCCCGTCACGATCGCTGCGACGGCCGATAAATAAAATGCCTTGATTTTCATTGCAGTGGTTTTATTCGGTTATTCGTTCGGAACCTCTTCTTCGTTCTCGGACCGATGTACGGCGTTGATGGCCTGCCGGGTCCACGGATAGAAGCCCGATTTGCCGGACAGATAATATTCGTATTCGATGTGGTAGGAGCCGAATCCGCCCTTGCGGTAGGTCTTGCCCTCCCATGTGGGTTTCCAGAGAGCCTGCCCCAGAAGCCGGTTGATGCCGCCCGTGTAGGAGCCGCCGCCCTCGGCGGCATATTGTTCGAAGTTGACCGTGGTGTAGAGCTTGCGGATCAGCTCTTCCGGCTCCATGTATCCCGAACCGTTCCGGATCACCGTGCTGATGTAGGAGTCGAGTCCCGAATCGGAGGAGGTACCGTACGCCTGCCAGATGAAGTAGTCGAAATAGGGCATGCAGCGGCCTTCGACGGCGTTGATCTCTCCGTCGATGACCAGCAGTTTGTCCGTGCCCGATTTCGGTCCGAGGTATTTGCCCAGCTCGTCCACGAAGATGTAGAAGTTGTCGCGGTTGGATAGCTCGCGTTTGCAGCCGGCTCCGCCGACGTTCGGCTCGTAGTCCAAGTCGATGCCGCTGTAGCCGCCCGTATAAACGCTGTCGGCGAGCATGCGGGCGTATTTGCGGATGGAGGCTTCCTGAGCGGCCCGTTCGTCCCGCCAGCCCGACGGAGTGTCCCATTCGGGCTTCCAGCCGAAATACTCCTCTTTCTGGGGGTTGTTCTGGTAATCGCCTCCGATCACGTCGACTCCCACCCAGCCGGTTATGGTGGTGCATACCACCTTGGTGCCCTTTACCCGCTGGACATACTCCATGTCGGCCTTCATGGCGTCGGTCAGGACGCTGGGACGCCACCGGCCCCAGATGGCTGCCAGATAGAGGCTGTCGGGAAGGCCCCGGAGCGAGTTCTTTAGGTTGGTGGCGTTGGCGCCCCAGCCGCCGAACCATCCCCATGCCATGTCGTAATCGGTCTCCGCCTTCCATTTGCGCAGGGCGGCGTAATAGGCGTCGTCGTGCCCGTCGCCCTTGAGGAACACCTTGCTTTCGGGTTCCGTCCACTCCTCGCAGGAGACCAGAGCGGACGCGAACAGCAGTAGGGACAGACACATCAATAATATCTTTTTCATACTTGTCGTTTTTTTCGGGTTACATTGAAAAATTGCCGGTCGGCAGAAGCGTTCTACCAAGCGGGTTTGTCCGTTTTTACATCCCACCACAGCCGGGTTCCGAACTTGTCGCCGCCGGCGCCCAGCAGGGCCACCGCCGCATCGTAGTTGTCGGCGTTGCGCGTCTGTTCGTTCGGAGCGAAGGGGATTCGCGAAGCGCCTTCGGTCGGCAGGTTAGGCTCGTTCGAGGCATTGGTGCTGGTGGGCGTGGGGTAGAACCGCGGATATCCCGTGCGGCGCTGCTCGGCCCACGCCTCCGTTCCGAGCGGATAGAGGGCGATCCATTTCTGGGTGATGATCTTCTCGCGCTGCTTTTCCGCCGAAAGGGCGCCGTCCCATGCGACGGTGACGCTGTAGGCCGTGCCCGGCGTATAGTTGTTGGCTCTGCGCGGATCGGAATAGGCGGTCGGCGCGGCCGTGCCGGTGATGTAGGACGTGTAGTTTTCGGCCTGATACTGCTCGAACGAAAGGCGGATGCCCTCTTCGTAGAGCGTCTTGGCGTCGCCCGTCACGTCCCATCCGTTGACGGCCATTTCGGCCTTCAGGAAGGCCACTTCGGCGGCGTTCATCCACATGAGCCGGTCGAGGGCGTTGGTTTTCGGAAGCGAATAGTAGTCCTTCCACTGGCTGGAGGAGTAGGCGCCTACGCGCGAGCCGTGGTACTCGCTGTCCCGGACCGCAGGGTTGAAATATTTGGAGAGGCGCGGGTCGTCGAAGCTCTTCATGTAGGTGACGATCTCGGCCGCCGCATGCACGTCGCTGTAATCCTCGACCAGCCAGCGGAGCGGATTCTGGTCGTTGGTCTGGGAGACGTCGAGCGAGGCGTTGTCCGCGTTCGATTCGATCACGCCGTAGGGGTGCGCGACGGCCTCTTCGGCATAGCGTTCGGCATCGGGCGATACGTTCGAGATGCGCATGGCCAGACGGAGCTTGAGCGAATTGGCGAACCGGATCCATTTGGCGAGGTTGCCGTTGTAGACGTAATCCGCTGACGCGGCTTCTGCGACCACGTCCGTTCCGGCGAGGGTGATGTAGGTCTCCAGCACGTTCACCGCATGGTCGAGGTCTTCGAGCATGAAGCCGTAGACGGCCTCCTGCGACTGGTAGGGAGCGGTCAGGTCGTCGTTGTTCTCCATCGTGCGGTAGGGGATGGGTCCCTGAATGTCGGTGACGCGCTGCATGGCCGCCACGCGGATGATCTGGGCGAGCGCCATGCGGTAGTCATCTTCCGGCTCTTCGAGTTCGGCCTTGATGGCCCGCCAGTTGCTGTATATGTTGGTCATGGGCACCTCGTAGGGAGGATTGGCCCAGTCGTTGGCGATTCGGTAAAAGGCGAACATGCCGGTGTTCCATCCCGCATCGGTCGATTTGGCATAGGCGAAGTAGCGGCCGTAGGCGCCTCCCGACACGTTTTCCACGATCTGATATTGGTTCTTGACGGTGGGAATCACGTTGTACTGCATGCTTTTGATGTAGTCCCAGACGTCGCGGTCTATCGTGCTCGGCTGGTCGGGGTTCCGGTTGTAGGCTTCGAAATTGCCCGTGCAGGACAATGCCGCCAAGGCGACGGCGCCGAACAACAGTCTGTTTATGATGTTCATGTATTTTCTCATAACGGTCTTAAGGCTTGGTTAGAACTTAAGTTGGATATTGAAACCGAGGCTTCGCAGGCTCGGCTGCATGAAGTAGTCGATACCTTGGAGGTAGGAACCGGTGGAGGCCGTGAGTTCGGGGTCGAACGGGGCCTTGCAGTAGATCATCCAGAGGTTGCGCCCTACGAGCGATGCGGTCAGCTTGACCCGGTCGCCCATCCATTTCTTCGGGAAGGTATATCCGATGCTCATCTCCTGAAGGCGGACGTTCGTGGCGCTGTAGGTGTAGTGGGAGAGCAGCTGCCCCAGACCGACGGTCTCGTAGTAGTGCTGCGCGTCGATCCTGCCGTTGTTGATGGGCACGCCGCCGGCGTCGCGCGCATCGGCGCTCGCCTTCGAGACTCCGAGTCCGTCGAGGAATCCTTGGGTGGGCGATACCACGATGCCGCCGAAGCGTGCGGAGAAGAGCAACGAGAGGTTGATGCCCTTGTAGGAGAAGTCGTTGCGGAAACCGGCGTTGTAATCGGGCAGTACCGAGCCGAGTTTGATGCGCTCGTCGGTGACCATCAGCTTCGGGTCGTTGGGGTTGATGTAGATGTAGCCGTTCTCGTCGAGCCGCAGGTCTCCGTAGGCGTACAGGTCGCCCATGGTGCCGCCTTCGGTCATGATGAAGTTGGCGCCGCCCATGCTGGCCACTTCATACTCCTTGAGCGTGTAGTATTTGTCCGTCTGCGGGTCGTAGTAGTTGTTCATCAGTTCGACGACCTTGTTCTTGTTGTGGCTGAGCGTGAGGCTGGAGCTCCACGAGAAGTCCCTCCATGTCTTGTCGTATCCGATCGAAAGCTCGAAACCCTTGTTTTCGACGTTGCCCGTCTGCGCGTACATGTTTTCGTAGCCGGCCGAGCCAGACAGGGGCACGAGGAAGGTCTGGTGTTTGGTGTTGGACTTGTAGTAGGTGAAGTCCAGCGAGAGCGAATTGGCGAACAGCCGGGCGTTCAGACCCACCTCCCACGAGGTCGTGTTTTCCGGGCGGAGATTCTGGATCGGTCTGGTGGCGCTCGTGGACCACGAACCCTGCTTCCATTTGTAGGTCAGGTAGGAGATGCCCCAAGGAATCGGGCTGCCCACTTCGGCCCACGAAGCCCGCACCTTGAGATAGTCGATGAACGAGGGGAGCTTCACCATTTCGTGAATCAGGCCCGAAAGGCCGACCGAGGGGAAGCAGTACGACAGGTTGTTCGTATAGGCCAGATTCGAATGCCATTCGTTGCGGACCGTGGCCGTGAGGTAGAGCATGCCCCTCCATCCGGCCTCCACGCTTGCGAATACGGCCTGCTCCTGTTCGCGTTTGCGTTCCTGAAGCCGTTGGCCCGATGCGCCGTAGGGGTTGGTGTTGGTCAGCGAGAAGAAGTTGGGCAGTTCGAGCGGACCGCGCGCTCCGGCGATGCTGGAGAGCTGGTCGGAGATGCTGGCGCCGACATTGGCGAAGAGCGAGAACTGCTCCCAGTGCTTGTTTACGGTGGCGATGAAGTCACCGTAGCGGTGGGTGTCCTCCTCTTTGGTGAATTCGAAGAATCCGTTGTCGCCGCCGGCGAACAGCGGGTCGGTCGATGCGTAGAGCTTGCGCGACGATTCGCCGACGCTCAGGTCGGCTTTGGCGCGGCCGGCAAGGGTGAGCCAGTCGGTCACCTTGTAGGTGAGGCTCGCGTTCATCATGGAGCGCCGCCGCTTGTTGTTCTGGACGTTGCGGTGCATCATCCACAAGGGGTTCTGCATGTCGAGCGCGCCGCGGCCCCACGCCCAGTTCTGCACGTAGCGTTTTTTGTTCGAATCATAGATCTCGAACATCATCAGATCCTCGACGCTTTCGCCGCGCGGGTAGGTGTAGAGCGAGGTCAGCGGGTTGAAATAGCGTCCTGCCGAGAGCATGTTCTGGTCTTCGGTCTCCACGTAGCTGAAGCCTGCGTCCAGCGTCATCCGATCCTGCAGGAACGAGGTCGTGTTGCGAACCGTGACGGAGTATTTGTCGTATGAGTTGTTGGGCAGGATGCCGTTGGCATAGACGTGCATCAGCGAGGCGTAGGTCTGATTCTTCTCGTTACCCACGGAGATGCTGGCGTTGGTCTGCGTGTTGGCTGCCGTGTTGAAGAAATCTTCCGGGTTATAGGACGAAGGGGTCGCCAGTACCCCCCCCCAGCTGGAGTAGGTTCTCGGCTGGTTGCCGTATTTGGTCTGGAAATCAGGCATTTTGAGCGGCGAGGAGAAGGTCGTCTGGTTGGAGAACGAAATCTGGGGCCGGCCGGCCTTTCCCTTCTTGGTGGTGATCACGATCACGCCGTTTGCGGCGCTCGATCCGTAAAGCGCCGCCGCCGAGGGGCCGGTGAGCACGGTCATGGATTCGATGTCGTCCGGGTTGAGGTCCGTGAGACCCTCGCCGCGGGGCTGCGACTCGAACTCGCTCTTTATCTCGCCGTTGTTATTGTTGAAGAGGGGAATGCCGTCCACCACATAGAGGGCGTTGTTGCTGCTGCTGATGGATTTCAGACCGCGAAGCACCACGCGTGTGGCGCCGCCGATGCCCGATGCCGACGAATTGATGACCGCGCCTGCGATTTTACCGTTCAGCGAATTCATCAGATTGACGTCCTTCACGATGCTGATATCCTCCGAACTCACCTGCTGGGCGTTGTAGCTGAGCGCCTTTTCCGAGCGCTTGATGCCGAGGGCAGTTACGACCACGGCGTCTACGGCCTGCGACTCTTCGTGCAGCGTGAAATCGATCTGCGTGCGATTCCCCACGGTGACCTCTACGGGGCGGAAGCCCAGATAATTGACGACCAGCACGGCGTTCCCGGCCGAGGGGGATATCTGCAGCGAGTAGTCTCCGCCGGCTCCGGTGCTCGTGCCGACGGTCGTTCCCTTGACGATGACGGCCGCTCCGACGACAGGGTTGCCTTGTGCGTCGAGAACCTTGCCGGAAACCGATCTGGGTTGTGCGCTCACCTCTTTGCGGACCGCCGAGAGCACGACATTCGAAGCGTCGATGCGGTAGGCCACGTCGGTTCCTTTGACCATCTGCGTCAGTGCGGTCTCGACGGAGGCGTCCGTGCAGGAGACGCTGACTTTCTGGGAAATGTTCACGTTCGCGTCGATGGCGAAGAGATAACTGGATTGTTTTTCGATGGCGTCGATCACCCGTTCCATCGGGACGTCCGCCATCGTGATCGTGATCCGGGGCGGTGCCGGCTGGGCAAAAGCCGCGACGGATGACAAAGATAGGGATACAGCAAATAGCAGCGAATATAAACTCCTGATTTGCAGAATCAATTTTTTGTTCATACTTTTGTATAAATTCTAGGGTTTAAGTAGGTTTTACGCCTGAAGAATGTACCTATGGATGCGCCAACATTCATAGGTTTTCTTTTTTTATCAGGACTTGATACGGAAGAAAAGGGTTCTCGGTTACTTTCTCATAGGCATCGGGCTGTTGGGTTCGTACTTCATTCGTTATCTGATATAGAGCGTATTGGTCGTAATATCCCGTTCGTAACTGAAATCGGCCGCGTGCTGCAGCACCGCGAGGGCGTGGTCTATCCCTTCGCTGATGCGGAGCTTGCATCGCTGGAACTCGATCTGGGGCAGATCGTCGCGCAGAATTTCCACGTTGATGTCGTAGCAGCGTTCGAACTTGGCCATGACCTCTTCGAACGTCATTCCCGTTATGCAGAGGATGCCGTCCGTCCAAAGCAGTTTGTCGGCGTTCTCCTGCGCGTGCAGCTGCAACTTTCCGTTTTCCAGATGGACCGTCTGGTTCGGCTCCATCGTGATCCGGTCGCTACGGTCCGTCCGGTTGCAGACCTGAACCCTGCCGCGGAGCAGGTCGGCGGTGAAAATTCCCTCCTCTTCGTTCGCCTCTACGTTGAATTTGGTGCCCAGCACCCTCACGTCGCAGGCGAACGTCTCGACGACGAACGGATGCTGCGGGTCGCTCTTGACGTCGAACATCGCCTCGCCCGTGACCTTCACCCGGCGCTCTGCGCGCGCAAAGACCGCCGGATACTCCAGCGTCGTGCCCGAATTGAGCCATACGGTCGTGCCGTCGGTGAGCGTCATGCTGATGCGTTCCCCGTTGGGCACGAACACGCTCAGCGAATTGTTGGAAGCCTTGCGGTCGAACATCTTCGTAGCTGCGAAATAACTCACTCCGAGACATAAGCACAGGACTGCCGCGATGCGCATGCTCCATGCGCCGATACTGCGCAGCGTCGGGAGCGGCCGGCGCTGGGGTTTCCGGCCTGCGGGGCGGTTTACGCGGGCTGCATTGAGCATATTGTCCAGCCCGTCGAAATATTTCCGGTTGGCCGGATCGGCGTCGAGCCAGTCCAATACCGTCTTGATCTCGTCTTCCGACGCTTCGTTCTGCAAAAACTTGTACAGTAATAAATCGTCCATCTTCTCTTCTTCTCTCTGTTAGTAGTAATAACAAACAAATGCACCGTGTTAGTAGTGAAACGGTGCATTTATTTGTTTAATAATTTATTTTATTAAATCAAGTTGCTGACAGCCAGCAGTATGATCAGCACGAAAATATAGTCCTTGAATTCTTCCCGGAGTATTTTCAAAGCCCGCCGCATCTCGAAATTGACGTGCGTGAAGGCGATGTTCAACTCCTGAGCAAGCTCTTTGTAGCTTTTGTTCTCGTAGCGGCTGCCTTCGAAAATGCGCCGCGTAAGTTCCGGCATCCGGCCGACGGCGCGGTCGAGCATCGTCTGCATCTCCTCCACGAACAGCGTGTCGGGAACGCAGGCCGCCAATGACTGAATGTCGGACTGGATCAGCCGCTGCTGGGTCGAATGCAGCTTTTTCTCGATCTGCAGGTGCAGCAACCGGGCCTTCAGGTGGTTCAGGCACTTGTTTTTGACGATGGTCAGCACGTAAGCCGGGGCGTTCACATCTTCCGGCAGCCGGTCCCGCTCCTCCCAGAACGCCATGAAACTGTCCGACACCAGATCCTCCGCAATTCCCCGGTCGCGCACGTAACGGTAGGCGACCTCGGTAAACCGGGGATTGTAGTCGGAATACAATCTCCCGAACTCCGCGGAGGTAATGCAGGTTTTGGTCGGTTTCTGGTGCATCGGGGGTAATTAATATGCCAAAATTAAGACTTTTAGTATTATTTGCAAAATCAAAATCCCCCAAATCGAAATCGCTCTGCCTCAAATCGTTGTTGCGGGGCCGCGAAATCTGTTTTTCCGGCCGGAAAGATTTTTGTCCCGCCGCGCGGAAATCGAAAAAAACGGACCGGAAAGATAGGGCGTATCTTTTCCCGGTCCGGATTATAATATAAGTTGTCTGCGGATGCGTCGCGATTTGTCAGACGGTTTTACAAGGCTTCGGCGACCACATAGGTGCTGCCGCCGATGAAGATCATGTCGTCGGCGCCGGCCAGCTCCTTGGCGCGGGCGACTGCGGCGGGAACTTCGGCGACGGTCTCGCCGTGCAGTCCGTAGATCGCGGCTTTGGCGGTAAGCTCGGCGGCAGAGAAGGCCCGTTCGGTCTTCGCCTGCGTGAAGATATAGTGGGCGTCGTGCGGCAGCAGGGGGAGGATATGGGCGAGGTCCTTGTCGCGGACGAAGCCGATCACGCAGTAGAGTTGTTTGTGGGGCGTGGCTTTGAGCTGCCGGGCGACGTAGGCGATGCCGTGGGGGTTGTGGCCGGTGTCGCAGACCGTAAGCGGCTGTTCGCCCAACTTCTGCCAGCGGCCCATGAGCGAGGTGTTGGCCGCCGTGTCGCGCGCACCTTCGAGGAAGGCGCGGCGGGAGATGGTCAGCGGCGTCTCCTCGTGCAGGAAATCGACCGTTGCGGCTGCCGTGACCATGTTGCGGCGCTGGTAGTTGCCCCCCAGATCGAGATCGACCTCGAAGTTGCGGTTGTCGCGGGTGCGGTGCATGCAGAAGTGCTGGCGGTCGTTTCCGCAGGGGCAGGGCTCGCACGAGAACTCCTGCTCGGCGTAGATGACCTTCGACTTGTTGGCGGCCGCGGCCTGCTCGATGACGTCGTTGTAGCGGGGGTCGCTCTCGCCGATGACTACCGGAATGCTCTTTTTGATGATGCCGGCCTTCTCGGCGGCGATTTTCGGCAGCGTGTCGCCCAGCAGCGCCGTGTGGTCCAGTCCCACGTTGGTGATGACGCTCACCAGCGGCACGATGATGTTCGTGGCGTCGAGACGTCCTCCGAGTCCCGTTTCGATCACGGCCACCTCGACGTCGCTCTGCGCGAAGTAGTCGAAAGCCAGCGCGGCGGTCATCTCGAAGAACGACAGCTCCAGCTCGACCATCTTGCCGTGGTGCTTGTCCACGAAGTTCACCACTTTCTGTTTGGGAATCATCTCTCCGTCCACCCGGATGCGTTCGCGGAAATCCTGCAGGTGAGGCGAAGTGAAAAGCCCCGTGCGGTAGCCCGCCTGCTGGAGCACCGATGCGATGATATGCGACACGGAACCTTTGCCGTTGGTTCCCGCCACGTGGATCGTGAAAAAGTTACGCTGGGGATTGCCTATGTGGCGGCAGAACGCGGTGATACGCTCCAATCCCGGCTTGTAGGCCGTCGCGCCTTTGGCTTCGAAGACCGGCAGCGACGAGAAGAGGAATTCGAGGGTCTGGGTGTAATTCATATCGGGTTTCGGGTTTTATTTTACGAGGTAATTTTTCCTTTTGACCCGGTAGGCGATGTAGTAAAGCACGCAGAGCAGCGTCAGGTACTCGGAAATGCGGCCCAGATAGTCGCCGTATCGGGTGTAGAAGGTGAGTTCGGAGTTGAGGGGCACGGCGGCGGAGATCACGCCCCGCTTTTTCCAGCCGAGGGTCTCCCCGATGTCGCCGCGGGCCGATATGAAGCCCGACATGCCCGTATTGGCCGAACGGGCGATGGCGCGGCGGTGCTCGATGGCCCGCAGCCGCGATATGGTGAACAGGTGCTTGTAACCCGGCGTGTCGCCCCACCAGCCGTCGTTCGAGATGATGGCCATGAATTGCGCTCCCCGGCGCACGAAGTCGCCGTAGAAGTCGCCGTAAAGTCCTTCGTAACAGATGGCCGGACCCATGCGCATGCCGGCGTGCGCGAAGGCCGTGCCGTGCTGGCCCATGCCGATCTGTCCCACGACGCCGCCCAAGTCGATGACCAGAAACTGCATGAGGTCGAAGATGACCGTCGGGGTGTTTTCCACGCCGATCACCAGCTTGCCTTTGTGGTGCAGCTGCGTGCGGCCTGCGGAGTCGAGTCCCACGGCCGTGTTGAAGTTGTCGTAGTAGCCTTCGCCGTAAGGGTTGCCCACGGCCGTGCGGGGTTGCAGTCCCGCCGCATAATAGCGGTTGGTGAAGGCACCGGTGACGAGCAGCGCCTGCGGATGGCTGCTGCGGAGCGTGTCGGCCAGCTCCTGCCAGAACGGTCCCGGCTCGTTGTCGAACCGGGTCTCGGTGAGTCCCGGTTCCCAGTAATGTCTCGGCACGGCCGTTTCGGGGAGCAGGATGAACTGCGCTCCGGCGGGGACTTCCG
>OCHV01001819.1_pt1 | contig 13026 bp, 9 predicted proteins | sample 1538461 | NCBI WGS metagenome assembly OCHV01 (sample SAMN04571692, study PRJEB22368) | human gut metagenome | biome: human gut; material: stool | host: Homo sapiens | place: Luxembourg | collected 2012-08-03 | reverse complement strand
AGTGGGGCGTGCAGATTGCGGGAATGATTTTTCAGACACGCTCTAGCCCGATTATGTACAGGTAATTTGAATATTGCATGACCAGCTGCTTTATCAGGAGGGTAAAGTGTGGATATGTGAAAAGCTATTTCTATTTTGGAAAAAAGAAAAAGACCTCATAACATAATATGAAGTCTTTAAAGGCACACACTGTGCAACTGGAAAAACCAGTGAGTTGAGTTTACTTTTATTTGAACTCGCAGTGCAAATCCGTAGGGGAACTACGATTTGCATCTTTATAATAATATACGGGAGGAGAAATGTCAAATGGAAAAGAAAAGTAAAAAAATTTATCTGGGACTTGATATTGGAACTGATTCAGTCGGATATGCTGTGACAGATGATCAGTATAATCTTCTGAGAGTTCATGGGGATGATGCATGGGGCAGTGTTATATTTGATGCAGCTTCTTTGAGCGATGAAAGAAGAAGTCATCGTTCTGCAAGAAGAAGACTGGACAGGAGACAGCAAAGAATAAATCTGCTGCAGGAAATTTTTGCTAAAGAAATTTCAAAGGTAGATGATCGTTTTTTTATTCGATTATCGGAAAGCTATCGTTGGAGAGAGGATGTTCAGGACCGGTATGTTTTTTTCAATGATGAGGAATATACAGATGTTCAGTATATGGGAGAATATCCAACGATTCACCATTTGATCTGTGAATTAATGAATAATAAGAATCCTCATGATGTGCGCCTGATATATCTGGCCTGCGCATGGCTGATAACACACAGAGGACATTTCCTTAATAATCTCAATGTGGAAAAACTGGATGAAATCATGGATATCAGCTCAGTGTATCAAAATTTTATAAATTATTTTACTGAAAATGGATACAAAAGACCATGGGGTGAAATAGATGTAAGTGCTTTGTCAGAGGTTTTGAAACAAAAAACAGGTATAACGGTAAAAAATAAAGAATTACAAAATATTCTTCTGGAAGGAAAGAAGCCGGAAAAATCCGGAACTGAAGAGTTTCCTTTTAGCCAGGACAGTATCATACGACTTCTGGCAGGAGGGCAGTGTAAATTAAAGGATGTTTTTTGCAAAGAAGAATATCTGGATTTGGGATCAGTATCGTTGGGGATGGACGAGGAGAAGTTTGATGAAATTTCAGGCAGTATCGGAGAGGATTATGACCTGCTCATAGCATTACGTGGACTATATGACTGGAGTGTGCTGGCAAATCTATTAAACGGTCATTCTGAAACGATTTCCATGACAAAAGTACAGATATATGAGCAGCATGGGAAAGATTTACAGATATTGAAATATTTTATCCGTAAATATGTACCTGATAAATACAATGAAGTATTCAGAAAAGCAAAAGCTGATAATTATGTGGCTTACACAGGTCACATGGATAAAGATACTGCAAGTCAGATTAAAAAGAAAGCAAAAGCAGAGGAGTTTTCAAAATATGTCTTGAAACTTATGAGTCCAATAAAGCCGGAGAAAACAGATTTACAGTCATATGAGGATATGTGTGAACGTCTGAAGCTGAATAGATTTTTGCCTAAACAAAAGAATACTGATAATCGTGTAATACCACATCAATTATATGAATATGAGTTGATTCGAATTTTGAAAAATGCATCCTTATATTTGCCTTTTCTTAATGAAGTCAGGAATGGAATCAGTGAGATGGACAAAGTGGTATCCATTTTCAGGTATAAACTTCCGTATTATGTAGGACCATTAAATAAGAAATCAGATTTTGCATGGATTTCACGTAAAGCCGGAAAGATTACTCCATGGAATTACAAAGACATGATAGACGAGGATGCCAGTGAGAATGCATTTATCAAAAGGATGACAAATAAATGCACCTATTTGCCAGGGGAAGATGTTTTGCCAAAAGATTCTCTATGCTATCAGAAATTTATGGTGCTGAATGAACTTAATAATCTTAAGATTGATGGGCGCAAAGTTCCTGTTGAAGTAAAACAGGGAATCTATCATGAATTATTTGAAAAGAAAAAGAAAGTGCGGCGAAAGGATATTGAAGAATATCTTATAAGTAATAATTATCTGGCTAAGGGTTCGACAGAACTGACAAGCGGAATTGATGAGCAAGTGCATTCTTGTCTGTCATCTTATTATGCATTTCGAAATCTTTTGAGCAGAGAAATTTTATCTGAAAATGATGTAGAAAAAATTATAGAGAGGGCTTCTTATGCAGAGGACAAGAGTCGTGTAAAAAAATGGCTTAGAAAAGAATATCCTGATCTTTCACAGGATGATGTTCGCTACATCACTAAAATCAAAATTAAAGAGTTTGGAAAATTATCCAGAAAATTTTTAACAGAATTAAAAGGATGCAATAAGCAGGATGGAGAAATGACAACGATTCTGCGGATAATGTGGGAAACCAATGATAATTTAATGGAAATACTTTCGGATAAATATACATTTCGGGAAGTTGTGGAGATGTTTACACAGGAATATTACACCGGGAAAAACCAGAGTTTAAAAGAACGTCTTGATGAAATGCGTGTTTCCAATTCAGTGCGGCGTCCAGTTTACAGAACTCTTGCTGTTGTAAAAGATATTGAAAAGGCATTTGGAAAGCCAGATAAGATATTTGTAGAAATGACGCGTGGTGGACTGTCCGATCAGAAAGGGAAGAGAACAAAAAGCAGAAAACAGCAGATTCTTGAGCTTTACGCCAAATGTAGAGAAGAAGATGTACGGGATTTGAAACAGCAATTAGAATCTATGGGAGAGCGTGTGGACAGTCGTCTGCAGGGCGAGCATCTGTTCTTGTACTTTATGCAGTTTGGAAAATGTGCATACAGTGGAATGCCTATAGAACTGGAAAAGCTTATGTCTGGCTCAAAAGAATACGACATAGATCACATATATCCTCAGGCATATGTAAAGGATGACAGTATTATTAATAACAAAGTATTGGTATTATCAAAGATAAATGGAACAAAAGGTAATGTATACCCTATTAGTCCTGAAATTCGTAACAGAATGCAGGGACAATGGAATTGGTGGCATCATATTGGAGTGATCAGTGATGAAAAATATAAGCGTCTTATCAGGTCAACACCGTTTACAGATGATGAAAAATATGGATTTATTAATCGACAGCTTACAGAGACATCTCAATCTACAAAGCTAATAGCAGGCTTGTTGAAGGAAAGATTTCAGAACATAGACATTGTTTATGTAAAGGCAGGACTTGTTTCTGATTTTCGACACGAATTTGATTTGCCAAAGTCCAGAACTTATAATGACCTGCACCATGCAGTGGATGCATATTTGAATATTGTGGCAGGAAATGTTTATAATATGCGATTTTCAAAGAGATGGTTTAGTGTTGATTCAAAATATAGTATAAAAACAAAAACAGTTTTTTCTCATCCGGTGAATTGCCAGGGAACCATAGTTTGGGATGGAGCGTCGATGCTTGCAAAGGTTAAGAAAATCGCGAAGAAGAACACAGCACATTTTGTGAAGTTTGCTACATTTAAAACAGGAGGATTGTTTGACCAGAATCCAGTTAAGAAAGGAACCGGCTTGATTCCTTTAAAGGCGGGATTGCCTACTGAAAAATATGGTGGGTATAATAAAGCTGGTATAATGTTTTTGATGCCTGTCAAATATAAAATCAGGAAAAAATGTGCAATTATAATTATGCCGGTAGAATTGCTTCATGGAAAACATTTTTTAGAAGATGAAACATTTGCCAGAGAATATACGTTTAACAGATTAGAAAGTATTTTAGGCAAGAAGGTAGATGAAATTTCATTTCCGCTGGGTATGCGTCCATGGAAGATTAATACGATGCTATCATTAGATGGATTCAGAGTATGTATTACTGGAACTGGAGGCAAAGGAAAATGTCTGGTGGCACAGTCGATAATGCAGTTTTCTTCAGAGGATTGCTGGAAAGGCTATATGAAGAAGCTGGAAAAATTTATTGAAAAATTTAAGAAGAATCCTGATTTTATATATGATAAAGAATATGATAAGGTATCTGTAGAGGAAAATCAAAAACTTTATGAACTGTATATTGAAAAATTGCAGAATACAATTTATAGTAAGCGCGTAAATTCACCAGTACAAATTCTCATGGATGGACAGGAACGGTTTGAAAAATTGAATATTAAAGAACAATGTGTGGTTCTGATGAACATTCAAACAGTATTTGGTCGTATGACAAGTGGCTGTGATTTGTCATTGATTGGTGGTTCGCCTAATAGTGGCGCAACAGTTAATTTCAGTTCAACAATATCAAATTGGAGAAAAAATTATTCAGATGTCAGAATCATTGATCAGTCACCATCCGGAATATGGGAAAAGCGTTCAGAAAATATATTGGAGTTATTATGAGCTGGAGAATTGTAGTAATTGAAAATCAGGCAAAACTGGATTATAAAATGGGATATATGGTCGTTAGAGGATTAGAAACCAAAAGGGTTTTGCTTGATGAAATTGGAATTCTTTCGCAAGGTTTTGATCAAAAATGGTTTTATTATGCTGCAGGAATCTGTTTACTGTAAAATGATGACCAGTCCATCTATGGAAAAATCTATGAAAAATATGGTACATAATAATAAGCCGCCTAAGGGATTGATTCAGACAATAACCATTACGGAGAAACAATTTGTAAAAATGGATTATATAGTGGGGGAATATACCAGTGATATCATAGATTCGGAAGAGAGGCTGATTATATTATGAAAATAATTTTGTCGGAGATTGATCATATATTTGATTGTGCGGGTGGTCGATGCTGTAGCATAGTTATTGAAAATCAAAAATTATTTTATAGTGTGATTCGAGATATTTTTAATCAGGTTCAAGGAGAAGAAGGAATAAGTGTGCTGTCAGAAGATAATAAGGTTCTGCCTATGGCAAAACATATTGAACTGCTTACAAGGTTTGTACCATTTGATATGAATCAGAAAAGTCTTATTACCAAAATGACGACAAGAATGCAGAATATTGCGGTAGATGAGAGTCATTATCTGGAAACAAAGGAAATGATTGGAAAATGGGAGCAATACCTCATGAAATTATCATTGGATCTGGTTGGAGCTTTTGAATTTTCAAAAATATCAATTGAGACATTGATTAAAGCTGCGGGAATTCGTGTAGACGATGATTATGACAACCTGGGAGAACAACTGTTGGATTATTTTGAATTAGTTCAGGAATATGATGGAAAAAAATTATTCATTCTGGTAAATTTGCGGAGTTATCTTTCTGATGCAGAGATGAATTTATTTCTGCAGAATATAATAGAAAGAGATATACAGATACTGATACTGGAAAGTAGCGAACATCCAATTCTTGAATGTGAATGCAGACATATTGTGGATGCAGATTTCTGCATTTTGTGTTAGTATAGGGGTGAGTAAATACAACTTGCGAAATTGCACAAGTGATTCGCAGATCATTTATTTCAAACATTTGAGGTTTGAGAGCAGTGCAAATTCGTAGGGGAATCAAACGATCAGGCCGAGAAGTGCACATCCGTTAGCGTTTGAGAGCAGTGCAAATTCGTAGGGGAATCAAACCCACGCCACAGATGGCTTGTACTCTGTATGTTTGAGAGCAGTGCAAATTCGTAGGGGAATCAAACGGGTCTTTTTCATTCCGGTAAGCCAGTTGTGTTTGAGAGCAGTGCAAATTCGTAGGGGAATCAAACAGCCACGCATCCAACATTTCCCTGGGTGAGTTTGAGAGCAGTGCAAATTCGTAGGGGAATCAAACATTCATTCCAAATGTTAGTAGATTATAAACGTTTGAGAGTAGTGCAAATTCGTAGGGGAATCAAACCAAAAAATGATAGAAGTTCCTATCCCTAAGGTTTGAGAACAGTGTAAATTCGTAGGGGATTAAACTTCTGGGAGGGCGAATGGGCTGACGGGAAGTTTGAGAGCAGTGCAAATTCATAGAGAAAATTAGAACGGTAGTTTATCTAAATTAAATGATTTTATAAAAAGAAAGCAGGTGAAACGCAATGAATGTTATATGTTTCCACAATCCGGATGAAGAAAATGGCTATTTGAGCAACTGGTATCTTAGTCATTTCACAGTCAACGGAATAGATTTTTCGTCAATGGAGCAGTTTATGATGTATCAGAAAGCATGCCGCTTTCATGATGAAGAAATAGCTAATGACATACTTCATACAGATAATGTTGCTGAGATTAAGAAATTAGGTCGTAAAGTACATGGATATGATGAAAATGTCTGGAATGGTATAAGGCATATTATTGTTTATGAGGGATTAAAAGCGAAATTCAGTCAAAACACAGACTTAAAACGACAACTTGTTGATACAGGTGATGCTGTGTTAGCTGAATGCGCAGTAAGAGATCAGATCTGGGGAATAGGTTTATCCATGGGAGATCCAAACAGGTTTGAGCGAAGCAAATGGAAAGGCAACAATCTTCTGGGATATGCTTTAATGTTAGTGAGAGAACAGTTATAAATTCTGATTCTAGAGATGGAAATAGATAAGAAAAACATTTTTTATGAAATCCAGAATAATAAGGAGTTTTTGAATGAGCAAAAAAATAACGAAAAGAGGAAGGTACATAATGAAAGTATTAATGCTCAACGGCAGCCCGAGAACAAAAGGAAATACATTTATTGCATTAGAAGAAATGAAAAAAGTATTCGAAGTAGAAGGTGTAGAAGCGGAAATTGTACAGGTAGGCAATAAAGATGTAAGAGGATGCATTGCCTGTAGACGTTGTGTGGAACTTGGCAAATGTGTTTTTGATGATGTGGTGAATGAACTGGCACCGAAATTTGAAGAAGCGGATGGAATTGTGGTTGCCAGTCCGGTATATTTTGCTTCAGCGAATGCTACACTGATTGCCACCCTTGACAGACTGTTTTTCAGCACATCTTTTGATAAAACAATGAAAGTGGGCGCAAGCGTGGTCTGTGCAAGACGTGGAGGCTGTTCAGCGACTTTTGATGAGCTGAACAAGTATTTTACCATATCAAACATGCCGATTGCGGCCAGCCAGTACTGGAATTGCATACATGGACGCGAACTGGGAGAAGCTGACAGGGATGAAGAAGGAAAGCAGACCATGCGTGTACTCGCCAGAAATATGACTTTTCTGATGAAGAGTATCGAACTTGGTAAAAAGCAGTTTGGACTTCCGGAAAAGGAAGAACATGCATTCACACATTTTATCAGATAGAGATTCCTGAGTGCTTTTTAAATGAATCGAGTCACCTGCTGCATTTGCGGAGAGCAATAAGCAGTGGGTGGAACAGAGGGAAGGGATAACTATGTATCGTATTTTTATCGTAGAGGATGATGAGATCATCTCAGAAGTACTGAAAAAGAATCTTTCGTCCTGGGGATATGATGTATCCTGTGCGGAGGATTTTTCCAATATTATACAGGAATTTGTACGCAGAGATCCCCAGCTTGTCCTGCTGGATCTGAAGCTGCCTTTTTATAATGGATTTCACTGGTGTGAAGAAATACGCAGAATTTCTCAGGTTCCGGTTATCTTTATTTCTTCGGCGGCAGATAACATGAATATGGTTATGGCGATGAGTCGTGGCGCAGATGATTTTATTGCAAAACCGTTTGATATGGATGTACTGATTGCAAAAATTCAGGCGATTCTGCGCCGCACATATTCCTTTGGAACTCCGGGAAATGTTCTGGAATATAAAGGGATTGTTCTGAGTCCTTCACGCTGTACACTGACGTGGAATGGAAACGATATTGATCTTACAAAAAATGAGCTTCGCATTCTGGAAATATTGATGGAGCATGCCGGAAAGGTTGTTTCCAGAGATGCGATTATGACGAAACTATGGGAGAGTGACAGCTTTATTGATGATAATACGCTGACTGTGAATATTACCCGCCTGCGCAGGAAACTGGAAAAAGAAGGACTGAAAGAATTTATCATTACCAAAAAAGGCCTTGGATATATGGTATAAGACGACAGTATAAATAAAAGGATTTTTTATGAAACTTTTTCTGGATTATATAAGCAAAATTAAATTCTATATCATTCTGCAGTTGTTTCCTGTAATGCTTGCAGAAATAATTTTCTTTCTTTATCAGCTGCCGATTGAACCGATGGTGTATGTTACTGTTTTCTGGTTAATAACTGGTATTTGTGCGTGTATGAACGGATTTTACAGATACAGGAAAAAGGTAGAACAGTTGGAATTGATTGCAGCTGCACCGGATATCAATCTTTCACAGATGGATTCTCCTGTCGGTCAGGATGAAAGATTCCAACAGGAAATTATGCAGCAGTTAAATCAGATGCGTATCGATGTGGAGAATGCCAGCCAGAAGGCATCTGAAGACATGACAGATTATTATACGATGTGGGCACATCAGATCAAAACGCCGATTTTTGCACTGCGACTTTTGCTTCAGGAGAGTCCTGAGGAAAATAAAGAGAAACTTTCGGAACTTTTTAAAATTGAGCAGTATGTGGAGATGGTTCTTGGTTATCTAAGGACAGAGGATATGTCTTCGGATCTCAAACTTTCCCGTTGTTCTCTTGACCGGATCATACGTGATCAGATTCATAAATATGCAGGAATTTTTGTCTCAAAGAAACTCACACTTACTTATGAAAGTATTTCGCAGGATGTTCTGACGGATGAAAAATGGCTGGGATTTGTGATCGGACAAATTTTATCCAATGCCCTGAAATATACCCGGACCGGAGGAATCCGAATTTATCTGGAGAAAAAATTATCTCTGGATACAGATGATGTAAGCATTTCGATAGGAAATGATGACTGCAATAAAGTAGAAAACCTTACACTGGTCATTGAAGATACCGGAATTGGTATTCGTGCAGAAGATATTCCGCGAATTTTCGAAAAAGGCTACACCGGAGTAAACGGACGGGATGATAACCGCGCAACAGGTATCGGACTGTATCTCAGCAACAAGATTATGCGCAAACTGGGACATCGTCTTTATATAACTTCTACGGAAGGAAAAGGAACGAAAGTATTTCTTGAATTTTCAGTTGAAGATTTGAATATGTATTAGAGTTTTTTTACACGTTTTAGAGGAAACCTGCTAATATTTAAGTGACACGAAACCTTACAGAAATGTAAGGTTTTTTCATATAATGTAACCTGTTTCGATGGCAGAAGCCGTAAAAAATCCTTATACTTACGGTATCAATTAAAAGAAAGGAGCCCCATTTATGGCTTTGCTTGAAGTTACAAATATCAAAAAAATATACAGTACACGTTTCGGGGGAAACAAGGTACAGGCGCTTTCAAATGTTACATTTTCTGTAGAGGAAGGTGAGTTTGTCGCGATTATGGGGGAATCTGGTTCCGGTAAGACAACCTTGCTGAATATTCTTGCGTCTCTGGATCGTCCGACATCCGGAGAGGTTCTTCTGGAAGGAAAAAATATCGTATACCTTACAGAAAAAGAAATATCAGCATTCCGAAGGAAAAATCTTGGATTTGTTTTTCAGGATTTTAATCTGCTGGATACCTTCAGCCTGAGAGATAATATTTATCTTCCACTTGTTCTTACAGGAGAAGATTATCGTGAGATGGAACAGAAAATCCGCCCGATTGCGCAGGCTCTTAAGATCACAGAGCTTCTGGATAAATTTCCATATGAAGTTTCCGGTGGTCAGAAACAACGTGCTGCTGTTGCAAGGGCGTTGATCACGAATCCCAAACTGATTCTTGCGGATGAACCGACGGGCGCACTTGATTCAAAGGCGGCATCAGCACTTCTTTCCGTATTTGGTGAAATCAATGCAGAGGGACAGACAATCCTCATGGTCACACACAGTGCACAGGCAGCCAGCCATGCGTCCAGAGTTCTTTTCATCAAAGACGGAGAAGTTTTTCATCAGATATACAAAGGCAGTAAATCGTGTCAGGAAATGTATCAGATGATCGCGGATACGCTTACGATACTTACGACAGGTGGTGAGCAGCATGCATAAGGGAATTTTTTCCAGACTTGCAAAACAGAATATCCGAAACAACAAAAGCACATATATTCCATACATGATCACCTGTATTTTCTGTATTGCAATGATTTATATGATGGAATTTCTGCGTGACTGCCCGACACTGGATCAGGCAGTGCGTCAGGCGGATGAAGTGCGTATGATCGTGTTTACAGGAGAGATAGTCGTAGAGATTTTCTGTATTATTTTTCTGATCTACAGTAACAGTTTTCTGATGAAGAGAAGGCAGAAAGAGATAGGTCTTTATAATATTCTTGGACTGGAAAGAAATCACATTGGAATCGTAATGTTTCTTGAAACGATCATTACCTCAATAGGTTCACTTGCCGGCGGTATTGCAGTCGGAATTATTGGAAGTAAGCTGGCACTTCTTTTGCTGTTAAAGCTGCTTCATATCCCTTCAGTGCTTGGATTTTATATTTCAGTAAAGGGGATTTTTACCTGTCTGTTCATGTTTGGTATCATATTTTTGATGATTCTGTTTCTGAACCTTGCGAAAATTCATTTAAGCCGTCCGGTAGAATTACTTCGCGGTAATAATACCGGAGAAAAAGAACCGGCAGCAAAATGGCTTATGGCATTGATTGGTTTTATTTGCCTTGGCGCAGGTTATTACCTTGCGGTTACGACTGAATCTCCAATCAAGGCAATTACGATATTTCTTCTTGCTGTTATTCTTGTTATGGCAGGGACTTATCTGCTTTTTACCGCAGGAAGTATTGTGATTCTGAAGTTTCTCCGACGCAGAAAGAGTTTTTATTACAGGACTGGAAATTTTATCAGCATATCGGGAATGCTTTATCGAATGAAGCAGAACGCAATCGGTCTGGCAAGTATCTGTATACTAAGTACAGGTGTTCTGCTTATGATTTCCATGACAGTTTCCATTTATTTCGGAATGAATGATATTATGCTGAATCGCTATCCGTATGATGTTGATATGTCTGTTACCAGCATAAGCGAAGATGAATGTCAGACCGCAATAGAGGCTTTTGAAAAAGCTATTGCGGATAATAAAGTTCCGGTAGAAAAGTCTGTGGAGGAAATCTATCTGGATATCGTATGCAGCAAAAACGGTGATCAGATTCTGATAAAACCAGCAAATACTATTCGAAATTCTGATTCGGTACTGGTACTTTCTCTTTTCACTCAGGCAGAATATGAAAGACTTACAGGAATTTCTGCAAATCTTAAGGATGGTGAAATTTTTGCATGGTATCCTTCAGCTGTGCAGAAAGATTCAGTTACTGTTGATGAGACAGAATTTACAGTGAAAAAATGGCTGGATAAGAATCCCCTGACCTGTGGCGAAGATGCAGTCAGTGATAATGCAGTGCTGGTTGTTACAGATGAAGATTTTAAGAAATTTGACGAGATGCGTACAGAAATGTATAAAGGCGTTTCTTCTGCTCCTGCGGGAGAGGATCTGACACTTCATCTTGGTCTGGATATTACCGGTTCGGAGACAGATAAGATTGATTTTGGAACCCCGGTAATGGAGGTTGTTAAAGACTTGAAGAAAAACGGAGGCTTGTCAGAAAACTCATGGATAACTTCCGGAATCCGCCAGCAGGAATATGAGTCCTATTATGCGGATAATGGTTCTCTTTTGTTTATCGGAATCTTTCTGGGTTCTCTTTTCCTTATGGGAACAGCTATGATTATTTATTATAAACAGATTTCTGAAGGATATGAAGATCAGAAACGATTTGAGATCATGCAGAAGGTTGGATTAAGCCGCCGGGAGGTCAGAAGTTCTGTCCGCAGACAGATTCTGATGGTATTTTTCCTCCCGCTGTTAATGGCAATGCTTCATATTACCATGGCATTTCCAATGATCCGAAGAATGCTCCTGCTCTTTGGAATGACAAATACGAAGCTGTTTATTGGATGTACGGCGGGAACAGTTCTGATTTTTGCTGTTGTGTATGGGTTGATTTATCTTATGACGGCGCGTTCTTACTATCATATTATAGAGAGAAAATAATTATTCAGCAGGCTAAACAATTACAATGAAAATAATATCAGGGTCAGAAGATAATTAAACCACTCGTGTTTATGCGATGAGATTTTGAAAACTTCTGACCCTGATATGATTGTGAGAATTTTGCAATTAATAAATAGAAAATTTCCAGTCAAAACGAACGAGAGTATTAATGCTTGTCGTCTAACAGCCTGTTTTTTTGCAGCCAGAGCATAAATCCAACACAGAGAATCAACTGCAATATAGAGGACATTGGTGTTGCCAGTCCGATATGGAACAGAGAGGTATTTGGCTGGATACTCATAATATAAGATATCGGCACTCTGACGCAGAATGCACCAAGAATTCCCTGTATCATAACTGAAGTAAACAGTAACGTTATCTGCACTTCAGCCTTATATTTCCACTGTCAGTCTGGATCAACAGATTGCCGCCCGTTCCTTTTTGTGTGTAAGAAATATCACAGTCATCCTGGTTTTCCACCATCTTACCGGTCAGCGCATCATCTACATTGATATCTCCCATATCAGTATTCACCTGTATGTTCCATGTGCGCATCACGTCTTCTTTACCAATAAAACAAAGATCACCCATATCCGTTTTCACTTTCAGATTATTGAAATCGCAATTTTTAAAAAATACATCTCCTGAATCCGTCTGAACGGCTCCATTTTCGATTTCGCATCCATTCAGCAATATATTGCTCATATCCGATTTAATATCTGCAAGCTTCCATTTCTGACCTTCCGGCACGTAAATTGTTACCACATTTTCATCTGTAGTAAGTGTTCCTTCACCCAAAAGACCCGACAAAAATCCGATATCAACATGATAATAAGTCTTCCCATCATTGTTATTTTCCTGAATTCTTAATTTACCATCCTTTACCTGATAACTGATCGGATCCTTTTTCTGATCGGATGCCCGATAAGAAATATAACAGTACTGATCATCTGAATTGACTACTTGCAGATTCATATCTGTCATGGAGATGTCTGCTGAGTCGAAATCATCAAGCTTTGTTTT
>OCHV01001818.1_pt1 | contig 13028 bp, 12 predicted proteins | sample 1538461 | NCBI WGS metagenome assembly OCHV01 (sample SAMN04571692, study PRJEB22368) | human gut metagenome | biome: human gut; material: stool | host: Homo sapiens | place: Luxembourg | collected 2012-08-03 | reverse complement strand
CGGCAGGCAGCTTGAGCAGCATGGAGCCGTAGCACTGGCCGCTCAGATCACGGGTGTCGGCACTGAGCACCGACACCAGAATGCCTTTTTCAGCCGCAAGGCTTGCCACCAGCGGCTTTGCAGTGGACGAACCGTTGAAGGTGACGCGCACCACATGGTCGTCCGGGGCAAAGCTAGAAAGATCGCGGGCAGCGCTGCCGCCGTTGGGGGCCACCAGACGCTTTGCCGCCGCCGTCTTGGGGTTCGAGAAAATTTCTGCGACCGAGCCCTGTTCCACGACCACACCGCCGTCCAGAATGGCAACCTGATCGCAGATCTCCTCCACGACGCTCATCTGGTGGGTGATGACCACCACCGTGATGCCCAGCTTCTTGTTGATGTCCTTGATCAGGGTCAGGATGGCATGGGTGGTGTTGGGGTCCAGCGCACTGGTGGCCTCGTCGCACAGCAGGACCTTCGGGTCCGTTGCCAGCGCGCGGGCGATGGCGATGCGCTGCTTCTGGCCGCCGGAAAGCTGGGCCGGGTAGGCGTTGGCCTTATCGGGCAGCCCCACCATCTCCAGCAGCTCGCGGGCGCGCTTTTCAGCCTCGTCCTTTTTCACCCCAGCCAGCTCCATGGGGAAACAGATGTTCTTCAGGCAGCTGCGCTGCATCAGCAGGTTGAACTGCTGGAAGATCATTGTGATCTCACGGCGGCGCTGGCGCAGCTCGGCGGGAGACAGCGTCTCCATGGCGGTGCCGTCGATGACGACGCTGCCCTCCGTGGGGCGCTCCAGCAGATTGATGCAGCGCACCAGCGTGGATTTGCCCGCGCCGGACATGCCAATGATGCCATAAATGGCTCCATCCGGGATGGTCAGGTCGATGTCGTTCAGCGCGTTGACCGCGCCGTCTTTCATTTGGAAAGTCTTGGAAAGGTGTTTGATCTCGATCACGGAAATTCTCCTCGCTGTTGAATAAACTCCTTCAGTCAAACCCTTGCGGGTTTGCCAGCTCCCTCATGGAGGGAGCCTGAAACAGAACGGTCAAGCAAAGGCCCCCTCCCCGAGGGGGCTGTCACCGCAAGGTGACTGGGGGAGTTTGCTTAGCCCTCGATGGGAGCCAGGCTGTCCTGCTTGCCGCCGTAGATGCCCATAGGCTCGACATGGATGCCGGCCACGGTGACCAGGTGGGTGCCTTTCTCCTCATTGAAGTTGTCCAGGTACGGCTGATGCTGGAAGTAGTTGGTATCGCACTGGCCATCCTCCACGATGGTATTGGGGATCACATAGTCGTCATACTCCTGGATGTCCAGCGTGATGCCCTTGGCGGCCAGGATGTCCTTGCAGATCTCCAGCACCTCGCAGTGGGGAGCCGGGGTAGCAGCGCAGCTGACGGTCTCGCCGTTCAGTGCATCGTAATCAATGGAAGAATCATAGCCGTCGGTGGGCTTCTCGACAACAGAGACGACAGCGCCCTTGTAGTTCTCATCCATGAAGTCCTTGACCTGCTGGCTCTGCAGAGCAGCCACCAGAGCCTTGATCTTGGGCTCGTTCTCGTTGCCCTCCTTGCAGACCAGCACGTTGACGTAAGCAGAGGTGCCGTCTTCCATCGCCAGAGCGTCGGTCATGGGATCCAGACCAGCGGAGATCGCGTAGTTGGAGTTAATGACAGCGTAGTCCTCATCCTGCAGGACGTTGGGCACCTGAGCAGCCTCGACCTCATCGACGGTGACGTTCAGGGGGTTCTCCTCGATGTCCTTTGCGGTGGCGGTCAGGCCGGCGTCAGCCTTCAGCTTGAAGAAGCCGTTCTTCTCCAGCAGGGTCAGAGCGCGGGCCTCGTTGGTGGTGTCGTTGGGGACAGCGACCTTGACTTTGTCCAGCTTTGCCACAGCGGAAGCTGCCTCAGAAGAAGCGGCAGTGCTGGAAGCAGCAGAGGAAGCGGTGGAGGTGGAAGAAGAACCACCACAGGCGGTCAGGGCAGCGGCAGCAGCGGCCACACCGGTAACTTTCAGAAAATCACGACGAGTAATCATAGCAGTATTCCCTCTCTATTCTATAAAATGTTTTTGGATTGCACGGCACGGCACAGTTCCGCGCCCGTGCACCGGAAGCCCCCTGGCAATGCCAAGCAAAAAAGCTCCCGTCCTTACGGGCAGACGCCCTGCAAGGACGGGAGCTTGAAACTTCCGTGGTACCACCTTGGTTTACCGCACCCTCACAGGTACGGCCTTGAAGCTGCGGCAGCGGGAGCTGAGCTCGGCTCACGCGGCGTACAGCCGGACGCTTTAACGGGCGTACCCGTCGCAGGCTTAGCGCTCTTGCACTTCGCCCACGCAGCTCCGAGACCATTTTCCGTTCCCTGTTTCCTGCCCTTTTCCACCATCCGGGCTCTCTGGTAAGGCTCAATGCGAAAACCTACTCTTCTCTTCACAGCCATTTTCGTGATATTGCATTTATTGTAATCGCCTCAGCGCGATTTGTCAACAGGTGAAACGAAGTTTTTTAGTAGGAAATTACGGTTTTGGCGGTTCTTTTCACTTTCCTCTTGTGCGCCAGTTGCGGACATGATAAAATAGGGCGGTATCGTTTATCACTTTTATATAAGGAGGCCCCCGATGAGCGAGAGGGTTCTTTATCCCGATGAGGAACAGCGCCGCCGCATTATGGATTTTATTATGGCGGCAGGCCAGACGCTGCTGGAAAACGGCGCCGAGGTGTTCCGGGTGGAGCAGACCATGGAGATCATGGCCCGGAGCTTCCACCTGCGGGAGTTCCATGTTTATATTCTGACCAACGGTATCTTTGCCAGCGCAGGCACGGCTGAGATCAGCGAAGTGCGCAATGTGCCCGTCCGCACCACCCATCTGGGCCGGGTGGCGGCGGTGAACGAGCTTTCCCGCCAGATCGCCGCGGGGGGCCTCACGCTGGACGAGGCAGAGGCCCAGCTGGCCAGGGCCCAGCGCATCCCGTTCCCGAACGACTGGGTGCAGCTGGTGGCAGGGCTTTCCGGCGCGTTCTGTTTTGCCATGATCTTTGGCGGCACTCTCCGGGCCGGGCTGGCGGCAGCCGTGGCGGGCCTTGCCGCCAACGGCTACCTGCTGCTGTGTGAGCGGCTCCACCTGCCGGGCGGTTTCCGGAAGATCACCACGGCTTCCCTCATCACGCTGGTCTGCCTGCCGCTATGTCATCTGCTGGGCACCGAGGCCAGCCATGCCATCATCGGCACTTTGATGATCCTGACGCCCGGTATCGCCTTTACCATGGGCATCCGGGATTTTGTGCAGGGCGATTACCTCTCCGGCACCATCCGGATGATCGACGCCCTGCTGGTGGCCGCCTGCATCGCCATCGGCACCGGTTTTGTGCTGTGGTGCTATTCTCTGCTGACGGGGGTGAACATTGCATGAGTCTGCTGACCAATGCGGCCATTGGCCCGCTGGTGGCCCAGTTTTTCCTCGCAGCGGCGGGCACGTTGAGCTTTGCCATCCTGTTTGCCTGCCCCCGGCGGCTGCTGCCTTACTGCGCGCTGGTGGGCGGTGTGGGCTGGCTGGTGTACGAGCTGGCTGTCCTGCTGGGGGCCAACAGCACCACCGCTTCCCTGCTGGCCGTCATCCCCCTGACGCTGCTCACCCGGGTGCTGGCCATCCTGCTCAAAGCCCCGGTAACGGTCTTTCTGCTGACGGGCATTTTCCCGCTGGTGCCGGGAGCCGGTATCTACTACACGGCCTATTATTTTATCCAGAGCAACAACGCGCTGGCCCTTTCCAATGGTATTTCCACTTTTAAAATCGCCGTCGTGCTGGCCACTGGCATCGCGCTGGTGCTGGGCATCCCCCTGCCTCACCGCAGGCGTTGAGCGCGTGTTTTCTCATTCATCCGCATATATACATTCATTTTCATCCCTTTTCTGCATAATTGTTTGCAAATCGGTTTCAATTTTACGGAATTTTTGCACAACACTTGACTTTTGATTTTGTACAATCTATACTAAGTTCACTTCCCAAAGTTTCGATGAATCGCATCGTGTTGGGAGCTGTAAGATTATACAATCAACAGAGGAGTGTTTGAATATGAAAAAGATTACTCGCCGCAGCTTTATGGCTGCCGCTGGTCTGACCGTTGCCGCTCTGGCTCTGACTGCCTGCGGTGGTTCCTCCAGCACTGCTTCTTCCGCTGCCGCATCTTCCGTTGCTTCCAGCGCCGCTGCTTCTTCTGAGGCTGCTTCCGCTGCTGCCACCGAGCTGACCACCGTTGAGGCTGGCAAGCTGACCATGGCTACCAACGCCGCATTCCCTCCGTACGAGATGACCACCGATGCGGGCGAGTTTGAGGGCATCGACATCGAGACTGCTCAGGCCATCGCTGACAAGCTGGGCCTGGAGCTGCAGATCGATGACATGGACTTTGACGCCGCGCTGCTGAGCGTGCAGCAGGGCAAGGCCGACATCGTCATGGCTGGCGTTACCGTGACCGACGAGCGCAAGGCTGTGATGGACTTCTCCGACAGCTACGCTACCGGCATCCAGTCCATCATCGTGCCCGAGGGCTCTGACATTGCTTCCCCCGATGATCTGGCTGGCAAGAAGATCGGCACCCAGCGCGGCACCACCGGCTACATCTACTGCTCTGATGACTTCGGCGACGAGAACGTTGTGGCTTACGACGATGGTCTGACCGCTGTGCAGGCTCTGAACAACGGCCAGGTGGACGCTGTGGTCATCGACAACGCTCCCGCCAAGGAGTTCGTCGCCGCCAACCCCGGCCTGGTCATTCTGGACACCAGCTACGCTGAGGAAGATTACGCCATCGGCGTGGCAAAGGGTTCCTCTCTGAAGGACGCTGTCAACGCTGCTCTGGAAGAGCTGAAAGCTGACGGCACCCTGCAGTCCATCGTGGACAAGTACATCACCGCTGAATAATCAGCTGCTGTACCACAAGAACCACGGGGAGGCGGTCTCTTTTGGGGCTCCTCCCCTTTTTTAGAAAAATAAGGTTACAAAAATCTGACAAAATCGGAAAGTGAGGATGCGAATGGCTGCTCAATACGAACTGCTCAAAGAGCTGCTCAACAGCGGTACCAAGCTCAACTTCGGGCAGGAGTTCTTTTTCAAGTTTTATCAGGCCTTTCTCCTGAAAGACCGCTGGATGCAGTACATCCAGGGCGTAGGCACCACATTGCTGGTCACCGCCATGGCGCTGGCGCTGGGCATCGTGCTGGGCAGCGTGGTGGCTCTGGTGCGTGTGGCCCACGACCAGCAGCGCCCCAACCACCGCAACCCCGTGCTGGGCTTCTTCAATGCCATCTGCGAGGTGTACACCACCATCATCCGCGGCACGCCCATGATGGTGCAGCTGCTCATCATGAGCATGGTCATTTTTTCCAACAGCCGCAACTTTACCATGGTGGGCGCGCTGACGCTGGGCATCAACTCCGGCGCTTATGTCTCGGAGATCATCCGCGGCGGCCTGATGGCCGTGGATCCCGGCCAGATGGAAGCCGGCCGCAGCCTGGGCCTGAATTACATAACCACCATGGTGGTCATCATCATCCCGCAGGCCATCCGTGCCGTGCTGCCGGCCCTGGGCAATGAGTTCATCGTCCTGCTGAAAGATACCTCCCTGATCACGACCATCGGCGGCAAAGAGCTGCTGTATGCCGCGCAGGGCATTATGAACCGTACCTACGAAGCCATGTACCCGCTGCTGGGCGTTGCATTGATCTATCTGCTCCTGGTCATGCTGTTCACCCGGCTGCTGGCAAAGTTTGAGAGGAGGCTGGCACAAAGTGACCGATAAAATTCTGGAAGTCCGCGGCCTGACCAAAACCTACGGCGGCGAGAAGCTCAAAGGTGACAAAAAGGCCACCCCCACGCTGGATGTCCTCAAGGGCATCGACATTGACATTTACCGCGGCGATGTGGTCTGCCTGATCGGCCCCTCCGGCTGCGGCAAATCCACGTTCCTGCGCTGCCTGAACCGGCTGGAGATCCCCACCGGCGGCAGCATCAAATTTGAGGGCGTGGAAGTGGACGAAGCCCACATTGACTCCGTGCGCCAGAAGATGGGCATGGTGTTCCAGCACTTCAACCTCTTCCCCCACCTGACCGTCAAGCAGAACCTCTGCCTGGCCCCGGAATTGCTCAAGCTCAAGAACAAGCAGGAGGCCTCCGCCCGTGCCGACGAGCTGCTGGCCCGCGTGGGCCTGTCCGATAAGGCCAATGTCTTCCCCAAGAGCCTTTCCGGCGGCCAGCAGCAGCGCATTGCCATTGCTCGTGCCCTGGCCATGGACCCGGACGTCATCCTGTTTGACGAGCCCACCTCCGCCCTGGACCCGGAGATGGTCGGCGAAGTGCTGGAGCTGATGAAAGAGCTGGCCCACACCGGCATCACCATGCTGGTGGTCACCCACGAGATGGGTTTTGCGCGCGAAGTTTCCAACCGTGTCATCTTCATCGATAATGGCCGCATCCAGGAGGATGAACCCCCGCAGGAGCTGTTCTCCAACCCCAAGCACCCGAGACTGAAAGCATTTTTGTCCAGGATGTTGTAACAAGCCAAAAAAATACTCCGTGCAAATGCACGGAGTATTTTTTTGCTCGTTTTTTCCTCAGAACGAACCACCCGACGAACCGCCGAAGCCGTCGCTGTCGGTGGAGGAGCCACCGCCGGAAGATTTTTCTTCCTTGGGCGGGTCATAGACGCGGGTCTGCGTGGTATGGGTGTAGACATCCCGCTTGACCCGGAGCTTGAGGCCGGGCATGTAATCGTCCGCCTCGGTCTTCTCCTTGGCCGTCTTCATCTGGTGGTAGAACACCAGGCAGACACCTGCCGCAATGGCCGCCGGGATCCCAATGACAAAGAGGAGGCCCTCGGCGCCCAGGTCGTTGTCCACATCAATGGGCTCGCCATGCTCGGCATAGTAGTCCAGCGTGTAATCTGCCATCTCGATGTAGGTGCGGGCCGCCCCGGCCCAGTCGCCGTCCGAGAGCTTGGGGACGATGTCGTCCTCCATCTGCTCAATGCGGTAATCGGTAAAGGCCGTGACACCGCCGCCATAGGTGATGGTGACATACTTGCGGGAACCCACCGCCAGCAGGAAGAGGATGCCGCTTTTGTCCTCGCCGCTGCCAAGACCGTTGTTTACATAATAATTCTTGGCAAAATCCCGCTGGTTGGCATCGCCGATGTCGTTGACCACAAGGAAATAGACGTCGCAATCTTGGCCGCTGGAAGCCGCTTCCGCGCTCTGTTCCAGCTCGTTGTAGGTATCGGCATCAAACAGGCCCATCTCGTCCCGGACCAGGGGAGCCGCCGCCATACCGGGCAGAGCCAGCACCGCAAGCATCAGCAGAGCGGCCAGAAAAGCGCAGCACTTTTTATAACAGTTTGTTTTACACATCCGATTTTTCATTTTGCGCTCACACCCCCTCAGCCGTACAGAAACAGTGCCAGAATGACCATGAGCGGCAGACTGATGCCCGCAAACCAGGCAGCGACCCGCTTGGGGTCCACGGGCAGGTCGCCAATGAGCTTGCCGGTCTGGCCGTTCATTGCAAAGAGGAAGTCCTTGTCGTTCCAGCGGGTGTGGAGCATCCAGACCGGAAGCAGGGCGTAGTGCGCCTTGCGGATGTCGATGTTGATGTTCTCCGCCTTGGTGTGCACCTCAGAGTAGCCGTCAATGGTCTCCCGCAGGGCCGCACGGGTGGTGTTTTCCATCCGGCGGGTGGCCCGGGGCAGACACTTTTCCTCGTCCTCGTCGTAACGGTCGGCCAGGAAGCCGGGCAGGTACGCCGTGGAGAACAGCTGAATGGCGCTGTAATCAAAGGGCTCAATGGCATCCATGTGGGCATCCGGCATCTTGCTGGAGCCATCCACGGGCACCTTGATAAAGTCCGCCTCGCCCGCGCGGGCCACATTGTAGTGCTGGGTATTGGTGACGATGTAATCCCCCTCGCGGTGGCTCTCGGTCACTTCGCCCTCATAAGCACCCCGGGCATCGGCAGTGGCGTCGTAGAGCCAGAACGGCACATACACGCCCTGGATCTCTTCGACGTGGTTCTGCTCTTTGAACGCCTTTGGCAGGAACTTTTTGCCCTTGTAGTATTTGTTCAGGTTCTGCACGGCTGCCTTGCGATCCAGCTTGAATGGGATGATGTACTCCGGCTTCAGCTTGCCGGAGAGCTGCCCGCCCAGCACCGTGGGGTTGCCGCAGTAAGGGCAGGTGGTGGCAGCGGTGGTACCGTCGCAGACCAGCTCGGCCCCGCAGGAAGAGCAGGTACGGCTGGTGAGGCCGGCGGCTTCCTCCTCGCCCCAGACGGGGCCCTGGGGCCGCTGCCGGGCGGCGGTGTCAGAGGCTTTCTGCTTGTCTGCATAAAGGGCCTCCACCTCCTTGACCTCATAGGTGGAGCCGCAGTAATCACAGACCAGTTTGCCCGTGGCGCTGTCGAACCGCAGCGGGCCGGTACAGGCCGGGCACTGGTAATTGGTGGTTTCATTCGGCATGGTTCGTTCCCCCTTATGCCCCAAAGGGCTTGCCGCATTCCGGGCAGAACTTGGGCAGCCGGGTGGGGTCGGCAGGCTTCCAGCCGCAGTTGGCGCACTGGGCCGCCGGGCGGGGTTTGCCGCACTCGGAGCAGAACTTGCCGCTGTTCTTGGTGCCGCAGCTGCACACCCAGACCGTGGGTGCTTCCGGCTTGGGAGCACCACAGGCCGTGCAGAATTTGCCCGTGTTGCCGCTCTGGCCGCAGGCACACTTCCAGCCCGCGGCGGGAGCCGGAGCGGGCTGTGCCGCCGCCTGCCGGGCTCCCATCTGGTAGAGCGTCTGAGCGTCAGCTCCGCCCGCAGCGGCAGCCGCGTTCACGCCCATAAAGGCCATGGCCGGGCCCGCGCTGGTGTTGGCGGCAGCGGCCCGCATGGCGTCGCCCTGGGCACCCACAAGATGGGCAGCGCCCCGGGTGGGGTCCATGTAGGCGGCATCCCGCTGCATGGCCTTGAGCATGGCCTCGTCTTCCTCGCTGGCCTTGACGCCGGACACGCCGAGGGAGACGATCTCAATGCCGCGGAGGTTCTTCCACTTGGCGGAGAGCACCTCGTTGAGGGCGTCAGCCATTTCCATGGTATGGCCGGGCAGAGCCGAGTAGCGGATGCCCTGCTCGCTGATCTTGGCAAAAGCCGGCTGCAGGGCCGTCAGCAGCTCGGTCTTGAGCTGGCTGTCCAGCGTCTCACGGAGATAGGCGTTTTCCACATTGCCGCAGACATTGGTGTAAAACAGGATGGGGTTGGTGATGCGGTAGCTGTACTCGCCAAAGCACCGGATGCTGATGTCCATGTCGATGCCGGCCCGCTGGTCCACCACCCGGAACGGCACCGGGCTGGGGGTGCCGTATTTGTTGCCGGGCAGCTCCTTGGTGTTGATGTAGTAGATCCGCTGGTCGGTGGCTTCCTGGCCGCCGAAGGCAAAGCGCTTGCCCATCTCGGCAAAGATGTCATCAATATTCTTGGCCAGCCCGCCGCTGAGCAGGGAGGGCTGGGTACCGGTATTGTAGGTGTACTCACCGGGCTCGGCACAGAGATCCACCACCTTGCCCTGCTCCACGATGAGGGCGCACTGGCCCTCAGCCACGGCCACGATGGAGCCATCGGTGATGATGTTCTCACTGCCATGGCGGTTGGCAGAGCGGCCGCTCTGCTTTTTCTCGCCTTTGACGGCCAGAACATCCGCCGGGAGAGCACTGCAGGTAAAGTATTCTTTCCACTGGTCGCCCATCACGCCGGAAGCGGCGCCCAGTGCTGCTTTGACAAGACCCATAAGTCAAATCTCCTTTTTGCGCCTGCTTCTGATTTTTGCAGGCGTTTTGTTCAGTATAGCATACCGGACGGAAATTGTATAGCAAATCGACTCTTGCAATTTGGAGCCGACGGGTGTAGAATATGGGCGTCAACACAAATACAGGGGAGCTTGTAAAGCAGGCTGAGAGGAAGTACCCGAACTTCGACCCTTTCACCTGATGCGGATAATGCCGCCGTAGGAAGTCATAACGTCGAAGTGCATACTTTGAAGATATGGATTTTTACAGGAGACACCGTAACAGGCGTCTCCTGTTTTTGTTTTGCCGTATTTTGCAAAGGAGGCATCTTCATGAAAAATCTCTCAGTGAAAAAACTCGCTCTGGCGGGAATGTTCTGCGCGCTTGCCGTGGTGGGCAGCGTGTTCAGCTTTCCCATCTTTGGCAGCAAGTGCGCCCCGGTACAGCACATGGTCAACATCCTGTGCGCCGTGCTGCTGGGCCCTTACTACGGGGTGGGCGTGGCCTTTGTGGCCTCGCTGCTGCGCAATCTGCTGGGGCTGGGCAGCCTGATGGCATTCCCCGGCAGCATGTTTGGGGCTTTGCTCTGCGGGCTGACCTACCATAAGGCAAAACAGCTGCTCCCCACGCTGGTGGCGGAGGTGTTTGGCACCTCCATCCTGGGCGGGCTGTGCGCCTACCCGGTGGCCATCCTGCTCATGGGCAAGAGCGCCGGTGACATCGCATTCTACGCCTACATCATCCCGTTCCTGGTCTCCACGGCCGGCGGTGCCGTCATTGCGGGCGTGCTGCTGTTCAGCCTGCAGCGTTCGGGCGCGCTGCACTCCATGCAGGCCAGCCTGACCTGAATTTTGCCAAAGGAGCTGTGTTATGAACTGTACCGCTGAGATGCTGCGGCTTTATGCCGTGACGGACCGCGCCTGGGTCGGCAGACAGACCCTGCCCCAGCAGGTGGAAGCCGCCCTGAAAGGCGGAGCCACCTGCGTTCAGCTGCGGGAAAAACACCTGGACGACGCCGATATGCTGGCCGAGGCAAAAACAATTTCCGCCCTCTGCAGAGCGTACCATGTCCCGTTCATCCTCAATGACAATGTCCCGCTGGCAAAGCTGTGCGGTGCGGACGGCGTGCATGTGGGGCAGGACGACCTGAGCGCCGCCGAGGCCCGCCGCCTGCTGGGCCCGGACAAGATCATCGGCGTGTCGGCCCACAATGTGGCGGAGGCCAAAAAGGCTTTTGCGGACGGGGCCGACTATCTGGGCTGCGGGGCCATGTTTCCCACCCACACCAAGACGGACACCAACGTGATTTCCCGTCAGGTACTGGCGGATGTGTGCGCCAGTGTTCCCATCCCGGTGGTGGCCATCGGCGGCATCCACAGGGAGAACCTGCTCCAGCTTGCCGGCTGCGGAGAGGCCGGCATCGCCGTCATCAGCGCCATCTTTGCACAGCCGGATATCGAAGCCGCGTGCAGAGAGCTGCGCGAGATGGTCCGAAAACTGTAACTCCTTTCGTCATCGCCCGCGCGATGACACCTCCCTCCGGGAGGGAGGCAGAAAGGCCCCCTCTATGAGGGGGCTGCCGCCAAAGGCAGCTGGAGGAGTCCGCGGCAGATTGGGGGCACCACCTTTTGCCGCGCTATAAAATTCATGCAAAGGAGATTTTTCATGAAGACCGCATTATCCATCGCAGGAAGCGATTGCAGCGGAGGCGCCGGAATCCAGGCTGATCTCAAAACCATGACCCTGAACGGTGTGTTTGCCATGAGCGCCATCACCGCGCTGACGGCCCAGAACACCACCGGCGTTTCCGGCATCCTTGAAGTTTCCCCTGCCTTCCTCGCACAGCAGATCGACGCGGTGTTTTCCGACATCCGCCCCGACGCCGTCAAGATCGGGATGGTATCTTCCGCCCCGCTCATTGCGACGATCGCCGAGCGGCTGCGTTTCTATCAGGCCCGGCACATCGTGGTGGACCCCGTCATGGTGGCCACCTCTGGCTCCCGCCTGATGGAAACGGACGCCGTCCGCTCCCTGCGGGAGCAGCTGTTCCCGCTGGCCGAGGTCATCACCCCCAACCGGCAGGAGGCCGAAGTGCTCTCCGGCCGTCCCATCCACAGCCGGGAAGAGATGCTGGCCGCCGCCCGCGCCATCGCGTTTGACTGCCATTGCTCCGTACTGCTCAAGGGCGGCCACAGCGACACCGACGCGGATGATCTGCTGGTGGAGGCCGACGGCACCGAGACCTGGTTCGCGGGGAGGCGGATCGCAAACCCCAACACCCACGGTACCGGCTGCACCCTTTCCAGCGCCATTGCGGCGAACCTGGCCAAGGGGTATTCCCTGCCGCAGGCCATCGTGCGGGCCAAAGGCTACATCACCGCCGCCCTTTCCGCCGGGCTGGACCTGGGCGCTGGCTCCGGCCCGCTGGATCACACGCTGGGCGGCAAGGACATTTTTACATGGATGAACGGCGCACCGGACGCCATTCAGGAATAAATCGAGAGAGTTCAACTTGGAGGATTTATCGTATGCAGACTTACACCACACAGATGGACGCCGCCCGCAAGGGCATCGTGACCCCCGAAATGGAGGTCGTGGCCAAGAAAGAGTACCGCACTCCCGAAGAGATCCGGCAGTGGGTCTCGGAGGGCAAGGTGGCCATCCCCGCCAACAAGCACCACACCTGCCTCAACCCCGAGGGCGTGGGCAGTATGCTGCGCACCAAGATCAACGTCAACCTGGGCGTCTCCCGCGACTGCAAGGATTATAACATCGAGATGCAGAAAGTGATGAGCGCCGTCAACATGGGTGCCGAGGCCATCATGGATCTTTCCAGCCATGGCAACACCCAGCCGTTCCGCCAGAAGTTGACCCACGAGTGCCCTGTCATGATCGGCACGGTGCCCGTGTATGACTCTGTCATCCACTACCAGCGCGACCTGGCCACCCTGACGGCACAGGATTTCATGGATGTGGTCCGCCTGCATGCAGAGGACGGCGTAGACTTTGTCACCCTGCACTGCGGCATCACCCGCAAGACCATTGACCAGATCCGCAAGCATAAGCGGAAGATGAATATTGTCAGCCGCGGCGGCTCCCTCGTGTTTGCCTGGATGTGCATGACCGGCAACGAGAACCCGTTCTACGAGCACTTTGACGAGATCCTGGACATCTGCGAAGAGCACGATGTGACCATTTCTCTGGGCGACGCCTGCCGCCCCGGCTGCCTGGCCGACGCCACC
>OCHV01001813.1_pt1 | contig 13044 bp, 10 predicted proteins | sample 1538461 | NCBI WGS metagenome assembly OCHV01 (sample SAMN04571692, study PRJEB22368) | human gut metagenome | biome: human gut; material: stool | host: Homo sapiens | place: Luxembourg | collected 2012-08-03 | reverse complement strand
TTCCAACATACCATCTTTCATACCGCCGATAAAATCGAATCTATAAACATGGAAAGTTACTGTCCAGCTAACCCCTGAACAGTAACGGTTCCAATACACACTTTTTATTCCGTAGGGTTCTTTCCGGTTTTCCACATAAACTGCTAGTAAAACTGGTATCTTTTTTCTTAAAAGCGAAATCTCTGCAACATTCCTGACAAATCAGAGGGGATACTGCAATGTATAATGTGCATTGCCGGTATCCCCTCTGATTTATTCAACCATTATTCACAATTTTTTATTTCATTTTAACTTTTCTGACATTTGACCATTCGCTGAATGTTTTTGAATTATCCTCAGAAGTACGGTTCCATGCATGTAAACCAATATAATAAGTGCCTGATTTAACATTCTTAAATGTAACAGTTACTGTATTTCCTTTTATCTTTTTTACATAATAATTTTCTCCGGAAACAGCAGGGCATTTCTGTCCGTTAGTTTTGGTAAGGGTATCACTGAGAACTACATCATAGCCCTGAGCGTTTTTGCTCTTCGTATATTTTACTGTCACTGTGGAGCCTTTAACAATTACCTTACTGATCACAGGTGCCTGTGGCGTAATGGCACTCACATCTACTTTATGGATCTCAGACCACTGTCCAAATATTTTTTTGCCATCTTCACCCTTAAGCCATGCGTGGCATGCTACATACCAGATTCCCTTATCCATATATGCAAATGCAGACTTCAGTTCTTCCTGATTTTTCAGGACCTTTGTATACTGTCCTGTTTTGAGCATATCCTCAGAGGTGCCGATCACATAATCATATTTCAGAGCACCCTTACACTCTTCATTCAGCACCATTTTTACGGAGTTTTTGGAAACAGATACATTCTTTATAACTGCTTTTGCAGGTCTGGTATAATTTCCGTCTGAATCTGTGATACTTCCGTCTGTACTGTAGGTATTTCCTTTTGTATCTGTTACAGTTTCATCTTTATTTACAGTTGGCTTTTTACCATCTGCATCAGGTGTCAGCTTCGTGCCATCCGGAAGTGTTACAGTTCCATCTGAACTGATCACGATTCCTTCCGGTGTAACAAGGTTTCCATTTCTATCTTTCTCAGTTCCCTCCGGGTAAGCATCCGGTATCGGAGTAACAGTTGGTACCGGCGTTACTGTTGGATTCACTGATGGTGACGGATTTACCGACGGTGATGGATTTACCGATGGTGATGGATTTACGGTCTGTATGATTGTGGTATCTGATATAGTACAGTTCTGAATTTTATCATCCGGTGTTTCTGTAATGTCACTCCAATATGTATCCGGAGCAGATTCACTGTTGGAAGTTATTTTTTTACCATTTACTGCTGTTCCTTTTGTAGAAGGAGATATAGTGACAGATTCAGTATACGCTTTACCTGGCTCCGCATTTTTGTTCATAAATGAATAAGCAGAACCCCCCTCCAGATATGCTTTTGCTGTTTCTACATTTCCGGTGCCCTCAACTGCATTGCCACCGTTATCACCATCTCCTCGTCCTGCAACAGCAATCAACGTTCCTGCTCCGGAAATCGTTCCGTTGTCAAGAATCACCGCTGCACCGCCAACTGAAGTAGTTGCTATGTTTCCTCCGCCGTATGCTGCAAGCTGGCTGCCCTCGCCAATAGTAAGTGTTCCGCTGCTGACTTTCAAGGCTGGCTGTCCGCTGTAGCTTTTTCCTGTGGCAGGATCTGTTCCTGTGGCAGCTTCATCACCTTTGATATATACTTTTCCTTCTACCTTTACATTTCCGCTTATCACAACAACAGGTGATGTATTGTGACGTGCCTGTGTTCCATTGGGAAGGAAATTAGTGTTGGAGTAGATCATGGAATTCTTTATGGTCGCTCCATCATTCAGAATCAGCTGTCCATTAATGGAAGTACCTGTCAGAAATTTTCCGCTATAATCATCGTGATTGACAGATATTGTTCCACCATTTTCTACTTCAATCTGTCCATATATGGAAGAATCTCTCAGATTCAATGTTCCGCCATTTTCTACTTTTATCTTCACACTGCTGAGAACCTTCATATTGACCATTGTAAGATCACATCCAGCCGGTATGATCAATGTCTGGGTTGTAGCTTCTCCCTCTGAAACAGCATATCCCAGTTCTCCATATGTACCGCTGGTGTGAGAGCCATACCAGGCTTTAATCTCTGCCGGGACTGTTACAATATCATCTGTATCATTAAAATCAGGAATTACCCATGGATCCATATCATACATGTATTTTCCATCTGCAGTCTTGGTTGCATTTTCAAGCTTCAGATGATCTGCCAGTTTTTCCTTAGTACTGTAAACCTTGAAAGTAAGCTCATTACTTGTTACTGTACGCCCTGATTCATCAGTTACTGTAACATTGACAGGATATGTACCGATTTTAGCAGGAGTTCCGCTGAGAGACAGAGAACTGTCATATGTGGAATACATCCCTGCCATCCCACTTTCACTGTCAATGTTTACCTTTGTATTCTTTGTGTCAATTTTTACACCTGTTTCTTTTAACTCCTTCCAGTCAGCTTCAACAGGTTCCTGCCCATCCGGAAGATCAGCTGCTTCCACAACTACATTACTGTTTTTGTTGGATGAAACAGAAGTGGATGCCCCTGAAACTGCATCGTATTTCTGCTGCCCTGTAACAGCGCTTTCGAAGTATCCTTTTAATCTGACATGAAGAGTGTTCACTCCGTTAGATGCACCGTGAATATTAGTTTCACCGGAATCAGCTGTAACAACTTTGAAGTCATTTCCTTCTGCAGTTACCTTAAGATAAAGTTCTTTATATCCATCACTTTTTATTGTAATGACATTTCCAGTATGAAGTACAGTTGAATCAAATACAACACGATTATTACTGCTGTCTGGACAATATGCTTTTCTGCCATATAATGCTATTGCATAATCTGTTTTATCCCATACTGTCCCATCTACAGATATTTCTTTGATTTTACTGATATAATCAGAAACATTATTTTCATCAGCTGGTTTAATGATCTTGTAGTCTGTACCTGAAATTTCCACTTGATCTCCCGCAAATGTTGGCGCATCTTTGGTCTGTTCAGTTTCAGACTGTGAAGTTACTTTTTCAACGTTCCAATGCTTTCCGGTTCCTGTTACCTTTAAAGTAAGATCCTTGTATCCGGTACTGGTGATTACAATCTCATTACCCACTTCAAGTCTATCTGGAGATAGTCCAACATAACCGTCTGAGTCTTTTTTAATATATGTTGTTCCTGTAAGATCCCACGAATAAGTTACTTCATTCCACTCTGTTCCATTAATAGATATTCCTGTAATTTGCTCAACATACCTTGAGTTAAGAGAAGTTTTTAGTTTACAAACATTCGCAAAAGAACCACTTTCATATTCTGCTATCACCTCCGGCGGTTCTTTCACACTTTGTGTACCCTCATCCTGAGCCACCTGTACATTCTCCTGCTCATCCGCAAAATCCGGTGTTCCCGATCCATCACTAAAGGAATCATCATCTGCCTCCTGTGTGATCGCTGAATCCGTAGTCATTGAATCTGTAAATATGTCTGCTGCACATACCGGTACAGAAGCAATCATGTTTGCCGCAATTGCCATAGACATCAGAATTGCCATTCTTTTCTTCATCTGTTTCTTTATCCTCCTGTAATATGATATCAGGGGCAAAAGATATTTCGTCCCTGACTTGAAGCTATCTGTGTATCATCTCATTTCAGATGAAGCGGATAAAATCCTCCGATTCATCTCAGTTCTTCAGTGGAAGTTTAAATGATCAAATCACGCAATAGTTTGCTTTGGTTAACTCTGTTGGTTAGTATATTCTAACCTGCGTGAAAATGCAAGAGAATTATTCTGCATCTGTTGAGAAAGTATCTCATAAATCAAGCAGTATCCTGTTGACAAATTTTTATCATTTCACAGCAAGATAAGACAGAATAGAGCAATTATGGCAATTCCATAAAATAATGCAGGTAATAAATCAGGTAACATCCTGCTATCAGTCTGAAAATATCATCTTCTATCTCTTTTTCGCTGCTGTTTAAAGTAATTTTGTTTCCTTCTATCTGAAGCCCCATTGTATCCGCGAGATTCTCAACCCGTTGCCTGTCATATTCTTTTTCATCCAAAAGAACAGACTTCTCATAAACCCTGAATTTTCCGGTTTCATCACATTCCAGTCTCAGATGCAGTTCAGGGAGTTTTCCGGGTTTAAAGGTTATCTCACTGTATGTCATAGATTGTCTTACTTTTGTGATCCCCTGTTTCACTGCCAGTATGATCCATTCATCCAATACAGGTCCTTTATACATAGGCTGTCCATATTGCAGATGTAATTGGGCCGCCTTGCTGATGCAGGCATTTCTGGTACGATTATTCAGACGTTTATAAACATTGCTGCCCTCAACCGGGTAGTATTTCTTCAGTATCTTCTCTTCGGTTTTTGTCCATGGATCATTGGTTTTCCTGCTTAATCCCAGAATCATCGCTCTGTATTTGCATGCCTGAAGAGATCTTTCAGGAATGAGAGCATGCACATATCCGGCACCTTTTTCTTCATAATATCGGGAAATGATTGCATCCTCTTCCTGTGTCCATGGAAGTCTGTTATTGTCTGATCTGACATTTAAGTACTTAGCTCTGGACTGACAGGCATTCAGAGTTCTCCCCTCCAATCGTTCTGCTGCCTTCCTGCCTTCCGCTTTGTAATATGTTCTTATAATTTCATCTTCTTCTGCAGTCCATTCTTTTCTTCCTTGTATACAAAGGCCTAATTTGGCAGCTCTTTTATTACATGCCTCTTTGGATCTTCCCTCCAGTCTTTTCTGAACTTCAGCACCTTCTGTCGGATAATAGTTTCTCAGAATTTCATCTTCGCTGCTGCTCCATTTTCTGTTTGCCCCGGAATAAGTAAGTCCTAATGCAGCAGCTCTTCCTCTGCAGGATTCTGCTGATCTCTGATTTAAGCGATAACGTACCTTACTGCCCTCCGCAGCATAATACTCTCTGAGTATTTTATCCTCTGCCTCTGTCCATAATCTGACATATTTAACATCATTCTGTACAGTTGCTGAAGAGGAAATGTTTTTGGATATTTCCATTTTTGATGCCTGGATCCTGCAGCTTTTTGCAGTTCTTCCGGATAATCTTTCACAGACCTGATCTCCTTCTGCGGGATAGTACTTTCTTAATATTTCGATTTCATCGGCTGTCCATCTTTTTTTCGTATTTGCCATGTCTTACACCTGTTTTATATATTATTTCAAACTGAAATATTCACTACTTCTTACTTTTCGTAACCTTCGCAAAAGAATTCCATATGTGAGTGCAATATCTACATAGAAATTCCTGAATGTACAATATATTCATACCCTGTCTCCGTAGTATAAGTTTTTTCCTGTCCCAGTGCCGGAATAACAGATTCAGAGCTGTGCAGACTTCCACTTTTAAATACGATCATCACTTCTGCTTTCTTTTCATTAACCGGAGTTATTTCTATATTATTGATTGTGTTTTCAATCATGGCTCTGGTGATATCTTTGGGTTTTACGCAGGAATATTCCTTTGCATAGTCTAATATCCTGTCCATCTGATCTGTCAATTCTGTTTTTGAAAGAGGTTTCATGCTTTTCAATTGTTCCAGATTCGCTTTTTTCTCTGCTATCTGTTGTGTAAAAACCTTGTTTCTGCTTAAAAATTCCGCATCAGAAATGTAGCCGCCCATATTGTAATCCAGCAGCTTATCTCTCTTCTGTTCCAGTACTGTTATTTCATGCTGTATGTTGTCAATTTTTTCTTCAGTTCCTTCTGTTTTGTTAATCTCTTTCTCATAAAGTTCCAGATACTTATGCAATATACTTTTATTGCTTTGAGCCAGATTGTTATAAACATCCGATATCATCTCCAGCAGGATTTCTTCTTTTACCGGTTTTGATCTGCAGGAAACTGCGCCCTGTTTTATGCGATGACTGCATACCCAGGTCTTTGCAGCTTTTCCGCGGACAGTTCTGACTTTCAGCCAGTATGCAGCTTTATCTTCCGCACAATGTATAAGTCCGGTAAAAAGGTTGTCCTGCTTATAGGAAGTTTTTTTCAACTTGATATTTTTACTTCTTTCTTCCAGAATCCTGTTTGCATCTTCCCACAGTTTTTCATCCACAATTGCAGGGACATGGGTACCATCGTCTTTATACATCACCCATTCATCTTCAGGCAGGAATTTCTGTTTCTTAGTAAAGAGATCAACTATTTTTACTTTTCCACCAACATAGTAACCCTTATATTTAGGATTTCGGATAATATTGGCAATCACATGGCTGTCAATCTTTCCCCCTTTATAATTTCTGTATCCACATTCCCATAAAAATTGTTCCAGTGAATGGGTAGACCAGTTTCCCAGAGCATATTTTTCAAAAATAAGCTGTACCATTTTTGCCTCTTCGGGATTCAAAAACAATTTTCCGTTTCGCTTGTCCCATCCATATATATGTGAATTACCAAGAACCACACCGTTCTGTATGGATCTTGCATGACCGAAACGCACACGACTTGAAAGTTTTCTGCTTTCTTCCTGTGCAATACCGGACATAATTGACAGCCTGAGTTCCGAATCCTCATCTAATGTATTGATATTGTCATTCCTAAACCAGACAGCAGTTCCACAGTCCAGAAGCTCTCTTGTATATCGTATACTGTCTAATACGTTTCGGGCAAAACGGGTGATCTCTTTAGTTATGATAAGATCAATTTTCCCGGCTTTTGCATCCTGGAGCATTCTCTGGAATTCCTCTCTGTGGGTTACGGTAATACCTGAGATTCCTTCGTCTATATAACCATCCACAAGCGTCCAATTCTTTACGTCTGAAATCAGTTGTTCAAAAAAAGTCCACTGATGCTCAATAGAGGTTTTCTGTTCCTCCTTATCCGTACTGACTCGGGCATAATACGCCACATTCAGTTTCAGATCAAATATATTTTTCTGCCGGGACTTCAGCTCCTCACGTGTTGCATAAATATCCATCTTATTCCTTTCCAATCAACTGATTCGCTGGCAATATTCACCTGAACTGTCCATCTGTTCTCCATTCTTCGCGACTACCGTATTGAATGTACTCAAGGTTATAATGTCTTTCTGGATACTACTATGCAGTTTTTCGGAAATCTGTCCATTATCAAGCATTTTGTCATTAATCATTGTCAGTACAACCTGTTCCAATGTCATAAGCATTCCTCCTGTTCTGTATGTTATAATGTGCAATTTGGCATAGAACTATCCAGCGGTAATATGATGAATTTCATAAAATTATTATAACTGATTCAAAGATAATTGTTTTTGAGACGAAAAAAAGCAGCTAACCTATTTTTCATAGACTAACTGCTTAAAGTACGTAAAAAACCAGAAAGATCTAACAGTTCAAAAGATTCTTTCCGGTTTTTTACACATATAAAGCGAGGGCATCGCTCAATCATCTAATTTGATGATTTTACGACACCCCCATCCCTTCAGATATATATCAGGAAGACAGTTCTATCTGCTTCATTTCTTCCAGAAAATCACGGATATAGGATACTGCCAAATCAAGGGCCTCCTGTCCAAGTTCTGCGGAAGAATCTTTCGGATCAAAAGGTCCAAACCAGCCGCTTGGAGCAATTTCTTTGGTATCTCTCACAAGACGTACGATACCACCCTTGAAATTAACTGCCTGGATATAAGCCGCTTTCATATTCTCAGAAGGATCCTGTGCATTGATAGGCTTGCTAAGTTCCAGATGTACTGATTCCGGAGCAATTGCCATCATAGCTGAGGTCTCCAGAACATCACCATGGCCGCCTTCAAACTTCTTGTCCAGCTGAGCTACCAGACTCCACCAGTCTACGCTGGCACATACACCACCTTTATGATATACCTCCAGAGCTGCCCGGTCAATGGATGGAGTATTGCCGCCATGGCCATTCAGAACTACAAAACGTTTTGCGCCATGCTGCATCAAAGAGTCCATAATGCCATGCAGAACCATATACAGTCCCTCATAACCAATATTAATACTTCCCTCAAAGCTTAAGTGATAAGGACATACACCGTATGGAACAGTAGGTGCTACGATTACGTTATCTACATCCTCCACATGATCCGCCAGATAGGACGGTACCATAAAGTCCGTTCCCAACGCACCCTGTGTTCCGTGCTGCTCGGTGCTTCCCACCGGAATCACAATAATCGGATCCTTCTCAAAAGCCTCTTTTGCTTGTGCTGTAGTCATTTTTGCAAGATACATTTTAAATACGCCTCCTAACTTTTATACTGTAAAATGACGATCAATAGTCTCCTGCGGCGGAGTTTTTGTAAATTTACTTACTACAATCATTACAATAGAAGCAATGATCGTAGTTGGGAACAGTGCATGGAATCCCATAGCTAACGCCTTGACAGACGGATTCAGTGTAAAGAGCAACAGTGAAATAATACCTACTATAACCGATGCGATTGCTCCCTTCGCTGTTGCTTTCTTCCAGTAAATTCCAAACAGAATCGGCACTACAAAAATTGCCATTCCTGAAAATGCAAACAGGTTAATTTCAAAAATACTGCCTGGCTGGAATACACCAAAGCAAATTACGATGATACCGATGATTACAGTTACTACCTTGGACAACTTCATAACATTCTCATCTGTAGCATCCTTATTGATAATCTTCTGATAAATATCACGGGTAACAGCACCGGTAGTCGTTACCAGAATACCATCGATTGTGGACATACCTGCTGCCACAATACCTGCGATGAAAATGGAAGCCAGGAAAGGATTCATGCCTCTCTGCAGAATCATAGGAATAATCTGATCTGCCTTCTCAATATTCTGAATGGAAGCAATACCATTTACACCGGCCCACTCAATCAGAGTTGCAGAGAAAAACATACCTGCAGTACCAAGAAGAATTGCTTTGAACATGGTCTTATGATCCTTCATGGCAAAGAACTTGGTAAACAGATGAGGCTGTCCCATGGTAAAGAACGACCATAGCACAATGTTGGATACATAATAAGTCCAAGGCATATAACCGTTAGCACCCGGGAAGGTCAGATAAGCCTCATTCATACTCTGAAGTGTATGGTTAATGTTAGAGAAACCTCCACCCATTACTACAGATACAATAAATGTAACCACTGCAGTAGCAATCATCAGAGATCCCTGGATAACATCCGTCATCATGGCACCTTTCATACCACCGCTCATACAGTAGAGAATAACGATAATACCCATTCCCACAACACCTACCCATTCAGGCAGTCCGGTAAATACATGTACAATAACACCTGCTCCGATAATCTGTGCGCCCATCATCGGAACCAGGAAGAAGAGCATCATCACGCCCAAAACACCGCTCATCTTCTTGGAGTGATAACGGTCTGTCAGGTAATCGGCCATAGTCAGGAAACCATATTTATGACCAAGAGTAATCAGCTTACGGCCAATAAGAAGAGCCGGAAGAATCATACAGAACACAGCTCCAGGTACAGAGATAGCCATTCCTGCATAGCCTACACCGTAAATGGTTCCCGGTGTACCAAGAAATGTTCCCATGGAAAACTGGGTTGAGAAATATGCAATACCACTTACTACCACGCCAGCCTTTCCACTCAATACAAAGAAATCGCCAATATTATTCGTCTTACGTCCTGCGTACCAACCAATAAATGCCATAATTCCAAGATAAAGTACCAGAACTGTATAGAAAGGAATCGGTGCTGGCTGAATTACTGCTGCTCCATTCATTTATTTGTCCTCCTCATCATAAGTGTGATATTCTTTTCTCTTCATACACATGCGGTAATAGATAATAATCAGCGCAAATGTAATGGCAGTGTGAACAATCCATCCGAATATATAAAGCGGAACACCACCAAATGCGGGAATATACGTCTCGCTGTAGAAAAACGGGAACGGAATCATAATTAATACAAACATAATCAGAAAAATAATCAACCATGTCCGTTCGAAGTGTTTCTCAAAAAGTTTCTTCATAGCCTTTTTCCTCCTTTGCTTTCGAAAGAAAATCTATATACTATGATTTTCTTTCGATTTTTTGTTAAGTATATACTTTACTTTATATTTTCCATTATACATGCTATAATAAATTTGTAAAGTTTTTACTTATATTTTTATGAAAAAAATATAAAACATTGCATGCGCCATGCAAAGAAAGGACATCGTGTAATATCTATGGATATTTTAGAGCATCTTCAAAAACTTTATCCTGCCCTGACAAAAAAGCAGAAAACAATCGCAGATTATCTAATTGCTAATCCGGAGGAAATCAGCTACATTACACTGGCACAGCTAAGCCATCAGACCGGTACCTCCGAGCTGACTTTGCTTCGTTTTTGTCAAAAACTGGGGTACTCCAACTTTCTGGACTTAAAGGAGCAGTTTCGGGACTATACCCAAAAAATGATTAAGCAGGCCTCCTCTTCTTCCTTTTTTCTGCCAGAGCGTACCTCAGGCGAAGACACCGAGCGGGAACAAATGCTTCATGAAATCTGCAATACAGAGGCCGCAGTTTTCTCTGATTTTATTACCAACATCAATCTGGAATCTGTGATAAAGGCTTCTGATGAAATCCGGAAAAGCACCCGTATCTACATCTTTGCCCATGATATTTCTCTGGTTCCCGGCAAATTTTTACAGAGCCGTTTGGAAATTCTGTACTTGAATTCTGCGTTGATTGATTTATCGGATCTGGAAGTCACCCAGAAGATTATCCAACAGCTGACGGATGGTGACCTGGTAATCTTTTTCTCTTTCCCCCGCTATTATTTTCCGATTGGAAATATTGCTAAAAAAGCAGCTAAATCAGGGGTACCGATTCTGACCATCACAGACAGTGATACTTCACCGGCAGCTGCGCACAGCACACTATTGCTTCTCTGTCCCACATCTACGAAGCTGTTTTATAACTCTATGACTGCACCTATGGCTATGCTCAATATTCTGGCATCCTGTCTTGTCATCGATAGTGTATCACCATCTGAACGGCAGATTTTTATCGACACTTTGCCATCCTGATTTTTAGCCCAAAAACAAAACCGGATATACAGGTTTCCAACAGAAAGCCATATATCCGGTTTCGTTTTTATTTTCTTTTTACTTCTCATAGGTGCCTTTTCGAATCACCTCTCCATGCTTCATAAAGATCTTTCCCCTGGCTACATAAGTATCCAGCGTCAGATCCTGATCAAACAGCAACAGATCCGCATCGGCCCCCTCTGCCACAGTTCCCTTGATTCCCAGTAAATCCAGCCCCTCTGCCACCTGACAGGTCATATAAGGCAGTGCTTCCTCCAGAGTCATTCCCAGAACCTGTACCATATATTTCAACTCTTTATAAAGTGCATCCACACCAGATACACCTATCTCCAGAAGGCTGCCGTCCTCAGCATAATTAGACCAGCTTCCGTGTCCGTCAGAGCTCATTGTGATATGCTCTGTGGGCAGTCCCCGCTTTTTAGCCTCCAGAACACATTCTCCCGGTGAAGTGTGCATACCGCAGGTCAGATCAATATAACCTCCCCGCTTCAGAAATTCGTAGCCCTCTTCCAGCAACTTTTCATTCCGGTTGACATGAGTGGGACGGAAAATCCGTACAGGAACAGAACTCACCTCCAATGCCCGGAATACCGGCGCAAGACCATCTTTGTCATCTCCCATGTGAAGCACCACAATGCCTGGCTTTCCACTGAGCATTCCCGCCACACGAGCTTTACTTGCAATCTGAACCAACTGATCACCAGTCACATTAGGTGCCCGGTGATCAGATATCGCCAGCTTCACACCCAAAATCTCATTCACGAATACGATGTCCCTGTCTGTTTCACCTGTGATAGTCGGGCTGGGATATCCGTAGGCACCTGTGAGCATATAAGCACTCACGCCCTCCTCACAGAGTACCCGGGTCTTCGCATAAAGATTGTCCACACTCCTGGTGATACCATCCGTACCCAGAAGTCCCACCACTGTTGTGATACCGTTCTCTACCAGTTCTGACATCTGTAATTCCGGTGTCCGCGTATGAAAGCTTCCCTCTCCACCGCCTCCGGTAATATGTACATGTTGATCTAAAAATCCAGGAGTAAGAATCTTGCCCTCTGCATCCAGCACCTCGCACTCCACAGGCAATTCTCTGATGGAATCCTGTATACATTCAATCTTTCCCCCGCAAATCAAAAGATCCTTTTTACCGAGATATTCCGGTGCGTAAATCTCTGCATTCTTTACCAATAACATAACTGTTCCCCTTTTTCCCGTAGCTGTTCATTACGCAGATACTCTAAACTATCATGAACAGTTACTTTTCTTTTTTCGTTTCTACTCAAAGTATATACGATGGAATCCGTTTTGTCTATGAAAGTTCTGAATAATTAGCTATATATCTCCACCATCAAGGTACATCCGATATGAATGTTTGTCCCATTGGCAGCTTTCCTGGAGAAGTAATTTCTAATCGGTTGTCATATACCGCCACCTGTATCGTACCATAATGAATTATCAAAAATAAAATCTAAGGTGGACAGATTGCTTTGTCTATTGTAATATATGCTGTATGGAATTTTACGAGGAGGATTTATCATGGAAGAAAAAATACTTAATTTTATTCTGGAATGTGCAGAAGTCCAGAAATTGGTTCCATTCTCACTTATCGAAGAAGAATTTAATCTTATTCTGGACGAAGCCTTAAAGTCTGTCATTACGGATGCTCTCTGGGATAATGATACTATTTCTGACGTAACTATAGGAACTGATGGTTTTACTGTCACATTTTTCGAGAATTGATCGTAAATATCAAACTAATCAACTGATGACACGAACACAGCCAGAAGCATAAACAAAGTATCTGATAAGCAGACATGATCTAATACCCCCTTATCAGATACTTTTTTATGTTCCATATCTTGCCTGCAATTTACGACCGTCTATAGCAATCCTCGTAAATAATGCATTTAAGACAGTTCAGCAGAGTGCGAAAGA
>OCHV01001804.1_pt1 | contig 13075 bp, 15 predicted proteins | sample 1538461 | NCBI WGS metagenome assembly OCHV01 (sample SAMN04571692, study PRJEB22368) | human gut metagenome | biome: human gut; material: stool | host: Homo sapiens | place: Luxembourg | collected 2012-08-03 | reverse complement strand
AGCACCTTTCGTATGCCGAAAAACTTTTCGGCATACAAAGGTACAGCTCGCTGTTGTCTGGCGACAACAAAAATCCGCGCCGGAGAATCTTTGAGAGAAGTTTTGAAAATCCTCCATTACGGCTTCCGGGGTCGGGTCTGTTCCCGGTGCAATATTACAACCGTTTCGGGGCAAAAAAAATCCATCGGTGCGGACTGGAGCGGACTGGAGCGGACATCGGAGCCGGGTTGGAAAATGAAGATGTATATTGCGGCAGAAAGAATTATTCGGATAAACAAACGGATGATTAAGTCGATATTTATCGGGTTCGCTACTCAATCAAACAGACGATTCGATAAGGAAGCGGAGAAGAGCAGAATTAAAAAAATAAATATATAAATAAACCCATATATGTACGATAGTTTATCGAAACAGACATCAATAGAAAACATTACCCATATAAATAATTCTTAACATATTCAAATGATGGAACCTGTAAACATTTCAATCTGCAATCAGAAAGGCGGCATCGGAAAATCCACATTCACGGTATTGCTGGCCAGCTACCTGCATTACACTTTGGGGCATGACGTTCTTGTCGTGGACTGCGACTATCCGCAATGGTCGATCCATGCCCAGCGCGAACGCGAACTGGCAGTCGTGGAGCACAGCGACTACTACAAGCTGATGATGGTACGCCAGTTCAAGGCTACGGGTCGGAAATTGTGGCCCTTGCTGAAGTGTATGCCTCCCGAGGCTCCCGAAGAGGTGGAGCGCATCCGGCAAAACGGTTATCTGCCGCGCGTAATTCTCTACGACCTGCCGGGAACCGTAAATGCCGGGGGCGTGATCCGGATACTTTCCTCCTTAGATGCCGTCTTCATTCCTTTGAAGGCCGACAAACTCGTCATGGAGAGTTCCCTTACGTTCGCACGGGGAATAGAGCATGGATTCGTTCAGGACAAGGACACCTCATTGCAGGCCGCCCATCTTTTCTGGACGATGATCGACCGTCGGGAGCGTACTCCTCTTTACGATCAGTATGAGGCGATCATTCATAAACTCGGATTGTCGCTCATGGCGACGCATGTTCCCTACCGTTCGAAATTCAACAAGGAACTGCTGCCCGACGGCTCGGGTATCTGTCGTTCGACACTTCTGGCTCCGGAGCGCATCTTCGCCCGCGAAGCGCAGATCGAGGCACTGGCGGCAGAAATCCTCGAAATCCTTAAAATACGATAATTATGGCCAAGAAACCGAAAATCGAAGTCGACGAAGACCTCATGCGCCAGATGATCGCCGGGCAGGCGCCTCTTACCTCGAAAGTCGTCCGGCGAATCCCCGACGACGAACCTGAAGATACTCACGATGCGCCCCGGGAGACCCCGGATGCAGAAGAACAATCGCCACCTTCGGACGACGGGTCTGAATCCCGGCATCGGCGAATGATCCCCGCACCCGATTACGAACGGACTTTTCTCGCTCCGGCAAACTTTGACAACAGGGCCTCGCTGTATGTCGGTACGGCAACCAAGCGCAAACTTCTGGAAATATTCAAAAGAATCGGCGGGGAGCGTCTGACCGCAACAGCCTATATAGACAATATTCTGCGGTATCATATCGAAGTTTTCCGCGAAGAGATAAACCGCATTTACAAAAAACGCAATCCCAAAAATATCGTTTAACAATCCAAAAACTTTCGAATCGTGTATTACGATCTTTTTTCCGAGCCGCACCTATTCGGTATTCCGCCCCTCACGGCACTGCTTCTTGCATCAATTTTTATTCGGAGGCTTCCGGCTTTTTCCTTACGGCAAGCTGCCATGACAACCTCATCCCTTCTCCAGCCTGCGGTCGCAACCGAAACACCTGCCATTAGGATTCCTTCGGCGGCAGCCTGTCTTAAAACCATGACGAAAGCAGCCTCCTCCGGGCAGGGCATTGCCGGCACTGCGCATGTAAAACCCGGCGGTGCGGTGGCAAAGGCGCCGAAATCCCGGCGTCGGAGGACTGCCGTCCCCTATTTCGAACAGACCTTTATGAACTTAATGGAGATCAGGCAGCGTGCAGCACTCTATGTCAGCATCGGAACCAAACGTAAAATTCTGGAAGTCGTAAAGAAAATCGGCGGGGAGTATATGACCGCAACTTCTTATGTCGAGAATATCCTGCGGCAGCATCTCGAATTGTATAAAGACGATATCAACCGCATTCACAAAGAGCAAAACACAAAAGAACTTTTATAATGATGAATATGCTCGCAATCGTAATCAGCCTGCTATGTGCCGGCTTCGTACTTTTCCAACGACATTTTTTCGGTCTTCCCGGACAGAGTCGGGAGAAACAGTCCAAACCGGGGACTTCCAGATCGGAGCCACCACATGCCAAGTCCCTGGTTCCGAGTTCCGAAATTCTCGTGTCAAAATCCTATCGGAGCGGACTGGAGCGGACTGGAGCGGACATCGGCACCGCCCCGGCAGGCGGAGATGCTATATTTGCCCCGGCTTCGGAAGAGAAGTCCGCGATGCAGGGGTGGAACACCCTTGTCGTGCGGCCCTCGATCGGCGAAGACGGCGAACTCTCGGAGCCCGAAGCGCCCGCCGGCGCCCGATTCCCGCTTCCGGCTCTCCCCGCCAGAGCAGAACTCCGTGACGCGGAGGTTCATGCGATGCTCGGAGAGCTGGACTTCGGAGAGAGCGCCGTCATGGGCGACGCCACGGCCGAGGAGCGGCAAGCCATCGCCAACTTCGACATCCGGGCCTTTGCCTGACACGTAAACGAGAGACGACATGAAATGTGAAACGGCCCGTCGATGAAACAATGCGATCATGGCCGTCCGGATCAATCGCATTGTTTCATTTCACAAAAATATAATAATCATCTCAAAATCTCGTATAATTCACACACGAGGTTAGAATATTGTTTGCAAATTCATTCGATTTATTGGAGGGGCATAACTAAAATAGAGCTGTTCGCAAATGGTTATAGTAGATATTGCCCGTTGTCAATCATCCATAAGTTCTGGGGGGGGGTATTGTCAGTGGTAGAGTCTTTCTAACGGGGATGTATTCCTCCGCCATGCCATATGCCTGTTACTAACCAAAATTCATAATGAAGCAACCACTCCGAGGCCCACGGGACAATGGTGTCAGCAATCATCTTGTCGGGGGTCCATTCTCGCGCTGGACCATAATAAAGACAAAGCTGTTGCTTGACATGATCATAGACATGAGGCAGACGTTGCGCACCGTCTGCCAATGCCAATGGTTTGGGTGATACGACGTACACCTTGGGACTTTGCCCCAAGGTGTACACGATTTTTATCTCGTAAGCCAAGCTTAACTCTGAAGGTTGCAACGTAGTTTTCCATATCAGTCGATTCGTATGGATATCCATATAATTCGTAGAGTTGGGAAAGTAATGTTTCAACTTTCCCAACTGGACACTCAATGGAATAACCCGATTACTCATGATTCCCGAAAAAATGGTGAGCCTTGGCCGACACACTACCGGCAGAGCCCAAGATACCGCTGCCCGCAGCCATCTTCATCGTCCCGGATTCTCTTAAGGATCTTGCCTTCTCGGCCAGGGAATCAAATCCTTGAGAGACAGCTTGTCGTCCAAAACGGGGCATCATGGATTCTGCTATCACATGCATACCGCGCAACTGCAGAATCAGCGACAAATCTTTTCTGACCTTTTCCAGCCACTTATAGAAGTTATCTTGACGCTTAGGGTGTTCGATCCATTTGTCAGCAAAGTTTTCCTCTGGATTTACGGGATTTTCCACTTTCTTGATCGTTTTGCCGCTTTGTGGATCAAACTCATTGAGTATGTACTTATCCATATGTATAAGAATCGTTTGCAAGGCTTCGGTAATCGAACCTTCTCCCTGATATGCTTTTGCTGCAAGGGTTGTGATGATGATGGAGACGGGTTTATCTTCATCTCCGGCAAACATGATGTCCCGGTGTCGCTTGAGAATCTGCACGGCCCTTTGCAATGGAGTTTTGTTGGACTGATATTTCGGAACCGCTCGTACCGATTCCGCCAGCAACATCATTTTTTGCCGATCTCCTGCTGTTGCCCGTTGAATAAACCAGATCCCATATCCAAACGGATTACTCTTCATCCAGTTTTCGGGTGAAGGATCATACCTGTAATTTGCGCTCTCCTTGTCGGTAATGCGAATGGCAAGATTATCCAGTTCACGTATTGCCCCCAATGAAGCTGAAAACGAGCGCTCCATCACGGTCTTATAATCTTTCGCAACCAAACACGGAAGGATGTCCATATGGTAGTTGGACTCCTGAGCATATTTCAAGGTCCAGCATCTACGCCCCTCTTCATCAAGCATTCTTTTATAGGTTTCATGATCTTTCAGCCTGTTACCCACCTTATGCTTCAGATCATATTGTGTCCACGAAGCGCCTTTTCCTGTGAGTTCGCAGACAAGGTCTATATCCAGATCATCCTGCTCATTCAAGGGTCGAATCATCGTGCCCAGCATAAATGATCCTTGGGCTCTGATGATCGGATTATAGGAGACCAAAACCGAGTCCGCCTTTGCCAACCAATCACCAACGGCCCGATAACTGCGAACCGCGGCTTCATACTGAGTCTCCGTAATATCCAAAGACTCGCTAAGGGCATTGAAAATGCTGTCGAATTGTTTTACCTGTTCTGTATTCATATTAATCAATTTGAATCGTTTTATAAAAGCCTTCACGTCCTTTATTCTGGTCGTAGATGGTCAAGGGCATATCCGCTTTAGGCATCCAAACTCGGCCAAACTCGACTGCGGCAGCAACGGGCATAACCGGAAATACATGCAGTTCCGTAAGGCCATGGCGGGCTTTGATAGTGTCCAAGGCCCGTCGGACACATTGCCGAAACAGGGAGAGCGACGCCTCATTTCTGAGACTGTCATTGTTGGGGTCTGGAATCGTGATGCGCCATATACCCACTTCGTCTCCCAACACCCTGATGATTCGTTCATCTTGCACCGTAGCGCTTAATCCGATCACTAATGCCGGGATTCCGTTACGCCGTGAAGGCTCGATCAGTTCAATTTGCCAGACCGGTCCATCATCAAGCCATTTCCACGTATTAGGTTCTCTGTGCTTCTGATAGACCCGCACATTTTGCAGATCATTGATCATGGTGCCAAACTTGATCAGCAGTGGCTGAGGAGCCAATGCAAACACCGAATAATGCTTTGCTTCGCCTCTGCGCATTCGTGGCAGGATCTGTTCTTTCACTTGTTCACACAGATTGGTTTCTTCTGCATTCCAATAGGCGTCGGAGCAATCGGTCATGGACGAATTCTTCAATCCTATTTCAATTGCCGTACTGCTGGCCGGATAAAAGTTCGGCGTTAAAGTCCGACATGCCTCGGCATAGCTCAACGGTGAAGCGTGTTTCCCGATATTCGCACCGTAAAGGATGATCTCCGACTCTTTTTCCGGAGCTATAGCTGTAATACGGGCGATACGTTCTTCGTGTTTGCGCTTCATCTCAACCAATCGATCTTCGGGATGATTGGCAACATCCTTGTCAATTAAGGTGTGATGCGGATCGCAAAGCAGCATCAGGTTACTTATTTCATTGGCCAATTTTTCAGAGCGTTCGGGGTCTCCTCGAGGCCCGTCGAGGCTATCCGCCACAATATGCGCTATGTATGCTTTGTTGTACTTCTTTTTCGTGAGTATATCCATGTATAGGGGCGTATTGCAACCCTCATACTCACAACGTCCTCCTGATATTGCCCAAAGGAGGTTTTGATTCTTCACTGATATTGGTGTTTTACTCATGCTTTTTTATTTTAGTATACAGAAAAGCGTGACAAAATACTATCTTTGTAGAAAGTGTCACGGTTTTCAGTATATTTTATAAGAGTGGCAGCATGATTGCAGATGGAGAATATGTCCCAGACCTTAAAAATATAAGCGACGGTCAATTGTTTGCACTGATTGCCGCCAAAGATGATCTTGCACATGCGGCATATCGTGTGTTATATGACCGATATGCACAATTAATCTGGTCCTTATGCTGCGACGCTGGCAGTAAATTGGTCCGCCGGAATAAAGAACAATTTGTCGAGGAACTTTTCTCGCAGACCATGATTAAAATATACGTTCATCCAACCTACGATCCTATCAGAGGAAAGGTTTCGACCTGGATCTCCGGCATCGCCAGAAACACGGCATTCGACTTGCTGAAAGAATGGAATGACCACACACAAACCACAGTCGAACCGATACCCGAATTTTCTTCGGAGGAGGATGAGTCTACGACATCATCACCCCTGCATTTATTGCTAACTCAGGCTCTCGAAATGCTATCCGACCGGGAAAAAGACATATTGTTGACATACTTGATGTATGAGGATGGAACCAAGTATTTGCCTGGAACTGTTTTACAGGAGCTCTGTACAAGACATGGAATAACCGCCGACAACGCACGTCAAATAAAGTCACGGGCCATGAAGAAGTTACGTCAACAGATTCAGCTGTTGGAAATGGACAAATGATATTAAAGATGGAAAAGAAGCGTCAAACAGATGAGGCGTATATTAAAGACCTCTTGAAATCCACGGGATACTTATTCCCTGAAACAGACGAGCAGATGTCCATTTATGAGGCAAATGTAACGCTCAGAGAGTTACCCGAAAAGTTCCGCACTCCGGAATTTGTCTTTAACGCCGTACAGAATCAACGATCCTCAAAACATTGTACCGACATGGATAAAGCAATCCTCGCCGGACATATCATCAATACATGCAACATGAAAGATTTTGGAAGAGTAAAATTTCAAAAATTGCTTTATTTGGTTGAGCATGTATGTCAGCTGAACCTGCGCTCCAATTACATACGACAAACCGCAGGTCCATACGATGGAATCCTGCTCAAAAGAGTCGAGACGATGTTGCAGCAATATCATTTTTATGATATCTCTCAACAGCATACCGACAACAAAGCTGTGCAATATATCCCCTTGTCGTCTGCGGAGGAGCTTGACGATCTGTTTCGCAAGAATTTTCCGACCGAATGCGACATGATTGATACCTTCCTATTCAAATTCCATAAAGCAACAATGGAGCAATGTGAGATTGTTGCAACGCTTTATGCCGTATGGAATAATCGAATTATTCGACAACAGGAGATCACAGATGAATTATTGAAGGCAGATTTTTTAGCTTGGGATCCTCATAAGTATAAATATCGGGATCGCGTAATGAAAGCCTTGATTTGGATGAGAAAAGACAATATTATTCCGGTTGGTTGGGGAGACATTGTTGAATAAGGATAAAATGAAAATAAGGCAAATTTATGTTATATAATTTGAGTCGACTTACGAGTGCAGCAAGCACATCTTTATCGGACAGGTATCACCGAATAGGATGATGGACTTCCCCAAGTAAATCACGACAATAAACTCTCCCTTGATAACAATTTACTCGTCCTCGGTTTCGGTGGCGTGCGCTTTGAAGCAGATATTTGTCTTGTTGCCTGCGGTGCTGTCGTAATCCCAAAGTCTGTTCGCGATCATAAATAGGAACTTTCTGAATGATTCACCCTCTGTAACTGCTCTCTCCAAGGTACTAGCCGCGGTTTACCGAGATTCCCGCGATATTCGTACTCATCGTTGATCTCACTTAAATAGGCCGTTTCTGGCATATTGGCAGCATATGCGTATCTCGGAGAATAGGTCGCGCGTGTGGTAGGAGAATCCCCCAATCACAGTGCTCACGCTTTTGCTGGAAAAGTAGTCGGTCATCGGGTTACTCTCGTCATTTCTCAATCTGGTAACGATCATGGCTTTGCGTCGAGGGACAGGATTTTCGCAAGGTGCTTGCGTCCGGTAGAGGATTGTTCGTCGGCTCGCTTGCGTTCAGCCTCGGCGTAGACTGTTATCATCGAGTTCAACAACAACGGGGGAGCGATCCCGGCCGAGGTCGCCGAAAATATCTTTACCCCCTTCTACACGACCAAGCCCGACAGCTCGGGCATCGGGTTGAGCCTTTCGCGGCAGATCATGCAGCTCCACGGCGGATCGCTGCGTCTGACAGGCAATACCGACCGGCGGGTTACTTTCACCCTGCAAATCGGATAAGAGAGCGTGTATCGCATTCAAGGCCATCGACTGTAACAAAAAGAACAATTCCAAGAAGATGGACTTGCTCTTTTTGTTAACGGTTGTGTGAAGAATTAACTTACCTTTTGTCGATTGTCTGCATCGACTTGCACGACAATCATCTTGCGCTGTGGACGGTAAAGCAGCCATTTTCGAAAGGCTTCGGATTCCATGGTGCACACCCGAAACGATAGAGCGGCAATCATTGCCAAATTGTAGAAATCTCCACATTCGGTAAAACGATGGGTACAATACTCGCTCATTTGCTTCGTCTTGTAGATTGAACGAATATTGCTGTTGATGGCTGACACAAAACTCCGAACAGTCGCGCAATTTGCGATTGCGTCATCCAGACCGTTCCATCTGATGAAAGCTCGATGGTCACGTTCCCGTTTTCAATGCTCAATGAGCCGAATTCGTTTGTTATGACTGTTTAGTTTTGTGGTTTACTGAAGCAAATGTAAGAATTTTTTTATATTGCAAAAAGATTTCGTCTTACATGGAAGTTAATTCTGCTACCCAAAATGGATGGAGAGCTACTTTATTTGTACGATAAAATAGCGATCTGTTGGGGGAGGAAGATCCTAAAAGAAGAATCAAGAAAGATATTATAGTTTCTTGATTTTTGGGTGCAAAATTGGGCGTAAATCTTATAACTACTTGATTTACACCCTTGCTGGCGGTGCGTATGGGTCTTGCCCTTGAAAACATCGGGCAGCGGGACGGTCGTTCCGCACATATAGCCGTCTTCGGTAGTTCGCTGGTCGAGCTGCCGCAGGTCTACCGCGCTGCCGCGGATCGCTATGACCTGATAGAAGTCGATATTGGTCTGCTCCCAGCCCCACGACGAGTAGAGGATGTCGCCGACGCGCAGCGAACGTCGGAACTCCTCACTCGACCGCGCTACGGCTTCGTCATGGCGCCGGAAGCGCTCGGCCTCCTGCCGGATACGCTCCATAGCCTTGTCGTATTCTTCCGGGGTGTGGGCCTTGTAGACATACCGGGGGCGCTTTATCCCCGGTGTCCATGCCGCGATACAGCGGCCGTTACGGCCCTGAAACCGGACAAGCGAGATGTTATAGATCAATTCGGGAGCGAAGCCCGTCCCTTGAGCGAGCCGCTCGGCATATTTGTTGATGCGATAGGTTTTCATTGTTTCTGAGATTTAAGATTTTTGGTATCTTCTTCTACGGTTTGGAACTCTCCGGGATTCCAGCCCTTTGCGACCAGTGCAGCCTGCGCGTCGAGGACGCTCGGAAAGATGCGGCGCCTCTGCCGCGAAAAAGAGATGTATCCGACATAAATACGCCGCACAGGGCTTCTTTGATATTCGAGGTGGCAGCGGCACGGAACGGGCCGATAGTGCAGGAAGCCCCGCATGCGCAGCAGCAGGCCACGTTCGTACTCCTTGTCCTCGCGGCAGCGTTCCCACGCCTCGTATTTGTCGATGCCGTCGGTCAGCAGCGTGTAACCGACAGCCCGGTCATAGCGGGTTCGGCCCTGCCAAAGGCCCTTGAAAAAAAGCGACAGCAGTTCCAGTTCGAGCGTCGGACGGCCTTTCGTGCGCAGCGTTTCTGTCAGGGATACGACCTCGTCGTAACGGAAGTCGAGCGGGCGGATGTTGTTCGCCGCCATGCGCACCATCACCCGTGGGTCCGAAGTAATGGTGATACGTGTTATAATCTGATAGCTCATAATGATATGCAATTAAAAGACCGCAGCTTTAGGGCTGCGGCCTGATTTGACAATACGTGAAGTGTCGTGTTATTTCGGATTGGTCGTGTCCCGGAGCTTCAATCCGAAATCGCCGCAGGCCGTACGCAGATCTTCGCTGAACTTGCTGCTCTCGCAATAATAATCACCCATCCGTTCGGCCAACTTCTGCAGATCGCCGTCCGTAATCGTCGCAGTATCGTATCCGTGCCTTTCGAGTGCCGCACGGTTCAGAAAGGCGATGTCGAACTCCGCATTCGGATCGTTCTTACTCGGAACGCTTCGCAGTTTCTCGTCGGTGAATCGGTAAATCTCGTCGAGGTATTCCTTCTCCGTCCGGTTTGCATCTCCGTGCTGCCGGGAGAACTCGTCGCCCCAGGCAATGAGCGTCGCAGCCGTATCGCGGAAGTTGTCCGAGGGCCGGAACTTCCTGCGCCCAGCTTCATAGGCGATATCGACCAGCGCCTCGGCATAGTCGCGCAGGGACACATTGCCCGGAAGCGCTGCGGGCTGCCTTTTCATAAAGGCGGTGATGGCCTCGGCATAGATCCGGAGTTGCAGACGGTCGCGCTCCGCGGCGGCTTCGTCGCAGTCCAGTCCGAATTCCGGGGATTCATGGCCATCGAGGAAGTTCTGCAATTCACCCAGCCGGAAAACGTCGTAGCGCGTAGGATATTCCGGCAGGCTGCATTCCACGAAATCTGCCGTAAGGTCGCTTGTCGTCTGCGGCGCAGCTTCGGCGGACGGGATGAAATCGTATTCTTCCAGCCATTCGACGATGCCTTGCAGGGTATCGCAGGAGAGATTTTCAAGCGGAAGCGGGAAATCATCCCCGCCGTTCATCAGGCAGACGGGAGTCAGCCCGTCCTCACAAAATTCGAGGGAGATTACATTGCGATAAAGACCGTCGTATCTGATTGTAAGGGGCGACTCGTAATACTCTTCATAGGCGAGGCCGTCCGTATCTGCCAGCCTCTCGCGGTCTGTCGCATCGGCCGAATAGGTTCCCAGGCGCCCTTGCCGGCTGGCGATGACCGAGCGGATCACACCGATCTGATAAGTGCGCAGTTTTTCGAGTGTTTCTTTGTTTTTAATAGTCATAGAGAATCAAGTTATTTATAAGAAAATTCCGGTCTGACGAAATAGCAGACCGTGGTGTGCCGCCCGTGATCCTTGACGAGTTTTACGGGTTGGGGCGCGTTGTAGATGCGCCGCTCTGTAACGGGAGCATCGAGCGCATCCCATTTCTCTTGCGATACGGCGGTCTGCTCGTCCCGATAGCACCAGACGATGACGGATTTCGGGCCGGGAGCCGCAAATACGGTTCCTTCGTAATCGGAGAGAAACCGTTGGAACTCCTCCTCTGTCCGGAACGAAATGCAATCGCCCCGGTAGAGATCGCCGTTCCGGCATTCTGCATCCTTATAGAGTCTGATCTTACGCCATTTCTCGGTCGTGAAATCACCATAGAGCGGATCGCCTTCCCGGAACTCCCACAGCGGAACCTCGGCGCTGAACCGGACAACTCCGTTGCCGCAGGCGCCGCAATGGCCCCAAGCACAGAAATCTCCCGGCACAGCACCGGAAGGCTTCAGCTCTTGCGGCATCACGGCTGTAAAAGGCCCTCCGCTGACCGCGCAGCCGATACCGCCGGCTGTCGCCCACACGAAAGGCACGTAAGGGCACAGGCAGATCGAGCGCATTCCGTCTTCACGGACAGCCTCGATCAGGGCGTTGCTGTGGAAGTCACCGTGGCGTGTGGTATAGCGTACCCGGTCGCCGACCTGCGGGATACGCGGGTTACGGGTATGTTCGATATGCCGCACCAGCTTATTGGCCATGTCCACGTCCTCTTGCGTCAGGTGGTGTTCATGGTCGTAAAGCGTATTCATCGGCAGCAGCGTTTCGCAGCTGTACCGATCTTCGGTTTTGGATTGTTGCATATTGCTGATAATAAAAACGCCGCGACCTTTCGGCCGCAGCGCAGATTAAACGATTTGTTTATCAAGGTTTAGGCAGCTTCGGACGGAATCGCATCCGGGGTTTCCGGCTCCTGCTCTACAGCCAGCCGTTCGGAAATCATGCGTGCCGACCGGTTCACGTCCGTGAGGATGTCGAACAGGTAGGTCGGCTCTTTATGGAACTCCGCCAGCCAGTCCTTGATATAGGCAGCGCTCTCCTCGCGGGGCGTCGTGGCGAAGCCCAGCATCGCGCCGCACAGGGCCGCCGTAAGTTCGGCGACCAGTTCCTCCCGGATATAATCGGCATCGCCATAGCAAGCGCCAAAAGAACGGTTCAGACGCTCCGCATGCCCCGTGCTGTGCGTGACTTCGTGGAGAAGTGTCGTGTAGAATGCCGCGCCCTCCGGAAACTGCCGTTTTTCGGGACAGACGATCCGGTCGAGCGTCGGTGAATAAGAAGCCCTGTCACCGGATTTGAGCAGGATGGGACAGAGCCACGACTGCTCCGCCAGCATCCGATCGAGCACCTCGCATGTCAGGCCGTCCGAGTAGTCTTTCGGTTCGGCCGGTGTCGTAAGCGAAGCGTAGCGCTCCGGCTGCTGTTCCGACATATCCGTCTGGTCGATGTTGAAGACCGGGTAATAGCGCATCACGGGCAGCACGTCGTATTGCCGCCGCTGCTCCTGCGGCAGGCGGTAATAGTCCGCCAACTCAATCTTCTTGCGGGTCTCCTTATGGCGGATATACAGCTTCCAGAAGAAGACCGGGAACGAACCGGAGCCTTTGAGGATGTTCAGACCCTCCTCCTTGGCCTGCTTGAACGTCATAAAAAGCGGCGTACTGTAGCCTGCGATCTCCGAGAGGAACAGCAGCATCAGGATATTCCCGCCCCGGTAGGGCGTGCCGCGCAGATTGCGCGGAAGACCGTGCGCAAGGTCGGCGATCCACGGCTTGCGCCACTCCTCGGTGAGCGTCTCCATTTTCTTTATCATCAGCTCCGTCAACTGCGGAGCGATCTTTTCAATCAGATTCTTATTCATGGCTCTTATCTTTACGTTATTCTTCCTCCGGAGCGGTAGCTTGCCGCCAGAGACGGATCTTCTCGTCGTTCGTCCTGCCGTTCCACCACATGTCGCAGGCATCGCGGAAAGCCTTGCGATCATCCTTCGGGCTGAAATTTTCCGGATTCAGTCCGGTGATAATTTCCCGGTCTTCTTCTGTCGTTCCGTCATTCCACCACGGCTCGACCGTATCGGACATCAATTCGCTTTCGCGGATCTGGTACG
>OCHV01001797.1_pt1 | contig 13103 bp, 6 predicted proteins | sample 1538461 | NCBI WGS metagenome assembly OCHV01 (sample SAMN04571692, study PRJEB22368) | human gut metagenome | biome: human gut; material: stool | host: Homo sapiens | place: Luxembourg | collected 2012-08-03 | reverse complement strand
GAAAAATGGCATGGACTCCGCCGGCGACGAGGTGCTCCGTGAGTCGTACGGTTCCTTCGCGGTCGAGTTCGTCGTCGCCCTTGAGCGGGGTAATCATCGGGGGAATGATGCCCTGAAGTTTGGTAGGGTGCATGGTGAAGGGGTTTAGCGATTTTTAGTTTATTCGTATATTTTATTGTAAATCGTTTTAGCCAATCAGCGAAAAGAGGAAATTATTCCTCGATAAGTTGCGAAATTTCCGTTTCCCGGCCGGGTATGCCGCTCTCGACGATTTCGGGCGTCAGTACGATGCGGATGCTGTTGATCGGCTGGTCTTTCTGTTCGATATTCTTGATCAGCAGGTCGAGGGCTTCCGTGCCGAACTGCTCGATCGGCTGCCGCACGTAGGCGACGGCCGTTTTGTAGATGTCGAAAGCTTCGTTGCTGTCGAAACAGGCCATGGCGAAGTCCTGCGGAACGCGCCAGCCGTTGCGGAAAATGGCTGTCAGTCCGTTGGCGGCCAATGTGTTGGTGGCGAATACGAACGCTTCTACGTTGCGCATCTTCGCATCGCGGACGATCTCGTCGATTTTGCCGAGTTTGTCGTGACGCAGGTGATGGATGTTGATCCGGCCGTTTAGGCCGGCTTCCGTCATGCAGAAGCGGTAGCCCTCTTCGCGTTCCCTGATGTTGGACAGGTTCATCGAGTAGGAGATCATTTCGATCCGCGTGAAACCCTGACGGATCAGCGCCTGAGTGGTTTCGACGCCAGCGCGCCGGTTGTTGAGTACGACGCTGCTCAGTTCGGTGTCCGGCACTTCGCGGTCGAGCAGTACGACGGGGATATTCTGCAGGGCGACATTGCGGATAATTTCATCGGCGCCTTCGCAGGGGACGATGATCAGCCCGTCGATGCCCTTGTTGCGGAAAACCTCGATCAGGTTTTCGAGTTTCTGCGGATTTTCGTCCGTACTGCCGAACAATACGGTATACTTATGTTTATATGCGCGGTCTTCGATGCAGCGGGCGATGTCGGCGAAAAACTTGTTGGAGATGTCCGATACGATTACCCCGATGGTGTTCGTCTTGCCGCTGCGAAGCGTGCGTGCCGCATTGTTGGGCTGGTAGTTAAGCTTTTCGGCGACCTCCAGAATCCGTTGCGCCGTCTCTTTGTTGACGCGGTAGGTCTCCTTGCCGTCGGCTTTGTTGTTCATGACGAATGACACCAATGCGATCGAAACGCCCGCTTCGGTGGCTATGTCCTTTATGGTTACTTTGCGTGTCCGCATATTTTTTGCGATTTTTTGTGATATCCCGGAAATTCTCTTACCTTTGCAAAGGTAATTAAAACGTTTTAACAAACAAATTTTTTGCGATTTTTTTATGCTGCGACGTGATATGCAAACTCAGATCAAGTATGTAATAGGAGTCGATTTCGGCAGCGATTCGGTGCGCTGCCTGATTGTCGGCACGGCCGACGGGGCGGAAATCGCATCGGCGGTGGCGGCGTATCCCCGCTGGAAGAAGCGACTTTACTGCGATCCCTCCCTGAATCGGTACCGTCAGCATCCGCTGGACTATATCGAATCCTTGGAGCAGTGTGTGCGCGAAGCTTTGGAAAAGTGCGGCAAAGAGGTGGCGGACAATATCTGCGGCATCTCTTTCGACACGACCGCTTCGACGCCGGCGCTGACTGACGAGCGGGGCGTTCCGTTGGCGCTGCTGCCCGAATACGCCGAAAATCCCGATGCGATGTTCGTGCTTTGGAAAGACCATACTGCATTGGCCGAAGCGGACGAGATAAACGATCTGGCGAAATGTTGGGAGGTCGATTATACCCGTTACAGCGGTGGCGCCTACTCCTGCGAATGGGTGTGGGCGAAGATGCTGCACTGCCTGCGCAGCGATCCCGCATTGCGTGCGAAAACCTGTTCGTGGGTCGAGCACTGCGATTGGATATGTGGACTGCTGACAGGAGATACGAAGCCCGAAACCATCGCCCGAAGCCGTTGTGCGGCGGGGCACAAGGCGATGTGGCATGAGTCGTGGGGCGGTCTCCCGTCTCCCGAATTCCTCTCGGCGGTCGATCCGCTGCTCGATATTTTCCGCGGGCACCTCTATACCCGGACCGTTACCGGCGATGAATGTATCGGCGGTTTGTGCTCCGAATGGGCCGCACGGCTGGGACTGAGGCCGGGGATTGCAGTCGGCGTGGGGGCCATTGACTGTCATGTGGGCGCTGTCGGGGCGGGAATCGTTCCCGGAACCTTGGTAAAGGTGATGGGGACTTCGACTTGCGACATCGTGGTCGGCGCCTACGGCGAAGTCGGGGACCGTGTCGTACGGGGCATTTGCGGTCAGGTCGACGGCTCGGTACTGCCGGGATATGTCGGATTCGAAGCCGGACAGGCAGCTTTCGGCGATATCTATGCTTGGTTTCGGCGGATCATGGCGTGGCCCTTGAGCCGGATCGCGCAGGGGGACGAAACTCTTGAGGAGCGGATACTTGGCGAGCTGACGGCCGAGGCCGAATCGCTGCCGCTGACGACCGGAGATCCGGTCGCGCTCGACTGGCACAACGGACGCCGGACACCGGATGCGGACCCCCGCGTGCACGGAGCGATCGACGGCCTGACGCTGGCTACCTCCGCTCCGGCTGTCTTCAAGGCGTTGGTCGAAGCGACGGCTTTCGGTTCCCGCGCCATCAACGAGCGGATGCTCGAAGAGGGGGTGCCGATCGACAACATCATCGCTATCGGAGGCATCGCGCGCAAATCTTCTTTCGTGATGCGCACGATGGCCGACGTGATGGGCGTGCCGATCCGGGTGCTGGACAGCGATCAGGCCTGTGCGCTGGGGGCGGCGATGTTCGCGGCCGTTGCGGCGGGCATTCATGGGTCGGTTGCCGAAGCGCAGCAGGCTATGCGCCCCGGTTTTTCGGCCGAATATCGTCCCGATATGGAACGGCATGCAATTTATGATTATCTTTATGCGCGTTATCTGGAACTCGGAGCAGCGCGTTGAATGATAAAGAGGCTTTTCCTGCTGGCGGCCCTCGCGGGCGTGTGGAGCGTGTCGGCGCAGAACGGCACGCTGCACCTGCGTCTGGTCGATCGCGTTACGCGGGAACCGGTCGTCGGGGCCGTGGCCGAACTGCGCTCGCAGGCCGATACCACCCGGATTCCTTTTTATGCGGCTTCCGACATCGACGGGGCGGCGCTGTTGCAGCGTGTGCCGGCCGGGGCGTGGCGGCTGCGCGTGACTTCGCTCGGATACGAGGCTTTGGAGCGCGAGCTGCGGACTTCGGGCGGGAAAACCGATCTCGGAACGCTGGAGATGTCGCCCGGCGCTGAAGCGATCGAGAGCGTGGTGCTGGAGGTGCCCGCACTGAGGTCGTCGATTCGCGGCGATACGCTAAGCTACCGGGCCTCGGCCTACAAAGTCACGTTCGGAGCCGACGCCGGGGCGCTGATCGGCAAGATGCCGGGGCTGGAGGTGGCCGACGGCGTTATCGAAGCGCAGGGCCGGACCGTGCAGCGGGTGTTCGTGGACGGCCGCGAGTTTTTCGGCAACGACGTGATGTCGGCAGTCCGCAACATTCCGGCCGATATGGTCGAAAGCATCGACGTCTACAATTCGCAGGGCGACCAGTCGGAATTTACGGGCGTGGACATCGGCGACGGCTATACGGCCATCAATATCGTGACGCAGCCCGACAAGCGGCGCGGCGCTTTCGGCCGCCTGTTCGCCGGGTACGGAATCCCCGACAAATATATCGGCGGCGGCAATGTCAATATCTTCAACCGGGCGCGGCGGCTGTCGGTCATCGCGCTGGTGAACAATGTCAATATGCAGAATTTCTCGTCCGAGGATATTCTGGGGACGACGGAGCAGGGGCAGGCCAACGCCCGCAGCGGCAGCGGCAACTTCATGGTGCGGCCGCTCGACGGCGTCTCGATGGTGCAGGCCGTGGGGGCGAACTACAGCGACGAGTGGGGCGAAAAGGCCAAGATTACGGCCAGCTATTTCTTCAATCGGGCCGACAACCGCAACGAAAGCCTGACCGACCGGCAGACCTTCACCTCTTCGGAAAAGCTGGTGCTGTACGACGGCGCGACCGATGCGCGGATCGAAAATGTCAACCACCGCTTCAATTCGCGTTTCGACTACAAATTCAACAACTGCCATTCGCTGATGATGCGCACGGCGTTCAGCGTGCAGGATTACCTGCTCGACAACGAGACCTTCAGCCGTACCGACAACAAATTCGCGGACGACGACATCCGCTTCGTGAACCGCCGCCGCAACTTCGCGCACAACGACAATTTCGAGTACAACGTCTCCAACAACCTGATTTACCGTTACCGGCTGCCGGGCAGGAAGCTGCGCAGCCTGACTTTCGGCGTCGGCGGCCGATACAGCGGCGGGGAGCAGTTCAGCCTGCCGCGGCAGTATACCTTCCGCGACCCGGACGACATCGGGGCCGATACGGCTGCTTACGACGCCCGCAGTATTTCGCGTACGAACCGTGAACAGCCCGGCTATTACGTCAGCGGAAGCGCGACCTACACCCATGCGTTCGGCCGGCGTTCGCGCATGAGCGCCGACTACCGCGTGACTTACGCCGCCAACCGGGTGAACCGCCGGACGGTGCTTTTCGACAATAAAACCGGGATGTTCGGCCCGGAACCCGATCCGCGCCAGTCTACGGATTACGATTACGACTACCTGACCCAGCGTGCGGGGCTTTCCTACCAGTATTTTTTTAAGAAGACCAAGGTCGCGGCGTCGGTCTATTACCAGCATGTCGATTTCGGGGGCGATTACACGCTGCCCGTGCCGGACAGGACTTCGGCGTCGTTCGACAACATAACCTACAGCGTGGTGGGCAACATCCATTTCGACCGCAGCAACCTGCTCAAGATCGACGCAGCGTCGCGCACGCGGAATCCCCGCGCCGCCGATCTCCAGAGCATCGTCAATACCACCAACCGGCAGCATGTCTTTGCCGGAAATCCGGGGTTGAAGCCCGTCTATACGCATGATCTTTCGGCGCAGTATATCCGTTCGAACGCCGCCAAGGGCCGCACCTTCACGCTTGCCGTGCGGTTTTCGGCCAGCCCCAATACGATTGCCGATTCGCTGGTGATCGACACGCCGCACTTCGTCATCGACGGCAACGGCACGGAGCTGGGGGAGGGCAACCAGTTCGTGCGGCCGGTCAATCTGCCGGGATACTGGAACCTGCGCACGACGCTCAGCTACGGTTTTCCGGTGCGGTGGCTGCGCAGCAACCTCAACGTCAGGGCCGGAGTTACGACCGGGCGTATTCCGAGCGTCATCAACGGAACGCGCAACCGTCTGAACGGGGATTCGTACAATGCCGGGCTGACGCTGGGGAGCAACATCTCGGAGAGCGTCGATTTCAAAATCGGCTATACGGGCTGTTACAACGTGAGCCGTAACAGTTCGCAGATCCGGACCGTGGACAACGTCTATGTCAGCCAATACCTCACGGCCGGCCTGAATTTCGTGCTGTGCCGACGGATCGTACTGCGCGGCAGCGCCGACTACAACTATTACAAGGGAATCACCGACACGTTCCGCGAGGAGCGGCTGATCTGCAACCTGCAGGTCGGATGCAAACTCTTCCGCAAACGGATGGGCGAGGTGACCGTCGGCGTCAATGATCTCTTCGACCAGAACGGCACGACCTTCCGCCGCACGGTGACGGGCACCTACATCCGCAACGTCTCGAACCTCGGTCTGGGCCGCTATTTCCTTGCCCAGTTCTCGTACAACCTGCGCCTGTTCCCGCGTCAGGGAGCCGCCGTGACCCGCATCTTGCAGCAGGGGGCGGAATAAACACGCCGATCAGAGTTTTTCGACCGAAAAACCGGACGCCGGAGTCGTATTTCCGGATTTTTCGCTATATTTGTTCATACATTCAAGCAAAGTAAGGACAAATGAGGCAGAATCATCTCTCTCCGGCCCTCCTCTGCGGAGTTGCGGCCGCCGTTCCCGCGGCATGCGCCGCGCAGCAGGGGGCGGGCGGCAGGGAATCCGGGCGGCCCAATATCGTCTATATCATGACCGACGACCATGCTTATCAGACTGTCGGCGCCTACGGGCATCCGATTTCGCGGCTGGCGCCGACGCCCAATATCGACCGGCTGGCACGCGAAGGAATGCTTTTCCGCGAGGCGTTCGTCGAAAACTCGATCTCGGCGCCTTCGCGGGCGACCCTGCTGACCGGCGTGTATAGCCATCGTCACGGCCAGACCACGCTCAGCTACGGCATTATGGACACGACGCTGGTGCATTTCCCCGAACTGCTCCGGGCCGAAGGCTACCGGACGGCGATCTTCGGCAAATGGCACCTGAGCGTCGAACCCAAGGGCTTCGATCATTACGACCTGCTGTGGGATCAGGGGGAGTATTACAATCCGGTGATGCGCACGCCCGAAACCGGCGGCAGGTACGTCCGTCAGGAGGGATACGCCACCGACATCATTACCGACCACGCTTTGGCGTGGCTCGACGGGCACAGGGACGACGACGCGCCTTTCTGCCTGATGATCCACCACAAGGCCCCGCACCGGAACTGGATGGCCGACCTGGAGTACCTCGATCTGTACGAGGATGTCGAGTTCCCGGAGCCGGAAACCCTTTTCGACGATTACGCCACGCGCGGCGACCAGATGCGCCAGCAGCAGCTGACGATCGACCGCCACATGGGATATGCCTTCGATTTCAAGGTGGAGGAGCTGAAGGACGAGCCGACTCTGCAATACATTCACGACAGCTGGGATATCGCCATGAGCACGCTGACGCCCGAACAGCGCCGCGTGTGGGACGACTCCTACGGTCGTAAGAACCGGGACTTTCTGGCCGACCGTCCCGAAGGGAAGGAGCTGCTGCGCTGGAAGTACCAGCGTTACATACACGATTACTGCCGCACGATCCGTTCGGTGGACGACCAGATCGGCCGGGTGCTCGACTATCTGGAGGAAAACGGCCTGATGGACAACACGCTGATCGTCTACACCTCCGATCAGGGATTTCTGCTGGGAGAACACGGTCTCTACGACAAGCGTTTCATGTACGAGGAGTCGTTCCGCACGCCGCTGATCATGGCGTGGCGCGGGCATATCCGCCCCGGTACGGTCTGCCGGGAGCTGGTGCAGAATATCGACTATGCCCCGACGCTGCTCGACGCCGCCGGCGTCGCGGTCCCGGACGGAATGGACGGCGTTTCGCTGCAACCCCTGTTCCGCAGCGGAAAGGCGCGCGGCTGGCGGACGTCGCTCTATTACCAGTATTACGATTATCCCGCCGTCGGCAGCGTGCGTGCGCATTACGGCATCCGGACCGATCGTTACAAACTGATCCATTGGTTCGGTCCGGGGGCGGACGGCGACCCCGACATCGACTTCTGGGAGCTGTACGACCTGCGGAAAGACCCCTGCGAGGTGCATAATGTTTACGAGGAGCGCGGATACCTCCCTATTCGCCGGGAGCTGGCGCGGCTGTTGGCCGAAAAACGCGGCGAGTTGGGAATCAGATAGTTGGTTTGCATGTCGGTTGATAAGGACATTCGGAAAATCCTTTCCGGATGTCCTGTTCTCATGTCCGGTCGTAAAACACGCTTCCATGCACCTGCCGTCTGCCGTTCCGGTCGCTGTATTTATGTGAGTACATTGAAACGCTTCTATTTTGCTATTATTCCCCGATTTGCGGCCGTATTGCCGAATGGACGCCGCCGAAAAATATCGCATGTGCATACTATGTATAATCAAATAAATGTCGTATATTTGTATTACGATAATAAATAGCGCAATGAAACTTCGACTCGACCCGAACTCCACCCAGCCGCTGCATCAGCAGGCGGAAGACCTGCTGCGCACGATGATTCAGCAGGAGGAGTATAAAAAAGGCAAGCTGCTGCCCAATGAGGTGGAACTCTCCAAAGAACTGAACATATCCCGCAATACGCTTCGGCAGGCCATCAACCGGCTGGTTTTCGAAGGGTTGCTTATCCGCAAGAAGGGTTACGGCACGACTGTTGCGCCGCAGAACGTGATGAGCAACGCCCGCAACTGGATGAGTTTTTCGCAGGAGATGCACGCGCAGGGAATGGTGGTGCAGAATTTCGAACTGCATATCAGCCGCAAACACCCTTCGCAGGAGGCGGCTGCGTTTCTGAACGCTCCCGAAGGAACGAAACTGCTCTGTCTGGAGCGTTTGCGCGGACGTCCGGGACTGCCGTTCGTCTATTTCATCTCCTATTTCAATCCGGCGATTCCGATGACGGGCGAGGAGGATATGGCCATGCCGCTGTATGAGAACCTGCAGAAGAATTACGGCATCGTCGTCAAGACTTCGCGCGAGCAGATCTATGCCCGTGCGGCGAGTCCCGATCTGGCCGACAAGCTCGATATCAGCGAAGGCGCGCCGATTCTCGTGCGCAAACGCTTCGTGCTCGACATAAACGACAAACCCGTCGAATACAACATCGGCTATTACCGGGCTGACAGCTTTACCTATTCGATCGAGTTCACCAACGATTGACGGCGCGGCGGCTGAATCCGGCGGTGGCAACTGAGACGGCAGGATGCGGGTCTGCGGTGCGCGGCTGAAATGGCGGCGCGGCCGAGACTGCGGGATCGGTGTCGGATGCGGCCGAAACGGCAGTGAGGCTGCAGCGGCGGGACGGTGTCCGGCATGGCTGAATCCGGCGGTGCAGAGACAGACCGGGCGCCGGGTTGGTCTGTAAGACGCTCCGGAGTGTCGGACTCGGTCTTTGCGGCGGGGCGTTCCGTAGGGAGATCATGGACCGCGGAGCAGGCCAATAGACAATACGAATAAAGGCGGAACATTGTTCCGCCTTTATTCTTGTCCGTATCTCCGGGGTTATTTCAGACCCCAGCTCTTGTTGGGTTCGGGTCCCATTTCGAGAACCAGCTCCCCGCCCTGCAGCAGCTCCGAAGCCGGGAAGTGGAACGTGTCGAGCTGTCTGCCGTTCAGGCGGGCGCTCTGCACGTAGATGTTTCTGCGCGAAGCGTTGTGGGCCTTGATGGTGAACTTTTTGCCGCGGCCGTAACGTTCGCCGAGGTCGATCGTCACCTCTTCGAAGATCGGGCTTGCGATTTCGTAAACCGGATCCACGCGGCATCCGCCGTCGGTCTGGAACAGACCGATCGAGGTCATGATCGCCCATGCGCTCATCTGTCCCTGATCCTCGTCGCCGAGGTAGGCGTTGGCGATGCCGTAACCGTAGTAGCGGTCGAGGATCGAGCGGCTCCAGCGCTGGGTGTTCCACGGCGTGTCGGCGTAGTTGAACAGGAATGCGAAGTGCATCGACTGCTGATTGCCCTGCACGACGGGGTGGTCCCAATACTGGTCGTTCGGGGCGTTGTAACGCCACGCCTCGTCCTGATTGAAGCCCCAGAGCAGGCGGTCGGTGAAGCGCTGCTTGCCGATCTTCTCGACCAGCGCCGGGACGTCCTGCGGCACGAAGAAGGTGAGCTGCCATGCGTTGCCTTCGACGTAGTGCTGGTTGGCGCCGCTGCGGAAGGGATCGAAGTTTTCGAGCCATTGGCCCTTGCTGTCGCGCATGTGGCAGTATCCCTCGTCGCTGATGACGTTGCGCCACCAGTAGCCGCGGTCGTTGAACGTGCGGTAGGTCTCTTCGTCGCCGAGCGCCTTGGCCAGCTGGCCTACGGTCCAGTCGTCGTAGGAGTATTCCATCGTATTCGAGAAGCGGCCCTTGTCGTAGGGGACGTAGTGGTGTTCCATGTAGGCGGTCAGGTCGCGGTTGCCGGCGAAGCCCTTGAATACCTTCTGCGCCGGGGTGGTCTGCATCTTGAGCGCCTTCTTGGCGTCGAAGTCGCGGATGCCCATCTGCCATGCGCTGACGATCAGCGGAATTTCGTGTTCGCCGACCATGACGGGAATGTAGTTCATGCCTGCGGGGCCTTTGGCCAGCCAGCCGTTGGCGTCGTACATCGCCAGTTGCGAGTTGACCCAGCGGCTGCTCCATTCGGGCGTCACGAGGTTCCAGAACTGGTTGAGGTTCCAGAACGTGTTCCAGAATGCGTCGCAGCCCAGCATGACGTCTTCCGAGGGATCGGCCACGGTGTGTACTTTGCCGTCGGTCGAAACCCACTGGCCGTTTACGTCGCTCCACGTGTTGCGGCTGCAGATCGCACGGTACATGTTGTTGTAGAAACGGACCTTTTCGAGCCGGTCGTTGGTCTTTACAGTCAGGCGGCTGAACAGGTCGTTCCATGTGTCCACCTGATTCTGGCGTACGGCCTCGAAATCCCAGCCGAAAGGTTCGGTGACTTCGGCGGCGAGGTTCTGCGCGGCGTTTTCGACGCTGACGAGCGAGATGCCCGAACGTACCTGTACGACGGGATTCCGTACGGGATCGAACTCCACGAACAGGCCTGCGTATTTGCAGGGGCCGCTGCTGAGCTCCCGGATGTCGTTGGCGACGACGTCGTCTTTCCAACTGCCCACGCGGAGGATCGGACGGTCGAATTCGACGACGAAGTGCAGTACGTAGTCCTGATCGGCGTCGTGGCTCCATACGCCCGGCGAGAACTGGTGGCACGAACCCTCGATGCGGCGCTCTCCGACCCGCTTCACCGAGACGTTTTTGAGCTGGATGCCGTACTCGGTTTCGGGATGCAGCTCGATCAGGATACGGCCCGTGCCGCGGTCTGCAGGGAAGGTGAAACGCTCGAAGCCGCAGCGTGTCGTGGCCGTCACTTCGGCCTTGATGCCGTAGTCGGTCAGGTCGGCGCTGTAATAGCCGATGTCGGCCCGCTCGGTGCGCTTGTCGATGCGCGAACGGTAGCCTTCGTCGGGCTTCTGTTCGTCGCCGACGCGGGTTTTCAGCTCGCCGTTTGCGGCCATGATGCCCAGTCCTCCGAGCGTCCATTCGTGGATATGGCTGAAACAGCCGATATTCTCGAACGAGGGCTGGTAGCCGGCCTGCCATCCCGTATTCTGGTTGTCGGGGCTCATCTTGACCATGCTGAACGGCATCCACGGTCCCGGTGCGATCATCCAGCGCGAGTGGGCCGTGCCGATGCGCGTATCCACGTAATCGGCCGGCGTCTGGAGCTTTTGCGGCGTGCGTACGACGCTGCCCCGTGCTATTTCACGGCCGTCGCAAAGAATCCGGTAAGCGCTCTTTTTGGCTTTCTTCACCTGCGGCATCGGGGCTTCGAGCTGGTAACGGCCCGTTTCGATGCGTTGGTTCAGTATCTCTTTGCCGTCGAGTTCGACGCTGAGCGCGGGTGCGCCTTCGAGCCATTCGAGATCGACCAGCAGGGGCTGGACGCGTCGTTTGCCGTCGGCCAGTTCATAGGGAGCGGCCTCGATGTTGCGGATGAAGAGCTGCTGCGGCTGTTCCACGTTCGTGCCGGCAGGGCCTTCGAGGCTCACGCGGTCGAAAAGTATCCACGAGCCTTCCAGCACGGTGATCGTCACCTCGTTGCCGCCGGCCTTGAGTACGCCGGGACGGATCGGGATTTCGAGCCGGCGGGGCGTCGCTTTGGCGAGATTGCCCGTGATCGACAGCGTATCGACGATCTTTTCCATCTGGTTGGGCTTGCGCTGGTCGGCGACGCTGAGTCCCGGAGCGTCGAGCTGGAACTTGGCATCCTGCGTATTGACCGAAACCTTTACCAGCGGCAGGAAGTTTTTGGCGTAATCGAGCAGATCGACGACGAGCGTGCAGGTTCCGTCGGAGGGAATCTCTTTCAGGCCGAAGAGGATATTGACCTGATGCGTGCGCCAGCCCGACGTGGGCCATGTGCCGCCCCACGTGTCGGCAGGTCCGGGCAGGACGTAGGGGAAATCGGCGGCGGGAACGGAGTGCCCGACGAGGAAATATTTGTCTTCATAGCCGAAATCGTTGGCGAGGAAGTCGCGGAAGCGGTCCGGAGCCAGTGCGAATTCGGACGCCGACCGGTCGGCCTGTCCCACCGTCCATATAACCGAAGGAGATTGCTCCGCAGCCGTTGCCGCCGTGGCGAGAAGGCATGCTGCAATTCCCGAAAACAATGTTTTTCTCATGGTTTGGGTTTGTTGGTTGATTAAATGTTCATACAATTTTGGCGTAAAATAAACAAAATTTTCGTGTAAATGCAAATTTCAGCTCTGTTTTGCTCGAAAAAGTTGAATTTGCCGCTGCTTTATGGTTTTTTATTGTAGGTACATATGTGCGTTCCCTGCCGCCTGAAACAGGCGTCTGCCGGTGTTTACCTATTATTATATATGGAAAAGGCGGTTGCTGTCCGGGCTTCGCTCTCGGAATGCGGATAATTCGCCGTTGGCGGATATGTTGTCGCAGTAGGGCTGTTTTGCGCGTGACGGCGGTCGGCGTTGTGGTTTCCGACATCGGACATGCCCGATTGTCCGTCGGTGCAAAACCCGGTCGTCTACAAGGCGTTAAGCCTCCCGCCGGAATCTTCGGCCGCAGAGGGGGCGGTATGTTTCTGCTATGTATTTTATTGTTTGCACAATAATCGGTCTGACATGTCCGGTCTTTTGGGATAGAGCGTGTTTGATACGTTTATTTGTATTTAATATATTGAAATACAATGTTTTATGTTTCTTGTTCGTCCGCGTTGTATGGTGCGTTTGAAAAATTATTTGAAATTTTTTCGCTTGAAACAAACAGAATACGGAAAATATTTTTACATTTGCGATGTGGTAATGTATGGACATATGTGAAAACAACCCGACATATGTCTTTCCGGCCTGCCGGATACGTATAACGACTAACCTGTAGAAATGAAGAAGTTACTCCTTTTATGGCTCCTGATGCTGGCGACGACCGCCGCCGTGCATGCACAGCGTGTCGAAGTCTATCGCCAGTTGCCTTCCGACCAAATTACGGCGTCGGCCAGTTCGACGCTCAGGGGCTCGTCCGCCGCGGCTGCGGTCGACGGCGCCGGCATGCGGGGCGACCTGCACGAAGCAAACAATCTGGGGCATGGCATGTGGGTGTCGCAGGCTTCGGCCGGAACGGTGCGTTACAGCCCCTCGACGCGCGAAGGGGTGGTGTGGTTCCTCTGTCAGGTGGGCGATAAGAATTCCCCCCCCCG
>OCHV01001789.1_pt1 | contig 13124 bp, 8 predicted proteins | sample 1538461 | NCBI WGS metagenome assembly OCHV01 (sample SAMN04571692, study PRJEB22368) | human gut metagenome | biome: human gut; material: stool | host: Homo sapiens | place: Luxembourg | collected 2012-08-03 | reverse complement strand
AACGATCAAAGACCTAGTTTGGGGACACTTTGGATCGTCAATGTTGTCAATAATTTCGATTATCTTTAGAAAAGCATCATGCACGATGTCTTCAGAATCTCGCGTGTCACCCAGAATTTTGTTTGCCGTATAAAACATCAAATTCTTATATTGCTCGTATATGATCTCGAATTTAATTTTTCCTTCAGGGGAGTCAATCACGGCTAAATAGATAAGCATATATTGGCCCTCCTATTTCATATGTCCCCCTATTATGAAGCCTGTGGCGGATTCTGTCAAATTATTTGTAAGCGAATGGATTGGCCGGACAGGGCAGCCAAAAGCGCAACTGTGCTAGTAGTCAGTTTTGACTAAAACTTTACTTTTTAAGTAGAACAGGCCAATCTATATAGACCGCAATGTCCAGCCGCTGCTTGCTTTTACGGTTACGTGTACTGCCACTCTCTTTCCGCAAATGCCTGCCGGATCGGCTCCGGGATCTTTTGAAGTTCCAGCAGATAGCTGTTCAGATGGACGCCCTCTTTATTGTTCAGAGGGATCGTCTCCAGAATGGGCGGCGGCGCAACGGTAAATTCCCCGGTCAAAAGAGCATAGAGAAGATCCGCAGCCTCGCCCCGTGTGATGATGTCCGTCCCTGCACAGGTGTCTTCGCATAAGCCAAAGCTCACAGCAGCGTGGAAAGCATTGTCCTGCGAAGACAGGGTTTCCCCCTCCGGGTAGAGCTGAGAACTGTAAAGGGCAATGTCAAAGGCAGCAAAGCCGTTTTCATAGATGGCATAGCGGCACAGGCGGGAGTCCGGCGCCGCCATAGCCGGCAGATTCAGCCATCCATCCGCATAGCCCTGGTTGATACAGGCATCACCGCCATAGCCGGCAGGATCCGAAAGGGCGTCTTCTTTATCAAAGGCCCGGCAGATCATTGTTGCCCATTGGCGCACCGTAATCGGTGTGTCCGGTGCATACCAGCCGTTTCCCGTACCGTAAGTAATGCCCTGCCCGGCAAGGTAAGCGACGCTTTCGTAAAACGGAGATGTCTCCGGCACATCAGAAAAGCCGTCAGAGGCGGCAAAGGCGGAAACGGACAGCAGCGCGCTGATGATCAGCGTCAAAAGGACGGCAGCAAATCCTTTTTTGTGTTTCATAGGTCAGCTCCTCACATTAGAATTGGGAAAGCGCCCCGGATAGGGCGCTTTCCCTGAAAAGGATTGGATTTAGTAGCCAGTCTTGGGGAGTGTAGGTGTATTCCAGAGACGGCGGATGATTGTCACCCAGCTTGCCGTTGCGGTCTGCCAGGTACCCTGATATTTGCCGCCCACATCGGCGCGGTTGACCATCTGATAGCCATTGACCGCGTTTCCGTTCACCATCACGCTCAGCGTGGGATTAACAATGCTTTGGAAGCCGACAGGAACCTTGCCGAAGTCAAAATAGATGTCGGTCACCACTTCGCCGGCCTGCATGGGAATGGCGTTGAGGCTGAAGCTGTAGTTGTTGCTGGTGAGCAGGTTGCTCGCCAACACCTGATAGCTCGTGTTGCAGTTGGTTTTGTAGAGGATGCGGTAGTTGAGCCGCGCGCTGTAGGTGCCGGTGGTCAGCGTCGTGGGACGAGCCACATCATAGGGAATTTTATCGTGCCAGAAGAAGGATTCCAGCGGCACGTTGGAGGTGTTCGCCACCGTCAGATCGTAGCGCATGGACTGGCCTGCCATGACCTGTGCGTTGCCGCGCTTGGTGATGGTAACGCCGAGACTGGCAGGCTTATCATAGGCAGAGAGCTTGATGATCTGACCGGGATATTCCAGCGTCACATCATGCACGGTAGGGTCGAGCTGCCAATAGGCGGGCGCTGTGACCTCTCGGATCTGATAGCGGGTGAGGGGCAGCGGCTTGCTGGCCGCAACGCCCCGGGCGTCCGTCGTGATATAGTCCACCACCTTGCCGCTGCGGGCATTGACGATCTCATAAACAGCGCCCTTGAGCGGGGTGCCTGCGGCGGTGCCGGTGACCTCGTTATACTCAGCGGCGTACTTATAAATCTGGATCTGGCCCGTGACAGCGGTATTTTCCCACTCGATCTCCACGGTCTTGCCCGGAGAGACATAGACGGTCTTATACTGCTTATCCAGCGTGTAGCCGGGGGCGGCTTCCAGCTCTCTCAGATAAAAGCGGCCGCTCAGCCCGCCAGGAATCTCGTCAATGTAGATGTAGCCCTCATCGTCCGAGGTGTACTCGCCGATGGGCTTCTTGTTCGCATCATAGAGGACAAACTTTACGCCATAGATCCCCTCTCCCGTGGCGCTGTCAATTTTGTGGATGACGATGCCGCTGAGCTTTTTGTTGGTCACCTGCAGCGTCACACGCTTGCCGTCCTTGATCTCAAAATAGTGGGGCGTATCATCCAGCCGGAACGATTTGTTCGATGTGACCTCTTTTGCATAGTAGCTGCCATCCTCCAGAGCCACGAACACACGGCCATTTTTGTCCGTCGTAACGGTATCCACCAGGGCATCGTCCACCTTGCGGATCTCAAAGGTCGTATTGGGGATGCGCTCACTGTGGTTATCCTCGTTGACCTTGATGATCTCCACGCCACCAATAGGCGTGTTGTAGAAGTGGAGAGTCTGTGTGTCGTTGGGATTGACCACCACAGTCTGGGTGCGGGTATTTTCGTCGATGGTGTAGCCGGGAATTGTTTGGACCTCTGTGACCACCACGGTGCCGGAAATGCCGGAAATGGTGATTTTGCCTTCCTTATCCGTCCAGTACAGGCCGGTGGAGGACAACGTGCCGCCCTCGGCATCTACATACGAGCCATCTGCGTAGGTGATCTTAAACTCAACACCTTCCAGCGGCTCCTTTGTAACGGAGTCCTGCTTTACGATGATGAGATTGCCCTTGGGGGCGTTGCGGAACTCCACCGTGACAACTTCATTGGACTTGACCTTAACCGTCTGCGGGGTATCATCGAGAATGTACCCCTCCTTCGCGCGGGTTTCCTTGATGACAAGTGTGGTGCCGGGGGCGATGTCCGTAATGGTGAACGTGCCTGCGCTGTCCGTCACGAACTTGCCGTTGGCGTTGCCGATGAGATTGCCGTCGGAATCCGTGACAAGAAACTCCACGTCAGAGATGGGAGCGTTCGTCACAGCGTCCACCTTTTTTACGAGCACGCCGCCCTTGGGCTGATTGCGAAACTCCAGCGTCATCACGGCATTGCGTTTGATCTTGATGCTCTGGGGGGTGTCGTCCAGAATGTAGCCGTCTTTTGCCCGCGCCTCACGGGCGATGACTGTCATGCCGGGAGTCAGGCCGTCAATGCGGATGGTGCCCGCGCTATCGGTCACATACTTTCCGTTGGCGTTGCCGATCACGCTGCCGTCCGAATCGGTGATGAAGAACTCCACATCGGAAATGGGGGCGCCGGTCACGGCGTCCTTTTTGACGATGAGCAGAGAACCCATTTTATCGTTGCCGAAGGTCACGGTAATCACGTCCTGATCCTTACCGGAGAGATAGACCGTTTCCGCGGCGTCGGTGATCACATACCCGTCCGGCGCGGAGATCTCCTCGCAGACATAAGTGCCTGCCTTGAGGCCAGTCACGACAATGGTTCCATTGCTCGAAGTGCGGTACTCACCGATGACCGTGCCACCCGTACCGGAGGTGCCGCCAAGGTAGCGGATTCTAAACCATGCACCTTCCAGCGGCTGACCGCTCTCGCTGTCCGCCTTGCGGATGATGATGGCGGAAAGAGGCGTGTTCTCAAAGGTCAACACCTTGCTCTCACCACCGGCAATGAAGCATTCCTGCGTGACAGGCTCCTTGATGGCGTACCCGGACGCCGGTTCCAATTCCGTTACTTTGTACCAGCCATCCTTGATCTCAGGAAGAATGATTTTTCCGCTTGCGTCAGAAAAGTAAGTGCCGAGATCGTTGAGCTCACCGGTGTCGGTGTGGTTGCTGCCATACCAGATCTGGAACTTGGCACCCTTGACGGGATCACCGGTGACGCTATCCAACTTGCGGATCTCCAGACTGGGCTTGATGGCGTTGAAGAAGGTGACGGTAGAGGTTTCGCCAGCCTTCAACGCCACTTCCTGCGGGATGGGGCAGAGAATGACATGACTGGGAACATTGATCTCCGTGACCTTGTAGCTACCCACGGGGATGGAAGCAAGGAAAATGCGGCCATGGTTATCGGTCGTGGCGCTGGTGGAAAAGCTGCCGTCGATCTGCTCGATGCGGTAGGTCACGCCCTCGATGGGCTCACCGTTGGCGATGTTCTTCTTGACAATTTCAAGACCGGGCTTTTCATAGTCAACGAAAGTGACCTCGGAGGTTTTGCCGGGGCGCAGCGCCACGGTCTGCTCGGTATTGGTTACGATATACGGTTCGGGAACGGATTCCTCACGCACAACATAGACACCGGCAGGAATGGCCGAGAGCGTTGCGGAGCCGTCTGTCCCGGTCGTGACGGAGGTGGAATAGCTGCCGGTAACGGACTTAATGGAAAACACCGTGCCGGAAATCGGTTTGCCGCTCATGGCGTCCCGCTTGGTGATCTTCATATCGGGCAGTGCGTAATTTTCGGCAGTGACCGTGTACTGCTTGTCGCCATCGGTGGTATCGACATAGACGCTGATGGGCGTAGAGTCGGCGCAGTAGCCCTCCGGGGCCTCGGTTTCCACGAAGGACCACAGGCCCTTGGTGACATCCTTGACCTCAATGATTCCGCCATTTTGGGTCACATCGCTGCCGACGATCTGACCGTCACGGTAAATATTAAATTTTGCGCCATCCAAACCACGGGTCGTTCCTGCGGCAACCTTCCGCAGCGTAATATCAGCGTCCCCAGCCGGCGGCTTTCCCGGCTCAGATGTATTGGTGACGAGTTTTCTCGGCGCATAATAGTTAAAGAAAGCCTGACGCCCCTTAACGCTGGATTTCGCGTAGACCGCCCATTTTGCAGCTTCATCTTCTACCACAGTGGCGATGATGCCCTGTTCTGCGTATTCTTCAATTTGGCGCTGAAATTCTGCGTCTTCCTTGGCCTTTTCTTTCAACATCCAATCGATATAGCCCAGGTACATTTCATAGGTATCGGCGTTGGCGTAACCACCGCCATCGATGTCACCGTCACCCTCACCCTTGAAGGTCTGGTGATCCCACACATACGTCTGCGCAGCCATAAAAAGGCTGCCGGGGATGTCACCCTTATAGTCCACGATGAATGACATCATCCATTTGAAGTTTTCAAGCTGCTGGGCATCCAGTTCACCCATGCCGCTCTGCGCCAGCGCCGTTTTCAGGACAGCGTCCGCGTCCGCGCCGGTGGCGGAGGTATAGGTGTAAGAGTTGAGGAACGACGGAGTACCCCAGCGGTAGCCATAGCCGCGATCCAGGCAGTAGAGCATTTTGCCTGCCGCCATCGGGGGCTTATAGCTGTAAGGCGTACCGTCATGGAGAAGCCGCGTTGTCCAGTAGTTTGTGTTGCTGGTAGGCTTGATCCCTGTTCCGGTGCTGGAAGCGGCCAGCGCGGAAGTCGGGAGCAGCGTCAACAGCGTCATGATAACGAGAAACGCCGAGACGAGCCTGGTTCTTAATTTTTTCAATGAGCTACCTCCTTGCAAAATTGCACAAGAAAAAGCAGACCGAGGCTTCCCGGTCTGCTTTGTGATATAGGATAACAGGATTTACTTTGTTGCCGGCTTGTCCACCGCCGAAATGCTGTATCCGCTGCGAAGAAATAGTTGGACACAGTACCAGCACTCCAAGCCGTTGGCGTCAGTCCCTCGTGCAAGGCCGACGCCGATAGCCGCATAGCTTTCATCGGTCATGTTTTCCATGTGTCCTGCGGATTTTGACCATGAATATACGAGCGTTTCCGCAAGCGTGGTTTTTTGCTGCGCAAGATAGAGCAGCGGGATCTGGTGGATATTTTCCCCAACCTGCCTGCAGTCCGTAACGGTGTAATACTTCCTGCCGTCCGGTCTGGTATGAGAATAGTTACCTGTGGCAGCCATTTCATCGGCCCGCACCTGCGCGGCGCGCATCAGTTGATCGTCGGCAGTCAAAGCTGCGATGTCACGCTCCGCACGGAGGACATTGGTGCGAGCTACAATATCCTGCTTTGCAGCATCCACATCAGAAGGCGCAGCAGCAGACGGAACAGCTTCAGCGGAGGGAGCCTCGCCGGTGTAAGGCGCGTCGGTTTCAATTTGCACACATCCGCTGTCCGCATCCCAGAACACATTGAAGCCGACTGCTTTGCCGATGTCGCGGAGTTTCACATAGTTGTGTCCAGCAATACCATACGCTTCCATTTGCACCTCCTGCCCATCGACAAAAATACGATGGTTGCTGCGTTCAGCGAGGATTCCCGCAGCATAGGCGGAAGCTCCGCCTGTGATAATAGCGCCGATAAAAAGGCCCGTAAACATCGTGAGGATCTGCTTCTTCATGGAAAAGCCTCCTTATTTTTGATCTACTATTCCTTTACGATCATAGAGCGGCTTTTTCAACAAAAGATTTTAAGATGCCTGAACAGCCTGCACACACCAGCGCTGACTGGAATCTCCGGCAACGCAGGTGAAGAGCGTGATCCGGTTATCCGTGGTAGAGGACAAATAGCTCCAATCGCTGCTGCTGATTTTGGTCACAGTCTCCACCAGATAGGTACGGGTACCCATGGATGTGGTATAGGTGATCTTATCGCCTGCATCCAGATCCTTGATGCTTCCGATCACATATTTGGCGCCGCGATTATGCCCGCAGACAGCCACATTGCCGTTCCAGACGCTGGTACTGGTGAAATGCCCCAGCCCCTTTTTCATGCTGGCAGTCGTTTCACCTTCCCAGAGATAGTAGTTCTTGACCCCGATGGCAGGAATGGAGATCTTTCCGACGGCACCGTTGGAGAGCAGAAAATCCTGTGTCAGCTCCGTGAAAGCGGGCGTCGCAGGAGTAGCTGTGGAGCCGCCCTGCAGAAAACCGGGGATCTCGACAGTCCCGCCGCCGGGAGAAATTCCGTAAATGCCGCTGCCGGATGCAGAGATGCTCTGAAGACCGGGCAGCATGATTTTCTCCATCACCCCGGTCTGGGTGGTGCTGAGCTGCCCGTACTCCAGCTCGGGGATCTGGTAGTCCACCACATTTTTTCCACCGTAATTGTAGCGGGAGCCGTAGACGTCCTCATAGGAAGAGGAGGGATAGTATTCCGGGGTGCCATCGGTTTCAAAGGAATAATCGGCAGCCTGTGCGCTGACCGCCATCGCAGAAAGCATGGCAGCCAGAGTCAAAGTCAATGAGAAAAACTTCTTCATACGGGAGCCTCCTGTTCTTCTTCAGCGGGAACGGTAAATTCATGCCAGTCATTGTGCTTGCTGGCTTGGATCGTGTAAGTATGGTCACTCTGCGGGAAAGAAACGGTGAACTCGCGCCCAGCCAGATGCCTGGCAAGGGATTTTTTCACCTCAACCGCGACGGCATCTCCCGGATTCAGTGTGAGAGCGCCTGCATCAATAGCGGGAACCTCGCTGTCAGGCTCCACACGGAACTTTGCAATCAGCCGGTACTCTCGGGGCTTGCTGTCCGGAACATACACATAGACATTTTTGCGGCGGCGCAGCAGGATGAGTGCAGCGGCGGCGATGCCCGCGCAGAGCAGCACGGCAGCGATGATCAGCAGCGGAGCGGCAAGGCTGCCGTTATCCCAGATATGTGTTTTTACTGGGACGATCTCACTTCCGGTGTAAACCACGGTATAAGTGATGCTGTCCACGCCTTCCGAAGTAACGGTTCCGTGATATTTCGCCGTGGTGACATAGCCTGTGGCAGCCTGATAGCTGCTGGAGGCGGAATAGGTGGCGACCGCCTGATACTGGGCAGGAACCAGCGCCTCGCCGACGAGCGCCGTGCCGGTGACCTGCCATTCCACATTGGCAAGGGTGAGCGTTTTCCCGTTTTTGACGGTCGTGGCCGGCACATAGGACATGTCGTTGCGGTCCAGATTGCCGATCACCTTCGTCTCGGTGGTTTTGCTGTATTTGGTGGTGTAGCCGGACGCCTCTGTGGAAAGCGTGGTATGATCCAGCGCCAACTCGCCGGAGAATCCGTCTTTTTCATAGGGCATACTGGGCGAAAGCTCTGCGAGGATCTGCGCAAGGTCATTTTTGGCGGTATTGACTGTGACGGTTTCCATTACAGTTTTGCTTTCCAGATACGGGTGTTCCACCTTGGTGGTATAGGCCCAGGTATAAAGATAGCCGTCGTAGGAAAAGTCCTCTTCCTTCAGCTCATCTGGGTCAACCTCCGGGGAAAGCGTGTAGGTTTTTACAAGCCGCTGCTGGCCGTTCAGGTTTTCCGCTACCAATGAATCGGGAACCTGAGCGGCAAAGGCGCTGACCGTCAGCGACATGGCAAGCAGCAGGCAAAGGGCCAGCTTTGATAAGCTCTTCATGGTGGCCTCTCCTTTTTTACAAATTCTGTTTGATGATTCTGGTGATGATGCCGACGGCGATGCCTCGTTCCTCATCCAGACGGGTAACGGCAAAGCTGACGTCGTCTTTTTTCCCGGGCATTCGCCGGTCATAGCAGGTGTGGGCAACCGCGTTGACACCGTTGTTGAGCCGGATGAACACAACGCCGTGGCGCACATCGGTCACTCTGCCGGCGTATTTGCCCTGCAGGACACATTTATCCAGATTGCTCTGGTTGGCGGCGGACGAAACGCTGCGGATATCTGCTGTGATGGAAATATGGTTGATGTCGCTGCGGTCAATGGTGAGCACACGGACAAGAACACGGTCGCCGACGCTGTAACACTCGCGGGCGTCACCGAACCATGCGGCAGACAGATCGCGGGCGAAAATCGTACACTCCACGCCGAACACTTCCACACGCAGGACTTTTTCCGCAACGCCAATTACGCGCGCCTGTACGACGCGCCCCTCATAGATCATGGGAACACCATCTTCATTGGCGTCCAGATAGAAGGTCTGACGCTTACGGAGCATAGCGGCCTTGCGGCTTGCCACAACGCTGCGGGCGGTGTTATCCAGACCCCGGACGATGAAATCGATCTCCGCGGTGAGCATGGTCGCAAGGATACTGTTCATCCGCTCCATAAACGGCTTGTATTTCGCCCCATACGGAACGGGTCCGGAATAGAGCATCATTTCTTTCAGCGGGATCGCAATGCGATAGCCCTTGTAGTCAATGACAACGATAGTGCGGCCGGAAGGGGTCTGCTCCACGCCGTCCAACGTTCCGGTCAAGATGCGCCCGGTGATATGCGAGGTTTTGATCTCATGCCAGATGACCTCACGGCGCTCTTCTTCCGTTTCGATACGGTCTTTTGCATCAACGGTCAGAATGTAGGAGTCACGGCGTCCGGCAGGTGCGGGAGGGGCGGTAGGCTGCGGAGCAGTTTCACCATCTGCGGATTCCGTTTCATCTTCAGCGGGCGGAGCATTTTCCGCATTTCCTTCCAGTAAAAGCGCATCCAGAGCATTTTCGCCGCTGCTGTCAAGGGGTGCCGGAGTGCTGCTGTTCAGCTCCTGTAAAATGCTGTCGTACTCCGGGTCCTCAGCCTTTTCATCGGAAACAGGGACAGTCTCTGCGGCATCAGCGGTGTTTTCGGCATCCAGCTCGTTTTCCTCAACATCTGCTGTGCCGCTCACATCGCCGGAGCCGAGATCAACTTCCGGGGGTCCTGCCAGCGGAGTTTCCGTGTTGTCGCTGCCGGCGGCCTCCACCTGCTGCTCAGGAAGTTCTTTGGCGGATTCGGTTTCCATGAACTCTGAGGAGAAATCATCAGGGGGCGGGATCGTTTTTTTCTTGGGCATTAAGTATCCTCCTTTTTCTTCATAATGGATTCTTTGGTTACGGCAACGACTTTTTCAGCCGGTGCAGGCTTTTCCTTTTGCGCCGGCTTCTTTTCCGCTGCCTGAGATGGCGGCGCCGATGGAGTTTGCTTTTCCTGCGGCTGATTTGCCCGCCATGCAGGGACATGGGAGGCGGCCTTGCTCGGCCGCAGCTTCTTCGCCTCGGGATGTTTGGAATAGTCGTACTTATCCACCTCCAGTACATTCTTGCCCCGAATGAGGATCAGGGCTTTATCAATATCCATACGCAGCACCTCGTCCATGGTCATCAGCTTGCGCCGGCCGACACCGCTGGTTTCCCGGTATTCAGGCGTGTAATTGGATACGCGCCATGTTCCAAGCTGTTTGGCTTTACTGGTGACAGAGATACTGGCCTCGCCGGTCCGGTCGGAAATAAATTCCGCCGTCAGAGCATCTGTACAGCCAAGAAAAAGCTGCACATCGCAGTTGCCCAGAATTTCCTGCCACTGGTTGTAGGGATAGCGGTTCTGAAGACCTGCTAAGTTCTGGAACACACATGACATGGACAGGTTTCTGGAACGAATGACCGAAATTTTTCTCGATAGATCTGGGATCACTCCACAGGCACACAGCTCTTCACCAAGTACATGAACAGGAACCGGAAGCGCCCCACCGGGGCAATGTTCGTCCGCATAGCGAACCAGGCGGATAAACACAAAGGAAAGAAACAGCGAGGAGAGGAAATCAAAGGTGCTGTCCTGATCGCTGGTAATGCAGTAATACGCGCATGGCTGCTTTCCCGGGAGTTCCAAATCGATCTCGTTGTAGGATGTGATGTTGCGAATATCCCGGTTTTGGAAAACCTGCAGTCTGGAGCCGAGCCCGATGATAACGCCGCCGCGCACACCCTCCGACGCCTGCTTGAAAATGCTGTATGGCGCTTTGGCAGGATGCGTGAGGGGAAGAACATCAAAAAGCGCATTCAGTTCCTTTTCGGAACTGGCGGTGAGCAATTGGTACACTTCGCCGATATTTTGCTTTTTCTTGGGATAGCTGGTGGAAACATAGAGGACCAGCGCCTTGAGCAGATTCATTTCGGCGCTGTCCCAGAAGTGGTCACGTTCTTCGCCCCCTGTGTTTTTGATGATGACGTCACAAAAAAGCTGGGCCATCAATTCCTGACCGCCGACCTCCGCAAGACAATTCCATGAATCGGAGGCTGACGGTGTGACCAGATTGAACACACGGACGGTATAGCCCTGATCCCGCAGATATTCGCTGGTCTTTTCGTACAATTCGGACTTGGGGTCACAGATCACAAGGCTTGACTTCCGCGCCGCGCATTGGAGAATCATGTTGACGCAAAAGGCTCTTGTCTTCTTGGAGCCGCTGGCGCCGTAAACCGCAAGATTCCCGTTAAATCGAGTCTTCGGAGGAATACAAATGACCTGATGATCCAGCTCTCCGAGAATCGTACCGGAATGCTTGCGAATATCCGGGACAAGGTCAAGCACCTCGGTCAGCTCCTTGCGGGACATAAAGCCTGCGGTGCCGTAGGTTCCCTTGTCGGAATAGACCAGATTGCGCTGCCGGTCGTATTCGCCGCCCTCACTGTAGCCCATTCGCATGACCATGAGGATCAGCAGCGCCAGCGCACCGATACAGAGTCCGAGGCCATACAGCCCATACGGAAAGTGGAAGGCTGCCGCAAGGCAGGGAACGAATCCGGCGTCCGGGAATGCGGGAGACGTCCCAAACACGGCGCCAGCCTCCTGCCATGCACGGTAATTGGAAAAAAGCTGCGAGAGGTAGCCGCTCCCATAGAGCAGCGCCAGCGCAGCGATTGGAATGATAATGAAAAGCTGAATCAGCTTCTTTTTAGGAATAGAGCACGCTCCTTTCAAACTGTTGAAAATCAATGCTTTGCAGCATCACACACTGCCCGCAGATCTCCCGCAAGGCTTCTTCCTGGTAATCGAAGCAGATCAATGTCCCTGCCATTCCGTGCAGCTCCAGCGCGGTATCGAAACGCCGGATGCGAGGAAAATCACAGGTGTAGGCGAATAGAACAGGATTCCCCTCGCTGTCAATGGCGTCGTTCTCGACGCGCCAATTTGGTATCCCCTCATGGAGTCCGTCTGCAAGGATTGCATCGAGCGTCCTGCGCTGCTGCGTGTCGCATAAGAGGCGAAGGATCGCTTCGCCATAACGGTCATTGGTCAGATAGTAGAAATGCGGAAAGCTGCCATCCAGCAGGAAATAGCTGTGCGCGTCCGGCTGCGTCAGGATAGAAAGCTGTTCCATGGTGGAGCCGAACACGATCCCGGAAATCTCCGCATCGGGCATGACCCATCCGGTTTGCAGCAGAGCTTTGAACCGCAGTTCAGCCTTGTACTCCCATTTCATCTGCGCTTTGGCGGTGTTATAGGTCAAAAAAATACCACCATCCGTCAGCAGGATGCCGGTTGCGCGTGAACTTTTGATTTTCGCCCCTTGCGGGCCAATCTCTTTAACCTCTCTGGAGGTGTAATAGGCGGGGATTGCCGCACTTTGGCTGGCAGCGGAAAAAGGAGCCTTTTCCCATGGAAAGGCCGGAATGTCAGCGTTGTGCATGATGGTCAGGATCTCAGCCATCCGGTGAAGCCGGAGCCGTCTGGGAATTTCGCTTTTGAGCTTGTTTGGCTCAGAACTGCCGGTCAGGTAGGCTGAAAACCATTCGGGAGCATCAGCCAACAGCAGCCGTTTGGCTGACGAGGTGAGCCGAAGACCGCGCAGGCCGTCTTTGGAGAAGGTACGCAGCAGCCCATCTCGCCGGAGGGCGGTAACGACACTTTCGAGGTATGCGGAACTACCCGGCAGGTGGCTGATTTGACGGATGGGGTATTCACCGCAGAGGGCGGTTAATGTCAAAAGAAGATAGGGCAGCGTATTTTGAGCTGGCAGCTGCCGGGGCTTTCGAGGCATAAACCGTGCTGCCTCCTTGTACGATATTTTACCGTAGGGCTTTATAGCTTGGGTAATTTTGCGGCTGGAGCGCCTTGAAAAAACGCAGTATTTTCAGCGCTTTCAGGGCGCTTTTTGTACCTTGGAAAATAAGCGCCCATAAAAGGTCAAAAATCCGATATGCTTTTTACGCCATTCTGACGCTCTGCAAGCCAGGCTGGAAACTGCGTGCTGTCCATGAGAAAAAGCCGTGTGCAATCCTCTTCGCCCAGCTCCGTGGTGTTGTAGGCGTCGCACAGCAGCCCATTGTCATCCGTCAAGATGAAGGAGGCCGCA
>OCHV01001781.1_pt1 | contig 13155 bp, 6 predicted proteins | sample 1538461 | NCBI WGS metagenome assembly OCHV01 (sample SAMN04571692, study PRJEB22368) | human gut metagenome | biome: human gut; material: stool | host: Homo sapiens | place: Luxembourg | collected 2012-08-03 | reverse complement strand
GTCGAGCCGCTCCCGATCCAGCGCATCGGCCTGCAAAGCCCAGAATGCGCCGATTCCCTTGGTCGTGCAGAGCGTTCCGTCGCCGTAGCGGTCGTACAGGAAAGCCGTCTGCTCGTCCCAGAGATGTTCGTTCACATAGGCGCGCAGCCGCTTCATCTCGTCCTCCATATCCTCGATCTCCTGCCAGCGCTCGATATAGAAACCGATGTTAAGCAGCGACTCGTCGACCAGCATCTGCTGCAGGTTGGTGTCGAGCCAGACCATATGTCCGTGCGAAAAGATCGGGTTGTATTCGGGCTTCACGCGGGGCATGTTGTCCATGCCCGTTCCCCAGCCGCTCGACCAGTAGGTGCCGTCGGGCCACGTGCGGTTGAGCCGCCACCATTTGGCGTAGGCGCACAGCGCGGGGAAGACCTTGTGCAGGCGGTCGATGTCGCCGAACTGGCGGTAGTACGTCAGTTCGACCCACGGCAACAGGTTCGGGCCGGTCGAAGTCGGATCGTAACGCTCGAAACAGTCGGAACCGTCGGCCCGGATTTCGCGGCAGATGAAGCCGTCGGGATGCTGCTTCGCATAGAAGTTGTCCAGCGAACGCTGGAACGGGAAGAAGCGGTAGCCGTAGCGGGCGAACATCATCATGAACGAGGCGTCCCACATGAAAATATTGCCGTTGTAGGCGATATCCAGATACGGCGAGACGAATCCCGATCCCTCCTGCGGCTGGCGGATGTTGCCCACGGCGATCCGCCAAGCATGCCAGTACATCTCGATCTCTTTGTCGTGCCCTTCCCACACGGGTGCGGGCAGGATCTTGCGGGCCTCGGCGAACGAACGGGGCTTGATGGTTTCGGGCTTGGCGGTCCGGAATTCGTTTTCGGCCACGAAGACCTCCTTTACATAGGTATTCTTGTAAGGCAGCTCGTAAGGACCCGATTTAAGGCCCTGCGCTCCGGCCGCTCCCGCTGCGAAGACCAGCGGCAGAAGCGTCGCGATTTGTTTGCGTAGCGTCATAATATGCGGTTTATTTTATCAGCGATTTGATCCTGCGGGCGATCTCCGTATTCATATACGTACCGCAGAACTTGTCGGCTCCGGGACCGTATGCGAATACGGGAAGCATCGCGGGGGTATGGTCGTCGGAGACATAGACGCCCATCACGCGGCCCGTCCGCTCGTCGCCGTCCACCAGCACCAGTCCGCCCGTCTCGTGGTCGGCGGTGACCACGACGAGCGTCTCGCCGTTTCGGTCGGCGAATTTCAGCGCTTCGGCCACAGCAAGGTCGAAGCTCAGCATCTCGATAATTGAGCCGGGCAGGCAGCGCGAATGGCCGGCATAGTCGATCTTGGCGCCCTCGACCATCAGGAAGAAGCCTTTGCCGCCCCGCTCCTGCAGTTTGGCGATCGAAGCCTTCGTAGCGTCGGCCAGCAGTGTGAGGTTGGCCTGCTCGGCGGCATCGTCCATCGTCTCGTCGATGCAGATCACCTTGCCTTTCCGGGCGTTGATCTCGTCGACCGAACGCACGAAGTCATACTGTTTTTCCAGCTCGCCGATCAGGTCCACGCCGTCGCTGCGGCGGGTGAATTCGCGGATGCCGCTGCCGCAAAGCAGATCCACGCGGCCGTCCATCAGGCAGCGGGTCAGCTCGTCGGCGTTGTCGCGTTCGACCGAATGTCCGTAGAAGGCCGTCGGCGTGGCGTCGGCGACATTGCCGAGCGTCAGCACGCCCACCGGCATCCCCCTGTCATGGAAAAAGTCGCTCAGCGAAGGATACGGCTCGCCTTCGGAACTCATCGAAATATGGCGATTATCGTGACGTTCGCCCGTCGCCAGCGCACTGCCGCCCGCGGCCGAGTCGGTCGTGAAGGCATCCAGCGCATTGTTCTGCTGCAGGCCCATATACTTCATCTGCAGCGTCGTAAGGCCCTTGTTGGCATAAAATGCGGCCACGATCTGCGAAAGGCCCATGCCGTCGCCGATCAGGTAGATCACGTTTTTGACCTTTCCCTTGCCGCCGTCGTTTCGATAGGTCGGCGTGTAGACGTCGATACCCTCGGTGAGCTGCAGTTTATCGTTCTGAAATCCCCTGAAATCGCGCGTGGTCTTGTCCAGACGCTTCGTGCCGGTCACGCCACCGACGGCCGTACGGCGCTGGCCGATCTGGAAATTCTTGTTGCCGAAATCGTCGAAGAATCCGGCGCAGACCTCCGGACGGTCGGTGTTGATGTAGTCGATCCCCATGTCGTAGAACGTATAGTAAACCGTCGTTCCCTCAGGAGCGCCCCAGAAGCGCACGGGCTTGCCCCAGCCGTGGGCGCGGTCGATGATCTTTTCCAGCTTCACACGCTCGGCGGGAATGATCGAACCTTTGCCGTTCCACTGCGAATAGTTCCTGAAGTTTACGCTTACGAGGGCGATGCGCTCCAGCTGGTCCGGGGTGTAATCGGTCTCCCAATTACCGTCGAAACGGACATAGGCGGGATATTTGCCGAAATCCTCAGGCGCGGGAACCCGTCCCGTAACGGCGATACGCACGGCTTCGGGATTCACGGCCGGGTCGAAGACTTCGGGATAACGGCCCAGCAGCGCCGTAACGGCCTGCAGCGTCGGTTCGGTCGCCGATTTGAGTTCGACCATCAGTTGCAGACGTTCGTCCGAATCTTTCCATGCGCGGCCGCCGTTGCGCCCAAAAAGCGTCACGATCGGCTCGACGTAGAGCGACTCGAAAGTCATGTCGGGCGAAAGGTCCTCGACATCGTGCCCCACGAGCAGCCGGCCGTCGTGCAGGAACACGTCGGCTTCGATCGAGTAGACCCCCTGCGCATAAGCCTGCCAGAAGGGAGCGCGGCGGCAATAGTCGTTGTGCGAATGGATCAGCATGGGGCGTTCGGCCGCAGCCGTTACGCAGAAGCACAATGCCGCAGCCAGCAGCCAGCTTTTCAGTATCTTTTTCATCGTAGGAGTCATTTAGCGATTTTGACAACGGCCATCACCGGAGCGTGGTCGGAAACATAGCCGCCGTCGAAGGTGTCGGGCAGCACTTCATAGCGGACGGCTTCGATGTCGCCGCTCACGAAGATATAATCCAGCAGGGGACGCTCGGCTTCGGGAATCTGTCCGAAATCGGAGAAGCTCCAGTCGGTTCCCGCGTCGCGCAGCACGCCGTCCTTCTGCACATGGACCACCACCGACGATCCGGGTTCCGAGTTGAAGTCGCCCGTCAGGATCACGGGACGTCCTCCGCTCAGGGTTTCGATGCGTTTCATCAGCAGGCTCACGCCCTCGTCGCGCGCCACCTGCCCGACATGGTCGAGATGGGTGTCGATGAAGAAGAGTTCCCGGCCGTCCCTGTCGCGCAGCACGACCCATGTGGCGATTCGCTCGCAGGCGCCGTCCCATCCCAGCGACCCCACCACTTCGGGGGTCTCGCTCAGCCAGAACGTTCCCGAATCGAGCAGCGTGAAGCGGTCCTTCCTGAAGAACACGGCGCAGTATTCGCCCGACTCGGCGCCGTCCAGCCGTCCGACGCCCACTCCTTGATACCCGGTCAGCAGACCGCTCAGATCATTGAACTGGTTGGAAAGCAGCTCCTGCGTGCCCAGCACGTCGACCTCCTGCGCCTTAATCACCCCGGCGATCCGTTCGCGGCGGAAACGCCAGTTGTTCTGCCCGTCTTCGGGATTGTCGTAACGCATGTTGAAGGTCATCACGCTGAGCGAAGTCGCCGAGCCGCAGGCGGTGAACGCAACCGCTGCGAGAAGATAGATCAATCGTTTCATTGTCCCCTATTTTTTATGTTAAATACAATATTTCCGTCAATTCGTCAGCCGCAGATTCGCTTCGGGGATCGCTTCGAAGCCCTCCGCTCCGGGCGCTTTCCAGCCCCACGAGAGATCCTGCCCCTCGTAATCCTCGAAATAGAGTAGCGTATAGGGATGCAGTCCCGCTTCGAGCGCCACGCGCCCGGTCGCCATGACCGAAGCGTGGGACCCGTCGTTGTCCACCACTTTGCGGTCGCCGATCATCAGCACGCTGCCGTCGTCGCTCTTGGTCATGAACTCCCAGACGCCCCGTTCCGGAATGAGAATCAATCCCGTAAAGACATAGGCGAAGTGGTCCTCCTGCGGAGCTTGGGCGATCGAAGGCGCAGGCATCGTGCCGGACGACACGTATTTTCCCTTCCGGATGTCGTTCACACACGAGAAAACGCCTTCGCAATAGCTGTAGGCGACGCCGGGATGCGTGGCGGTCTCCCCTGCGGGTGCGCCTTTGCGGAACACCGCTTTCTCGGCTTCGAGGGTCAGCGTACGACTGGGCGCGGCGCCGAGTTTGAATCCTTTGGCCTTGAGCGTCAGCGAACAGTCCACCGGCACCGGAGCGGCATAGAGCGCCGACGTTTCGGTGGGTTCCGAGCCGTCGAGCGTATAGCGGATTTCCGCTCCGGAGGTCGTCGTCGCCAGAGCGACGGCGAGCGGCTCGGTGAACAGGCTCACGTTCTGCGTGGTATAGGGAATCGAAACCACCTCGCCGCGGGTCAGCGAATGGGGCGCGGCCGCATCGTCCGTCCCGCGTTCGTAATCGGGGCGCGGCCGGAGCGCAAAATGCAGCTCGCCGCCCTGCATCAGTTCGTCGTAGGTGATGTAATTCCGGTCGATCGGCTTCCCGTCGAGCGTCACCGAAGCGATATAGACGCTGCGGCGCGGATTGTCGGCCGTAACGGTCAGCGTACGGCCGTTGGCCAGCCGCACGACGGCTTTCGGGAACTGGGGCGCGGTCAGCGCGAATTCGTTCGAGCCGGGACATACGGGATAGAAACCCAGACTGGAGAAGACGTACCACGCCGACATCTGGCCGCAGTCCTCGTTGCCGATGATGCCTTCGGGCGTCGGGGCGTACATCTCGTGCAGCAGGCGGCGCGTCAGCTCCTGCGTCTTCCACGGCTGTCCCACATAATTATAAAGGTAAGCCATATGGTGGCTCGGCTCGTTGCCGTGGGCGTACTGCCCCATCAGGCCCGTCACGTCGCTCACGTCGAGCTGCATTTCATCCGATTCGAGCGTGAAGAGCCGGTCCATTTCGCGGATGAACGCCTCGCGGCTGCCGAAGAGCTGGATCAGGCCGTTCACGTCGTGCGGCACGAAGAAGCGGTAGTGCCACGGCGTGGCCTCGGTATAGTCGCGGCCCGTGGCGAACTCTTCGAACGGCGCGGACCAGTTGCCGTCGGACTGACGGCCGCGGAAAAAGCAGGTCGAGCCGTCGAAAACATTTACATAGTTGAGCGCCCGCTGCGCATATTCCCCGAACACGTCGTCGCGGCCCATGGCCTGCGCCATGCGGGCGATCGCCCAGTCGTCGTAGGCGTATTCCAGCGTACAGGAGACCGATTCGCGCTTGATATTGGAGGGAATATACCCCTGCGCCGTATAATAATCCGAACCTTTCTTATTGATGTTCGACGAACGGATCATCGCCTCCAGCGCCTTGTCGGCGTCATAGCCGCGAATTCCCTTCAGATAGGCGTCGGCGATGACCGACACAGCGTGGTAGCCGATCATCGTGCCCGTCTCGCCCGAAGCCAGCGGCCAGATCGGGAGTTCGCCCGTTGAATCGTACATGTCGAGCATGCTGCGGATCATGTCGTTCACCAGCGCGGTATCGACCAGCGTTTGGAGCGGATTCCACGCCCGGAAAGTATCCCACAGCGAGAACGTCGAGTAGTAGGACTCCCCTTCGGGCATCCGCGCGACGGTCTGGTCGTGGCGGCGGTACTCGCCGTTCACGTCGCTCATCAGGTTGGGCGTCAGCTTGGTATGGTACTGCGCCGTATAGAAGTTGATCATCTCGTCGCGCGAGCCGCCTTCGACGACGATGTCGCCCAGCGCTTTGCGCCACTGCCCGACGGCGCGGGCATGCACGGCGTCGAAATCCAGTTCGGGAACCTCCGCAAGCGAATTCATACGGGCGTTTTCGACGCTGACGGACGACAATCCCACGGCGATCGTGAGCGTCCGCACGTCGGGCGCGAAGGTCAGCACGGCCTGCTTGTCGCCCAACAGCTGCACGTCGGCGAACGGCTCCGAGAAGCGGGCCGCGAAGAATACATACTGATCGGGCACCCACCCCTGCGTGCGGCGCATGCCGGCCAGCTCGCCGGGAGCCGTCCGGCGGAGTTCGCACAGGTCGATCTTCTCCTCGGTGACCGTATGCAGCAGATCGACGATCACCTGCCGGGGACCTTTGCCCGTAAAGGTATAGCGGTGTACGCCCGTACGGGGCGCAGCGGTCAGTTCGACCCCGATATTCACGTCGGGCAGCGTCACGGCGTAGTAGCCGCACGAAGCCCGCTCGTCGTCATGCGAAAAGAAATAGGGCTGCAAGACGCACTCGCCGTCGTGGATCACGATTTCGCGCGTGGTCGGATGGAACAGGATATCCGCAAGGTCGGCGCATCCCGTACCGCTCAGGTGCGTATGCGAAAAGCCGTCGATCGTCGTGTCGCTGTAATGGTAGCCGGCGCAGGCGTCCCAGTTGCCGGCGCGGGTGTCGGGACTCAGCTGCACCATGCCGAAAGGCGTGGTGGCGCCCGGATAGGTATGACCGTGGAATCCGGTGCCGATGAACGGGTTCACATAATCGACGGGATCGGCGGACCGCGGAGGGCCAGCAGCAGAAGGGTAAGTTTTTTGGTCATAACAGTAGTCGGTAGTGCGAACCGTCCGGAAAATACAAATCAAAGGTACGGATTCCGGAGCGATATTGCAACTCCGCGCCCTTCTCTCTTCGTCTGTCCGAAGCCGGTCGCAGTTTAGGTCATACAAATATAGAGAAGCGATTGCGCCCTGCCGTGGCTATTTGCGCTTTTACTTCCTCAAATCGCGCAGAACCGTCATTTCCCGCCCGGCGCCCCCGAAACGACCCGATCCGCCGCCGAAAAATCGCAGAAACCGCCCGGATTTCCGAAAAAAAAGCTACCTTTACCGTCGAACGGACACTACCCGAACGATGGCACGCGTAATTTTCCTGACCGACTTTTCCGAAGCGTACGCACGAGAACTGCTCCTCGGCATGGCGCGCTATGCGCACGACACGGCGCAGGCGTGGAGCCTGCCCCCCCTGCCGCTCTCGATACGCGACAAATTCGGCATCGAAGCCGTCGTGGAGTGGGCCGTACGCATGAAGGCCGACGCCGTGATCGGCCAGTTCTACAACACCGACAACGTCGAACTGTTCCGCAAAAACGGGATCATAGCCATCGCACAGGACTTCAAGAAACGCTTCACCACCATCCCCAACATCACCGGACCGCACTATTCGGCGGGCAGGATGGCCGCCGAGTATTTTCTGCAAAAAGGCTTTCGCAACTTCGCTTTCTACGGCACGCGGGGAATCGACTTCTCGGACGAACGCTGTCAGGGCTTCCGCGAGACGATCGAGGCGGCGAATCCCGAATTCACCTTTTCGTCGCTGCGCAGCAGCGCCCAGAACGATTTGTGGTACTACGACTCGACGCAGCTCATCACGTGGCTGCAGTCGCTGCCCAAGCCGGTGGCGATCATGGCGTGCGACGACAACCAAGCATATCATATCACCGAGGCGTGCCTGCAGATCGAGGGGGGGGGAAATTCCCGCATCCCGAACGACATCGCCATTCTGGGCGTGGACAACGACGAGACGATCTGCAAGCTCTCCACCCCCAACCTTTCGTCGCTCAATCAGGGCGTCGAGCAGGGCGGCTACGACGTGGCGCGCCTGATCGACCGGCTGATCCGCAACCCCGAAGCGGAGTGGGAGGACGTCATGGTGATGCCGACCCACATCGTCACGCGGCAATCGACCGACATTTACGCCAACAACGATCCGCACATCGCCGAAGTGCTGCGCTACATCCATGAGAACATCAGCCAGAAAATCACGGTCAACGAACTCGTGAAGCTGGTCCCCCTGTCGCGCCGCCTGCTCGAAACCCGTTTCAAGAAGAGCATGGGCACCTCCATCTACGACTATATCATACAGGTCCGCATCGAAAAGATGATGCAGCTGCTCTGCGAAGGCCAGAGCGTCTCCGAAGCGGCCGCCGAACTGGGGTTCTCCGACATCAAGAACGTCTCGCGCACTTTCCGCCAGCTCAAGGGCATCACCCCCTCGGAATACCGCGAACAGTTCGCGCCCAAAAGACGGTGATCCGCCCGGCGGGCCGTTCCCAATATCCGGGCGCCCGAATTCCCAATACCTCCCCTCCTGTCTTTTCCGCCGGTTTCATTAATTATACGGCCAACTGTCATACACGACAACCAATCCGCAAATCCATGCACAAAAAAAGCAGCGACCCCTCAAAAGCCGCCGCTTAGTCCCGTTCGACCGTCCTGCGGTCAGAGCGTCACACCGCCCCGCAGGCGGATATCCTCGCACGACGATCCCACGAAGATGTTGAAGTCGCCCGGCTCGGTCACGAACCCGTGCGAGAAGATGTCGTAGAAACGGAAAGCTTCGTCGGTCAGCGTCACTTCGACGCGCTTTTGTTCGCCTTTCTTCAGGAAGATTTTCTCATAACCTTTCAACTCCTTGGCAGGACGCGGCACGCTGGCTTCGACGTCACCCACATAGACCTGCGCCACCTCGGCGGCGTCCATACCGCCCGTGTTCTTCACAGCGAACGACACGACTACCCCGCCGTCGCGCTTCTCGACCTTCAGGTCCGAATACTCGAACGTCGAATAGCTCAGTCCGTAGCCGAAAGGATAGAGCGGCTTCACCCCGCTGCGCTCGTAACCGCGGTAGCCGACGAACACGCCTTCATTATAAGTAACGCGCTTCTGCAGGGTGTTCTTGCGGTGGGTGCGCGCCACATTCTCGTAATAGCTGCCCAGCGTCGGATTGTCCTCGGCGCGGCGCTCGACGGAGATCGGCAGGCGGCCGCTGGGCGAGATCCGCCCCGTCACGATCTCGGCGATCGCCTGACCGCCCTGCTGTCCGGGATACCACGCCATCAGAATCGCTTTGGCCTTGTCGCCGAACGTCGAAAAATCGACACCGCCGCCGCTGTTGACGACCACGATCAGATTTTCGTTGAGCGCGGAGAGCCGGGCGATCTCTTCGGACTGTCCTTCGGGCAGCGCAAAGGTCCGATCGGAATTCTCCTTTTCGTTGGTGTTGTCGAATCCGGCGCAGTAGATCACGGCGTCGGCCCGGACGATCCGGGCATCCTCGGCGCGGGGATCGGCGGTCATATAGCCGAACGACACCTCGGCCGACGAGGCGTTGTCGAAATATTCCAACCGCAGCGCGTATTTCCGGCCGGCTTTCATTTCGACACTCCCCTTGCGGGTCGTCGCGTTGTGGTTGCCCCAGTCGGCGAGCACCTCTTCGCCGTCCACGAAGAGCCGGTAACCGTCGTCGCCGCACATGACAAACGAAGCCGTGCAGTCGGATTCGGGAACGAACACGCCGGTCCAGCGGATCGAGAAGCCGTCGGCGGGAAGTCCTTCGGCCGGCGCCTTATCCTTCCAGTTGAAGCCGATTTTCGTATCGACGCGCGTCAGCGCGGGAGTTCCCTCGAAACGCTTGTTGGCGAAGTACTCGCCCCTGAGTCCCAGCGTTTTGCAGTCGGCCGAGGTGTAGACCATGCCCTGAGCGGCCATATCGCTCGCCGAAGGGAGATTGCCCAAAACCGTCACCCTGTATTTCTTGCCCATCATCTGCATGCCCTCGCCGACCGAAACCGTCGAGAAGGGATGCACGAAACCGCTGCCGCCGCCCATCGGGATATTGCCCGAATTGGGTCCCAGTACCACGATATCGCGCTGTTTGGTCAGCGGCAGGAAAGCCCCGTCGTTCTTGAGCAGCACCACACCCCCGCGCGCCACGTCGAGCGCCGCGGCGTCCGAGAAGGGATTGTGTTCGGGAATAGCGGGATCGAGCTGTTGGCGGTCCAAAAATCCGAACGCAATGAGCGTCTGGAGGATATGCTGACATTTCAGGTCGATCGTGCGTTCCGACACCACGCCCGATTCGATGAGCGGACGCAGGTTGCGGGCGTTCATAAACCGGGCGCTCGGCATCTCCAGATCGAGTCCCCGGTTGGCGGCGCCCTCGGCCGAATAGGTGGCGTTCCAGTCGGACATGAAGATTCCTTCGAAGCCCCACATCCCGCGCAGAATATCGACCGCAAGCTGCTCGTTCTCGGTCGCATGCTGGCCGTTGACAAGGTTGTAACTCGACATCACGGCGCCCACGCCGGCCTGCTCGACCGCCTTGCGGAAGGCCGGGAGATAAATTTCGTGGAGCGTGCGCTCGTCGATATCGGAACTCACCTGATGACGGTCCCACTCCTGATTGTTGCCCGCAAAGTGTTTGATCGTCGCCATAACCCCTTCGGACTGCATGCCCTCGATATACTGCACGGCGGTCTCCGACGCCAGATAGGGGTCCTCGCCGAAGTACTCGAAGTTGCGGCCGCACAGGGGCGAACGGTAGATATTGACGCCGGGTCCCAGCATGATATGCACGCCGCGGGCGCGGGCGTCCTGCCCCAGACCGCGTCCCATATCGCGCACCAGCGCCCGGTCCCAAGTCGCCGCGGCAGCCACGCCGCAGGGGAACATCGTACTGCGGGTATTGTTGCGTACGCCCTGCGGACCGTCGGCCATCCGGATTTCGGGAATGCCCAGACGCGGAACGGCTCTGATATAGAATTCGTTGTAACCGCCGATATAATCGATTTTTTCATCGAGGGTCATCTGTCCGACCAGTTCGGCGGCGCGCTCTTTGGCCTGCGGCGGGATCGGCTGTGCGGCGGCGGACGACACGAATGCGAACGCCAGCACGGCAACAAGAGTTTTTTTCATCGGGTTGAAGTTTTAATGGTTTATGCAAAGAAAATAAAAATATTCCGAAAAGCATCGGATCGGAAACAAAAACTTCCGAACCGAAACCTCCGTCCGGCCGCACGACTCACCATAATTACACGCCCGCGCCACCGGAAACCCCGAACCGGAGCAATATTTTTCATCATCGGAGAGCGAGCCAATACATATATGAAAAGAAATTAGTATCTTTGCGCTTCGGCCCGCAGGAGAGTTCCCGCCGGATGCTGCCGGGCAGCATCGCCGACGTCCGCGCAGGACGCGCAGCGGATGCTGAACGCACGCAAACCTCCGTCCGCACACGCTTAATGCGCAGGACACGCAGCAACCGTCGCCCGCACCGCCTGCGGTGCAGGATGCGCGGAAGATGCCGGACACGCGACAACCGCCGTCCGTACGGAACGCTCCGGGCCGCAGACAACCGATTCGAAACAAACAAGATAATTCAATGGCTTTACAGTGTGGCATCGTGGGTCTTCCGAACGTCGGCAAATCGACCCTTTTCAACTGCCTGTCCAACGCGAAGGCGCAGGCGGCGAACTTTCCCTTTTGCACCATCGAACCCAACGTGGGCGTAATCACCGTCCCCGACCGGCGGCTCGTCCGGCTGGCCGAGATCGACAAACCCAAGCGGGTGATTCCGACCACCATCGAAATCGTCGATATCGCCGGACTGGTCAAAGGCGCGTCGAAAGGCGAAGGACTGGGCAACAAGTTCCTCGCCAACATCCGCAACACGCACGCCATCATCCACGTACTGCGCTGCTTCGACAACGGCAACATCACCCATGTGGACGGCTCGATCGACCCCGTGCGCGACAAGGGCATCATCGACACCGAGCTGCAGCTCAAGGACCTCGAAACGATCGAAAACCGGCTGGGCAAGACCCAAAAGCAGGCGGCCGTGGGCGGCGACAAGAACGCCAAACGTCAGGTCGAACTGCTGCTGCAATACAAATCGGTGCTGGAACAGGGCCGCAGCGCCCGCACGGTCGAACTGGAGAAGGAGGACCGCAAACTGGTCGCCGACCTCAACCTGCTGACCGACAAACCGGTGCTGTACGTCTGCAACGTCGATGAGAAGAGCGCCGCTACGGGCAACGCCTACACCGAGGCGGTCCGTGCGGCCATCGCCGACGAAAAAGCCGAAATGCTCATCGTCGCCGCCGCCACCGAAGCCGACATCGCCGAACTGGAGAGCTACGAGGAGCGGCAGATGTTCCTCGAAGACCTCGGCCTCGAAGAGTCGGGCGTCGAGCGCCTGATCAAATCGGCCTACAAACTGCTCAACCTCGAAACGTTCTTCACCACCGGCGCCGACGAGTCGCGCGCATGGACCTACGTCCGCGGCATGAAGGCCCCGCAGACGGCCGGCGTCATCCACACCGATTTCGAGAAGGGATTCATCCGCGCCGAAGTGATCAAATACGACGACTACGTGACGCTGGGTTCGGAAAAAGCCTGCCGCGACGCGGGCAAGATCGGCGTCGAAGGCAAGGAGTACGTCGTGCAGGACGGCGACATCATGCACTTCCTGTTCAACGTCTGACCCGAAGAGAGACCAAACACGGAACAATACATAAACAGCATATCATTATGTCCAGACCTGTAAGAGTGCGCTTTGCACCCAGCCCCACGGGGCCGCTCCACATCGGCGGCGTCCGCACGGCCCTCTACAACTACCTTTTCGCCCGTCAGCACGGCGGTGTGATGATCCTCCGCATCGAGGACACCGACTCGCAGCGTTTCGTGCCGGGCGCCGAAGAGTATATCCTCGAATCGCTCAAATGGTGCGGCATCGAGATCGACGAAGGCGTCGGCGCGGGAGGTCCCCACGCCCCCTACCGCCAGAGCGAACGCCGTGAAATCTACCTCAAATACGCCCTCCAGCTCGTCGATGCGGGCTGGGCCTACTACGCTTTCGACACCGCCGAAGAGCTGGACGCCCTGCGCCGCGAAGCCGAGGAGCGCGGCGAAGCGTTCGCCTACAATTATGCCGTGCGCGAAAAGCTGGCCACGTCGCTGGCGCTGCCGGCCGACGAAGTGAAGGCCCGCATCGAACGCGGCGACCAGTGGGTGATCCGCTTCCGGATGCCCGAAAACCAGACCGTCGAAATGGACGACCTGATCCGCGGCCATGTAGAGGTGAACACCTCGACGCTCGACGACAAGGTGCTTTACAAATCGGCCGACGCACTGCCCACCTACCACCTCGCCAACATCGTGGACGACTACCTGATGGAAGTCTCGCACGTCATCCGCGGCGAGGAGTGGCTGCCTTCGCTGCCGCTGCAC
>OCHV01001771.1_pt1 | contig 13225 bp, 9 predicted proteins | sample 1538461 | NCBI WGS metagenome assembly OCHV01 (sample SAMN04571692, study PRJEB22368) | human gut metagenome | biome: human gut; material: stool | host: Homo sapiens | place: Luxembourg | collected 2012-08-03 | reverse complement strand
GTTTTTGGGGGTGTGAGGGTGTGAGGTGTGGTGGTCTGACGGGAGGGGGGTGAGCCATCAGCGCTGCGCTGGATGGCTGCAGGGGCTGAGTTTCCTTGTGGTGTGCTGGGAGGGTGTGGGCTATCAGCGCTGCGCTGGATGGTTGCAGGGGCTGAGTTTCCTTGTGGTGCGCCGGGAAGGTGTGGGCTATCAGCGCTGCGTTGGATGGTTGCAGGGGCTGAGTTTCCTTGTGGTGTCCCGGGAGGGTGTGGGCATCGGCGCTGTGGTGGATGCAGTGGAATGAGGTTTTGGCGGTTTTTGTCGAAGGGCTTTTGTTGACTTTTGCTGGTGGGGTGGTTATACTGAAGATACATATCTGGGAACATTCTGGGCCGTTCGGCTATCTGATCCCCATATGGTTGGTTGTATAAATATGGCGGGGAGGAGCCGGTTGGTTGTGTGAGGTTTTTTCTTTTGCCATCATAGTGAAAGGAGGAGTCTTATGCAGAGGAAGCGGCTTGAGGATATGAATCTTCTGGATGATTTTTTGTTTAACGCGGTGATGACGTTTCCTGGTATTGGTGAGAGGTTTTGCAGGTTGCTGCTGCAGGTGGTGCTGGGGCGTGAGATCGGGAGGCTGCAGGTTGTTGCGCAGAGGGCTTTTGGTGGCCGGGATGAGGGTTTTCGCGGGGCGCGGCTTGATGTTCTGGCTGAGGAGGAGCTGATGGATGTTTTGGCGGATCCTTCTGTTTTTGATATTGAGCCGGATAATAATGGTGATGTTGTGAGTATGAAGGATCTGCCGAAGCGGGTGAGGTTTTATCATGCGATCATTGACAGCCGGTGTTTGAAGAAGGGTGAGGGTTTCGGGAAGCTTAAGAGGGTTTTTGTTATTTTTGTCTGTTCGTATGATCCGTTTGATCGGGGTAGGATGGTGTATACGATCCGGAATATGTGTGAGGAGATTCCGGAGATGGAGTATGATGATGGGCTGAGGACGGTTTTTCTGAATACGAAGGGAGATGGTGCGGGTGTGCCTGAGGAGCTGGTGGCGCTGCTTCGGTTTTTGGAGGATACCAGAGAGGTGAATGCGGTAAATGATGTTTTGAGGGAGTTGCTGGAGATGGTCAGGGTTGTTAAAGAGGATGGAAAGGTTACGGTGGCGTATATGAAGAGTTTTGAGATTGAGCAGATGTGGATTAATAAGGGGATTGAACAGGGGATCAGTCAAGGAATCGCCCAAGGGATTGAACAGGGAATTAGCCAAGGAATTAGCCAAGGAATCAGCCAGGGAATCACTCAAGGGATTGAACAGGGGCGGAGTGAAGAGAGGGTGAATACGTTGAGGGAGAAGGCGCGTGCGGATCGGCTGGAGAGGGAGCTGAGGAAGCTGCGGAAGCTGCGGGGGAGATGATGTTGTTTGGTTTTGGGAGAGTTCCTGGGTGTTTGGGCCTGGGGGCTCTTTTTTTGTGGGATGAATGGAGGGAGGGACGAACGGACAGGCTGCCAGCGGGGTGTGGCATCGGCGCTGCGTTGGATGTGGGTGGGGTGAGTTTTTTGCGATTTGTTGTGAGGGGATTGGGGGATAGAGGCTGTTTTGGATAGGGTGTGGTGTTTTTGTGTAATATTTAAATTTATTTTTGGAGTATTTTGGATTATAATTATGGAAAAAGATGGTTGGCCTGATTGGTTGAGGTTGACTGATTGACTGGTTGATTGATATCCGGAGTTTTGGTGACTGTTTTGTGGGACTTGAGAGATGAGCTTCGGATGTGTGCTGATGGGACTTGAGAGATGAGCTTCGGATGTGTGCTGATGGGACTTGAGAGATGAGCTTCGGATGTGTGCTGATGTGGCTTGAGAGATGGGCTTCGGATGTGTGTTGATGTGGCTTGTGTGAGGGCTTCGGAGGTTTGTTGGTTTGGTTTTGAGGGTGGTCTTTTTTGGGAGGGCTGCCTGGGTTTTGGTTTTGGAGGGGAGTGGAGTGTATGTGTGATTATGTGGTTTTGCCGCTTTTGAATTCGTCTTTTGAGCCTGGGAGGGCTCGGGAGGTTGTTGAGGGGTTTGTGGATGTGGATTTGAGGAATATTGCGCGGGCTGAGCTTTTTTATTTTACGGGGCAGGCGGAGGAGTGTTGTGAGATCACGAGGGGGTATCTGTCCAGCAGGGTTATTGAGCTGAAGCTTTCGGCGTGTATTTTGTATGGGTATTCTAATCTGACGCTGGGGAATGTGGCGGCGGCTAAGCGGGGGATGGAGGGGATCCAGTCCTGTGTGAAGATTGCTATGAAGAAGAAGGTTCCTAAGGATGTTTATGCGTCCTGTCTTCTGGCGGGGTATGTGGGGGCGGTTTTGCTTCATCTGCCTACGGATGGGATGCCTGCTTTTGGGGAGTACAGCAGGATGCTTCCTGAGGGGCTGAGGCTTTTTGCCACGTATGTGATGGCGCACCATACTTATCTTAACGGGGAGATATGGAGTGCTTATGGGATGGGGAAGGCTGCTTTATTTATGGCGGAGAGGTCGTATCCGATCAGTATGACGTATATCCACTGTATGATGGCGGTGTGTGCGATCAACCGAAAGCATAAGCAGGAGGCGCAGGAGGAGATGCTCCGGAGCTGGGAGCTGGCGAAGATGGATGGGTTTCTGGAGCCTTTTATTGAGCATCATGGGCTTTTGCGGGGGCTGATCGAGGCTTGTATCCGGAACCGGGATCCGGAGGCGTATCAGCGGATCACGGAGGGTGTGATTTCTTTCAGCAGGGGCTGGATGGCGCTTCATAATCCGGAAAACCGGAGAAAGGTTACGGGGGAGCTGTCGACGATGGAGTTTTCTATTGCCATGCTGGCAAGTGGGGGATGGACCAATAAGGAGATCGGAGAGCATCTGGGGATTTCCATTAATACTGTCAATCATTACCTTACGGATATCTTTTGCAAGCTGAATGTCAAGAAGCGGGATGAGCTGAAAAAATTTATGTTAAAATAGTGACAGAGGCACTTTTTTTTGAAAAAACGGGCCTTACAAAACAACTGGTAGTGTTGTATAATAAATATCACGAATAGTCAGATTTTATCGGAGAAATCAGACGAAAAGAACCAGTAAACGAGTAAGTTAAGAAGGAGGAGTTGAAGACTGATTCTCGATAGCATCTGATAATGTCAATATCCTTACCAAAAATGCCTGGTATATTGACACTACAATCACATAAGGGTAAAATATTGAAAAGGTGTAACCTGTTTACTCACCGGCTAAAAACATGAAGCTTTTTTAAGAGAAAGGAATATAAACAGAAGTAAAGTAATAAGAAATACAGTACACGTTAATGCACACATAGGAAAGCGGGAAAGGTATGAAAAAATTAAGGAATAATAAGATCAGAAAACTCCTGGCATTTATGGTGGCTTTGGCGTTGATGGTATCCTGTATGCCGAGTGCATATACGATCTCCGCGAGTGAGGCGTTCGGAGATGGAACGGAGGATATATTTACAGATGGCGAATTTACATCTGAACCAGCGGCCGAAGAATCGACACCGGATGTAAGCAGCGCTGACCAGGAGGAAACGGAACAGGCGCAGCAATCGACGCTTACATATGAGAATGATTCTGTTAAAGTAACAGCAGAGGCACTGGAGGACGGAGCTCTTCCGCAGAATACAGCATTGAAGGCTGACGGCGTAAACGAGAATTCATCCGTATCTTATGATACAGTTTCTCAGAAGCTTTCAGCAGCAGCTACAGACAAGGGCAGCAGCCTGAGAGGTTTTTTTGCGTATGATGTGTATTTTGCTGATGGCGACGGAAACAGAGTCGAGCCGAACGGCAGAGTCAGAGTAACTTTTGAGTACAAGACACCGGCAGCACCGGAGCTTACCGATGCAGCCAGCACGAGTGTAACCGTTGAGAAGCTTCATTATAACAGCAGTACCGGTGATACTGATGTTAACACCTTACAGGCCAACGAGGATCTGAAGGTTCTGAATGTCAACGAGGGCAAACAGATCCAGACACTTCAGGTTGAGACTGGCAACGCAGCTGTTTTTGCCGTTATGTGGGATTCTCCTGAGACAGCAGATGTCGAGGCGGAAGCTGTTTCCGGTAATGAGGACGAGGTGTCTATCGCATCAGAGGAGCTTACGGACGGAATGGATATTTCGGACGAGCCTGAGCAGGATGCAGCTGAGACACCGGCAGCAGAGAATCCGGAGGTAACTCCTGAGGCAGAGCCTTCTGAGGCTCCGGCGGAGAATCCGGATGCTGAACCTACCGAAGCGCCGGCAGAGGATCCGGATGTGGTGGAAGAACCGGCACAGGTTGTTGACAGCAGTGATGAGGCAGAAGAAGTCGAGGATGTGCAGGAAGAAGAAATTCAGCCTGAGATCACCAGATATGATTACACGAGTGACGAAGTCAATGTTAAGGTTACTCTTACCGATCCGGCAGACCTTCCGGACAACGCAGAGCTTTCCGTAACACCGGTAGAGCTCAGTCAGGAAGCGGAAGACCAGATCACCGAAGAAGCGATCAAAGAAAAGAAAGCCATCGAGAAGATTCACTCCTATGATATCAAATTCCTGGTAGACGGCGAAGAGGTTCAGCCAGGTGCTTCAGTGAAGGTATCTGTATCTCTGAATGATGAGAAGAAGATCAAGGATGCAGATGTATATCACGTAGACGAGAATGATAACGTTGAAAATATGGATGGCAGCGTTGCCAAGAATGGTGATGTTGAGTTTGAGACTACGCATTTTTCGACTTATGTAATCGTTGGTAATAAGCGTGACGATAAGATAAAAGTTACAATAGAGCATTATGACGAAAAAACTGGAGAGAAGATTTATGCAGATGATGTTGATAAAGAACTTTCAGTTGGGCAGAAAATTGATTGTAAGAAAGCTACAAACTGGGATATCACGAGAGTAGACGTAGTTAAAAATGAAACAACAACTCCTGTAAATGAAGGTGATATTGAATTAGCACAGGATGCTACGGTTAAAGTATATTATACTCCTACCACTGGAACATTCGCCGGTGCACCTACGTTTTATGATTATACGGTAAAGGCCGGGAAAGAAACAACAGGATCTTGGTGGAACCAAACAACTCAGTATTATTCTATTAATCAGACTAGCAATTATAGTGGTAGCGGTAATAAGCTTAGTATGGGTGAAACAGGACAGAATTATGATGGTTATCAATATACTTGGAGACAAGATGGCCACGAGGTTAACAAATGGACAGGAAGCGATGCTGTTATTACTGGATTACTAAAAGGTTTAGATAATAGCGGAAATGTTGTATTTAACTGTCTGGAACCAGGATTCTTTAAAGCGACTGATTTACTTGCAGGTAGTTCAAAAGATAATTATTTAAGAAAAGTATATACAGATTATAATTTAAATTTTGAAAGAATTGGTGACACATATACATTAACTGGCGTAACAGACGGAAATGGTACAAATGTAACAAACCAGTACACATTGGATAAGAAGAAGAAATCAGGTGAAGATTTCTTCCCATTGGATACAGTTGCATCTTCATATGAAAAAAGTAATACAAGAAAGACAGACAATAGGCTAGACGATGATGGAAAAATACATAACTATTATTTTGGAATGCGATATGACATTCAATTCAACCTTGGTGGTTATGTAGGTCCATTAAGTTATACTTTTACCGGTGATGATGATATGTGGGTTGTCATGGATGGTGGAAAAGACAATCAGCGGATTATTATTGATTTAGGTGGAATTCATAATGCGGCAACTAAAACTGTGGATTTGTGGGATTATTTAGAAAAAGGAGATAAATCTACACACACATTAACAGTTCTTTATATGGAACGAGGCGCTGGTGCTTCTAACTGTTACATGAACTTCACCCTTCCAAATGCAACAATTTCACAGGTAACAACGGATGCGCTTGGAACTCTGAATCTGCAGAAAGTGAAATCGGATAAGACAACAGGACTGAGCGGAGCTAAATTTGCACTTTACAGTGATAAAGAATGTACGACACAGATTGCAACAGCTACATCCGGCGCTGGCGGATATGTTACATTTGATAAGTTAAGAGCAGGAACATATTATCTGAAAGAGATTCAGGCACCTGCAGGATATGTTACCTCTAATGAGGTATGGACTGTAATTGCAACGAAAGAAAGTAAAACAAGTGTTAAAGTTGAGCTGAAGGACAGTGCTGGTAATGCAGTAGAGAACAATCATATTATCAATCAGACTAAGCAGGAATTTATTGATTCTAAGATGGACTACGATAAAACTGTGAAAGTAAATGATTGGGATAAGCGAACTTATGATATCACGATTACAGCTGATTCTAAGGTGACCAGTAGTACAACAGAGGAAAAAGACAGTGTTGCGGATATTATGATGGTATTCGATACTACGGGAAGTATGTTGTATAATGGTAGTAAAGGTACAGATAAAGGTGGATTTAAAAAATTTGGAGAATATAAACAGGTTAAAGCAAAGCTAGATACATCGAAAGTATACTATTTTACTAATGAAACAACCGATATAGAATACACATCTGGGGGGGATAGCTATTATTATCCAAATGCTAAAAATCCAATGATTTATTTAAACAATCAGTGGATATATTACAATGGCAGTTCATGGGAAAATGTACCAGATAATTCCTCAAATACTATTTACACTTTGGATAGTAGTCTGACTGGTCTAAAAGAGGCTGCAACAACATTTATAGCTTCTACTGCGGCGGCTTCTCCGAACAGCAGAATAGGGTTAGCTACATTTAATACGTCCGGAACCTTAAAACAGGAATTAATAGAAGTTGGAAGTGCCAAAGATAGTTTGATCAAGGCAACGGATTGTGTTTATGCATCAGGAGGAACATCTCCACAGACAGGATTAGAGATAGCGCAGAATCAGCTGAAAACTAAGAGAGAGAATGTTCCGCAATATGTAATTCTGTTTACAGATGGAGATCCATCTACTTCAAACGATAAAACGGCTTCGAAAAATAAAGCAGAAGCTTTAAGAAAAGCGGGAGTTAAAGTATTTACAATAGGACTCAAATTAAATGATATTACAAAGAAGTGGTTATCTGGTGAAATTGCATCTGAGGGATGTGCTTATACGGCTGGATCAATTGATGAGCTGAAAGTTATATTTGAAAAAATTCAGCAGACGATTACTCAGAATATTGATATTGCTGGTGCTGAAATTAAGGATGTGATTGATCCGCGATTTGTAATTGTGAAGAATGGCGAGTTCGTAACCAATGAAATGATAAAAAATGCCGGAGGTTCAATAGATTTAGGAAATGGTGGAGTGGTTTCCGTAGATGAAAGTACCGGAAACCAAGTTGTAAAATGGACCAATCAAACTATTCCAAATGCTGAAAATGGCACATGGAGTAGAACCATTACTGTAAGAGCCAAAGACGAATACATCGGTGGCAACAATGTTCCTACCAATGTTTCACCGGATTCCAAGATTACTACAGGATATGGAAAAGCCGTTTTACCACAGCCAAAGGTTAATGTAAAATCGGATTTGTTTGTTAACAATAAAGAAACAACTATTTTTTATGGTGATACTGTCCCGACGACTGAAGACATTATAAATGCGTTGTTTAATAAAAATGCACCGCAGGGACGTGTAAAACAGTTAGATGGCACAGAAAACTTAGTAACCTATACAATAGGAGCTGATGGAAAACCAATTAATTCAGATGAGTTTGAATTAAAATGGTATGAAGATGAGAAGTGTACAAAAGAAATCTTGGAAGAAAAGATGGCGCAAGTTAAGCCTGAGCCGGAGTCTAAAACATATTATCTGAAGGTAACTTATAAAAACAAAGGATTAGAAGGAGCTACAGACAAAAGCACAGATAATACTGGAGGAAATATTTCCGGAAAAGGTGATGGTACACTGACAGCACATAATTCCAAGGATGATAAGAAACGAGAATATGGTGTTTATACTATTCACATTATCGCCGGACAGATTCAGATTACCAAGAAACTGGAATCTACAGCAAAAGAGGCTGTAACGTTTACCTTTGATGTTAAGAAAGGTAAAGACAAGATCGCAACAGCGACGGCTACAATTGAAGCGGGTCGAGCTGAGGCAACAATAACATTTGCACTTGAGAAAAATGCAGATGCACAGATTAATACAGATATGCCTGCATTGACGAAGTTAGCAAGAGGTGAATACACTGTCTCTGAGGTATCAAATTCAAGCTACACTCTGAAATCCGCAACTGTTGGTGAGGTGACAAATTGTAAATCTGAAGTTACAAACAGTAACGAAATTAAATTTACAATCGGAACAGACACACATAGTACAGAAGTTCTGAAAAATGGAAATAAGGATACAAAAAACGGAAGAATTGGAGTAGCTGAGTTTACCAATGAGAAATCTGTAGCAAATGTAGAGCTTGAGAAAGTTGATAAGGCAGATCATGGTATAACTATAAAAGGTGCTAAATTTGCGTTATATGAAGCAGATGGAAACTGGGGAAAAGCTTCTGAGAATTCGGTTGAAGGATATGGAGAAATCGTTTCCGGAGATAATGGAAAAATCGAGATGAAGAATCTTCCAGTTGGTAATTATCTATTATATGAAACAGAAGCGGCAACCGGTTATACCTGTCCGACAGAGCCATGGAGAATTATAGTTGGAAGTGGCGGAACAGTAACAGTTCAAGACGGTAACGGGAATTTGATTGCTAGTAAGAGCGAAAGCGAACCGGCAATTTACCAGATTGAAAACACAAAGGTATATTCTTTACCAGAATCCGGTGGTCCGGGAACCTATGGATTTACAATCAGTGGTGTAGCGATTCTTGCAACTGCACTCCTGTTGTTTATAAATAATAAACGAAGGGAGGAAGAAGCAAAGAGATCGTAACACATTAATTGTAAATGGCCGATGAAGGGCGAAAAAGAAAAAAATGCAGAGAAAGAAAGGAGCAAACCTTATGAAAAATTTATTTAAGAAGATTGGTGCGTTGTTAGTGGCAGCAGTTATGGTACTGGCAATGGCATCTACAGCATTCGCAGCAACAAAAAATGAGGCGACAATTAAAGTAAATAATGCAGGCGATGCAACATTAACTTATGCTCAGGTTATTGTACCGGATCAGACAACAAGAACCGGATGGAATTTTGTTGGAGGTGCTAATGGTGAGGTAGCACAGGCATATAAAACTGCATATAAGGTAACAGATGCACAGGCAGCAATTGAAGCAGTAATTGCTAATAAAGATGCCAGCAAATTAGGAGCAGCGCAGGCAACAGCAGCGAATAAAGTGGCATTCGGAAATATGAGTAATCCACAGACAGTAAGTACTGCAGGTGTATATTTAATTAAAGCAACAAAAAAAGGTTATACTTATAATATTATGGCTGCATATGTTGGATTTGGTGAAGTTACTAAAGTAGTGGACGGAGAGAAGGTTAAATTTGATTATCCATCTCTGGTAGATGCTGAAGTGGATGCAAAAAAGACAGAGATTAAAGTAACTAAGGAAGTTACAGATTCTGATAATGTAACTCATACTGGTGATATTCTTACTTACACAGTAAAAACAAATGTACCATTTATTAATCCTACAGACACAGATAAAACATTTGTTGTAAAAGATATATTAACAGGTGCTGAGTATACAACTGAAGCACCAGGAGAAGCACTGAAAATTAAATTAGGTGGAACTGATGTAACAAGTTCCTACACAATCAATTATAACACAGACAAAAATCAGTTTACTGTTGATTTAAGTGGAATGATTGATGATGCAAACAGCAATGCAGGAATAGAAGTAGTTATTACTTATAGTGTAAAAGTAACAGCAGCGAATGATGAAATTACCAATACTGCAAAAGTAGGTAATAAGTTAGAGGATGCTTATGATAGCGCTGAAGTTAAAACTTACGAAGGTAACATCACATTAACAAAGACAAATGACTATAAAGATAAAGAAAATAAGTCAGATATGGTAACACTTGCAGGAGCAGGATTCGAAGTAAGAAAAGCTAACAAAGAATCAGATGCTTTAAAATTTACAAGACTTGCAGATGGCGTATACAAATATGATCCAGAAGGAAAAGTAACAGAAGTTTTCACTAAAGCAGACGGTACAGTAAAAGTACAGGGACTTGATGTTGGAACATATTACTTCAAAGAGATTACAGCTCCGCAAGGATATTCTGTAAATCAGAATCAGTCTGAGGCAATATTAGCAGTAGGAGAAAATGAAAAAGCAACTGGAGCTATTGCAGTTACAACAGGTATGACAGATACCAAACTCTCCGCCCTTCCATCCACAGGTGGCATGGGAACATACCTCTTCACTATCATCGGTGTTGTAGTTATGGCTGGCGCTGCTGGTGCTTTCTTCATCAGCCGCAGAAAAGGATCTGAGGAGTAATCGTTTGATTGCCGGATTGATTCAATTCAAAAATTATTTATAAGCAACGACAAAGCAAGTATTAAAACAGAATAGTTTCTGATTATTCTGTTGAAGAAATCATTACCGCCCGGCCCCTTCGGGGGCCGGAATGGTAATACAACAGTATGGAGAAACCTATGAGAAAGAATAAGAAGAAAAATTATATTGGACTTGGTTTGCTGTTTCTGATAGGGTTGTCCATACTGCTGTATCCAATGGTCAGTGATGCCTGGAACCGGTACAGGGACAGCCTGCTGATCAGTAATTATAGCAGCAGTGTTTCTTCGGATGATAATTCGGAGAAGATTGACAGTATGTGGAAGGCAGCACAGGAGTATAACGAACAGATCAAGCAGGAAAGTGTGCCGGATGCTTTTTCCGTGAGGGATGGCCAGACGGACAGTACATATGAGTCTCTTCTGAACCTGAATGGTGATGGAATGATGGGGTATGTGGAGATTCCTGTGATCGATGTGAGCATTCCAATCTATCATTACACGACAGATGAGACTCTGGAGAAGGGTGCCGGTCATTTGTTCGGCAGCAGTCTTCCAGTTGGCGGCAAGAGTACCCATTGTATTTTGTCGGCACACAGAGGACTTCCAAGTGCGAAACTTTTTACAGATCTGAATCTTGTGGAAGAGGGAGATGTTTTTTACCTGCATGTGCTGGGTAAGACGCTTGCCTACGAGGTGGATCAGATTCTTACCGTTCTTCCGGAGCAGACAGAGTCGCTGGGTATCACGGATGGGGATGATTATGTAACGCTGGTTACGTGTACGCCTTATGCGGTGAATACGCACAGACTTCTGGTGAGGGGACACAGAGTTCCGATGAAGGCTGCGAAGGCGGTTCAGAAAGCAGAGAAGAAGGTTACCGGAATCACCAATCCGACGCTTCCGATGCTTGCTCTCTGTGTTGTGATCGGAATTGTGATCGCGGTGATCCTGGTTGCCGGTATCAATTCTGTTCAGAACAAAAAACGACGCAGGAAATGATTTATGGCTAAAAAGAAAAAAAAGAAAAAGAGTAATGTTGTCCTGAACATCATTATCGTTCTGGTGTTTCTGGCGGGGGCGGGTGTGTTCCTTTATCCCACGATCAGTGATATGTGGAACCAGTATCGAAATGCCCAACTGGTCAGTAAGTACGAGGAAGCGGTAACGGAGCTTTCGGACAACGACTATGACAGGCTGTGGAAAGAGGCGAAGGAGTATAATGCCGAGCATCCGGTGAATGCCATTGTAGATGCTTTTGAGGAAGAGGATACTTATGAGCTGAGTCATCCTTATGACAGAGTCCTGGATCCGAACGGTGACGGACTGATGGGCAGTATCGAGATCCCGAAGATCAAAGCGAAGCTGGCGATCTATCACGGACTGAGCAAAACGGTCCTGGAAAAGGGTGTCGGTCATGTGGAGGGTACCAGCCTTCCGATCGGAGGCAAGAGCACCCATGCGGTTCTGGCGGCGCATCGAGGTCTTCCTAACGCAAAGCTTTTTACAGATCTGGATCAGATGGAAAAGGGAGATATTTTTATTCTGCACATTCTTGGCAAGCATCTGGCCTACAAGGTGGATCAGATCAAGACGGTGCTTCCGGATGAGACCAGTGACTTGGATATTATCGAGGGTGAAGATCATGTGACTCTGATCACGTGTACCCCTTATGGAGTTAACACCCACAGGCTTCTTGTCCGGGGAGTGCGGACGAAATATGTGGTGGAAGATACAAAGAATGACGAAACGATACCGCAGAAGCTTGCTGTTGTGGATCCGAAGAGGGTTCTGGCCGGCGGCGCTGCAGTGCTTGTTGTTCTGATCCTGCTGATTTATCTGATCGTCCGTCATAGGGACAAAAAACGGAAAAAGAAGCAGCTTTCAGAAAGGAAAGAGGAGGCAGAGAGCGATGAAAAATAGAAGAAAGCAAGGGAAAATATTCCGGAGCCTTCTGGCTGTTCTGATGCTGACGGCTATGCTGGTCACGAGTGTTTTGCAGCCGGTTTTCGCCGGGGATTATGAAGCTGGAAAAACAGGTAATCTGACGTTGACGGTTCAGCAGGCGGATGAGGAGGGAAACCAGACTCCGCTGCCGGATGTAGGGCTGACGATCTACAAGGTTGGCAGTGTGAATTTTGATGGCAATGTGCATTTCGTGTTGGATGAGGCACTGGCTGCCGCAGCAATCGATTTTGATTCCATCACGACGGCTGATGGCTGGTATGAAGCGGCAGAGAAGCTGGCGGCTATGATCGTCAGCGGAAGCGTGGATGTGTGGGGTATGTCCAAGTCCTCTGATGCAGAGGGGAATATGACTTTCGCTGATCTGGCTGAGGGTATGTACCTGGTGGTGCAGACAGATGGAAACAGCAGTGTTACGGTTTCACCGATGCTGATCTCCGTTCCTTTTGCAGATCAGGAGCAGGGCTGGATGTACGATGTGCAGGCTTATCCGAAGTCTGTAAGTAATCCGCAGAAGCATACACAGATCCAGGTTACGAAGAGGATCTATAATGTTGATGAGAACGACAATGTGATTCCTCTGGAAACGAAAGAGGATGTAACTTATAAGGTTGGCGTTTTTTCGGATCCGGAAGGTACGATCCCGTTCCGTGATGATTATTTACAGGATATCCATATCCAGAATGCTTCCAGTGGTACAGCTACATGGACGGATGTTCCGGATGGCACCTATTATGTATTTGAGCTGGATGAGGATGGAAATCTTCTTCAGCAGAATACGAAGATTATAATGGTCTCATAAATTAAGACACTTTTTCGGACAGTTTTTAATGAATCTGAT
>OCHV01001762.1_pt1 | contig 13305 bp, 10 predicted proteins | sample 1538461 | NCBI WGS metagenome assembly OCHV01 (sample SAMN04571692, study PRJEB22368) | human gut metagenome | biome: human gut; material: stool | host: Homo sapiens | place: Luxembourg | collected 2012-08-03 | reverse complement strand
ATCTGGAGCTGGCTCGTCCGTGTGCATTTATCACAGCAACCAATGAGCATGTAGAGGAGTCAATTCGCCTTCTGGATGCGATGATGGATACTGAGATGCAGGCAGATCTGTACTACGGTCCTCAGAATCCGACAGAGGGAACCGGTTGGGTATACGATGAGGAAAACGGAAAGATTAACACAGTGACAGTAAGCGATGTGACTGTGAAAAATCAGATTGACTGCAACACTCAGTCTTTGCACCAGGTGATTACATTTCTGAAAACTACAATCTGTCCGAGCAGCGTCTGGAAAAGATCGATTATTGCCAGATGTATGATGAGGCCGGTGTCATCAACACCTATTCTAGCCAGTATTTTGCAATGTCAGGTCTAACTGCGGATGTACTTGCCGATTTCAGTTTAATTGAGACAGATATTGATAATGCGGTTAGTGAAGCAGTTGCTGACTTTGTGGCTCATGGTGTGACCGATGACAGCTGGGATTCCTTCGTATCAAAGTTTGACGGAATGAATATTGATCAGTATGTCAGCACCTATCAGGAAGCAATTGATGGCATGGATCTGGAATAATTTTAAAATGAATTGATCTATGATTCATCTGTATAAGGCAAAAAGATAAGAGGATATATGCAAAAGATGGCAGAAAAAAAGCTGCCATCTTTTGTGACCCCTTTGACGAAATGATTGTGACTGGGTATAATGGGGCAAAAGGGCAAAGGAGAAATGAGGCATGAAGGGCAGAAAAAAGACGGGGCAAAACATACTTCATTATGTGATTGCATCAAATGTTGTGATTGTTTTTATCATTGCCATATTGGGCGGCTATCTGTTTCGATTTTACTACAAAAAAATGCAGGAGGATTTTTATAAGGAGAATTCTGTCTATATTGGAAATATTGCAAAAACGCACGGAAATGAGCTGCAAATTTTACAGGATATTTCAATGCAGATTGCGCTTTCCGACTCGGCAAGATTCCTTCTAGATGAGCAACCGACAAAAAGTGCTGCATTGAAAAAACAGCTGAACCAATATCGTTCTGTGAATCAGTTTTTTGATGTAATGTACTGCTTTTACCAGAAGGATCAGTATCTTTTTAACCATATGACTTCAATGTCAATTGATTTATTTTGCGATACGGCTTATAGACTGGAAAATTATAATCCAGAAGAGCTGAAGGAGCTTCTTTGTACAACACAAAAAAAGTTGATGGTGCTATCAGAGGAGACAGTAGAGGGTGAGCTTGTCTACTTTTATGATGTACAGGCAAGGAATGTAATTTATATTTATCCAGTGGCACCAAAGTATGATACGATTTTGATTTTCTTTATTGGTGCCGACCACTATGATGATCTGTTTGCAGATGAACAGGGAAACCAGAGAAATACATGGCTAATTTATAATGGAAAAGTGGTAGCAGAAAGTGAATCAGAAGAAATTGATGATGAATTGCTATTAAGCCAGATTGGTGATGAGAATGAGCAAAAACAAGTGAAAATCGAGGGAAAGAACTATTTGCTCACAAAAGAGACTGATGACGTTGGCTTTTCTTATGTTGCAGTGCAGCCGATGAATGTGTTTACCGATCGACTTAGAATCCATCTTTGGGGAATTGGTGTTTTAATTATTCTGTGCTGTGTTCCAACTTTTTTGCTGATTGGAATCCTCTCAAGCCGTGTACTAGGCGGTGTGAAAAATATAAACCGTATGCTATCTAGTGAGGGAGAGGAAACCTACGATTTGGGTAAAATTGAGGTTGGCATCCGACAGCTAGTAAATAGTTCTGAGGATATGAAGCAGGATCAGATGTCACTTCGAAAGAGTCGTTTTATTCGAAGCTTTCTTCAGAGCAAATATACGGCACTTGAAATTTTAAGGCGCGATGCAGCTGATGCAGAAATCAATATTTCGTATGGATTACAGATGGTTGGTGTAATTGGAAGTAGTGCATCTGGCAATGAAGAAAAAATATTTGAACAGATTCTTGAATTTATTCAAAAACAGGAAAATCTGGAAGGATATGGAATTCATCTAGTCAATACCAATCAACGAGTGATGGTACTTTTTGGAGAATCGGAGGAAAATTTGTATCAAGCCTTTGATAAGATTCTTCGGATTGGCCGAGTACACTGTGACGAGTTTGTTGTAGCGGTTAGTTGGGCGCATCGTTCCCTACTCAATGGCTCATTGGCCTATTTAGAGGCAAATACAGCTTATGACAGCCGATTCTTAGTGGATAGCAGTCAGGTCATTCGCTTTACAGAGATTGGTCAGAACTCATCAGAATATGAGAAGCCGCTACATGGTACAGCTAGAAAATACGATTCGTGTGGGAAACGAGCAGGAGGTTGAAAAGGCAATTCATGATCTTTGTAAAAAGTTGGAGGAAGAGCATGCGACGCTTCTGACATTTCGTCTTCTGTATGACGAAGTGTTGCGTTTTCTTATGGATCAGTGGAATGGAGACGAGAAGGACTGGAATCAGGTCTATAATGTATTTACACTGTCAAGATGCTTAACAATGGAAGATTTCACTTCACTTTTGACAGAGGCCTGCCATATGATTTTGGACACAAAGACCGATGTAAAGAGCCATCAGTCAGAGCTGGTTGTAAAGGCAATGGAGATCATGCAAAAGACGTATTCTGATCCAGATTTAAATATGGCATCACTAGCCGATCAGCTTGGCATCTCTCCAGTAACACTAGCAGTTGAGTTTAAGAATGAAACTGGAATTAGCCCATCTGATTATCTGGCAGTTGTGCGGTTAGAGCGTGCTAAGGAGCTGCTTCGCACAACAGATCAGCTTGTAAAGCAGGTGAGCGAGGCGGTAGGATATGAGGATGATCATGTATTTATAAGACGCTTTAAAAAATATACTGGAAAGACACCGGGGCAGTATCGGAAGGAGTCACAGTAATAGTGGGTTCATAGGATGAGATAATGCTAATTGATATTTTATTGCCAACTTATTTTCTAAAGAGAGCTATTTTCATAATGTTTTGTGTTGGATGAAAGGAATAAATACAGTCATGGAAAAAATAGATATACATATTCATACAAGACTACCGAAGTATTCAGGTGAAGGAAGATTTAAATCAACAGGATCAACGGAAACGATGGATTATTTAAATAAGCAGCAAATTGTGCATGGAATTATCATGAGTATGGGCGAAACTGAATTACCTAATAACGCTGAATGTGCAGAAATTTGTCAAGAAGAAAAAAATTTACATTGGAATTGTAATTTTGATGCGAAAGATCCCAAAAATATTTTTAAACGAATGGAAGCTTGTAAAAAATTAGGGGCAGTTGGGGTAGGAGAACTCTTCATAAACGAGAAAATTGATAGTCCTATAATACAGGCAATTTTTGTGGCAGCTGAGCAATTGGAGCTTCCGATATTGTTTCATATGAGTCCTGAGATAGGATATGGATATGGAATTGTAGATGATCCAAAATTACCAATTCTAGAAAAAGCATTAAAAAAACATCCCAAACTAAAATTAATTGGTCATAGTCCAACATTTTGGAGTGAGATATCAAAGGATGCACCAAGTGATAAAGAGAGTCGTAGTGAGCGAGGAATGGGAAAAGTCATTCCTGAGGGAAGATTAGTTGAGCTAATGCGTACATATCCAAATTTATATGGGGATTTATCAGCGGGAAGCGGTTATTGTGCAATTACTCGAGATGAAGATTTTGGCTTGAAATTTTTAGAGACATTTTCAGATCAATTATTATTTGGAACAGATACAATATCAGTTCATGAAACGTGGCAGTCACCATTGAGTAAATGGCTGGAAGGAATGTATATGCAAGGAATGCTGTCAGAGGCTACAATGAGAAAAATTTGCTATGAAAATGCACAGAAAATATATAATTTAAATGTGAAAGTTAAATAGTAATAGCACAATGTAGGAAAGCCATGAGGACGGGTGAATGCGGCACTTTAGTGCCACTTTACCTGTCCCCATGGCTTCCTAGAATTTTTCTGTTTGAAACACTTGACGTAAGTTAGAAAGTATGCTACCTTTAAAATACAGAATATATTCGAAACAAAGTTGATAATGTTGCAAAATATTAAAATGAACATACAAAAAAATGAAAATTATGTCGAAAATCAATTGACCATTTGCTATTTTCTGACCAGAAAGGGGTGTTGTATGATGATGACATGTTTGGGTATTGCGATTTTTCTGACTTTGTTTGCAGGCAATGTAAATGCGTTATCGGATTGGCAGGTGACAGTTCCAGAGAAAGAACATGTGGCTTCTTATCAGATTGTATGTGATGATTGGAAGATCCACTACGTTGTGAATGGTAATGAATATCAATATTGTTTGAAGCTCACACAGGAAAATCAGGGGAAATACGAAAAAGCGTCAGAAGAAAAGACGTTTGTGGTGCTGTCAAATGATAAGGAACTTAGCTATCAGGCAGTGTGGAATTCTTTGATTTCTAGTCAATATAAGTATAATGATGAGGTATTTTATTGGTTGGGATATGATGAATAGCCTTATATGAACAACGTCAAGAAAACCAGGGGACGCGGAACAGAGCAATGACGGAAAGCCATGGGGACGAATCTGTCCCCGTGGCTTTTTCTGTGTCTAAATGTTTTTTCAAAAGAAGTGAAATCTCCATTGTTATTCGATTGGACATGGTTTAAAATAGAAACTATACGCATTAGGGTAGATAATGTCGAAATGAAAAAGGAGGAGTTGGAAAATGATACGTTTATTTGAAGAACATCAGGTTCGAAAGACAACTGAGCTTTCTTCATCTTTGTGGGATTTTAGTCAGGTGACAGATGGAAAAAATACGCCGGTTGGAAAAGTAACGGTGCCGTCCTGTTGGGAAAGCTATCCTGGCTTTGAAGCTTACAGAGGACAGGGCTTGTATGAGCGTAGCTTTGAGGCAGGCGGTGATATGCGCATTGTCTTTAAGGGTGTTAGCCATACGGCAAAGGTTTTTGTGGATGACAAATTTGTTTGTGAGCATTACAATGCATTTACTCAGTTTGAGGCAGTGGTCAAAAATTTGCCGTCAGGTGTTCATAAGTTAAGTGTCTTAGTGGATAACTCTTTTTCTGAGGCATCAGCTCTTCAGGTAGAAAATGATTACCAAAGCTATGGCGGTATTTCAAGGGGTGTGGTATTAGAAAAGCTTCCGAAGCATTATATTAGACAGATGCATTTCACCACTATTTATAGGGAAGGTAGTTGGTATGCGAAGATTAAGCTTGTGATTGCTTCTCTTACCAGAGAGACATGGGATGGAACTGTGAATGTCACGCTGAAAAATGGAGAGACAGAAGCCTTTTTGTGCAGCGAGACTTGTAGTATGAAAGAAAATGAAGACGAGCTTACGATTGAGACTGATGAGATTGCCTGCAAGGCTGTAAGTGCCTGGGCACCAGAGCATCCAACTCTTTATATGCTTAGTGCACAGTTAGAAGATGAAGATGGCAAAGTGATTGATGATTTGACTGACCGTGTGGGCTTTCGTGAAGTCAGGACACAGGGTAAGGACATTCTCTTAAATGGAAAGAAGCTTCAAATTAAGGGCTTCTGCCGCCATGAGGATCATCCACAATTTGGCTGTGCGCTGCCGCTTTCTGCAATTATGCAGGATCTGCAGCTTGCACGAGATATGGGAGCAAATTCAATTAGAACATCTCATTATCCAAATGATGAGCTGTTTCTTGATTTGTGTGATGAGCTTGGTATTCTTGTCTGGGAGGAGAACCATGCAAGAGGCTTAAGTGAAGAGCAGATGAGAAATCCAAACTTCGAGCGCCAGTGTGAGACTTGTATTCGCGAGATGATAGCAGCTCACTATAATCATCCGTCTATTTATATCTGGGGTATTTTAAATGAGTGCGCAAGTGACACAGAGTATGGCAGAGAATGCTATAAGACGCAGCTTGAACTAATTAAAAGCCTTGATGTGACGCGTCCGCGCTCATTCTCAAGCTGCCGCTTTAAGAATGATATATGCTTTGATCTTGTTGATGTGGTTTCCTACAATATTTATCCGAAATGGTATCATAATACACCAGTAGCAATGTATCTGGATGATTTGTATAAATGGGTTCAGACAACTGGCGGTGCTGGAAAGCCATTTTTGATTACTGAGGTTGGAGCAGGAGCGATCTACGGCTATCGCACACCGGCAAAGGTGAAGTGGTCTGAGGAATATCAGGTTTTGGCGCTTGAGGAGCAGCTTGGTGCGATTCTTTCTTATAAGGATTGTTCTGGTGTGTACATCTGGCAGTTTTGCGATGTGCGTGTAACAAACGATTGGTGGAATACGCGTCCGAGAACAATGAACAACAAGGGAATTGTGGATGAGTACAGAAGACCGAAGCTGTCCTATGAGACTGTAAAGCGTATTTTTAGATCTGTGGATACATATAGGAAATAAGCAGATTGAAAATAAACTGAAAAATTTATAGAAATAGAACAATAGAGAGGAAGCATGATGGAAAAGCAGAAGAAGTTTTCACTGAAAAACTATCTGTATGAGTATAAATGGTGGTATGTGTTTGGCATAGCAATTTTGCTTTGTGTCGATCTGGCAAATATTTATATTCCGCAGTTTATCGGAGATATAATTGACGGACTGACAAATGAAACGTTGACAAAAGCCGGCATTCCAATGATGCTCATGAAGATATTGATTGCAGGACTGATTATGATGTTTGGCCGTTTTGGATGGCGCTACTGTATTTTTGGCGCATCCAGAAAGATTGAATATCGTCTTAGAAATGATATGTTTGGTCATTTGGAAACATTGTCAGCGCGTTATTTTAATGAACACAAAACTGGTGATCTGATGGCACATTTTACAAATGATTTGGAGGCTGTGCGAGTGGCAGTAGGTATGGCTGTCATTACAACCTTTGATGCAGCTGTCATGTCTATTATGGTTATCATTAAAATGATCATATACGTTGATCTGCGTTTGACTGTGCTTGCATTTGTTCCAATGATTCTTGTTGCAATCGGATGTTATTTCTTTGGTGTTCAGATGAAAAAGCGACAGACTGCCAGACAGGAAGCCTTTTCATTTCTTTCAGATAAGGTTCAGGAAAGTATTTCTGGTATCCGTGTTTTAAAGGCCTTTGTTCAGGAAAAGAAGGATCTTGAGGAATTTCAGAAGGCAAATGAAAATAACATGGAAAAAAATCTTGCCGTTGTGAAGCTAAGAAGTTTGTTTGGACCTCTGCTTGATTTGATTACAGGAATCAGTCTTCTTTTGACATTGATCATTGGAGGAAAAATGGTAATTAATGGAACGGTATCAGTTGGTCAGTTTGTTGCATTCAACTCTTATATCGGTATGCTTGTATGGCCGATGATCGCCTGTGGTGACTGTATAAATACATTTAGCCAGGCATCAGCAGGTTATAAGCGTATCAAGGATATCTTTGATGAAAAGCCGGATATTATTGATAAGGTAGTAGAGAAGGATGGTGAGCATTTAACTGGTGATATAGAGCTGAAGAATCTGACCTTCCAGTATCCAGATGGCGATACACCTGTCTTAAAGAATGTGAGTGTTCACATTAAACCAGGCGAGATGTTAGCAGTACTTGGACGAACTGGAAGCGGAAAATCTACGCTTGCAGATCTTCTTCTTCGTGTATATGACTGCGAAAAAGGAATGCTTTTGATGGATGGAAGACCTATTGATGAGATTCCGCTTCATGTGCTTCACCGTGATGTGGCTTATGTGCCTCAGGAAAATTTTATGTTTTCAGATACACTTGAGGAAAATATAGCATTTGGACTTGAGGATCGTATTTTTGATCATCCAAAGCTTCGCGATAATATTAAGGAAGCAGCTGAGGCGGCCTGCATTCACAGCAATATTATTGATTTCCCAGAAGGCTATCAGACACTTGTTGGAGAGCGTGGTGTAACGCTTTCAGGCGGTCAGAAGCAGCGAAGCTCTATTGCACGTGCGCTTCTTAAGAATGCCCCTGTATTGATTATGGATGACTCGCTGTCTGCTGTCGATACAGATACAGAGGAGCAGATTTTAGAGAATCTGATTCGTCTGCGCAAGGGAAAAACAACGATTATTATCGCACATCGTGTTTCTACGCTCCAAAAGGCTGATCATATCGCAGTATTGACTGAGGGTGAGATGACTGAGTATGGTACACATGATGAGTTAATCCGCGAGGGCGGCTTCTATGCAAAGATTTATGAGAAGCAGCAGCTTGAGCAGGAATTAAATGAGATGTAAGGGGGTGCAGCAAGATGAGTTCAATGACAGATGACAAATTGGAAAGTAATTATAAAGGAAATGCGCTGCTGCATCTTTTGTCTTATATGAAGCCGTATGCCGGATGGGTTATGCTTTGTCTGGTGCTTGTATTGGCACTTACGGGATTTGATTTGTATAGACCAACACTGATTGGAGATGCGATTGACAACTTCGAGACGCAGGGCGATTACAATGTAATTATTAATACAGCATGGAAATACGGTATTGTGCTTGTAGTAAGCTTTATTTTCAATATGGCACAGACCTGGATTTTGCAGAAGACTGGACAAAAGATCATTCTGACTGTAAGACGAGAGCTGTATATTCATATTCAAAGCTTAAGCAGTCGTTTCTTTGATCTGACGCCTGTTGGAAAGCTTGTAACAAGAGTGACAAATGATGTTGAAGCATTAAATGAGATGTATTCAGGCATTTTGGTGCGCTTATTTAGAAATATCGTAAAGATAATAGGACTGGCTGTTGTTATGATTGCGCTAGACAGAGGACTGGCACTTGTTTCATTTGTGCTTCTGCCTATTGTTATGGTGCTTACAGTTGTTTTTCGTATTATTTCCAGAAAAATATATCGACTTGTACGCACAAAGCTTACAGATATCAATACATTTTTATCTGAGAATATTTCAGGAATGCGTGTAATTCAGATCTTTGGACGAGAGGAGCGAAAGTTCGAGGAGTTTAAGGATAAGGATTACAAGCTGTACCGCGCATATTACCGTGAGATGATGGTGTTTGCGATTTTTCGCCCGCTAATCTATATTTTAAGTGTGTTGTCTTTAATGATAGTGCTTGGTATCGGAAGCAACGAGGTGTTAGATGGAGCAATTTCCATAGGAACTCTCTATATTTTCTCACAGTATATTCAGCAGTTCTTTGACCCGATTCAGGAGCTTGCCGAGCAGTTTTCAACACTGCAGTCATCAATAGCATCAGCAGAAAAGATCTTTACAATTCTCGCTGAGGAGCCACAGGTTAAGGAGGATGAAAATCCTATTGTACTGCCAAAGGTTCTCGGACGCATTGAGTTTGACCATGTATGGTTTGCATATGATGGAGAACATTATGTACTTCGTGATGTTTCCTTTGTAATTGAGCCTGGTGAGAAGGTGGCATTTGTTGGTGCAACAGGAGCTGGAAAATCGTCTATTTTAAATCTAATCGGACGTTATTATGATATCCAGAAGGGTAATATTTATATTGACGGTGTGGATATTAGAAAGCTTTCCAAGAAGCAGCTTCGAAGTGCGATTGGACAGATGCAGCAGGATGTATTTATATTTGAGGGAGATATTGAGTCAAATATTCGTCTGCACGATGATATCCCGTTTGAAGATGTGAGAGCTGCTGCTGAGTATGTTAATGCATCACATTTTATTGAAAAGCTTCCGCAAAAATATAAGGAGCCTGTTACAGAGCGCGGTGCAACTTTTTCAGCAGGAGAGAGACAGCTTCTTTCATTTGCAAGAACGCTTGCACATAAGCCGGCAATTCTTGTAATGGATGAGGCAACAGCAAATATTGACACAGAGACTGAAATTTTAATTCAGGAAGCGCTTGAAAAGCTGATGAAGGGACGAACTACTATTATGGTAGCGCATCGTCTTTCAACAATTCAGCATGCTGACTGCATAATGGTTATGCATAAGGGAAAGATCAGAGAGCGCGGAACACATCAGGAACTTTTGGCACAGAACGGAATCTACAAAAAGCTTTATGAGCTGCAAATTCATCATGTGATATCAAATACATAAGTCACATGAAGTATTATCATTCTCAGGCATTTAAGATTCACAAGGCATTACCAGAAAGCAGATATATATTTAACATTGATATGGAAGATCAGATTCCGGAAAAAGATGAGGATATTTATCGCGTAGAAGTTTCTCAGAAAAATGGACAGTGGGCATGCAGTTCACCGATTTTTGTCAGAAATGTATAAGAATAAAATAATTTTTATAGCAGAAAAGTCACCTAAGGTGGCTTTTTTTGCTTTTATAATGTGACTTAGAAACTTTACAAAAATTTTATCTTGATTTGACTAGAAGAGTATAACAGATTTTACGAAGGACTACTAAAATGCAAATTGTAATAAAAACACACATAAAAAAAGGAGACTACTCACATGAGATTAAAAAAAATCAGTGCATTATCATTAGCAGCAGCAATGTCAGTCTGTACAGTACCAGCTTTTGGTGCAGCAGAAACAGAAAATGTAAATGTTCCAAAATATATTTTCCTGTTTATAGGAGATGGAATGAGCTACCCACAGGTTCAGACAACCAACTATTATTTGAATGCAATTGCAGATGATGGTGATGATGTGCTGACGAGTGAAAGTAAATTGAATATGATGAAGTTTCCAGTGGCCGGATCAGCACAGACTTATGACAGCACTTCATTCTGTCCTGATTCAGCGTCTACAGCAACTTCCATTTCTACAGGTCATAAGACATATAGCGGAACCATCAACATGGATGAAAAGATGGAAACTTCTTATGAGACTATCGCTGAGAAATTAAAAAAGCAGCTTGGCTATAAGGTGGGAATTTTATCTTCTGTTAATTTAAACCATGCTACTCCGGCAGCATTTTATGCGCATCAGCCATCCAGAAATAATTATTATGAAATTGGTCAGGAGCTTATTGCAAGTGATTTTGATTATTTTGCAGGTGGTGGTCTTAAGAAAACAACAGGACCGGATAAGGATAAGACGGATCTTTATCAGCTGGCAGAAGAGGCTGGATACAAGGTAATTAAGACTCAGGAAGAGGCGCAGGCTTTGACCGCAGAAGATGGAAAGGCAATCGTAATTGATGAGACACTTGCAGATAGTGATGCAATGAGCTATGACATGGATCTGGAAGAGGGAGAATGGGGACTTTCAGATTATGTTGAAAAGGGAATCGAAGTGCTTAATAATGATACTGGATTTTTTATGATGGTAGAAGGTGGAAAAATTGACTGGGCATGTCATGCAAATGATGCGGCAGCAACTATCACCGATACAGTAGCAATGGACGAAGCAGTAGGAAAGGCAGTTGAGTTTTATAACGAGCATCCAGATGAGACGTTGATTCTTGTTACAGGTGATCATGAGACAGGTGGTCTTACTATTGGATTTGCAGGAACTGATTATGATACCTTCCTTGCAAATATTAGCAATCAGAAAATTTCTTATGCAAAGTTTGACTCTGATTATGTGACAGCATATAAGGAAAATAAGACAGACTTTGATACAGTAATGGCTGATATTACTGAGCTTTTTGGTTTGCAGGCACCAAATGGTGTAGCAGAAACTTCCAATCAGGTTGACAGTAAGGATGTACATCCAGAGGGAACAGATGACAAGGGAAGTCTTGTAATGACTGATTATGAATATCAGAAGCTGCAGACGGCTTATGAAGAAACAATGAGCAGAACAGGAGAAGAGTCTGAGTTTGGTCAGGAAGAGTATCTTCTGTATGGAAGCTATGAGCCGTTGACAGTAACAATTACACATATTTTAAATAACAAATCAGGTGTTAATTTTGCTTCCTATGCACATACAGGACTTCCAGTAGAGGTATTTGCGATGGGTGTTGGACAGGATCAGTTCAAAGGTTATTATGATAATACAGATATTTTTAACAAGATGGCAGAAATTACAGGAGTACAATAAATGATCAAGGACAGACTAAAAAAAAGCTCTGTCTCAATTATAGCAATTTTGTTGATCTTCATCCTCATGGCGCTTCCGACAGGCTATGAGGATGCTGCTATTTATAAAGGGACGGACAGAGTTAAGGCAAAAGTGCTTTCTACAAGCGAGGATTCTGTAATTAGTAACGGTTTGATTCAATCAGGAGAACAGTACTGTAAGGTAAAAATACTTGGCGGAAAGTTTAAGGGACAGGAAGCAAATGCAGTAAACATGCTAAGTGGTTCTTTGGAAGCTGATAAAATATTTAAAAAGGGTGATGTTGCTCATGTGGTAATAAGTGGCGACACTATTCTTTCTATCATGATGAGTGACCATTATCGCCTAGATAAGGAAGCGCTTTTGGCGGGTATTTTTGTCTTACTGTTAATTGGATTTGCAGGAAAGACAGGCCTTAGAGCTGTATATTCTTTTGTCATTACGATATTGGCAATATGGAAAATTTTAACACCAGCCTATTTAAATGGTGCTAATCCGATTTGGTGGGGAATTGCATTGACTGCTTTTTTAACACTGTTAATAATCTTTTTAGTATATGGGTTTGATAAGAAAACGCTTGCTGCGTCATCAGGTGCACTTTTGGGTGTACTTGTAACTTGTATTATAGGCTGTATTTTTACAGAGGCTTTTAAAATTCATGGAGCCGTCATGGCTTATTCGGAAAGTCTTCTATATGCTGGATATCAGAAGCTGAATCTTTCTCAAATTTATATGAGCGGTATTTTTATCGGAGCATCAGGTGCGATGATGGATTTGTCTGTTGACATTACATCAGCAGTTAATGAAGTAATTGAAAAAAAGCCAGATATTGGTTGGAAGGAAGCTGCTCGATCAGGCATGAACGTGGGAAGAGCCGCCATGGGAACTATGACAACAACACTTTTGCTGGCGTACTCAGGAGGATATATTGCATTGCTCATGACATTTATGGCGCAAGGCACACCAATTGACAATATTTTAAATTATAAATATGTAGCAGCAGAATTACTTGATACCATTGTGGGAAGCTTTGGACTAGTGACAGTGGCTCCATTTACAGCACTGACAAGCGCATGGCTTCTCACAAAAAAGAAAAAATAAATATTCTTTACTTTAAACTGTAAAAGTTTAAATCAGCAGTTGACGTAACGTGCAGTATGGCTTATAATAAATCTATCTGTTGAGGTCGGGGGCAAGGCTTTTGCCCTCGATTGTTGTCATAGAGGGAATTTATTATAAGAAAGGGAAATGTTATGAAAAATCGAGAACGGCTTGGAAGCCGACTTGGCTTTATCATGCTGTCGGCTGGCTGTGCAATTGGCTGTGGCAATG
>OCHV01001760.1_pt1 | contig 13305 bp, 16 predicted proteins | sample 1538461 | NCBI WGS metagenome assembly OCHV01 (sample SAMN04571692, study PRJEB22368) | human gut metagenome | biome: human gut; material: stool | host: Homo sapiens | place: Luxembourg | collected 2012-08-03 | reverse complement strand
TGGCGGGCTGCTGCGCCCAGATGGTGGGCTTTGCCGTGATGAGCTTTCAGGAAAACGGCGTGGGCGGCCTCATCAGCCAGGGCCTGGGCACCAGTATGCTCCAGATGGGCAACATCGTCAAGAATCCCCGCATCTGGATCGCCCCCACGCTGGCCAGCGCCATCACCGGCCCTCTGGCCACCTGCGTGTTCCACCTGGAGATGAACGGTGCCGCCGTCTCCTCCGGTATGGGCACCTGCGGTCTGGTGGGCCAGATCGGCGTTTACACCGGCTGGATCAACGACATTGCCGCCGGCACCAAGGCCGCCATCACCCCGATGGACTGGGCCGCTCTGGTCCTCGTCTGCTTCGTTCTCCCCGCTGTCCTGAGCGTGATCTTCTGTGAGATCGAGCGCAAGCTGGGCTGGATCAAAGAGAACGACCTGAAACTGAACTAAAACCCAAAAAGCCAAAAATGAGGCAGGATATCCCTTTCCCCGGGAATCCTGCCTCATTTTTTAACGATCTTTCTCAGCCGCACAGGCCGCAGGCCGCGCAGGCCGCGGGGGTGGTGGCGCAGCCGCCCTGTGCTGTTTCGCGCAGCTCGGCGGGCAGACGCTTGCCCACGGCATACATGGTATCCAGCATCTGATCAAAGGGGATCAGCTGGCGGATCCCGCTCAGGGACAGTTCCGCTGCAACGAGGGCATTGGCCACACCGGCAGCGTTGCGATTCTGGCAGGGGCACTCCACCAGGCCGCCCACGGGGTCACACACAAGGCCCAGCATGTTCATGAGTACAGTGGAAGCTGCATCCAGGCACTGCTGCGGCGTGCCGCCCATAAGCTCCACGGCAGCGGACGCGGCCATAGCGGATGCAACGCCCACCTCTGCCTGGCAGCCGCCCACGGCTCCGGCCACGGTTGCATTGCGCATGGCCAGATAGCCCACGGCTCCGGCGTTAAACAATGCATCCACAATGCGCTGGTCAGAGATCCGGTAGCACTCCTGCAGGGCCAGCATCATACCTGGCACCACACCGGCAGAACCTGCAGTAGGCGCGGCCACGATCAGGCCCATGGAAGCGTTTACTTCCAGCACTGCCATGGCATAGGTAATGGCTTTTTCCAGCACGTCGCCGCAGATGCTCTTATTTTTTGCATCGTGTGCTTCCAGCTTCTTCGCCTCCCCGCCGATGAGCCCGCCCATGGATTTGATGGGCTTTTTCAGCGGCTGGGTGGCGGAAGAGCGCATGATCTCCCATGCCTTTCCCATGCGGTGATTTACAGAATCCCGGGGTACTTCGCCCAGCAGACACTCGCGCTGGCGCATCACCTCAGAAATCGGCAGCTGGTTTTCTTCGCACAGATTCAGCAGCTCTTCTGCAGATTTGAAATCCATGTTCATCCTGTGTTCCCTCCTTACTGCTGTACGACCATCACATCACGGATGTTCGGGTTTTCCAGCAGTAATTGATCCACGCCCTCGGGCAGGCGTTCATCCGACTCCACGATGGTGTAGGCGGTATGACCTTTTTCCTCGCGGAACAGGCGCATAAATGCAATGTTCACACCGCGGTCACTGAGAATTTTCGTGATATGAGCCACCACGCCGGGCTTGTCCTGCTGTACCACAATGAGGGCGTTATACTCGCCGGTAAAGTCCACTTCCACGCCGTTGATCCGCACAATACGCACCTTGCCGCCGCCCAGCGACTCTCCCCGCACCGTCATCACCCGACCGGCGGCGTTTTCCATCCGGATATCTACCGTATTGGGGTAGATATCTGTCTCCGCTTCATTGGGGGTGAAGCTGTAGGCCAGACCCCGCTCGGTGGCAATCGCAAAGGACTCCCGGATGCGGGTGTCATCGGCGGAAAATCCCATCACGCCGCCCAGCAGAGCGCGATCCGTGCCGTGGCCGTGGTAGGTCTTGGCAAAGGAGCCGTATAAGGTAAAGTCTACCCGGCGCAGGGGCGGAGTGATCATCTTCTGCGCCAGAAAGGCGATGATCTCCGCACCGGCGGTGTGGGAGCTGGAAGGACCGATCATGTTTGGGCCCAGAACGTCGAATACACTGATAAATGCCATGGATATCTCTCCTATTGGGTCAAACGGGATTGCGGGAACACCATTTTCAGGCGTTTGCGCTGCTCTTGTTGATGAACTTCTGGTAAATGGTCTCCACGATCACGCCGATGGCGTTGTCGCCGGAGACGTTGCAGGCAGTGCCGAAAGAATCCTGAGTGATGTACAGTGCCACCATAATGGCGCAGATGGGGCCGTTGGGGTCGCCTGCCTCTGCACCGAAGATCATGTACAGGAAGGGCAGAGCCGTCATGATGGAGCCGCCGGGAGCACCGGGAGAAGCCACCATGGCAACGCCCAGAGTCATGATGAACGGTACCACGGTACCCAGGCTGATGGGCAGCTGATTCATCAGGCAGACAGCGGTGGCACACGCGGTAATGGTGATCATGGAACCCGCCATGTGGATGTTGGCGCACAGAGGCACGACAAAGTTACGGATCTGTTCGCTCACGCCGTCCGCCGCGGCACACTGCAGGTTGACCGGGATGGTAGCTGCAGAGGACTGGGTGCCCAGTGCGGTGGTGTAGCCGGGGATCTGGTTCTTGATGAGCTGCAGGGGGTTCTTGTGGCTCACAGCGCCTGCGACACAGAACTGGATGAAGATGCAGATCAGGTGCATGATGATGACCACCAGGAACACCTTCCACAGGATGCCCAGAATGGCAAAGGTCTTGCCGGACTTGGTCATGTCGATGAAGGTACCGCAGACGTACAGGGGCAGCAGCGGGATGATGACGCTGTGCAGCACCTGATCGATGATGCCGGAGAAGTCTTTCATGCCGTTGTAAAGTGTATCACCGATGGTCTTGCCGCGCAAGGTGGACATGCACAGGCCCAGCACAAAGGCCAGCACCACGGCAGAGAGGGTGTCCAGAATGGGCGGGATGGAGATGGAGATGTAGCTGGCCAGAGAGTTGTCAGCCGTGGCGGCGATCTGCTCCAGAGCGCCTTCGCTCATGAAGCTGGGGAACAGGTTTGCAGACACCAGATAGGATGCCGAGCCTGCGATCAGGGTGGAGCCGTAGGCCAGAGCCACCGTGATGAGCAGCAGCTTGCCTGCGCCGCTCTTCAGATCCGCAATGCCCATGGTGACATAGGCCACGATCATCAGCGGGATGACGAACTTCAGGAACGAGCTGAAGATGCTGGATGCCGTGACGACGACCCGGCAGAACCACACCGGGAAGAACTGGCCGATGATGATGCCCAGCACGATGGCAATGAGCAGCTTCGGCAGCAGCCCAAGCTTGAATTTTTTCTTTTCCATAGAAATAATTTCCTCCTTTTGCTTTCCTGGTTCCCGTGCAGCACCTGATGGTGCTCTCTTCACCTCAGCCTGCACAGCCAGTCTTTTTCATGATACGCCAAAATTTTACTTGACGTGTTGACGTCTTTAGTTTAACATAGACATACACATGATTCAAATTCATAAAAATAAATTTATGGATTAAAAGTTTTTATAGCAAAAAGGAGTTCTGCGATGGAAGTTCGTCAGCTGAATACCCTGATCCGCGCGGCTCAGTTCCAGAGTTTTTCCAAGGCGGCAGAGTCTCTGGGCTATTCTCAGTCCGCTGTAACGGTACAGATCAAGGCACTGGAAGAAGAGCTGGGCGTGCGCCTGTTCGACCGCATGAACAAGCGGGTCCTTCTGACCGTGGACGGCCAGCGTTTTCTGGAATATGCCAACAGTATTCTGGATACCATCCAAAGCGCCCGCCAGGCACTGAACGAAAATGCCGAGCTGGGCGGCAGCCTGCACATCGGCACGCTGGAGTCTCTCTGCTTTTTCCGCCTGCCCGGGCTGATCCGCCAGTTCCGGCTGGAGCACCCCAGGGTCGGCCTGCGGGTCACCACCGGTTCCCCGGAGGAGCTGATTGAAAAAATGGAGCAGGGGGAAGTGGATCTTATCTGCATTCTGGACGAGCCCCGCTACTCCAATAACTGGCACAAGTGCAACGAAGTGCCGGAAGAAGTGGTGTTTGTGGCAACGCCAAACATCGACCTCGGCCATCCCGGCCCTTACCGGGTGGCCGAACTGCTGGACAAACCGTTCTTCCTGACCGAGCGCAACGCAAACTACCGCCGCACTTTTGATAAATTTCTCGCTTCCCATCAGGTCGAACTGACCCCCAGCCTTGAGATCAGCGATACCGCATTTATCATCAAGATGCTGGAACATTCTTCCGGGATCTCCCTGCTGCCCCGCTTTGCGGTGGCCGAATCCGCCGCAAAGGGGCAGCTGCGCATTTTGGAAGTTTCGGACTTCCAGCTGACCATGTACCGCCAGATGTTTTACCACAAAGATAAGTGCTGCACCCGGGAAATGAAAGCTTTTATCCAACTGGCCGACGGGCCGGATATCCCTCTGTGACCCGAAGCAACCCCATTGAGGCGTCAGAGCGCTTTTCCGTCCAGCACCGCCTGTTTTAACGTGTCCCCCTCATACACCAGCTTCAGGGAGAAATAGGGCCGTTCTTCCTTCAGAAGCCGAAAGAAGATCTTATCTCCCTCCCAGATGGGCAGGCTTGTCACCTTTTCTTTCGGCACCCATTCCAGCACGCCCTCCTTACAGGCGTCGCCCTTTATCATCTTGCCCTCCCAGCGGTCCGCCGTGTAGAGGTGGATGAACTCGGTCATATTGCCCCAGAGGAATGTCAGCAGCCCCCGGCAGCGCCAGCGGGTCAGGGTCAGGCCCGTTTCCTCCCGCACCTCCCGGAGCAGGCAGTCCTCCGGGCTCTCGAACCGCTCAAATTTGCCGCCGACACCCACCCATTTATCGTGGTTGTAGTCATCCTGCTTTTTCACGCGGTGGAGCATCAGGTAGGCGTCCTCCCGCTCCAGATAGCAGAGCGTGGTGCTGAAAATGGGGTATTCCGGGTCCATAAAGCTTCCGAGATTCATCGCGGTCCTCCTTTTGATTCATCACAAAGGCGTCCCACAGGAAAGCCCCTGCGGGACGCCTCTTTTGCTTTTCAAATTCTGTTTTGATCCGGCTCAGCCTTTGCGTGCCGCGCGGCCCTTGCCTGCGTTGTTCAGCTTGCGGACCAGATCGTTCTGGTGCTTGCGCTGAGAGGGGGTAGGCTCCGGGTCCCGGGCTTCCTCAGGGCGAGCAAAGGTCTGCTTTGCGTCCGCGTCCACCCGGACCAGGTTCCACTCCTGATTGCCGCCGGAGACATAATTCCAGATCTGGGCCTGGGCGCCGTTGGCAGTGTTCATGCCCACCAGGTCGATGTACTTGTCGGCCAGCACATTGCGGATGCGGGTGCGCCCGCCGCGGGTGGGTTCCAGCGCCCAGCACTGGCTCAGGCCGCTGGTGCGGCTCCACTGGTGCAGCCAGGTGCCCTCCACCACGCCGCCCAGGGCCAGATCGATCATCTTGCCGGTAAAGCGGTTTTCGATCCGCCAGCGTCCGTCCCCGGCGTCCACGAACTTCCACTGCTGCCAGGGGTGGCCTGCATAATCCCAAAGACGGATCGCAGCGCCGTTTTCCGTATTGAAGTTTTTGACTTCCAACACCTTTCCATTCGGGGCTTTGATGAGGTAATACTCGTTTTCCAATAATACAACTTGTGCTGCCTTTGCCATAGCTGCGATCTCCTTTCCAATTGAGTACCTATATTATAGCGCATTTTTATCGCAGCAACAAGAATGGTTTTTGATAATTTTTTTATGATTCTTTGTGCATTTTTACCCACTCTTCCGCGCGCCGTTCTCACCCGCCCGTCTCTCTGCGAAAAACAGCCGCGCACCCGAAAAACTCATACTGTTTTTTATATAAAAACAAAACGCCTTTTTCGCCCTGATTTCGCCCGATTTTGTGAACAAACTGTTTCCGCTGCAAGGTCAGTTTTGTTCAGAGCTTTACCGTGATAAAGTAAAGCGTTTTTGTTTGCTTTATTTCAATACAGTTACCAGATTTCAGAGCGAGCTTTAATTTCTTTCACGATTTCGGCTATTGACTTTATCGCATAGCTGGAGTATGATAGAGTCACAGAGGAGCGGAAGACGCTCCAGGATCACATTGCAACATGCCTCTGCGGAACCACCGCGGGGCAGGAAAAATATAGGAGGTTTGATGATGTACTACTACATTCTGGGTTTCGGTATCGCATGTCTGGTTCTGTTCGGTATTGGCAGCATGGAGACGGTATGTGTCAAGCCGGCTGAGATGTTGGTCAAGGCCCTGTTGTGGCCTGTCACCCTGATGGAAGCAGTTGTGAACTACAGCTCCACTCATCACAACTATAAGGCTGCGCTGTAAAACACACCCCGTCAGGATGTCCTGAAAGACATGCAAGGCTGCTGCACCCGCAAAGGCGCAGCAGCCTTTTTGTTTGGAATTTTCCGCAAACCGTGGTACAATAAAGGGCAGAAAGCCCCCACGGGCCCGCCGGAACCCACCGACAACAAAGGAGAACTATGAAACCCGATTACAAACTTGTGGCAAAAGCCAAATATATCCATACCACTGCCGACCTCGCCAGCGAGCTCTGGCACGAGGTGTACAAGCGCTATTACCCCGCCAAGCAGCTGGACACGCTGGTGGACACCCTGCAGAGCGCCGACGCCATTGAGGAGGACATTGACAACGATGTCAACTACTTCCTCGTGCTGCTGGGCGGCAAGGTCATCGGCTACTTTGCCTGGAAGATGGAAAATACCTCTCTCCACCTGCTCCACCTCTACCTCAAGCCGGAGTTCCGGGGCAAAGCACTGGGCCGGGACATCGTGGCCAGCTGTGAACGCCTGGCCCGGGGCGAGGGCCGTGGCCGGGTGTGGTGCACCGTCCACGCCAAGGCCCTGCCGGTGCAGCAGTTCTTCAAGGCCAAAGGCTACCGCCTGCTGGGCCCCGCCGAGGAGGACGAGACCACGCGGCTGCCCGGCCAGCTCATTTTTGAGCGGATGCTGTAAAAACTGCAAAATAGCCATTGCTTTTTTGCCGCGCTTGCACTACAATAAAGTAGTGTATTGAAGTGCCCTTTCTGCGGGCCTGACGCAAGATGCCATCAGGGGAGGAAAGCTTTATGGCAAAAGATCATCCCACCGGAAAATCCGGCCTGTATTCCGCTCTTCTGGAGCTGAAGACGCCGGAGGAGTGCTACCGTTTTTTACAGGATGTGTGCAGTTACGCCGAGCTCAGCGCCATGGAACAGCGCTATAACATCGCTGAAAAGCTGATGAACAAGCAGAGCTACACCAGCATCATGGGCAACATTGGCGCATCCAGTGCCATCATCAGCCGGGTGAGCCGCGTCCTGAGCCGGGACGACAGCGTGCTGCGCCGCCTGCTGGAAGAGAGCACCGCCCCCGCCGACAAGACCGAAGTTTAAGAGGTAGTGATTATGAGCAAAGCAGTTGTATTTTTTGCCGACGGCACCGAAGAGTGCGAGGCACTCCTTGTCATCGACCTGCTCCGCCGCGCGAAAGTCGAAGTGACCGTTGCGTCCGCCATGGGCCGCAAAGAGCTGGTGAGCAGCCATAAGATCCACCTCACCGCCGATGCACTGGCCGAGGACGTGGATTACTCGGATGTCGATCTGGTCGTGCTACCCGGCGGAATCCCGGGCACCCCCAACCTGGCCGCCAACAAAACCGTCACCGAGACCTGCAAGGCCTTTGCCGCCGCGGGCAAAAAGGTAGCCGCCATCTGCGCCGCCCCCAGCGTTCTGGCCTCGCTGGGCCTGCTGGAGGGCAAAAACGCCACGGCCCACGCCGGGTTCCAGGATCAGCTGGCCGGTGCCATCGTCCACGATGAAGAGGTCGTGGTGGACGGCAGCATCACCACCAGCTACGGTCTGGGCGGTGCCATCCCCTTTGCGCTGGAGCTGGTGCGCCAGCTGGCCGGCAAAGAGGAAGCCGACCGTATCCAGAACGCCATTGCTTACCGGCATTCCGTGCTCGGATAAACACGAAAAAGAAAACCCGCCGACGGCGGGTTTTCTTTTTCGCTTAGAACGGATGCACCCGCAGCTCATGCGGATAATGGTTCAGCACCTCACAGCCGTCCTCGGTGACGAGGACCAGATCTTCGATCCGGACGCCGAACTTGCCGGGGAGGTAGATGCCCGGTTCGATGGAGAAGCACATGCCCGGGGTGACAACATTCTCGTTCACCGCCGAGACATCACCGGCCTCGTGGTCTTCCAGACCAATGAAGTGGCCCAGGCGGTGGTTGAAGTAGGGGCCATAGCCGGCTTCGGTAATAAGGTCGCGGGCCGCAGCGTCAAGATCGCAGAGACGGACGCCCGGCTTGACCAGCGCTTCGGCGGCAGCCTGTGCCTGCCGCACCAGCTCATAGACCTTGCGCTCCTCCTCGCTGGGCTCCCCGGTAAAGAACGTCCGGGTCATATCGGAACAGTAATCCTGATACACGCCGCCCACATCGATCAGGACGCACTGGCCCGCCTCCAGCGGGGTGTCGTCGTTGTCGTGGTGAGGGTCTGCCGCATGAGCGCCAAAACCGCAGATGGGGGGAAAGCTGACCCCGGAACAGCCGTGGGCCGCATAGATGCCCCGGATGGCTTCGACCATCTCTTTTTCGGTGATGCCGGGGCGGATGAGAGCCTCAAACTCCGCCATGCAGTCATCGTTGACCTTGGAGGAAGCCCGCATGGCCTCCTGCTCGGCAGCGTCTTTTACGGCGCGGGCATCGTCGCAGGCGGCGGATGCATTGCGGTAAGCGGGTGCCGCGTCCAGCTCCATCAGCCGGAGCAGGAACCGGGCGGGCCAATTCTTATCAATGCCCAGAGGCTTGTCCCGTTCCAGCCAGGGCAGGAGCTTTGCCGGGGCGTCCTCGCCGTCCGAGTAGTTTTCCACCGGGATGCCTGCCTCCGGCGTGCCGAACAGCGTGTTGACGAAGAAACGGTGGTTCCCGTCGGCCCGGAGCAGCAGAGCCAGCATCCGCTCGCCGGGCTGAATGCGCACCCCGGTCAGATAAAAGATCGTGGGCGGGTCGCTGACGATCATTTGGGTCAGGCCCTGTCTGGCAAGGTTTTCGGTCACCCGTGCAAAGCGGGCTGCATAGAGTGTTTTCATGTTTTGGTTATCCTTTCTGTAATTTTTATTGAAAAATATCTTGTATGTTGACAAATTTGCAGGAAGCGTCCACTTGTTCATAAATAATTCATAATAAATTCATGTAGTGTTCATGCACTTCCGGTATATGTATGGCAACGTCGGCGCGCAGAGCGCCTTTGCCCCGCCCAGTATAGCACGGTGTGCCCAAAAAATGAACCATCCGGCCCGATTCCGGGCCCGCTGCTCTGGCAAACCGCCGCACAATCTGTTATACTGGACAAAAAGCCCTGCCGGCCCCGCTGGCACAGGAAAGGAATTGGAACGCTATGAAAATTGGTTTTTGGGAACTCGTGGTCATCGTGGTGGTCGCGTTTGTCTTCATCGGCCCGGATCAGCTGCCCGTTTATGCACAGAAACTGGGCAAAATGCTCCGTGAGCTGAAGAAGTACACCGGCGCTGCCTCCGAGGAGATCCAGAAAAACGTGGTCGAGCCGCTGAATGAGATCCAGGCCCCCCTCAAGGAAGCCGTTGCTCCGCTGACCGATATCAAAAAGGATATCGACAACAGCGTCAAGGACGTGACCAAGAGCTTTACGGGCATTGGCAAGACCAGCAAGGAAGAAGCCGCCAAGGCCGAGCAGGCGGAGGAAGTGACCGAGCTGGAAGACACTGCCCCCGCCGCAAAGCCTGAGGAAAAGCCCGCCGAAGCCGCTCCTGCCACGGAAACCGCAGAAGAGAAACCCGCTGAGGAGCCCAAGGCAGAGGAGAAGCCGATCGAGGCCGCTCCCGAAGCCGCTCCTGCCGAAGCGGCAGAGCCTGCCGCCGCCCCGGCCGCGGAGGAAGCTGCCCCGGCTGAAGAAGCAAAGGTCTGAGCTGCCTTTGCCCCGTATCCCTCTATTTTGATGCACCCGCGCCTGCGGTTGCCGAATACATTGGAATCCGCCCGCCACACGGCGCGGCAAAAGTAAAAAGGAGATTTTTATTATGCGTATTGGTACGAACGAGCTGCTTATCATCCTGGTCGTTGCTCTGCTGATCTTTGGACCCAAGAACCTGCCGAAGCTGGGCAAGATGTTTGGCAAGACCATGAACAACTTCAAGAAGGGCATGGAAGAGGGCGAGGAGGAAGAGAACACCTCCAAGGCTGAGACCAAGACCGAGAAGAAAGACGACGAGGAGTAATTGTGGCTACAAACTTGAAGCGCAAAAAGAAAGCCGAAGTCATGGAAGACGACGGCAGCATGACGCTGACCGGGCATCTGAAAGAGCTGCGGAACAGGCTGATCATCTGCGCGGTGGTGTTTGTGGTTTCCGTGGTCATCACCCTGATGTATGCGGACCGCCTCATTGATCTCCTGACGGCGATGGGCCAGGGTTATTACACCTTTGTTTCCATTGCCCCGCAGGAAAAGCTGATGCAGTATTTCCGCGTGTCTCTGCTGGCGGCATTCGTCATCACGGTGCCCGTGGCGCTGTACCAGATCTACGCCTTTGCAAAGCCCGGCCTGAAAAAGAGCGAGACGTTCTTCCTCAAGCTGGTCATCCTGCTGGGCCTGGCACTGTTCTGCGTGGGCGTGCTGTTTGCCTACAAGCTGATGATGCCGTTCATGCTCCGTTTCCTGAGCACGGGCATTGAGGGCGCTGATTACATCCAGACCACCACCAGTATCGAGAGCTATGTCAACCTCTGTTTGACGATGTTCGTGATCTTTGGCTGTGTGTTTGAGATGCCTCTGGTCACGATCATCCTGTCCAAAATGGGCATCATCTACCCGGATCTGCTCAAGAAAGCCCGAGGCGTCGCCATTGTCTGCATCTTCTTCATTGCAGCTGTGGTCACCCCGCCCGATATCGTGTCCCAGTGCATGGTGGCGCTCCCCATGGTGCTGCTGTATTTCATCAGCATCTTCCTGAGCGGCGTCTTCTACAAGCCGAAATCGGATGACGAGGCCGAAGACGACGACACCGAGGACGACGAATAATTTCCCCAAGGCTTTCCGGCTCTCCCGCAAGGGAGGGCCTTTTTTTATCCCCTGAACTATGTTATACTGTTATCAATAAAATCCGGCGGTGTGTCCGCCGCAGTAAAGGGGTAAATGAATCATGAAAGAGTACGCATTCGGCATTGACCTTGGCGGCACCACCGCCAAGATCGGTCTGTTCACCACCTCCGGCGCTCTGCTGGAAAAGTGGGAAGTTGCCACCGATACCTCCAATGCAGGCGAGCACATCCTGGAAAATCTGGCCGCTGCCGTCCTGGGCAAGATGAAAGAGCAGAGCATCCAGCCCGAGCAGGTAGAGGGCGTGGGCATTGGCGTGCCCGGCCCGGTGCTGGACTCCAGCATCGTCCCCATCGTCTGCGCCAACCTCGGCGGCTGGGGCGAGCGGAATGTTTCCGCCCAGCTCTCCGGCCTGCTGGACGGCCTGAAAGTTCTGGTGGGCAACGACGCCAACGTCGCCGCCCTGGGTGAGATCTGGATGGGCGCTGCCAAGGGTGCCAAAAATGCCGTCATGGTCACGCTGGGCACCGGCGTGGGCGGCGGTGTCGTCGTCAATGGCAAGGTCATTGACGGTGTGCACGGCGCGGGCGGCGAGATCGGCCACATCACGGTCAACCGCCACGAAACGGCTGTCTGCGGCTGCGGCAAGCGCGGCTGTCTGGAGCAGTATTCCAGCGCCACCGGCGTGGTCCGCTGCATGAAAAAGCTTCTGGACGAGAACCCGGACACCCCCTGCGTGCTCCGCGGCACCGAGTTTGCCGCCAAGGACGTCTTTGACGCTGCCCGCAATGGCGACGCTCTCGCCGCCCGCGAGGTGGATGAGATGTCCGACACGCTGGGCATGGCTCTGGCCAACATTGCCTCCACAGTAGACCCCGAGGCATTCCTGGTGGGCGGCGGTGTTGCCCGCGCCGGGGACGTCCTCTTTGCCCCGCTGAACAAGCACTTCCAGGAGTATGCGTTCAAATCCTGCCGTGAGACCCCCATCAAGCAGGCCAGCCTCGGCAATGATGCCGGCATTTATGGCGCTGTCCGCCTGATCGTGGGCGCATAACGCAAAGTTTTCCACAAACAAAAGCGAGACCGTTGAAAATTCAGCGGTCCCGCTTTTTGTTTTGTCTGTTTAATCTTTGTGGAAATAGATGCTGTCTTCCTCCGTAATGGGGCGCACCACTTTGCAGGGGTTGCCCACGGCGACGACACCGGAGGGGATGTCTTTCACCACCACGCTCCCGGCCCCGATGACCGTATTGGAACCGATGGTGACTCCTGGCAGAATGGTCACATCGCCACCCAGCCAGACGTTATCGCCCAGCGTGATGGGCTTGCACAGCTCCATCCCGCTGTTGCGCTCCTGCGGCAGGATGGGATGGATGGCCGTGTACATGCCGCAGCCGGGGCCGATGAAGCAGTGCTGTCCAATGGTGATCTTGGCGCAGTCCATCAGGTAGGCCCCGTGGTTGAGATAACTGCCTGCGCCAATGACGCAGTTGTAGCCGTAGTCCGTGTAGAAATGCGGCAGGATCACCACATCTTCCGCCATGCCGGGCAGCAGCTTGTGCAGCAGCTCGGCCCGCTTTTCTTTCTGGGAGGGGCGGGTCTGGTTGAACTCGGTGTACAGCTCTTCGGCCTTTTCGCGTTCGATGCGGAGTTCCTCATCAAAATTGGCGTCGTACCACAGGCCCGCTTCCCATTTTTCGCGTTCTGTCATCTGGTTTTCCTCCTGTTACAGCGTATCCTCGCCGGGGAGCTGGTTCCACAGGCGGTAGTAAACCCCCTGCTTTGCCAGCAGCTCCTCGTGAGTGCCGGCTTCCTCAATGCCCTCGGCACCGAGAACGAGAATGCGGTCGTAGTTCTTGATCGTGGTCAGCCGGTGGGCGATGGTCAGGGTCGTGCGGCCATGGGCCAGCTTTTCGAGGCTCTGGCCTACAAGGATCTCACTCTCGTTGTCCAGCGCGCTGGTGGCCTCGTCCAGAATCAGGATGGGCGGGTTCTTGAGGAAGACCCGGGCAATGGCAATGCGCTGCTTCTGGCCGCCCGAGAGCTTGACACCCCGCTCCCCCACATAAGTGTCAAAGCCGTCTTTCAGGGCCAGAATAAAGCGCTCCGCGCCCGCCAGACGGGCCGCTTCGACGATCTCCTCCCGGGTGGCACCGGGCTTGCCGTAAGCGATGTTATCCGCCACCGAGCCGCTGAACAGGTACACGTCCTGCTGGACG
>OCHV01001743.1_pt1 | contig 13383 bp, 8 predicted proteins | sample 1538461 | NCBI WGS metagenome assembly OCHV01 (sample SAMN04571692, study PRJEB22368) | human gut metagenome | biome: human gut; material: stool | host: Homo sapiens | place: Luxembourg | collected 2012-08-03 | reverse complement strand
GCTGACGGCCGACCGCGACCGCGCCACGCTGCTGATGCACCGTCTCAACGCCGAATGTCCCGCCCACGACGCAGCGTACCGCACCGCTCTGCGCAAGCTCTGTCCCGACGCGGAAGGATTCATCCGCGCACCCTTTTACTGCGACTACGGCTACAACATCTCCATCGGCGAAGGCTCTTTCGTCAATTTCGACTGCGTCTTCCTCGATCTGGCCCCGATCCGTATCGGACGCAATACGCTGATCGGCCCCAAAGTGCAGCTGCTCACCCCGCACCACCCGCTGGACCCCGCCCTGCGTGCGACTGGCCGCGAAGCCGGCAAACCGATCACCATCGGCGACAACTGCTGGCTGGGCGGCGGCGTCATCGTCTGTCCGGGCGTCCGGATCGGAGACGGCGCGATAATTGGAGCGGGTTCGGTAGTTACGCGCGACATTCCTGCGAATTCGGTTGCCGTCGGCAATCCGGCCCGCGTCACCCGTACGCTTTCACATACTTAACCGCGACTCCGTTATGTTTACCTCCGGCAATCCCGATCTCCAATCGTTGATGCAGCTGCTCGACGCCGCCCGCATGGGGTGGTGGAAGGCGGATTTCCGCACGGGCGAACTGCTCTTCTCCGACTATGTCGTCAACCTGCTGGGACTCGGCAGCAACCGGGCCGCGGTCGGGGAACTGATGCCGCTGACGCGCGAGGATTACCGGAAACGGATACACAACGAATTCCTGTCGCTCAAGGTCGGAAACCATTTCGACGAAACGTTTCCCCTCGTACTGCCGGAAGGCGAAGTATGGATTCACGCCCAGCTCGTCCGCAAACAATCGGACTCGCAGCAGGGCATCAAACTCTTCGGCTACCTCCAGCGCGTTCCGGTCGCCGACCGGAAAGAGGCGGACATCCTCACGCTCGAAAGCAACTATTACGCGACGCTGAGGGAGAACAAGCACATGGACGAGCTGCTCGACCATCTGCCGATCGGCTACTTCCGCATCCGGCTGCTCTACGACGACGACGGCCGGGCGACCGATTACCTCTTCCTCTCGGTCAACCAGACGGCGCAGCAGATTCTGGGCGTAGACGCCGCCGACTACCTCGACAAGACGGCCCGCGAAATAGACCTCCCCGTAGACCAGCATATCGACGAGCTGGCGGCCATCGGGCTGGGAGATTACAAGATGGACCAGTGGCATGCCGCCAAGACCGGCCGCTACTGCCGCAGTTTCCTCTACAACACCCCCAACGACGCGACGGAAATCGTCATCCTGATCCTCGACATCACGGACGTCGTCTCGGCGCATCAGGCGCTCGACGAAAAGGAGAAACTGCTGCGCAACGTCATTCAGAACGCCCCGATCGGCATCGAGATATACGACCGCACCGGGCATCTGGTGGACATCAACGCCCGCGATCTGGAAATGTTCGGCGTAACCGATCCGGCCGGTATCCGGGGACTCAGCATTTTCGACAACCCCAACTTCTCGGCCGAGATCAAGGACTGCATCCGCGAAGGCCGGGGTACGGACTTCACCACACGCTACGATTTTTCGAAAGCCCGAAGCTATTACGACACCAGCCGGAGCGGCTACATCGACTGGACGGCCCGCATCCGGTGTCTCTACAACGACACGGGCGAAATCACCCACTACCTGCTCATCAACATCGACAACACGGAACTCCGCCAGACGCAGGACCGGCTCACGGAATTCGAAGCACTGTTCCGTCTCATCTCCGAATACGCGCAGGTGGGATACACCAACTACAACCTCTGCAACAAAAAGGGTTATGCGCAGAGCGTCTGGCTGCGCAACTACGGCGAACCCGATACGGCCGACATCGGCGACGTCATCGGCAAATACCGCCGCGTCCACCCCGACGACCGCACTGCTGCACCGGCTGGCGCAGTTCGAGTCCGGGGAGATACAGTCGGCATCGGTCTCCTGCCGCGTCCTGCACGACGACGGCCGGACGACATGGATCAAGAGCCACCTCATCTGCCGCGACTACCGGCCGCAGGAGCAGGTGATCGACATGCTGGGAATCAATTACGACATCACGGCGCTCAAACAGACCGAGCAGGAGCTGATCGCCGCCAAGGAGCGGGCCGAGGAGTCCAACAAGCTCAAGACGGCGTTCCTCGCCAACATGAGCCACGAAATCCGCACGCCGCTCAACGCCATCGTAGGTTTCTCGCGGCTGCTGACCACCGAGGAGGACCCCGAAGTGCGCAAAGAGTACAACGACATCGTGTCGCTAAACAACGGACTGCTGCTGCAGATCATATCCGACGTGCTGGACCTCTCGCGCATCGAATCGGGACGCAGCGATCCGGTCAAAAGCCGGTTCGACCTGCGGACGCTCTGCCGCGAAGCCGTCGAAACGTTCCGCCTGCAGACTCCGGAGGAAGTCGTGCTGGACGTCGAAAAGGGACTGCCCTCCTGCACCGTCTGCCAATACAGGCAGGGGCTGATGCAGATATTGGCCAACTTCATCCGCAACGCACTGAAATTCACACCGAAAGGATTCGTCACGGTGGGATTCGAACGCAAACGGGACCGGCTGAGTCTCTATGTCCGCGACACGGGCATCGGCATTCCGGCCGAAGAGCTGGACAAAATCTTCGAACGGTTTTACAAGGTGGACACCTTCACGCAGGGCACCGGACTCGGACTTTCGATCTGCAAGAGCATCGCGGAGCAGATGGGCGCACAAATCGGCGTCGATTCCGCCGTCGGCGAAGGTTCCTGCTTCCGGGTCGAAATGCCGATCGCGGAATAAGCCCACACCGTTTTTGCGGCGGCGGCCTAATCGGCGGAATTTTGCAGATTTTCAAATCTTTTTTATATCTTTGCGAGTTGTCGGAAAACGAATGACGTTTCCGGCAGTTCCGGCTTTGCTCCGGGTGCAGGATCCGAACGAAAACAAAACACATACACCATGAAGTTCAAAGAGTATAAAGGTCTCGATCTGGCGCAGACGGCCGCCGACGTGCTCGGCGAGTGGGACGCCCGCGATACATTCCATAAAAGCATCACCACGCGCGAAGGACACCCCGCGTTCGTATTCTACGAAGGCCCCCCGTCGGCCAACGGCACGCCGGGCATCCACCACGTCATGGCCCGTACGATCAAGGACGTTTTCTGCCGTTACAAGACGCAGCAGGGCTACCTCGTGCACCGCAAGGCGGGGTGGGATACGCACGGACTTCCGGTCGAACTGGGCGTCGAGAAGAAGCTCGGCATCACCAAGGAGGACATCGGCAAAAAGATCACCATCGAGGAGTACAACCGCACCTGCCGCGAAGCCGTCATGGAGTTTACGGGCATGTGGGAGGACCTGACCCGCAAGATGGGCTACTGGGTCAATATGGACGATCCCTACATCACCTATGACAACAAATACATCGAGACGCTGTGGTGGCTCCTCAAGCAGCTCTTCGACAAGGGGCTGCTCTACAAGGGCTACACCATCCAGCCCTATTCGCCGGCGGCGGGAACGGGTCTCTCGACCCACGAGCTGAACCAGCCCGGCTGCTACCGCGACGTGAAGGACACGACCTGCACGGCGCAGTTCGAAGTCATCCGCGACCAGAAGAGCGAGAAGCTTTTCGCCGGCGTCGAGGGGCCGCTCTATTTCTTGGCTTGGACCACCACGCCGTGGACCCTGCCCTCGAACACGGCGCTGGCCGTAGGTCCCGCGATCGAATACGTCAAGGTCAAGTGCCGCAACCCCTACACCGACCGGCCGCAGACGGTCATCCTCGCCAAAGAGCTCGTGCCCGCCTACTTCACCAAGAAGATGGAGGGAACCTATGAGATCACGGGCGAAAGCTGGAAGGGTCCCGAACTGGAGGGCATCCGCTACGAGCAGCTCATCCCGTGGGTAAAGCCGATGGGCGACGCGTTCCGCGTGATCGTCGGCGACTACGTGACCACTTCGGACGGTACGGGCATCGTGCATATCGCGCCGACGTTCGGCGCCGACGACGACCGCGTAGGCCGCGCCGCAGGCATCGCGCCGCTGTTCATGGTGGACAAGGCGGGCAAAAATCAGCCGATGGTCGACAGGCAGGGCAAATTCTTCCTGTTGGAAGACCTCGATCCGGAATTCGTGAAAAACAACGTAGACGCCGAAAAATACAGGGAGTATGCGGGCCGTTACGTCAAAAACGCGTACGATCCCAATATCGCCCCCGACGCCGAGACGACGCTCGACATCGACATCGCGGTGATGCTGAAAGCCGAAAACAAGGCTTTCAAGATCGAGAAGCACACCCACTCCTACCCCCACTGCTGGCGTACGGACAAACCGGTGCTCTACTACCCGCTCGACTCGTGGTTCATCCGCACCACGGCCCTGCGCGAGCGGATGATCGAACTGAACAAGACGATCCGCTGGAAACCCGAATCGACCGGCACGGGCCGTTTCGGCAAGTGGCTCGAAGGATTGGTGGACTGGAACCTTTCGCGTTCGCGCTTCTGGGGAACCCCGCTGCCGGTATGGGCTACGGAAGACTACTCGGAGCTGAAGTGCATCGGCTCGGTCGAAGAGCTGATGGGCGAAATCGAGAAGTCGGTCGCCGCAGGCTTCATGAAGGAGAATCCCTACAAAAATTTCAAGGTCGGCGACATGTCGGCGGAGAACTATTCGACCAAAAATATCGACCTGCACCGCCCCTATGTGGACGGCATCGTGCTGGTCTCGTCGAAGGGCGAGCCGATGAAGCGCGAAAGCGACCTGATCGACGTGTGGTTCGATTCGGGCGCCATGCCCTATGCGCAGCTGCACTACCCGTTCGAGAACGGCGGCGAGCATTTCAAGACGGTCTATCCGGCCGACTTCATCGCCGAAGGCGTGGACCAGACGCGCGGCTGGTTCTTCACGCTGCACGCCATCGCCTCGATGCTGTTCGACTCGGTGGCTTTCAAGAACATCATTTCGAACGGTCTTGTGCTCGACAAGAACGGCAACAAGATGTCCAAGCGACTGGGCAACGGCGTCGATCCGTTCGAGGTGCTGGCCACCTACGGAGCCGACGCCACGCGTTGGTACATGATCTCCAACTCGCAGCCGTGGGACAACCTCAAGTTCGATAGGGACGGCGTGGACGAAGTGCGCCGCAAGTTCTTCGGAACGCTCTACAATACCTATTCGTTCTTCGCCCTCTACGCCAACGTGGACGGATTTACGGGCCGGGAGCCGGAGGTTCCCGTGGAGAAGCGTCCGGAGATCGACCGCTGGATCATCTCGCTGCTCAACACGCTGGTAAGGGACGTGACGCGTTCGCTCGAAGATTACGACCCGACGCCTGCGGCGCGCGCCATTCAGGAGTTCGTGGGCGAAAACCTCTCGAACTGGTACGTACGCCTCAACCGCAAGCGTTTCTGGGGCGGCGGCATGAACGAGGACAAACTGGCGGCCTATCAGACGCTTTACACCTGTCTGGAGACCGTTTCGATGCTCGCGGCGCCGTTCGCACCGTTCATCTCGGACCGCATTTTCTGTGACCTGAACGCCGTAAGCGGCCGCCATACGGACGAATCGGTACACCTCTCGACCTTCCCGAAGGCCGACGGAAAGCTGATCGACGCCGATCTGGAAGAGATGATGTCGCTGGCCCAGCGCGTATCGTCGATGGTGCTGGCCCTGCGCCGCAAAGTCTCGATCAAGGTGCGCCAGCCGCTGACCAAGATCCTGATCCCGGTACTCGACCCGGCAATGGCGCAGCATATCGCTGCCGTGAAGACGCTCATCATGAACGAGGTGAATGTCAAGGAGATCGAGCTGATCGAGAACACGGCGGGCATCATCACCAAGCGCATCAAGCCCAACTTCAAGACGCTGGGACCGCGCTACGGCAAATACATGAAGCAGATCGCCGCCATGACCGCGGAGTTCACGCAGGAGCGGATCACCGAAATCGAAGCCGCTCCGGAGACGATCCTCGACCTCGGCGCCGAGAAGATCGCCGTAACCCCCGCCGATTTCGAGATCACCTCGGAGGACATGCCGGGCTGGCTCGTGGCGTCGGAAGGCAAGCTGACCGTGGCGCTCGACATCACCGTAACGGAGGAGCTGCGCGCGGAAGGCGTGGCACGCGAGTTGATAAACCGCATCCAGAATATCCGCAAGGATTCGGGATTCGAAGTGACGGACAAGATCCGGGTCGAGATCGAGCAGAAGGAGCTTGTGGCCGACGCAGTCGCCAAATACGCCGGTTACATCGCATCGCAGACGCTGGCCGTCGAGGTCAAGGCCGCGGCACAACCTGCGGGCGGAGTGATCGTCGATTCGGATGTCGATGACGAGCCGGTACGGATCGCCGTAACGCGGATTTAGCCCGTCCGGAGCGTCTCCGAGTCCCTTTTTCGGTGAATTTGGAACGGCAAGCGTTTCATGCTGAGCACGATGCGCGGGTATGTCCGGACGGAATCGTATAATGAGATGTAAAATTTGGTATTTCCGAAAAAAATAGTTAATTTTACATAAAACCTAATTAAGGAGAAGACGACTATGGCAGACGAAAGAACGAGATACAGCGACGCCGAACTCGAAGAGTTCAAGCAGCTTATCCTGAAGAAGCTGGAGAACGCGCGTGCGGACTACGAGCTGCTGCGCGCCACTATCACCCACACGGCAGACAACGACACGGAAGATACCTCGCCGACGTTCAAGGTCCTCGAAGAGGGCGCGGCGACTCTCTCGAAAGAGGAGAGCGGACGCTTGGCAGCGCACCAGATGAAGTTCATACGCAATCTGGAAATGGCGCTCGTGCGTATCGAGAATAAGACTTACGGCATCTGTAAAACCACGGGCAAGCTCATTCCCAAGGAGCGCCTGATGAAAGTGCCCCACGCCACCGAGTGTATCGAGGCCAAGGAGGGACGCAGGTAGAACCGGAAGGGCGCGCAGACGGACTCCGACGCGGCGTCACGGCCCCGGTACGATTCCGGAAGGCGGAAAAATCACAGACCATGCCCGGAGATAACATCCGCAGAGAGTGTATATTGAGGAAAAGACGACCGTCACGGCCGTCTTTTCCCGTTTCGGGGAAGCGCTTTTTTATACGTTTTGCCGAAAAATTACGTTATCTTTGATGACATGTATCGCCGGATCTGCATACTCGTACTAACCGTCCTCGCGGCAGTGAGCGTTTGTTTCGCCCGAACGGCCGGTCCCGGCATGCGCGGTCCCGAAATAACTTCGCCCAACATAAACTCGCCCGACGGGTTCAAGCCAGACAGCCTGAACACCGCCACCTCCGAGCGCAATCAGAGGCTGTATGACAGTATCCAGTCCAAGACCAACCGCCGCGCCGTGCCGCGCATGCTCTACAGAATGCTTTTCGTAAAGCCCGTGCTGGACACCACATTCAGCGGCCGCGTACTGGACGAAAGCCGTCTGCTGGAACCCTATGCGGGAAAAACGGTGGGCGACATCACCATCGAGCGCCGGCATCCCTTCGATTCCGACGGCAACTGGCTCGAACGCACGGGCAACAAGATACACATGCTGACACGCGACCGGGTCATCCGCCGCGACCTGCTCTTCAAGCCGGGCGACAAGATCGACCCGCAGCTGATCGTGCGCAACAAGCAGCTGCTCCGCTCGCGGCCCTACATCTCCGACGTCGATATCACCCTGCTGCCCGACTCGCTGGATTCGACACGCGTCAATATGGTCATATGCACCCGTGACAGCTGGACGATCAGCGTCGACGGCGCCATCCACGGCGAGGGCCGCACGATGGTCGGACTGTCGGACGCCAACATTTTCGGCTGGGGCAACACCCTGAAGTTCAACACCAACTTCAGCCGCAAAGACTTCTCATACGGCGGCAACATCGTCGAATACGAAATCCCCAACGTTCTGGGAAGTTTCTACACGGCGGATTTTTCGGCCGGACGCGACTTCTACAACTCGGAGCTGAACATGGGGCTGCGCAAGGAGTTCATACGTCCGACGGACTATGAAATCGGCCTTACGTACAGCGACGTCAAGTCGAAGCGCTACATGATCGACCTCGACACTTCGCTGCTCATCAAGGTCCGCAATCTGGACGCATGGGGCGGCAAGTCGCGCTATATCCGCTCCATCAATTCGAGCGTATATTTCACGGGACGCTACAGCTACGCCCGTTTCAGCCGGCGGCCGCTGGTCGCCCCCAACCACAACCCCGCGCTGCACGACTACGACGCCATGCTCTTCGGGGCCGGTCTCTACCGCGAGAAGTTCTATTCGGCCAACATGATCTACGGATTCGGCACAAGGGAGTACCTCGCGACGGGTTACAAGGCCGAGCTGGTCGGCGGATACTCGTGGGGCGAATTCAACGACGAAATGTATCTGGGCATGACCTATACGACCGGCGGATTCCGCTCGGTGGGCTATGTCATGGGAAGTATCACGCTGGGAAGCTATATCGACCTCGCAACCGGCATGTGGCGCCATAGTGCGGTGGACGTGGACCTGAAGTGGTTCTCGAACCTGTTCATGTTCAAACGCAGCCGCATCCGCCAGTTTCTGGCCTTCAACTATACGCAGGGCTGGAACCGCGGCACGGGCAGCGACGAAATAATCCGCATGACCCGCATAAACGGACTGCAGGCGCTCAAGGAGCATGTCACCGGCACCAACCGCATGATCCTCAACACGGAGACCGTATTTTTCACGCCCTATCAGCCCCTCGGCTTCCGTATCGCCCTGTTCGGATTCGCCGACTTCGGACTGATCGGCTATTCGCCCAACATCTTCAAGAACGACTTCTTCACCTCGTTCGGTTTCGGCGTGCGTATCAAGAACGAACGGCTGATTTTCAACACGGTCCAGATACGACTGGGACTCGCCTTCGGCAAACGCGGACTGGTAGAGAGCGAATATGTCCGCGTGTCGAACCAGACCCGCATCGAACAATACCGCTACCGCCCGACCCGGCCCGAAATCGTGGGATTCAAATAAGCCGGCGACCGGACAGCAAACAAAAAAACGGAGGTTCGAGACCTCCGTTTTTCTATTGTCCTTCGACGATCTGCCCCTTGTCGTCGATCGTCATCACCCGGTCGTACTGTTTCACTTTCGCCGTAAAGTCGTGAAAATCTTCGGCTTCCTGATACTTGCAGGGAACGACCTCTTCGCCCTTGCGGTTGATATAGCCGTACCCCAGCCCCTTGACGAAAACGCGGGCCAGACCGCAGCTGAAAGGATATGCCTCGTGGTATTTGAAAGGCACGACGAGCTGCCCGTTCGTGGCGATATAACCCCAGCGGGCGTCATAGAAATCCTCGGAATTGACGCCGAAACGCATCACCGGGGCGCGCATCTCGCTGAACTCGCCGGCATCGTCCCACTTGGCGGGAAGCACTTCGCGCCCTTCGGTGTCGATATACCCGCAGCGCGGCTCCATCCCCTGAAAATTCATGCCGTAAAGGTTGGTATTGAACGGCGCCAGACCATCGTGGAACTCCCCGATGCGTTTATAGCGGAACGAGCTGACTTCATTGCCGTTGCGGTCCACAAGTCCGTAATTGACATTGTTGTAGCTCACCACGGCGACACCGCCCGAAAAGGGCTTCGCCACGGCGAAACGGGGCGTAATCGCCACATTGCCCTTTACGTCCACATAGCCGAAATTGCCGAACTGTTCGAGCATAAAGGCCGCAAGTCCTTCGCCCGGCGTATCGAGGTAGTAGTACCGGCACGGAATCGTCTCGCGGCCCAGCGTGTCGATCAGTCCCCACTGCCCGCCGTAAGGCTCGTCGCGCAGCATCATGCTGCCTCCGTAGTTGGTCCGGGCATAGCCGTCCTTGAAATCGGAAATGTAGGTGAAGAAGCAGGGAAGCACTTCGCGGCCGTCGGCGTCCAAGAAGCCGTGCTTGCCGCCGCTCGTCACGGGAATCAGCCCGTATGCGTTAGGCTCGCCGATCAGGTTGTAGTCGCACGGCACGACCACTTCGCCGTTTTCGCGCAGATAGCCCCACTTGCCGTCGCGCAGCACGCGCATCCAGCCCCGCTCGTCCGGCTCGCCGATTTCGGAGTACAGGCAGGGAATAACCATCTTCCCCGACTTATCGACGCGGCCCCAAAGCTCGCCCGCGGCCTGCACCCACGCCATGCCGTCCTCAAACGGTTCGGCAAGCACGAACTGCGGAGCGATCACGAGCCGTCCCACGGTGTCGATATATCCCCAAGCACCTTCGGGGACCTGCACCGCGGCCAGTCCGTCGGCAAATCGGCGGGCGTCGGCATAGCGGCATTCGATCGCCAGCCGCCCCGTTCCATCGACATAGCCCCAGCGGCCTACGCCCTCGTTGATATCGAGCACGGCCGCGCGGTTGTCGCTCATCTCCCCCACTTCGGCATATTTGGCCGTACGTTTTTCGAACGACCGGCCGCACGAGACGAGCGTTACGACTGTAAGAAAAAATAGCAGGCGTTTCATAGCTTCTGTTTTGTGTTTCCCTTGCAAAGATAGCGCAAGCCGGGCGCAGAACCAAATTTTTCGGTTTCGCCCGGAACGGTTCTCCGCAGGGAAGGCGTCGTCCCGGCAAAACCGACGGCGGCCGGGCTGAAAATTCACCGCGCCGACGCCCGCCGAGACTGCCGCCAACCGGAATTTACGCAGGCAAGGACAACTTGTCACGGGCGATTTCCGCAAGTTTCGGGCCTGCATTGCCCGCACGCCGAAAAAACCCGGAACGGCAAAACCGTTCCGGGCGCGAACTTTTTATGCTTATGGCGGTTGGTTTTCGTCGTATACAACCGGACGGCAACGGATTTTATCGTCTCAACCCGGCAATCCGTCCCCCTCCGGCTGTCTGCGGTTACCTGCGGCTATCTGCGCGTCGTAATCTTGATTACGCCCTCGCTGCCGGCACCGTATTCCTTGGCGGCCTCCTTGCCCCGCAACACCTCCATACGCTTGATTTTCTGGGGTGCAAGCCGAAGCACGTCCGCTTTGGACGCTTGCTCGCCGTTAATGAAAATCACGTAGTTATCCGGTATCTCCGAAGGATTGTGCAGCGTGACGCGGCCCGTAAAGACCGTTTTGCCCGACTCCGTTTTCGAATGATCCACGCGCGTCGTGCCTTCGCCGGTCGTAATGCGCCAATAAGACGGCGTTTCCGACGCCGTCCCGCCGGCCGCACCCGCGACGACCGCCCCGCCGTCAGCAGTATCGGCGGAGGAGTCCTGCATATCGACTGCGATCGCCTCGGAGAAGGAGATTTCCGACTTTGCCTGCGCGCGGGCTTCGTCCAGCTGCTTCTGCGCCGCTTCGAGCTGTTTCTGCGCCCGCTTCCACTCCTCGGCCGACATATACCGCCGTGCCGCATCCAGCCCGGCACGGGCGGCCTGCATCCCCGCTTCGGCGGCTTTCAGGCCGGCGTCCGCAGCCTGCATCGTCTGTCCGGTCATAATGCGAATCATCCCCTCCGCAGCAGCGGAGTCTTCCCCCTGCACGGCGGCGTCCTTGGTAATGCGGATCGACCGGACGTTTCCGGACAACTCTTCCAAGTCGCCGGCATCGACGTCCCGCCCGTTTATTTTCCAGACCATGTCTCCGCCGAGCGAGTCGCGCCTGCCGTCGATCCTATAGGTCATCGTACGCACTCTCCCCGCAAGGGAATCAGGCTCCGTCCCGGCGCCGCGCACCACGACGGCAGTCGAACTGCTGTTGCCGCCGTACGTGAACGTCTGCATTTGCGAGTCGGCACCGTCCTCCTTCGTCGTGACGATAATCACGCCGTCCCGGCCCTTTTCGCCGTACGAAGCTTTCGACGCGGAATCCTTGAGCACCGAGACCGAAGCGATCCGGTCGGCGGAAAGCGAATCGATCGATTTCACTTCGCGGCCGTCCACCAGAATCAGCGGATTGCCGGATTTTCCGTCCGAAGGGTCGATTTTTGCGTTCCGAATGAGAATCGTAACATTTTCTTTTTTACCTTTGTCATCAGGAAAAACATAGGCGGTGCGGGCGAAGGCTCCGAGGGCGAGTCCCGCAAGCGGCAGCACGAAAAGCACTCTGGCTACGGCCCACCGCGACGATCTTTTACGTAACATCATGGTAATACGGTTTTTAAGTTTACTGTGATTAAAGCTGTTGGCGACTGAGTACCACCTCCCGCCGGCAGCTTTCCTTATTAATAATAGTTGATAATGTTTCGCATCGACGCCACTGTCGAGGACGGCCTCGTCGGCTTCGTATTCGTGAATGGCCCGCAGTTCGCGGCGAAGCAGCCACATCGCGGGATTGAACCACTGGAGGCAGCCCGCGAGATCGGTGAGCAGCAGATCGACTGAATGGCGCAAACGCAGATGAGCCTTTTCGTGCAGGACGATCGCGTCGCCGTTTTCGGCCAAATCCTTCTCTGACAATACGATATAACGATACCAGCTGAAAGGCGTCACCGAGCGGCCGATACGCACCAGCACCGTTCCGTCGTCCAGCCGTTCACGACGTCCCCGGCGGATCATGCGGATCACGCCGAAAACCGATCCGAACGTCCAGAGCAGCGTCGCCCCCGCTCCGGTCAGAAAAACAAGGGCCGCGGCCTTATCCCACGGAAACGGTTCGGGCTGCGGTTCGGCAGGCGCCTCGAAGAGCTGCTCCGCAGCCGGCATCTCCGGTGCGGCAGGCAGTTCACGGTAGATCGTAATGACGCAGAACGGCAGTATAAACGACAACACCATAGCCGCCAGCACCACGATACGGTTCAGGCGGTGGAAGGTCTCGCGGCTCAGCAGCAGTTTGAAAAAGAGGTAAAACACCGCCAGACAGGCGCCGACCTTCAGGCTGTAGATCATCAGGGCGTACATGGCTACCGGCGGTTTTGATTTTCGATGCGGTCGATCAGCTCTCGAAGGTCCTCGACCGAAATCTTCTCCTCCTCGACCAGCGCGGAAACCGCCCCAAGATAGGAATTCTCGAAATACTTGCTGATGACACCGCCAAGCGTGCGGCGGGAAAACTCCTCTTCGGTCACCACCGGATAATACTGATAGGTGCTTCCGAAAGTCTTGTGACCGACATAGCCCTTGGCTTCGAGAGCGCGGACCATCGTCGAAAGCGTATTGAAATGGGGTTTAGGCTCGGCGGCCAGCGCGACCAGTTCCCGCACGAACAGCGGGCCGTGTTCCCAGAAACAGCGCATCAGTTCCTCTTCCCTGCGTGTCAGTTTTTCCATAGCGTCGGTTGTTTTTAAAACCGGGCAAACGAGTATATCCCGGTGTCCGCCAGCAAAGGTAACTAAAAAAAATTCACATCCAACTATTTTACATAGTTTTTAAACTAAAAAATATAGTTTACATCTGACAAACAGAAATTCAATCCCCAAATTCGTCGCAAACAATACCCGACGGACCGATCCGACCCGCCGGGAACTGCACAAA
>OCHV01001741.1_pt1 | contig 13396 bp, 8 predicted proteins | sample 1538461 | NCBI WGS metagenome assembly OCHV01 (sample SAMN04571692, study PRJEB22368) | human gut metagenome | biome: human gut; material: stool | host: Homo sapiens | place: Luxembourg | collected 2012-08-03 | reverse complement strand
GGAGAACTCGGTCATACCATCGTTTCTCCCAACGGCCGCCAATGTGGTTGCGGACGTAGCGGTTGTCTGGAGACCTATGTATCTGCCACGGGAGTAAAACGCACCGCTTATAAAATGATGGCTAAATATAACTATCCGAGCGAATTGAGATCCATCCCTTTCAATGAAATGAATGCGAAAATCGTAAGCGAAGCTGCACAAAAAGGCGATATGATCGCTATCAATACTTTCAAATATACCGGAAAAATGCTGGGTGAAGCTTTGGCCAACGCCGTTGCCATCACCAGCCCAGAAGCCATCTTCCTGATGGGAGGCCTGGCCAAAGCCGGCGACCTGCTTTTCGAACCGGTAAAAGATCATATGGAAATGAATCTTTTGAAGATTTATAGCAATAAAGTCAAAATCTTACCTTCTAAACTGACTAAGAATGTCGCCATTTACGGAGCTGCTGCTTTAGTCTGGAAAGAGCTGGAAAAATAAACTTCGAATCCTGCGGGTCAGGCTAAAACCTACCCGCAGGATTTTAATAATCAATCGAATAACCATAGCAAGGCAATTATAAGTAACCACTTCAACACCTTTTCCTCCCAATCTGTTTCCCTGCATTTCCCCCTATAACGATAGACAATCTGTATCTCTGTTATTGTTGAATTTTGCTTTTGTCGTTTTATTCCGGCCATATTCCTCAGACTTTGAATTGCAATTACAGTCGTCATTCTACTACTGTAATAATAATACAAAAATATACGACAAGTATAATCGTTATCATAGTGTACGGCCACATAATTTTCCCCTATATCCCCCCTATTCATTCTCAAAAGCTTACAATCAACCATTTTTCTTTCGCAGATAAGCGATCAGGCTTTGGCGTAATTCGTCCATAAATTTAGTCAGCTGTTCTCTCTCCTTCAATTGGTACATCAGCGAATCATAATTAGCCGGGAAATCGAGTCCCAGACAATCGGCCAAAAAACGCACCGTACCGATTTGTGTGACACTTTTACTATCACCTTCCAATTTTCCGGAAGCCAGCAAAGACAACGAAAGTTCCAACAATTCTGTCGGAGTCAATCTCAATTTATACTCCTGTTTCAGAAACGATTCGCGACAATAAAACAATTTTTGCTGACGTTCCAGGGAGGTATGCTGTAAAATCAGATAACGGGCGATCGTTTCCCGGGTAACTGCAGGCAAATCGTTCAGGGCAAGCAGGGCTCCCTGCTCGCGGATTGTCAGATACCGATGGGTCCAGCCAAAATTGTCGTCATAACGATACAATTGATTAAACTGGTTAAAGCGTTCCATAATCACTTTCATCAACACCGGATCTTTACCGGCCCGTTCGACCCAATCCGCTAAAAACGAAGTGCACATAATCTCCCCGATCATCAAATGACTGTTAAAGTCACTTATACTCCGGGCTTCATTAAACCAAACCTGATCTGTTTCCTCTTTATGAATAGTCACATCGGCATGCATAAGATTCTGCAAATAGACCAGTACTAAATTTAAAACTTCCATCTGAGTGTTCCTGAATATTCTCCTGAGATAACTTATGATGTCGTTTACCCCGGTAAACGACATTGTCATACCTCCAAAAGAATTCAAATTTATCGTACCGGAAAGTTTAGTTTATAAAATCTATAAAGTTCATAGCCCCTACGACACTTTTCAACAATCCCCAGCGATGTCATCCCGAACAAAATTCCGAAAGATACTATACCGGAGTCGATGAACTTTAAGTGCCGAAGCACAACTTTATAAACTTAAAAAACTAAATTAAAACGGCACGTTTTAATCATTTTTCAAGTAATCTTTTTGCCGACTTAGAAAAAACGCTTCCCTCCGAACTGATGGAATAAACACCCTCAGCCTACAACTATACAACAGTTGCAAATTTAATAGAAATATTCCTATTAACAATAAATAATATAAAATTCAATTACAAAATTTCTGATTCTCTCAAAATGATTTACACAACCTAGTGTAATTAGTATATAAAAAGCTTATTAAGTCTTTGAACCTTGCTGATACTTTTTTACAGCTGTTGAAACGAATGACCGGAACCGGAGGTTTCGTCAAGAGGATAGCGACAGAGACCAGAAACTTTATAAACCGATTTAAACCAACTTCTATTTCAGCTTCATTCCCCGGATAACAAAAGTTTTATCACACATTCTTCCTTAATTTACGGGTAATTGGAAATCTATATCTCGCTACCGATACATCGTTCGTACAATTACTAGCAGATGTCGGTATAAACAGAAAAAGGTCCCCGGAAAATTGCACCAATCCCCAGGAACCCTTTCTCAAATTAGGATAACACAAAAAGTTCTTTATTTCATCAGCTCCTTTTTCAACATCGGCATAAAATAACCACCGACAACAGAACGAGCCTGGAATCCGACCTGTTTAGCATCGGGTGTTTCGTGCCAATCGCTGATAGGCACACGGCTGCCCGTTTCGTTCGCATATTTATACACCGGAGCGATAAATTTCTGCATCGTCACAACATCCGGTGCCATCGTAGCCGTCCACATGATCCAATCGGATTTCGTATACGTACGGCGAGAATCCAAAGGTAATCCATAAAGATTCTGTTTGGTGAGATAATAAGCGATCTCTTTCTGAGCGACTTCTTTCGGAAAGATATTCAATCCCAGTAATTCATCCCATACCAGGTTGTATTTCTGACTCCAGGTACCGGCTTTATCGAAGGTCAATTTATAATGATCTCCGTCTGCAGCCATTTCTACCCATTTGCCGGCCATCTCTTTGGCTGCCTGAGTATATTTCTCAGCGATATCCTTTTTACCCAGCATTCCGGCCATTTTACCGTATCCGGCAATTCCCATAATCGCTTTGATCGAAAGATTGGCATTATGAGCAAAATGTCCGGCAAAGTCGTCCGTACAAAGCTGATTTTCAGGATCCAATCCTTTTTCCAATAAGAAATCAGCCCAAGTAGTCAACATATCCCAATGTTTAGCTGCATAATCCGCATTTCCTTCTTTATGAGCGATAGCGGTAGTCAGAATCAGCATATTTCCGGTTTCTTCCACCGGCATATCTCCACCGTAAGTCTGGCCGTTAGCCAAAGGATAGGTCCCCACATCGTGAGCGGCAAAAGGTTTACTCCATTTTCCGCTTTCACTGTATTCGAAAATGAAATTCATCAAGCCTTTAGCCAATTCGACATTGTATTTTAAGAATAAAGGTGATGAAGGATAGGTAATATCTACCGTACCGATCGAACCATTACTGAAATTTTCTTTCGAGAAGAACATCAGTTCCCCATTTCCGTTCGCCACCAATTTATGGGCGGCAATAGCCTGACGGTAAACCAAAGCACACAGCTCGGCATACTCTTTTCCTCCACAGGCAGCAGCTTCGTCCATCAGTTCACGGTCGAAACGATCGCAACGACTCAGTATAGTCCGGTAGTCTTTCTCAGCTGCAGCAAACTCCTGTTCGATCGTTACCTGACCGTTTTTCTTCCAATAAGGCATCAGATTTTTACCGAAATACTGGATAGAATACAAATCATCGTATCCGATCAATACATGCCCGGCCACTTTATCGGTCCCTACTTTTCCTAAATCCTCACTATAAGCCAGAGCAATCATCTCTTTATTCATATTTCCGGACAAATTACGATCGGCGGTATTTTCCACTTTTCCGTTAGCAGCAAATGCTTTTTTAGGAGTATAATAATCGGCGATCATCATAGCCGAACGATCCGAGGTATTTCCTACAAGATAAAAATATCCCCAATCGATACGCAAGTCGTCTCCCCGTTTGGCAAGTACCGGTTGTTCTTTCGTCCCCGCTTTCAGGAAGGTCTGTCCGTTCTTTTCCAACCGTTCACAAACCACCGGCTGACCGGTTTCGTTAACCGCCCACTGCGGAGTGGCTTCGATATACACCTGCACATCGTGTTGTTGTCCGTCTTTCGAGACTACTTCATAAGAAATATAATTTACCGGCCGAGCCATCAGATACAGATCGTCACACAACAGAGGTGCGGTAAAAGTCACATCCAACTGCACAGGTCCGGCTTCGAAAGCATACAGAGTCTGAGTAGGTAATACCATTGCAGACACCTGTTCAGCCTCCTGATCAAAGAACGTCTTATCGGGCTCCTTCACATACAATCCGAAATCCACATAACCACCGCCGGTTTTGTTTTTACAATAAGCAGCGATCACATTCTTTCCCGGTTTCAGGGTTTTCTTCACTTCGTCTTTCAATTCGGCCACAACATTATTGTGCCATTCATATCCGGTTTTTACAACCTGTTTCCCATTGATGTACAGTTCAAAGGTATCGTCATGAGAATATTTCAGGAAAACATCGGCATCCGACAAATCCTGATTCAGATCGAACTCCCGGCGCACCCAGATATCTTTGGTGGTCCACTCGGTACCCAGAAACAACATTTCAGGCGTACCGAAAGCCGCTTTTCCTTTCGTCCATCCTTTGGGATTGAAATCGACTTTTTCCCAACCTTTCTTCGGTTCTTTCAACGTATAATTTCCTTCCCAAGCCTCTACGGAAGCCATATCCACAATGGGATACAAGGGCAGATTTTCTTTTCCCATAAAACGATAACTCTTTCCATCCACCCGTACCACTCCGATCAACGGATGATTTTTACCGGTCCAGTGTTTTACAGGACTATCATACAAATTATCGGTTGTCGACCAGGCAGAAGTATAAGGGTCGATAGTCACCAGCGGATAAGCCGGAGCACGCAAATCGCTCTTCGGTTTTTCAGCTTCGGTACACGCGGTAAGCAAACAACTTGCCCCCAACACTAAATACAGTAATTTTCTCATTTTCATTTCAATCATTTCAAAATTATAGCATATTTCTACTTTCCCTGATCTCACCATTCCTCGCGTATATTTCCATCTTTATCCCTGAAAACCGTGCGGTCATTCGTAAATGTACCTTCGAATCTTCTATGATAAGGATACCCTTCGGGAGAAGTGTAAGTATAGCTGTAATTCATCTTCAGGGTCGTCGTGATCACCGATTTATTCTGTACCAATAAATCCGGAGATTCCGAAATGCTAATCCTATTCTGTGAAGCGTCACCTTCAGCCATCAAGTTGATTTCCGGAGTCATGGCAGTATAACTCAATGTACTGTCGCTATTGACCGTTACCTGAATCACATACTTGTCCCGATCCGTATCCGTTTCGTAAACCCCACCGGCATACATACGGCAGGTGTTGTAATTCAAAGTCGACAAAGTCAGATCCGTTGTCCAAGCCGTATAATCATCATTGTCTCCGGAATTATACACCTTTGCACCTGAGGGCGTATAGACATAAGAAAAATTATTCAGAATATTCAAATGAAACAAAGCCTTTCGGTATTTCGGCTCACCTACTTCATAATCCGACACGGAAGAAACCTCCAAAGGCAATACATAATCCTTGAACATATCCAGTCTGGACAAATCAAACTGAACAGACAGCAAAGCATACTCATCCCCTTTCTTAATGGTCACTTTTCCTTCATTCTCCAAAGTATAGCAATCTTCAGGTAACAACGTATAATAAAGCATAGTATCCTGGACGAAACGCTCATAATTATAATCATCCAACGTATCCGGGCATACCTTTACCTGAGCCTCTACATCTTTCGACAATACGGAAGTTCCACTGATTGAAATCGTAATTTGAGTGTTTACCGTTCCATCTTCCGGATATTCCACCCGCAAATCCTGGAAACCGTTCTCCGCAATCACCACCCGCTTGACAAACAGCTCATCGGGAAGATCATTGTTGCAAGCAGCAACCGTCATTCCCAATATGTACAAAAATAACAGTCTGTATTTCATCATCTTCATCATATTTAAATTAAAAATTAGCGTTCCCATCCCGGATTCTGCTGCAATTTAACATTCCGGTCCGTTTCGTTCTTAGGAATCGGCCACAAATACATCTTATCCATCCATCTCTTCTGCACCCGGGATATGACAGTCTCTTTATAGAAATCCTCTCTCTTGCTGGAAGTGATATTGATATTGAAGCCCTTGATCGGTCCGACTTCCTCTGTAGGAGCATCTTTCCAGCGACGTAAATCGAAATAACGGGCACTTTCGGCGAACAGTTCGATCTGGCGTTCCCGTTTCAGAGTAACTCTAAATTGAGCCGCATCGTCATAATTGTCAGCATCCGGCAAACCGGCCCGGAAACGCACCTGACTGAAAGCACTACGCATTTTCTCCACATTCCGGCTCACGGTAACAGTCCCTCTCCCGTCGTAAGTCGGGAAAGAATACTCCTGAGTAAGTTCATTCAAAGCTTCGGCATACCATAACAATACATCAGCATAGCGAATGGTCGGCTCCACTTTATAAGTCTGATAGACAGCCCCGGAAGTCTGCCAGGTATCATCCGGATGATAATATTTAAACAGACCGATTCCCGTAAAAGGACAAAATTCGGGTTCGCTGGAAGTTTTCCCATTTTCTCCCCCCCGATAATAATTACAAGGCTTGTTTTGAATATCTACAGTGCCATTCTGGTTTTTATATGCATTTTCGCTCTCCCACACACAACCGTTAAAGGAAATCGAGGCATAGAAACGAGGCTCCCGGTTTCCAAAACGCCGGCTCACCTGATATTTTTCCTCAGAAGCGCGATTAACAAACTTATAAACACTATCTGCATCGTCTGCAGTAATAAAACCGTCTTCATGATAAGGATAGCCCTCACTGGCATTGTCCTTATCCCGGCCATCGAACATATAATAAGCATCTACCTGTTTCAGACTAACGGCATTCGTATTCCAACCGTCCCAACCGCTATTGTGGGGATAAGAATGTTTTACCAGATCGATCAGATCTTCCCCTCCGGTGGCTCCTGCATTATTAAACTGTCGGTAAAAGATAAATTCCCGATTATCTTTCATATCCCGGATTGCCCCATTAAACAACTGACGATAAGATTCATACGGATCGATTCCTCCGCATCCGTAAGGAAATTCCCGAGACCGCACTTCAGCTGGGGGCAATACAGTTTCTTCACTGACTGGCACCGTATAAAGTTCATACCATCCAGTATTGATCACCTCCTCGGCGGCAGCGGCAGCCCGTGCCCATTTCCGTTCATCGTAATTCTGATTGATCAAAGGATTTCCAGCCTCATCTTTCAGTTCAAAGAGATCATGATTACCGTTATACAAAGGGCTGGCTGCATACAGCAATACCTTTGCCCGAGCGGCCAAAGCCGCCCCTTTGGTCGCCATTCCCAGATAAGCAGTACTTCTTTCCTGTTCCAAATGGATAGCAGCCTCCTCAAATTCAGCTACAATATAATCCACACATTCGTCATATGTATTACGCGGAGTAGACAATTCTTCATAACTCAGATTTATATCCAATCCTTCATCCGGAAGCAAAGGTACCGGTCCCCACTGCTTGATCAGCATCCAATAAAAATAGGCACGAAGAAAACGGGCCTGCGCTTTATAATCCTCAATCTGATCGTTGGTCAACTCCGTACATTGATCCACATTCGATATAAATGTAGAAGCTTCACGAATACCGCAATACAGATTTCCCCAACGGTCTTCATTCAGCATTTTGGAAGGACTATACTCACAATTCTGATAAGACTGACATGGAACGGTAGCGGTCCGGTCGCCATAAAACAAATCATCGGAGGCAAAATTGAAGCCACTACTCATTTTATTGCAGATCTCCCGATTAGCATCCAGACGGGAATACACTTTCCACAACCATTGTTCTGTCGTACTTCGTTTGGTGAAGACGGAATCCAGCTGATACAAGTCGTTGAAATATTGATCGACATCCAGAAAACCGTTGCAAGAGGCCAATCCCCATGAAGCGATTCCGACAAGAATATATAAGATGTATTTTTTCATATTGTTCAATTTTATGTTAGAAATTCACCGTAACGCCGACGGTCAGGTTTTTCTGAAGCGGGTATTTGGCCCCGTCACTGCTATTCAGTTCCGGATCCCACCATTTGAACTTATCCCAAATCGCCAGATTATTTCCGATAAAATAGAAACGGACATTTTCCATCAGCCATTTGCGGGTCAACTTATTCGGCAAAGTATATCCGAATTCAACATTTTTCAGACGCAGATAACGGGCATTCCGCAACCAAAAAGTTGACTCTTGGTAATTATTGGCATTTCCGTCGTAACTCAAACGCGGAAATACTGCATTTTGGCGTTCGGTAGAGGCACTACCGGAAATATCCCGGGAAATCCAGCGATCACTTTCATTGGCTACCTGTTTCAGGATATTTCCATAATCTCCATCAACAAAGGGATAAACACCCGAGCCGTTAATAAAGAAACTATTATTTCCCGATCCTTGCAACAAAACACCCAAATCAAAGCCTTTCCACTGCAAATTCAAACCGAAACCGTAAGTCAGTCCGGGAGTTTCCGTATATCCGATAGGCACCTTGTCTTTAGTATCAATAATACCGTCCCCGTTCACATCTTTATATTTAATATCTCCTGGCATCAGCGTTTCCCCGAAATCCTGTCTGGGACTATGATCAATATCAGCCTGGTCCCTAAAAAATCCAATGGCAACAAGCCCCCGGCGCTGTCCCAGCCGGTATCCCTTGGTCATCTGATAATATAAAGCATTAGCCGCTTCATCATAATCCAGCACTTCAGTTTTCGAATAGGTCAGATTACCACGTACCGTGAGAAAAAAATCTCCGAACTGATGACTGTATTTCAACGTACCGTCCACACCCTTATTCAACATCTTACCGACATTTGCCCAAGGTTGAATATTGGTATCTGCCACATCATATCCGGCTGTATAGGGAATATTCCCCCGTTTCATAAAAATTTTTTCCCGTTTGTCTCTAAAGATATCAATGAAAAAAGTAAAGTCATCGGCTACTGTCAAATCTATACCAAAATTGTGCTTTCTGGCTACTTCCCAAGTCAAACCGGAAGTTCCTAAAGTTGCAATCCGGATTCCCCCTTTATTGGTAACTCCCAAATTCCCGAAATGATAGTTACCATCATTCTGCAAAGTAGTGATATAAGGGAAACGCTTGTCGTCACTCATCTTGTCATTTCCAACCTCTCCGAAGGAATAGCGCAGTTTCAACTGGTTCAACCAGCCTACATGGTCTTTAACAAATTTCTCATTGGACACCATCCATCCGAAAGCCACAGCCGGAAAAAAACCGAAGCGCTTATTTTTTTCGAAGTTTTCAGAACCGGTATATCCGAAATTAAATTCGGCAAAATAACGTTCGTCATAGGCATAAGTAGCCCTGCCGGAGAAAGCCGCATTGCGGTATGGCACAGCCTTGAAAACATTTTCCGTAGAGTTCTCTGAGTTAAAAGCATCGCTTTTTGACTGTGCATAGAAGAAAAAGAGGGCTCCCACCCGATGCTTTTCCCCAAAAAGCCGGTCGTAACTCAGGTTGATTTCTCCGTAATAACGGCGATTGCCGTTAGATACGGTACTCTGTTCCATAGAAGTAGCCTCCGCCACCCTTCTCAATACAAGATCTCCGTGATTATCCCGATTGGGTTCGGCTTTGTAAAGCTCGGGTTGCCGCAAACGGGAAATCTCGTGATAATTGTATGCATCATAAGAAAAACGACCGTAAAACTTCAATCCTTCGGTAATAAAATTCAAATCCTGACGCAACCCCAAATTAGTTTCCACCTTGTTTTCCCATTTGGTCTTATACCCCGTCTGTGTCAGCAATACATAAGGGTTCATTGTATTTCCGGTACCATATGTCGCCCACTGTCCGGTGGAATATTTAATAGGCACGGTCAATGCCGTCAGGCGCGACAGCGACCCCCAGATATCATCCGAACTGGAACCCGGTTTGTTTTGATCTACAATCCATCCGCCGACTCCCAATTCCAAAATTGTCGTCTTCGTAATGTTGACATCCACATTCGAACGGAAATTATACCGTTTATAATTGGCATTGGTCTTATAACGGTTCAAATTATCAGTCTTATACATCCCGTCTTCATTATAATAGGCTCCGGACAGATAGTAGCGGGCAGTAGGTCCACCGCCGCTTATACTCAACATAGCCCGATAATTGTTTGTCGTATTTTTCAATACCTCATCCTGCCAGTCCACATTCGGATAAAGATCCGGATCCAGTCCATAACGGATAATATCTAATTCTTCATTGGAATACAAAGGTTCCATATTCCGGGTGAGCCGTGCCTCATTGGCCAATTGTGAATAGTTAACAGCATCGACATATTCAGGCATCCGGGTGGGACGCTGATTACCGTATTCTGCCTTGAAATTGATCTTCACTTTTCCTTCCTGACCCTTTTTGGTCGTGATCAACAAGACTCCATTGGCACCACGCTGACCGTAAATAGCCGTTGCAGACGCATCTTTCAATACGGAAAAAGACTCGATATCCTCGGCATTGATCTCGTTAAAATCGCGCTCAATTCCATCTACCAATACCAAAGCCCCGTCGTTGGCACCAAAAGTACTTTTACCCCGAATCCAGAAAGTAGAACCGTTTTCTCCTGGTTCTCCGCTCTGCTGCATGGCTATGATACCGGCGACATTACCGGCCAAAGCATTACTTAAATTAGCCGTCGGCATTTTCATTGTTTTGACATCAACAGTAGTGATCGCCCCGACAACACTGGCTTTACGCTGCACTCCGGCACCCACCACCGTCACTTCCTCCAAAGCTTCGGAGGTAACCTTCATGACAATATCGATTTTTTCACGTCCGGAAACAGCGACTTCCTGTTTGTCATAACCGACAAAACTAAATATCAATACTTCATTCGACTGAGTCTTAATTACATATTTCCCGTCCAGATCCGTCACCACTCCAAATCCAGGCTGGTTTTTCACAACCACATTCACCCCTACCAGAGTTTCTCCCTTTTCATCTCTTACTGTACCAGAGACAGTAATATCTTTCTGAGCAAACAAGCTGACCGCCATCAGCAATAAACTCACAGAAAGCATTATTTTCTTTAGGCAATTCATATTTTCTTCGCTTACAATACTTATTCTACTACAATTTTACGGATACGCTGATTGTCCCTATCGGCCACATATATCGTTCCTGTCTCTAAATCGACTGTTAGCCCTGAAGGTTGGCGGAACTGTGATTTCAAAGGTTTTCCGTCGACATATCCTTCTGTTTTCGGCTGACCGGCATAGGTTGTCACTTGAAAACTTCCGGGGGCATTCTCAACAATCCGACGAATAATGTGATTATTCCTGTCGGCCAGGAAATAATCCCCATCCGGACCGGCTACCATCTGACAAGGAGTATTCAGCCAGGCAGCAGTCCCCACCCCGTCTCGATAATCGGCATCCGCACCCAGGTTGTCGTCATGCATCTTGCCGATAATAGGTGTCCATCCCCCCAAAACTCTGGTATTCAAATTATAATCCGCCACCGCGATATAAGATCCGTTCCGCACAACAGCAAACAATTTCTTGCCATCCAGCGACCAGCAGAAATAAAGTTCTTTGCTTTCTCCCATATCTTCTCCCATATGTTCAACTTTTCCTTCTTTAAAATTATACCGATAGGTGATTCCTCTACCGAAGCTGTTGAAAAACAATTCGCCGGTAACAGGATTTACAGCCACCGTATTACATTGATTAGTACCGGTCACCACTTCGGTCAAATCCTGAAAACTATTATTACGAGTCGAAATGAAAAAAGCCGCTTTATTGACATCGCCGTCATCCTGAGCCAGAAACAAGGTATCCTGGCTCATGGAAAAACAAATAGACCGGAAACGTCCCTGACGATCCTTATTGCTTCTTCTGAAACCGGAAGTTACCTCATCTCCATTGATAATCCGCAGTCCCTGATTATCGGCTGTCCCTTCCTGATCACCTTCCAGTACATAAATCACCCCTTCGTCATCGATCGTCATATAATGAGGACAATCATAACGGGCCGCCTCATCACTGCTACCCAAACGCACTCCATCCAGCGTTTCCCGGTCACCGGTCCCGCTATAAGTGGAGACATTCTCCTGTATCTGATAACTAAATTCCGTTTTACTGGAATCTTTCCTCACCGATCCTTCTGCTCCAACCTCCACATAAATCCGTCCGGTATCCGAACGGGCAGCAACAACGGCATAAATATGATTTCCGTCACTTCCGATAATGGAGGCTTCCCTGCGGCTTTTTCCTACCATAACCTTAATAAGTTCCTTTTCTGTTCCAAAATTCCGACCAATTGAGTACCCGCCCCCCCGGTATCCGGACTGAAACCGGTTATCTGTACGGGTATCCCGGGATCAAAAACCATTTTTGCCTCGTCATCCTGACAATTAGCCAAAAACAGTGCCACTAAAATCATTGGAATAAAGCACAACCTATTCCTGCATTTCGATTTAACATCCTTATCTTTCATATTTGCTATTTTTAGTGAAAAATATATAATCCACCGAAAACGTTTGACTACAATAATTAGAATCAAACATATTACTAATAATAAAAAATCGGAACAAAAGTACGTCTCTATCCAAATTTTTTAGATAAAATATGATCAAAAACTAGTAAAATTGTATCAAAAAAAAGAAATGCAAGAATTATATAAAATATTATAACACAATATTTTATCAATAATCAGACGATATTTTAATTATTTCATTCTACTTTTCAGTAAAGGCATAAAATATCCGCCGACAACCGAACGAGCCTGAAATCCACGCTGATGTCCGCTGGAAGTCATATGCCAGTCACTGATAGGCACTCTCGAGGGAGTCTCATTGGCATAACGCCACACCGGATCGACCAATTGTCCGAATACGGCCGGATCATCGGTCAGCGATGCCACCCATAGGATCCAATCCGACTTGGTGTAATCCGCCCGGTTGTCCAAAGGAACTCCGTACTTATTCGCTTTTGTCGGATAATAAGCCAATTCTTTATTATAAATATCGTCGGCAAAAAGGTCGGTTTTAAATAGTTTATCCCACACCATATTGTATTTCAGACTCCAGGTTCCGGCTTTATCGAAAGTCAGTTTATAATGATCACCGTCAGCTGCCATTTGCTCCCATTGTTGTGCCATCTGTTTCGCTTTGCCCAGATAAGTGGCAGCAATATCCTTCTTACCGAGCATTTCGGCCATCTTACCGTAAGCAGCGATTCCCATAATAGCTTTTACCGACAGGTTGGTATTGTGAGCGAAATGCCCCGCAAAATCATCGGTACAGAGTTGGTTTTCAGGATCCATTCCATGCTCGAGTAAATAATTGGCCCAGGTGGTCATTACCTCCCAATGTTTGGCAGCATAGTCGGCATTGCCATCGATCATGCAGACAGCTGCAGCCATAGTCAGCATATTACCGCTCTCTTCAACCGGCATATCCCCGCCATAGGTCTGGCCGT
>OCHV01001728.1_pt1 | contig 13523 bp, 23 predicted proteins | sample 1538461 | NCBI WGS metagenome assembly OCHV01 (sample SAMN04571692, study PRJEB22368) | human gut metagenome | biome: human gut; material: stool | host: Homo sapiens | place: Luxembourg | collected 2012-08-03 | reverse complement strand
GATATAAACAATCTCCAATTTGACTATCTAATGTTGCATTAATTAGATTATCAACAGTTACCTCTAGTGATTCTGCTAACTTTTCAACTTCATCAAGGTTTATACGATACTTAACATTCTCGATATTACTTAATCTACTTAATTTTATTCCTGCCTTTTTAGCCAGCTCTTCTTGCGTTAATCCCAATGCCTTTCTCTTATCAACAATATTTATTGCAATATCACAATAAAAGTCATATCCTATTCTTTCTATAAGCCTACTTTCATAGAATCTCATATTAAATTACCTCCTAAAATCCCTTTACTTCCTTTAATGCTCTCTTGGCTTCTAAGAAAGTCTTATAGCTTCCTATATGTGTAAACTTTTTATTCATATAAATTTTTACTGTCCAACTTTTATATGCACGTGCATAACAAATTCCTGTTATCCAGCTCTTTCTATTTCTAAATAGTTCAAGTTTTTCCATTGCATCATGTTTATACTTGCTGCTATAAATAATATTTACAGAACCATTTTCCTCAACTTCAACATTCCATCTATTTCTAATAAAAACTAGCCTTCCTGTAAGTGGTGTTTCTTTCTTAACCTCAATTTTTCTAGGATAATTATTAAACTCACATTCACTTACCGACTTAACTCCATTAACTTGCCCTTTTTTATTAGTAAATCCAAGGTGCTTATTGTACTTTTCATAAGCTATTGTTTTGCTACCATCAGGAAATTTGTAATCATAAATCTTTAACCATTTACAACTCTTACAATCCATTTCTCTCTCTCCACTCCAAACCAACGTCTATTTTTTCGACTTTATAGCCACATTTTTCTCCGGAAAACTTTTGCTTTTGATACACTTTCTTATGCACAAGGTTTTGTGAAACACCTAAATATTTTGCTAGTTCCCTTGAAGTATCAGCAACAACCAAAGGCAATTCCAAAGAATCTGACGTAAAGGCTATCCATAGACTTCTACTTTTCGCCATTACTTACACCTCTTTGATTTATAATCCATTTTTCATATCTCTTTCTTTGCAATGGAAGAATTTCTTCATCTCTCAATTGACTTAACTCAATTGTTCTTGTATCATTTAGTCCAAATAAATTAATTGCTTCTTCTAGCATTTGTTGAATACTCATAAACTCTCACCTCTTTGCTTTTAACACTATTTATTTAAAAATACCTTTTTAAATTTAGAAGCCCCTTCTAATGTAGGATTAACCCCTAATTCTTTACATATATCAATGTATTGCTTAAATAGTTTAAAACTCATTATACTCTCTCCCTTCCTAATCAAAATCAAACATTATCTCTATAAAGGAATGTACTGCATTGTATTTACCTATAGGTATCTCTTCCCACTTAGTAACCTTAAACTCTTTGAATATTTTATTCTTAGCCTTTAGATATTCAATGTCATTAGCTTGTACAACTATTCCATTGCGTTTATATAGCTCTTCTTTGAGCTTAGATATTACATTCTTAGACCTCAATCCTATAAGACTCATAGCTTTATCTATTTGATGGTCTTTAGCTTGAATACTATCTTGTACATAAGTTTGAATTGTCCCTATACTTTGTAATAATCCCTGAACAACTTGCCCCATTTGATAAGTCCCTTGAGCTATATTCATCATTTGATTGGCTAAATCTAAATTTTGCATTTGTGAAAATGGATTTTTAATAGCTTGTTCCATTTTATTGAATGCTTCAATGTACTTTAATTTCCATTCATCAGCCTTGGCTCCTGTAAATCCCATTACTAAAAATGTGAATCCATCTTTAGTTAATAAGTATTCCTTGTTACTTCTTCCTGTTGAATCCTTATAACTGCTTTCTATGAAATATTTAGCTGAGCCCAAAATTGGGTTGAGTGATATTTTATCCTCTATTGCTCTTAATACATGCTTATGCATTTTTTTAAAGTCCTCTGCAACTTGTCTGCTAGTTACAACTAGCTCTCCATCATTATTTCTTGTTATCACAACATCTTTATGCATATGTTTTTGATTTTCCACTTTCTTTTCACCTCTTACTTACTAAATTGCTGTTTTAGCCAACTTAAGACCTTCAATAACACCTAAAACAAACATTTTTTCTTTATTTGACAAGTCATCATTAACTTTTTCTAGTAATTTTTCTATTTCTTTTTGTTTATTAGTCATATTTAAACCTCCTTCGCTATTTTATGATTAAATATTAACCCGTTTTAGGTTGCCTGTCAACTCTTTTTGGGTAATTTTCTTATTTTAGATAATTCTATTGATTTTTAATCGTTTTTAGGTTATTATTGTTCATGGAGGATATATTATGAATAAAAGATTGAAAATTTTAAGAACAGAGTTAGATTTAAGTCAAGCTGAATTTTCAAAAAAACTTAGTTTAGGTCAATCTACTTATGCAGCATTAGAAATAGGGAAAAGTCCTATTAAAGATAGACATATAAAGTTAATATGTTCTACCTTTAATGTAAGTGAAGAATGGCTTAGAGAAGGTAAGGGTGATATGTTTGTAACAAACATAAACCAACAACTTGGAGTTGAACTTGCTAAAATATTTAACAGAGGTGACAATCTAACGAAAAAATTGATATTAGGCTTATCAGAATTAGATGAAAATGAAATTGAAGTTGTGAAAATATTAGTTGATGGTCTAATAGAAAGAAAGAAGCAGTCTTAATTAACTGCTTCTTTTTTTATTCAATCTATTTGTTTCATCTACCATTGATTTTATAAAAATTAAAACATCTAAATTTTGCACATATTTTAGATTTTCGATTATTTCTGATTTTATTTTTTCTTTATTTCTTTCTTCCATAAAACGAACCCCTTTGCATTTATTACTAAAAATTATATATTAACTCGAACGTTTGTTCAAGTAAAATTCTATATTTGTATTATAAACCAAAATCGTATTCCTGACAGGAATATATCGACATATTTTTTACAGTTGTAGTAATTCTATGTAATTTCTAAAATCTATTGTTTATTTATTAAATTTAAATAAAATATTATGTAGAACTTTTCTCAAAGCGCTCGAAATGTACTATTTTAAGTCGGAAATTTATTAAGAACCAAAGGTTTATTGCATGATACAAAAAGCTCGATTTAATAAAAAATTAACCCAAAAGGAATTAGGGGAATACATAGGAATAAGCCAGTCCTATGTCTCCAAGATAGAGACTAGAAAGACTAAATCTCTATCCGTTAACAAAATACTGGCTTTATCTTTAATATTAGAGTTAGACCCTGTAGAAGTTTTTAAATTCATAGCTGGATTATAGGCTCATTGTTTCATATAGAAACTTTTATAGTAATATTATTACATAACGAAACATTATAAATTTCAACTTTACTATCCTTTATAATATTCCTTGGAGGGATATTATGAATATAGGAGAGATTATTGCTGAATTAAGAATGGATAAGGATATGAAGCAAGAAGATCTTGCAGCTATACTCAACATTTCTAGATCAACATTAGCTAATTGGGAAAGTGGAAATAGAAGAATTGATATAGAAACATTAGTTGTTATAGCAAATTATTTTAATGTTAGTTGTGATTACCTTTTAGGAAGAACAAAGCATAAGTATAATTTTGCATTAGAAAATGAAAAGAATGTAGATGCCATTATGAGCATTTATGAATCCTTAAAAAAATATAAAATAGAAAAGGAATAAAGTATATCTTAGAAATAATTAAGATATGCTTTTTTTTATAGCATTTAAATTAACTACAAGACATTTTAAGAGCGTTTGTTATTTGAAGGTATTCTTTATTGGCATTAAACATATATCAAGCCTGTACTCCCTTAAAGAAATATTTAAGGCTATAGCATAGAAATGAATGGAATGATGTTTATATCTACAATTACAATTTAATACATAAAAATCACCTATATTATAATATAAATATTTTCTATTTCTAATTTATCTATTTCATATATTTATATATTTTAATTTATATATTTTAATTTATATATTTTATATATTTATATATTTATGTATGCGATTTTCGCATAGACCCCCTATGCGATTTTCGAATAGACTACTATGCGATTTTCGAATAGACCCCTATGCGATTTTCGAATAGACCCTCTATGCGATTTTCGAATAGCTAAGCTATGCGATTTTCGAATAGGGGGTATGATGTGTGGATAAGCTGTGGATAAAATAAAATAAAATTTAATATTGACATAAAATGACTTACAAGGTAACATTAAGTTATACCCGTGTTACATTACTACTTAGGGAGGGTGAGAGAATGAATGATAGTATAGATAATCGTAATATAGTGGTCGACTTAGATAAAGCTAATTTATTTGTTCCTTATCATATTGCATTAATGGAACAAGAAGCTTATACAGGAACTGAGAAAATGGTATATTTAGCATTAAAAAGCTTTGCAATTAACTCTAGTGCTTGTTATCCATCTCAAGCTAAAATAATGAAAAGAGCCAATATAAAAAGTAATAGTACTTTAAGTTTAACTTTAAAGAGCTTAGAAGAAAAAGGTGTAATTACTATAGTACCGGAATTTGATGAAACAGGTAGAAGAAAAAGTAATACGTATTATCTATCAAAGCTTAATCACGAAACAGGATTATTTATTACTGAAAGTTTAGAATACATAAAAAGAAAAAAGATGGTGGCAGATGCCCAAGCTAAACAGTTGAAGCAGGGATCAAGAAAAGGCGTAAAAAAAGTTATATAGGAGGCTATTATGAGTGATATCAAAAAAAATATTATTAAGATTAATGGAGAAACTTTAGTAAGTAATGACTTTATAAGAAATCCTAATTTAACTGGTAATGAAAAAATGATGTATTTAATACTAGCTTCTCATTGTCCGCAAGGATCTAATAGGTGCAACCCATCAATAAAAAGGGAATTAACATCTGATAGTGGTATGAGTTCAAAGACTATAATAGCGTTGTTGAAATCATTAAAAAACAAAGGATTAATTGAAATAGAAAAGAATACAGATAAATTTGGCGGACAATTGACCAATTCATATATTCTTAAATAATTATAGGGAATTAAGTTGGGCTAAACAGATAAAAAGAGAATCTTGGTATTCTCTTTTTTTATATTATGCAGAATAAGTTGTGATGTTAAATGATATCTTGTGATATTAAATAATATTATAAGATATCATTTGATATTGACATATTGCTCCTAATAGAATATAATTTATTTTGTAAATAATATTAAATGATATTATAAGATATTAAATAATTATAAATAATGTTACGGGGAGATGTGTGTATTATGAAGATTGCAATTGATTTAGGGAACAGAAATATTAAATTAGCCTATAAAAAAGGAGATAAGGTTGAGTTTGATAGCTTTCAATCTAGATTTACCGACGAAGAACAACAAGATTATTCAAGTGCAGAAGTTGTTGAAATTGGAGGAGTTAAATATTCCATAGAGCAAGGAAATTATGATTTTGAATTTAATAAAACAGAAAAGGACTACTTACCTTTACTATTATGTGCTATAGCCAGAGCTACAGAAGATGAAGAAATAGAAATAATGATGGGAGCACCAGCAGAACATGTTAGTGGATTAAGAGATATATTTAAGGCACAATTATTAAATAAAGAATTTAAATTTAAATATAGAAATAAGGAGAGAAAAGTCAAAATAACTAATATTGGAGTTATAGGAGAAGGATTTGCTTCATATTTTGCGATTCCAAGAGCTGTTAGAAACACTAACGGAAACTTAGGAATAATTGATATTGGAGGAAGAACTGTTAATATAGCTACATTTATAAATGGTAAACAAGATAAGGTTTGTACTTTAAACTTTGGATTATTAGATTTAAAAAATAATATATTGAGTGATATAAAGCGTAGTGGGAAAGACTATAATATAAATACTATAGAAAATTTACTTGATAACGGAAGAATAGAAATATCAGATGAAGAAAAGGAAGGTTTAATTAATAAAATAATAAATGAAGCTAAAATCTATAAAATAGATATAGATCTGTACACATGGTTCTTAACTGGTGGAGGTTCTATTGATTTAGGAAGTGCTCAATTAGATAAATTCTTCGGAAAGAACTGTATTTTAAAAGACTCATTATATTCTAATGTTTTAGGATATTATAATTTCATGTTAGCTAAATGGGGTGAATAAATTGAGTAAACAAAAGACTAGAATAATGAAACCAGTATATTTTAATCTTGATGATAAAAAGGAAAAGGAAATTAGTGATTGGCTAGATAGTAAGTTTTCAAGCTTTGGAGGGTTAGTAAAGGATTTGCTTTACTTACAAATGCTTCAGGAAAAAGGCCTTGTTCAACGTGTTGATGTTCCTGTACAAAGCAATTCTGAAATGAAGGAAGTAGAGAATATAGAAATAGAATATAATCATAATTCTTATTGTAATTCAGATGAAGCTAATGACTACCCATGTTAATGTATAAAAAAATATATATTGGAAATAATAAAAAGAGAAAGGATAAACTTATTTAAGTATCCTTTCAAAAAAAATTAATTTATAAGGTTTGTGATTGCACTTATATGCTCACTTGTTAAAGATGAAGACTTTAAATAGTGATAAATAGCATGGAAGTCATTCGCAAACTTTTTGTTTTTTTCTCCTTCTAAATTGCTTTCTAAAAAATTTCTAATAGCTAAAACTTTACTTCTGCTTAATTGTTTATTTTCTAGTTTAGATCTTATTAATTCTTTTAGAAATAGAAGTTGTATGTCTTTATCAGCCTTTGAAAAATGAAATGATATACTTTCATTTTTTATTGCATAGTTATTTTTCTTTTCCTTTAGCTGATTTGTATAGTATAGTTCTGGCTTCATGTGATTACATGCGATTACTTCTTCTGCTGTATATTTTTTATAGGGAATATGTTTTCTAATACCTGTCCTGATTAGAGTAGGTAACATTAATATAACTGCTTTTATTAGCAGAACTCCTATAAAGATGGTTAATAAGTTTGTCATTTTTATCACTCCTGTTTTTAAAATTTCTTCTACCCTTACGGGTTAATGTTCCTCCTTTCGAACCTCATGGACGTGCCAATCGGTAAGCCTTTCGGCCTTTCTTCTATAGATTTACTAATAATGTTTTGTATAAATTTTATGGATGTTTTGTATAGGATGTTGTCTTTAGAATTGAAGTTTTATATTATAATATATATGCTTTTTTATTTGATTTAGTACAAGATATTGTATGTAAAAATATTACCCAACAAACTTATAGCTGTGAAGTAAGTAATAGTCTAAAAGAAAACCCCCAATAAAAGATATTGAGGGCGTTAATTATGAGAATAAGTGAGTTGATAGATTATCATAATTTAAATCAGTGTAGATGATCTCGAAGTTCTTGCTATTGTATCTTACACCAGGAGTTGGACGAGCAACTATTAGGATGGGAAATGTTCCCTCGCATTTAACTTCTAGCTCTTTATCTCTATAAAGTTTTTCGTATAGCTGGAATTTAGTATTTTCCGTATAATGAGTATAATCAACTTCTAAAATAGTAAAATATTTATAACCATCTTTTTTAAATATTACAAATGCATCTGCTCTTATAATTCCTTTAAGATATTTTGGTTGCATTTTAACTTCTACTATTTCACAATCATTAGCTGCTAAAAATTTTAAGTAATCTAATGTTATTAAATCATGGTCGCTTATCTTTTTATCTAATATAAAGACTTTTTCTTTACTATAGTTGGATTTATAACTTTTTATTAATCCCATTTTATTTTCAAGGTCAGATAATCTCCTTCTTGCATTTTCGTACGATTTATTAAAAAATAAATATTGAGCTTGTTTTATAGTTATTCCTCTATATTGTTCTATGTGTTTTAATATTAGCTTATCTCTTTGCATTAACATTTAACTCTACCTTTCCTTTCATTTCTTTTACTTTCTTTTCTTTCATTCTTAGTTTCCTTTTCTGTTGCAGCTTCTAAGAAAATTACTTTATTTTTATCTAGATCTATTGGTGTGTGAGTAAACTTAACTTCTTCTACTTCTAATTTTTTTATTTTTTGTTGTGGTTTATGTGGTTTATTTGGAACTATAATTTCTTTTACATACTTTTGTAGTATTTCATAGTTTTCATCCATTGAAGGGACTTTCACCATATCTAGCCCTTGTGAACCAAAAATTAAACATTCTCTTTCTTTAAGCTTAACTGCACCTGAATCTTCTATTATATTTTCACTATCTCTTTTAGAACGCTGTCTTAATGTTATACAGCACATTTGTGATTTGACCTCACTATCAATATTTGCGACAGTACTTCTTTGGGTAACACTAAGGAAATGTACTCCTGCAGCTCTACCAGCTTTAACAATAGTTAATATATTCGTCCAACATTTATTTTTTAATTGTTTAATTTCTTCATTATCGCTTTCTTTTGCTATAAAGAATGATATTTCTTCTATTACAAAGTAAATTCTTTTTAATTTATTTTTGTTATTTTTATTGTAATGACTTAAATTTTTATAGCCTTGTGAATTAAACTTACGGCATCTTTCATCAACTTTTTTAGCTACTTTTTCTAGCATTATGCTTACTTCTTCTAAGGTATTACCAACAAATTTTACAGACTTACAATTAGAAAATTGCCCTATTTCTCCTTTAATAATTTGACTTATATATAAATCTATTGTGTTGGAATTGTTATATATTAAATTAGTTAATATGGACGATAATAAGAATGTTTTCCCTGTTCCTGTCATTCCTCCTATAAGTATGTGTGGGTCTTTTTCTATATCTATAAAGAAATTTTTTTCACTAAAATTTTTGCCTATAAAAATCAAATTGTTTGGTGATTTTACTGGAATAAAATCATAATTTTTTAATTCCTCATTTATTACTTCTATTTTAATCAAATCTGTAAATCGTATATCCTCTATTGTTACAATTCCCCTTAAAGAGCTTTCTAGGGAATCAATATGTTTTTCTAAGTCTTTATAACTTTTACCTGCTGGACATTTAACTGTTAATTCCACTCCATTTTTTATTTGCTTATTTTTTATAATTTTAAAATCAAGTTTTAAGTTGGCCATTGTTTTATTCCATCTGTAAGCAGTTATGTTTAATCTGTTTAATAAATAACTACTACCTTCTTTTGCTAAAATAACCCCACCAGTTATTAGGGATAAGCTAATTAAATCCATAAATACAACCTCTTAAAAAATATTTCATACTACATTTTATGCTACAGTTTAAAAATAATTACAGTTGGGAAAAATAAAATTTGAGGTGATAATTTATGATGGGTAGAACTCATACGGCTATAGGAATAGCTATAGCAATTCCAGTAATAAAATATTTAGATTTGTCTTATATTTCTATGGCTGGAGCTATTGTAGGTTCTGTGGCACCAGATTGGGATTTATATTTAGGAATAAAACATAGAACAATAACACATAGTTTATTGTTTTTATTAATAAGTAGTGTTTTAGTTGGAGTATTTAATATAGATATGGCTATATTGTGGTTTATAGCTTATGCACTACACCTTATTTCAGATAGTTTTACAAAGATGGGTGTACCTTTCTTTTATCCATTTGTTAAAAAAAAGTATGGAGCAAAGCTTATTTATGCTTCTGGAGCTGAAGATCTATTTATTTTATTAGTTGCCATCTATATAATTTCAGAAATGATAAAAATTAAATAAATTTAGTATTTAAAATATAAAACTGCGTATTTTATCCTAAAAAACTGCGTGATTTATCCGAATTGCTATTAAATTATAATGTTTGTTACTATTAAAGCTAGTAAACAAGCCATTCTTATAAAAAACTTCGCTTTTTCAGAATTGTGCGCAGTTTTATTTTTATTTTCATAAATTAATTATTGAAGATGAAACAAAAAAATACAAAGATATATTCATAAATTAATTATTGAAAACAAACAAGGGAAGTGATATAATTTATTCATAAATTAATTTATGAAAAGGGTGATTGAAATTGGCAAGAAAAACTATTAAAGGATTAGAAGAAATTATTGCAGATTTAGAAAAGCGTTTAAATGAATATAGGGATATAATTAATAATAGGAATAAACAAATAGAGCAATTGCAAGATATAGCTGACAATAGCTTCGAGAATAGTCCAACATATGTACAAATGGATAAGGAAATTGAATACTTAAAAACAGTTATAAAAGGGCATGAAATAACCATTAAAGCTAAAGATGAAACTATTAAAAATAATAGAGATACTATCCAGAAGCTATTAAAAGAAAATGAAGAATTAAAAAGTAATAAAGTTCAAAAAATAAAAAATGAACGTGGAGCAGGAAGAAAAGAAAAATTTACAATACATGAAAAAGAAACTATGAAGATGTATAGAATTCAAGGTAAAAGTATTAGGGAAATAGCAGATATGTATAGTTGCTCTGTTGGGTTAATTCATAAAATAATTAATGAACAAAGTTAATTAAATTAATATTGGAGGAAATAAAGATGTATAAATGTTATGACATAGATAATCCTTTTAAAATGAGAAAAGGTGAAACAATTGTAAACTTGGATAGGTATACTGAATCTTTAAAGGAAAATAATATTCCTTTTACGAAAGAACAATATGAAGAAGCAAAAAAAGCACCAGGAAAAATCCTAGTGCTTTTATTTCTTTTTGTTAAAAACATCTAATCCTTTATATTATTAGTAATACGTTCTATTTTATGTATGATTATATTTTCTTATAAATTAAAAAATATAGGATGTTTTAATTTATACAAAAAAAGAGATAGATACTGATAACCTACCTCTTTAATACTCTACTTCATCAAAAGCACATTCATTTATTTCTATTTTCTCTACCTTTTTATCTTTTTCTTCTTCAATATCTTCTTGAAATACTTCTTTAAGTATTATTAACATTAACCAGATAACTCTAATTGTACTAAGTATAAAATATACAGTCATTGTAAACCATATTTTAGATATAATATTTAGAAATACTTGATTCGCAATTGCTTTTTCTCCTAATAACACGCCTAGTATTAAACTCATAGCAACTACTAATATTCCTGATAATATTGGAAATATAAAATATTTTACTAATAAATCATTTGCATTAATTTTTTTTATAACATCTTTATTAACATATCCTAGTAGTAATCCTACTAAAGTCATTAATACACCTATAAAAATTGATGAAAAACTTATAGTATTAGATAGTAATGTCTGATACTCACCCAAAAGATCTATTCTAAAATTAAATTTAATAGATATTATCAACGCAATAATTGTCATTATAATAACAAATATACGTTCAATAAGACCTTTTGCTGAAGATACCATAAAATCACCTCACTTTCTAACTATTTATTTGCATTGCTTATTACATTTATCTTTTTATTATATGAATTTAAAAGATTTTGCTTTAAAGTATCAAATACAATAGGTTCTTCTCTACTATACCCAATACTAAACTTATCTTTAACTTTATTATTTAATAAATCAATAACTTCAACTGATGTATCAGCTTCATCTTTTGCAGATATCTCAAGTTTATTTAGGCTCTCTAAATCTGACTCCATTAATAATACGCTTGTATCTTTTATCTTTTTATTATTCATGCTTTCATTTTTAGGTGCTGTACCCATAGAAAGTTCTATTTTTATATTACAATAACCATATCCTTTAAAACTATTTATAGCTCCATAAACTGATTTTATCTTTTTTAGAATATTATTATCTCTCTCCGTCATCTTATCAACATCATTAATTCCAATTATAAGCCTTCTATATATACTAGATTCCTTTGACTTTACTTTAACCTCATTAGGAATTACTCCATAAGTAATCATCTTATTTTTTGCAACTCCTCTAAAGTACTCCAGTATAGTTGATGGCAATTATAAATAACTGTTTATCAGCATCATATAAACATACTGTACTATCCGCTAAATATTGATCTGAATCTAACTTATCTTTTAATAAAGTTTCTGAATACACTCCTGAGTTTGTCGCAATCCCTGATAAATTAGCTAATTTAATTCTTATAAATTGAAGAACCCATATATTTTTACAGCCTGTTAATTTATTTGTTAATCCAGTTAATTTTTCTATATGCTGTAATCTAATTACATCCCCTTTATACTCTTTAATTCTTTTTTCAACTTTCTCAGCTGCACATAATTCTAAAATTGGACTTATGTCTTTAAGATCATTAGAAATAATTTCCCCGTCCTTATTATACTTTTCTTCATAAGTTTGAAGATAGTCTACATGAAATTCTTTATATCTTTTTCTCTCTTTTACAATACTTTTATTTTTTATCCCTTCAGATATTTGTGTATCTTGTTCTGTAGTAGTCATATTTACCCTCCATTATTTCTTGCATTCCAAAAATAAACTAAGTATAATAGAGATATATTAATGAAACACAATTTATTCTTTTGAAGCTACATGATCTCCAAATCATATATGTAGCTTCTTTTATTTTATTATAATATGGTAACTTTGTCCACTTTTGCTTTATAAAAACAAAAAGGCTAGATACCCAACTTAATGAGTATCTAGCCTTAATAATTATAAATTTAATAATTTTGCCTCTAATAAACTATTCTGCTCTTCCCCACATTTTATTATCACCCTTTTTATCTCTTATAGCCATATATCTCCTTGCTCCACTAGTACTAATGTAACTTATCCAATTATATCTATCTCCTATTACCACAGTATCATAATTTACATATTCACCTTTAGAATATGTAGCAACTACATTAGCTTTTATAGTTGGCTTAGTTCTGACGTTAATTGTTCTATCTGGATAGAACCTTCCATTTTCAGAGTATCTATATTGTTCATCAGTATCATCGCTATTATATGGATAAACTTTATTTCCAGCCATATCATAGACTATACCTTTATTTTTATCAGCTTCTCTTTTAGCATTATCCAAATTCGCATATGCTCCTATTTGTTTTCCGTTAACCTTAACTCTATATTTAGCTACTGGTACTTTCTGACTTACATTTTGTTGCTTGTCTTCATTTATAGTACCACCTATAATTCTTAATATTGCTGTTGCTATAGCTGTTGCTATTTTTTCATATTGTTCATCGAACTTTTTATTATCTCCAGCATTACTTATAAATCCACACTCTATAAGAACTGCACTACATTTAGTTTCTCTAAGAACATGAAAGTTAGCTTCTTTTACTCCTCTATTATATAAGTTAGCTTCCTTAGCAATTGCATTAACAATTTCTCTAGCCATAGTACCAGCTTTTCCTTTTGAACAGTTATTGTATGTGTATACTGTTACCCCATTTGCAGAAGGATTAGTAAAGCTATCTCTATGAAATGATATAAAGTAATCATACTTTCCTTGATTCTCCATATAAGTTCTTGCTGCAAGTGATAAAGAGCAATCTGTTGTTCTTGTGTAATTTACCTTGTGTCCTGCTGATGATACTTTCTTTCCTACTGTTAATGCAATATTAACATCATTCTTTTCTAATCTACTTCCATTTACTGCTCCTGGATCACTTCCTCCATGTCCTAAATCAAATAATAAGT
>OCHV01001725.1_pt1 | contig 13529 bp, 10 predicted proteins | sample 1538461 | NCBI WGS metagenome assembly OCHV01 (sample SAMN04571692, study PRJEB22368) | human gut metagenome | biome: human gut; material: stool | host: Homo sapiens | place: Luxembourg | collected 2012-08-03 | reverse complement strand
GGTGCAAATTTTCTATAGAATTAAAGAATTTTCCCCCTGATTTATCGGGTGAGCCCTTACAATAGGCATTGTAAACTCCTTATAATAGCGATCGTGCTGACCTACTCTTCGGTATATAAACCTTCTCTTGATAATTGCTTATCCAGATTCGCTACACCGAGGGCTATGATAGCGGTAACCGTAGCCGTATGTTCTTGGTATTCGGGGATGTTCTTTGTGTATAAATCCCGTTCCGTATGCCAGATTTCGCCGTAATCAAAATCATATCCTTTGAAATCCTCTGTGGTGAAACCTAATGTGGGGACACCTTCGATGGCGAAAACTGATGCGTCTGTTCCCCCCATGCGTGTCGGGCGTTTACGGGGTTCACGAACTTTTACCTCGAAAGGATAGTCCGGACGGATTTTTTGGATGGGTTCGCTGATCTTCACGAAATCATCATACATGGCTTGAGGGACGGAGATACCGACAGGAGGTTCCGGACCACCGTCACGATTGAACAAATTAGCGATTTTGGGTAATTTATCCTTATGCGCTTTCACCCAAGCTTGTGCTCCTAATAAGCCAAATTCCTCACCGGCGAATCCGATAAATAAGATCGTGCGCTTAGGCTTGGCTCCGGATTTGGCGATCATGCGAGCGGCTTCCATCATCGGTCCGATTCCAGTACCGCAATCGATGCCTCCGGTAGCCACGTCGAAAGCATCTAGGTGACCGCTGATAATAACATATTCGTCCGGGTATTTGCTGCCTTTGATAGACGCTACGACATTATGGTATTTAACCGGGCCTAATTTAAAATGATTACGAATATCGAACTCTAGTTCGAATGTACGTCTCTCTTTCACCATTTGTTCGATGATCGCGAATTGATGCTCGTCTAATTTGATATCTGGAAGTTCCGGCAGATTGTCGAAGTTCGTATTCGGGTCGTTCATCATTTTCCGGTCGTATAACGCACGGATAGGTACGGTGGAGGATTGGATAAAACCTAAAGCTCCGGCCTCGCACATTTCCTTATAATATAATCCGGGGAATTCTTTATAAGGCAACATCTCGTTTTTCTCCCCGTTTTCCCAGTTGCGGCGTCTTAGATCATTGTTTTTCTTCATGATCTCGTTGTTCTCTTTCTTGATCTCCGCACGGATGGAATCTCCCGAGGCGGAGCGGTCGATAGGCCAACCTACATTTTTCCCTGAGATAAGAACCCAAGCACCATTCAATCTTCCTTTGATTTGCTGGAACTCCTCGTCGTTACGAGGCTCCATCACCGCATGCCCACGTTGCACGCCTTTCGTTCCGGAAGTGTAGGAAGGGGTGGCGAAATGCAGGATCATTCCGTTGTCGCTCAACAAGCGTCCGAACCAAGGTCCTCGATTAAAGCCGACAGGGACGGTACCGGCCTCTTCTAATTGGACATCGAGTCCCCAACTCTTAAACTCACGCACCATCCACTCGGCGGCATTCTCATAAGCGTCGGAACCGATTAAACGTCCGCCGAAGCGGTTCGTAAGAATATCCAGCTGATGCATCACTTGGTTATCGTTCTGACCCATCTCGATGATTTTTTTTACGGCAGCGTCCTGAGCTGGTACAGGAGAGACTGTCATGCAGGCTAATGCCGCACAAACAAGTAAGATTTTTCTCATAAAGTAGTGTTTATTTCATTGATATGACTGTTTGTTTTTTCAGTGTATGCAAATAAAGGAATAAATTTTGACTTATTGCAAATGAAATGGCAGTTTCTTTTATAACTTCGCGGCGTAAACAGGATGACGGATGAAAACGATGCGTAGCTTGAAGTGGTTAAGACCCCTCTTGGTGGTGCTCTTTATGAGTTACTACGTGGGTGGCACGGCCTTTACCCATACGCACCATTTCCTGACCTATAGTATCACTCACTCTCATCCCTATCTGCCGGGAGCCGATGGCTTGCCTCATCATGAGCATAGTACGGTAGCGTTCAATACGATTGAAGAGCTGACCGAATTGTGTATGGAGCTGATTCCGTACTTGCCTTTGGTTATGGCTTGGGCGCTTTTGATGGTAGTGCTCGTCTTTCTAAAGAAAGAGGTTGTCTTGCGTCTTGTGCGGCGTGGTGAATCCCGTGCGCCTCCCTCGTTTGGTATAGTAATTTGAATCAAGCATTAGAATCACTTTTTATACTAAACATTTTACGCATCTTATATGAAATCTATATTTTTACTATTGCTTCCGGCGATAGTACTATGCTCTTGCCATACCCAAAAGCAAGAGGATGAGTCTGCGCATGCCGTAACACTCAAAGGGGATGTTATACATATCGGTTCCGAATCTCCTGTTTTATCCAAGTTGACAAAGGAAATGGTCAAACAGGAACCTTACCGTATGGAGTTTACCACCTCGGGGGTCGTACAGGCGATTCCTTCTAATTACGCGGAGGTGGCTTCACCGGTAAGCGGGCGAATTACGAAATCGTTCGTTCGCTTAGGGCAAAAAGTGGCCCCGGGTAGTCCGATCTTCGAGATTAGCGCTCCCGCTGTTTATGAGGCGGGGAAATCTTATTACCAAGCTCGCCAAGAGATGGAACTGGCCTTGAAAAGCTTGAATCGGGAGAAAGACTTGATGAAAAACAAGGTTGGTGTCCAAAAGGAATTGGAAGAGGCCGAGGTGAATTACGAGTTAAAGAAAAAAGACTATGAGAATATGGTAGCCGCATTGAAAGTCTTTCAGATTAATCCGGATGAAATGGCTTTGGGGCAACCATTGATCGTTCGCTCGCCTATAGCCGGTGAGGTCGTGAAAGATCGGATCGTAATCGGGCAATATATGAAAGAGGACGCCGAGCCTGTAGCTGTCATCGCCGATTTGAGCAAGGTATGGGTGGTCGCCCATGTAAAAGAGAAGGATTTGAGTTTAATACAGGCTTTGGATGAGGTGGAAATCCGGTTGGTAGCCATGCCGGATAAACCGATATCGGGAAAGATTTATCACATCAGCGAGATGCTGGACCCCGATACCCGTTCGGTGGAGGTCTTGATCGAGTGCGATAACAGTACCCGTTTGATGAAACCGGAGATGTACGGCACGGTCAAGTTGAGCGACCGTGAGGCGGAGGTGATTCGTATACCTACTTCCGCTATCTTGCAGGAAGAGGAGAATATGTACGTATTGGTGGAATTGGGGAATAACGATTACCGGAAACAAAAGATCGAGACCGGCCTTACTGAAGATGGCAAGACGGTGGTTTTATCCGGCTTGAACGTAGGTGACGAGATCGTAGCTACGGGAGCGTTTTATTTACTTGACGCACGCTAACGGATTATGAAAAGGATTATTTACTTGGCGATACATCGGCGAGGACTGATGTTCGTGTTATTTCTGTTCTTAGCGATCGTTGGTTATTATTCTTGGACGCGGTTGGCGATAGATGCTTATCCGGATATCGCCGATACCACCGTGCAAGTCGTGACGCAAGTTCCCGGATTGGCCGCCGAGGAGATCGAGCAACAAATCAGTATTCCGATCGAGCGGGCTATGAATGGTCTGCCGGGACTAAACGTAATGCGTAGCAAGAATACGTTTGGTTTATCTACGGTCGTATTGGTTTTTGATGATGGTATTGAGGATTATTGGGCCCGGCAACGTGTACAAGAGCGGTTGGTAGACGTGGAGCTTCCTTATAATGCGGTTCCCGGCTTAAATCCTTTGACTTCGCCGACGGGAGAGATCTTTCGTTATGTGGTGGAAAGTGACCGTTTGGACTTGAGGGAGTTGACCGATTTGCATAAATGGGTAATTATTCCGAGACTGAAACAGGTTACGGGTGTAGCGGATGTAAGTAATTACGGCGGTATCACTACCCAATATCAGATCGAGGTGAACCCTTATAAGATGGAGCAATACGACATTACCTTAGGGGATATTACGGAAAAGATAGAGAAGAATAACGTGAACGCCGGTGGTAGTATGTTAAGCCGGGGGGATTTGAGTTATGTGATCCGTGGAATCGGTCTGGTTAAGGACTTGGAAGACTTGGGGCATATCGTGATCAAGACCGTGAATGGTGTCCCGGTCTACTTGAATGATATCGGTAAACTGAAATACGGAAACTTGGAGCGTAAGGGCGTTTTAGGTTTTACGGACGATACCCGTGATTATTCCGATGGCGTGGAAGGCATCGTGCAAATGCTCAGGGGGGAGAATCCGTCCCGGGTGTTGGATGATGTGCATAAGGCGGTAGACGAACTAAATAACGAGACACTTCCCGAGGGAACCCGTATCCATCCGTTTATGGATCGTACGGATTTGGTTAATACGACCTTGCATACTGTATCGCATACGTTGTTCGAGGGGATGGTACTGGTTGTCTTAGTACTGATCTTATTCTTGGGGAGTTGGCGTGGCGCTTTGTTGGTGGCCTTAACCATTCCCTTGTCTCTATTGATTGCCTTTATCTTGATGCATGTTACGAATATTCCTGCGAACCTACTATCCTTAGGCGCTATAGACTTCGGTATTTTGGTAGACGGAGCGATCGTGATGATGGAGACGGTCTTGAAGAAAAGAGAACGGCATCCGGATGAGGTATTGACGGAAGATTCGATCTTGCGCCGTACGACTGAGGTGGCTCGCCCGATTTTTTTCTCTACATTAATTATTATAACGGCCTATCTTCCTTTGTTCGCTTTTGAGCATATTGAGAAAAAATTGTTTACGCCGATGGCTTATACCGTAGGGTATGCTTTGCTGGGCGCTTTGTGCGTGGCCTTGTTCTTGATTCCGGGATTGGCCTTTTATGCGTATCGTAAGCCGGGAAAGATTTACCATAATCGTTGGTTGGAGAAACTTTCCACGGCTTATCATTCACAAATTGTCCGATTGATGGAGAAGCCAAGACGGGTTATTGTACCGTTACTGGCGATATTGCTGGGAGCGGGGATTTTAAGTTATACCGTAGGAAAAGACTTCTTGCCTCCGTTGGATGAGGGGGCGATCTGGATACAGGTACAGCTTCCTCCGGGTATTTCCATTGAGAAATCTAAGGAGATGGGGGCGGAGCTTCGGAAGACTTTGAAAGAGTTTAAGGAAGTCTCATATGTAATGACCCAAGTAGGTCGCGATGATGAGGGGGCGGAAGCGTTCTCACTCTCCCATGTGGAGTGTGGCGTGGGATTGAAGCCCTATAGTACATGGGAGTTCGGTAAGACGAAAGCGGATTTGATCGAGGAGATGGCAGCTAAGTTGGAGACTATGCCCGGCTACTCGGTCGGTTTTTCACAGCCGATCATCGATATGGTGATGGATCAGATCGCCGGGGCTCATAGTGATTTGGCGCTGAAGATTTATAGCGATGATATTACGGAAAGTCGCCATATCGCGGATCAAGTCGCAAATGTGTTGAAGGAAATACCGGGTGCTGCCGACGTAGCGGTAGATCAAGAGCCTCCGTTGCCGCAATTGCAGATTATTGCGGATCGTGCCCGTATCGCCCAGTATGGCTTGAACGTGTCGGATGTGGCCGATTTGATTGAGTTAGCGATCGGTGGAGCTTCTATTTCCCAGATATTTGTCGGAAGTAAAAGTTATGACGTGATTTGTCGTTTCGATGACGCTAGTCGCAATTCTCCCGAACGTATCGGTAATCTATTGTTGACTACCGGTTCCGGAACGAAGATTCCTCTTTCGCAAGTAGCGGAGATTAAGATGACAACCGGTGCCAGTACGATTACCCGTGAGATGAATAAGCGGCACTTGACGGTACGGGTTAATTTACGTGGCGTGGACTTGACGGCGTTCTTGAATAAGGCGAATGCGTTGATTGATAAAGAGGTGAAATACGATCATGATTCCGTGCATTTGAAATGGGCCGGACAGTTTGAGAACCAGCATCGTGCGTATGCCCGTTTGGGGGCTGTGGTTCCTTTGGCGTTGGGACTGATGCTGCTTCTGTTGTTTGCGGCTTGCGGTAAATTCCGGCAGGCGGCTTTGATGATGAGTGTCGTTCCCTTGGCTTTGTTTGGTGGTATGTTGGCGTTGAATGTGCGGGGAATGACATTGAATGTTTCCTCGGCGGTTGGTTTTATTGCCTTGGTCGGTGTCGCTATCCAAAATGGCGTGATCATGATTTCCCATATCAATAACTTACGTACAAGGGAACGAGATTTGAAAGATGCGGTGATAACGGGAACTAAGCACCGTTTCCGTCCGATCTTGATGACGGCTACGGTTGCGGTCTTGGGATTGCTTCCTGCCTCTGTTAGTACAGGTATCGGTTCGGACGTGCAGCGTCCCTTGGCTACGGTAATCGTTTACGGGCTTTTATTTGCTACGGTTATTACGCTTTATGTACTTCCCGCTTTATACTATATGATCGAGAAACATTATGAGGGGAAGGATTTGACGCCGGTATCGGAGGAAAAAGAGCTGCACGCTTAATCCGGAGGTGGAATTAAAAAGATATACTATGTTTAGATTAGAAGATATGAAGAAATATATAATCCTGTCGTTACTCTGCGGATGCTTATCCGTGAATGCCCAGACCATGGTTCCGCTTACGTATCGGCAATATATGGAGCGGGTTGCGGAAGGCAACCTTGAGTATGCGTTGGAGAAATTGAATGTGCCGGCCGCTAAGGCTGAGGTAACGGCGGCAAAGGTGTTTAACGATCCGAACCTTTCCGTGTCTTATTTCAATAATGAGAATAATTCCTTGCAAATGGGAGAAGGTGTTGAAGTAGAACTGAGCAAAACTTTCTCTTTTGGAAAACGGGGTGCGAATATCTCATTGGCACGTAGCGAGAGTGAGTTGACCGAGGCTTTGTTGGCCGATTATTTCCGGAATCTCCGGGCAGACGCTACGATTGCTTATATGGAAGCCTTGAAGCAACATGAGTTGTATAAAGTAAAGGAGAATGCCTATGAGAATATCCGGACATTGGCGGAGAGCGACAGTATCCGTTTCTCATTGGGGCAAATCCGTGAGGTGGATGCTACGCAGAGCCGGGTAGAGGCCGGGGTCTTACGAAACGAGTTGCTGCAAGCCGGAGCGGAATTAAAGAATGCTTTCTCGAACTTAAACTTCTTGACGGGGACTTTCAGTACGGATACTTTATTTCACCCAGAGGCTGAGTTACGTACGGAGCCTCGGGATTTTATCCTTGCCGACTTAATCACGGCGGCAAGCGAGGGGCGTACGGATTTGGTAGCTGCCTTAAAAAACAAGGAAGTGGCCGCTAGAGCCTTGAAAGTAGCTCGCCGGGAGCGGAATATGGATGTGGATTTGTCTATCGCCGTAAGCCGTAACGCCCGGGTTTATAATGAGGAAGCCCCGGCACCTCCTTTTACCGGAGTGACGGCAGGTATCGCTGTTCCTTTGAAATTCTCTAATTTCAATAAGGGAACGGTTCGTGCCGCTCGTTATCGGGAGCAACAGGCGGAAGCGCAATATAAGCAGGCTCTTTTGCAAGTACAGACGGAGGTGATGCAGGCATATCGTAATTATCAATCTTTCGCCGAGCAAGTTAATCATTATGAGGATGGGCTTTTAAGGCAAGCCCGTGAGGTGATGGATGGCAAGATTTACAGCTATAATAGGGGGGAAGTCTCTTTGTTGGAAGTCTTGGACGCCCAGCGTACTTACGATGAGGTACAAGCTCAGTATATCGAGACGCTGTTTAATTACAGCTCAGCCTTGGTCGAATTAGAACGTTCGGCGGGTATTTGGGATATTGAGATTTGATTTGCGCTATAATTCAGAAAAGTAAAACAAGGGATAAATTGTAAGACGCTTACATTTCTATCCCTTGTTATTTTATCTGAATAAATCCATCAGTTTATCCGGTGATTGCCTAGTATCGAATATCTGATATTTCAGTAAATGATTCTTCTGCATGTTTAGACCATTGGATTTCTTTTACCATGAAGCCAACTTTTTTTGTAGTTTTTTCTTCAGCGCTGTTTGCGTACAATAATCCCCATTGTTGAAATCTACTTCAGATTCAGCTATCTTACAAGTTAATTCAGCCTCGTCTGGTGCCCAAGGATAAAGACTCTCCTTTTGCTTGGCAAGGCATAGACGTTTTATATAGGTCTCCACTTTCGATAATCTTTCCTCATCCATGCCTTTTATCAAGTCATAGAGATATTCTTTCCGTAAATTTAATTCCATCGTTGTCATAACGATTTGTTTTTTAGGTTTCTTAAACTAGACAAAGATAGCGTATATATTTGGATATTATGTATTTTTGCATCTAAAAAATGAGCGCATGATATTTTACTTTACAGGGACAGGAAACTCCCGTTGGGTTGCGGAAGCGTTAGGAACGGCTTTCGATGAGCCGTTGGTTTCCATTGCCGATGCGTTGAATGAGGGTAAGGATGAGAATGTTTATCCATTGAGGGAGAGGGAGAAAGTGTTTTTTGTGTTTCCTGTCCATTCTTGGGGGCCGGCTGTATTGGTGTCCCGTTTTATTTCCCGGTTGATCCTGTCTGGATATAAAGGGCAAGAGGTTTATTTCGTCTGTACTTGTGGTGATGATTGTGGATATACGGATCGGATCATGCGGAGCACCTTGGCGAGACGGGGAATTACCTTAACCGGAGGATTCTCTATACAAATGCCGAACAATTATATCTTAATGCCCGGCTTCGACGTGGATAGTAAGGAGGTAGAGACTGAAAAACTGAAAAAAGCACCGGAACGTGTAGACGAGATCGTAGAGGCGATCCGGCAGAAGAAAAATCCCTCTTTGTATTGTGCGGGAAGGCCCCTCTTTTGAAGAGCTATATGGTCTATCCGTTATTTACTCACTTTGCGATAGGCAGCAACCGATTTTATGCTACGGATACCTGTATCTCTTGCGGTATCTGTGCGAAGGTCTGTCCGACCGGTACGATTTCCCTGTCGGGTGACGGAAAACCGGAATGGGCTGATACTTGCGTTCAGTGCGTTGCCTGTATTCATCGTTGTCCGGTGCGTGCGATAGAATATGGGACGATCTCGTTGAAAAAGGGACGTTATCATCACCCAGAGTTTAAGTAATCAATAAATAGAATAGAGAAATGAAGCAATTTTGTATGATGGCGCTTGTCGGCTTTTTGGTGGTTGGTTGCCAAGAAGTTCCAAAAGGATATGTTATCAATGGTGAGGTAGAGAATATGCCCGACGGTAAAATTTACTTGAAGTCATTCCGTAATAAAATGTTCTTTGACGTGGATACGGCAGAGGTAAAAGACGGGAAATTCACCTTTAAGGGTGAGGTAGATCAGCCTTTACTATTCGGTTTGGCAACCGAGAGCATGAACTATCCGGTTCAACTTTTCTTGGAGAATACGGATATGAATGTCAAGATCGGGAATGACGGGGAGACCATCACCGTACGGAACTCGCCGGTGAATGATATCTTTCAAGAAAATGCGGAGAAGGTATTTGAGGAAGGGTATGATATTGACAGTTTGATCTCGAAATATCCGGATTCTCCGGCGGCGGCGTTCTATCTATATCGTTATTTTACCTACCAATTATCTTTGGATGATTTGAAGGCGACTCGTGCGAAGATTTCCCCGGCATTGGCGAATAGTCCTTATGTGAAGGACTTGGACGGTATTATCAAGCAATTAGAACACGTACAGATCGGACAAGTCGCTCCGGAGTTCTCCTTGCCGGATACTGCAGGAGTTTCTGTGTCTTTGTCGGACTTTAGGGGAAAATATGTGTTATTGGATTTTTGGGCCTCTTGGTGTCCCCCGTGTCGCAAGGAAAACCCTAACGTGGTAAATGCCTTCCAGCAATATAAGGATAAGAACTTTACGATCGTAGGTATATCCTTGGACAAGGATAAGGCTAAATGGCAGAAAGCGATCGCAGACGATCATCTGACTTGGGCTCACGTTTCCGACTTGAAATATTGGGATTCTGAGATCCCTGCTCTTTATGGGGTACGGGGTATTCCGGCAAATGTGTTATTGGATCCGAATGGGGTGATCATCGCCAAGAATATCACTGGAGAAGACTTACAGAATACCTTGAAGGAAGTGATTAAATAAGGATACGTTACTGCAAAGCCGTTGCAGTAGTATAAACAAAGGGAGTGTATTGGATTAAGCCTAATACACTCCCTTTTTTATGGATAAGTTATGACTTTTCTTTATTTAAGCGGAATAAGGGTAAAGCCCCAGTTGTATTCCCGGTTTGCGGGTAATGTATAAGCTGGTTCCGGACGTGAACCCCAGCTATCATAACCTGCTACACCTTGTTGTTTCAAGTCGACGCAAACCTCAACGAAGTCGCGAGGCGTGATATCGTTGATATGATGCTGGCGACGTAATACGTTCTTTGCTGCGGCTTCATCATGATTCGCTACTTGCTCTGGTGTGAAATTACTCCATTGACGGGATAGGCCAGTCGCTTCCTCGTCATCGAAATCCTCTATGGAATTACGCAAAGCGTTAAAACCAATCGTATTATCCGCTTGGATCAACAAGCCTTTCTTGCCGGTACTAAGTGATACCCAACGAGTGTCGGTATGATGACCGTTTTCCTGCGGGCGTACATATGGGAAATATAATTCCTCGGCTGTAGATTTATATAAGCCGACCATACTACCGGCGTTTCTATCCAAGTAGTTCTCAGCAGGTCCTCGTCCGAAATATTCCACTTGATTCATGCTTGCCGGTAAGCGGAAGCGAACACCGATACGGGGAACATTCAATTTGGAAGCCTCTTTACGGGCGGCGTCACGTCCCGGAGTGAAAGTTGCCGTGCGAGTAGATTCCGATACCTCGGTTTGGGCGGCATCCATATCCGTGGATGTGAAACGGGCGGCCACATTTACAGCTCCGCTTGGATAGATCGTATAATTAACAATGTATAGATTTCCTGCCGGCAATAAATAGTTCACGTTAACCACGGCGTTATTGCCATCCATAGTGACGGTAGCGTCTGTCACGTTGAAGTTCTTGCTGCTTTCCTTCCAGACTTGCAAGCGTTTTGGCATACCGTTTCCGTAATCGTTATCGGTCGGCGCACGCCAGAAGTTCGGTTGGATACCGAAACCCTCGCTGAAATATTCCGTACCATCTACTTTATAAGAAGTAACGATTCCTGTCTTCCTGTTAAACACGAAGTTTACCTTTGAGGAGGATGCCGATAAGTTATCTCCATTGGTTGAAACCGTTAATTTAGGGCCGCTGATCTTAAACGCCTTCTTGGGGCTTTCGATCGGTAAGCGGAATTGATCGCAAGCGATTTCGTGTCCGATAGGGATTAACGGCTCTTTTTCTACGGTCGTTACGTTGAAGTTTACGAAATATTCCGTACCGGCTTGTGGCTTTAAGTTGCCTACGGGAACCGTAAATTCCTTAGAAGCTTGGGGTTCTATGTCCAAAGAGACTTTACCGGAGCGTACAACTTTATTATTGGCTGTTACGCTATAGTGGACCATATATTTCTTTAGGTTCGTGAAATAAAAACGGTTCGTGACGCGGAATAAACCGTTCGCTAAATCGATCGCCTCAAACCCGATATTTTGATGGGCGTATTTAACCTCTGCCATAGCGGGATGCGGGGTACGATCCGGGTTTACTATACCGTTGCAAAGGAAGTTTCCGTCACTAGGGGTGTTTACTCCATAGTCACCACCATAGGTATAATATTCACGTCCATTCTTATCTTTTTCCAAGATACCTTGGTCCACCCAGTCCCAGATGAATCCGCCTTGCAGGTTCGGGTATTTATAGATAGCTTTCCATTGATCCCATAAGTTGCCGGAAGAGTTTCCCATCGCATGTGAATACTCCGAAGGAGCTACCGGACGATCACTACCCTTACGCCCGATTTCCTCTAGCCATTCAGCGCTCGGGTATTGAGGTACGTACATATCCGTATTCCATTCCCAAAGGGCACGTTCGTAGTTCACCGGACGATTCATGCTATTTATTTCCTTGTCTTTCAGATATAAATAAGTTTGATAGAAGTTGTATCCGTTTCCAGCCTCGTTTCCGAGTGACCAGAAAGTAACGCTCGGATAATTCTTGTTTCGTTCGTACATATTCATCGTACGGTCCATATGCGGGATCAGCCATTCCGGATTATTACCCAAAGTGCCGCCTTTTTTCAGGCTGTAATACATACCGTGAGACTCGATATTCGCCTCATCGTAAACATACAATCCGTATTCGTCGCAGAGTTCATAGAATTTACGGTCTTGCGGATAGTGGCATAGGCGGACAGCGTTGATATTGTTTTGCTTCATCAGCTCGAAATCCTTACGCATGAGTTCCTCGGTTACGTAATGTCCGGTTTCCGGGTTATGCTCATGGATATTGACTCCCTTGAACTTCACCGGTTGTCCGTTGAATAATAAGACCGTATAAGGTTTTCCGTTTTCCGCTACTTGGTCGATTTGCTTCATCTCGAACCGGCGGAAACCAACATTGAATGGAACTACCTCGATTACCTTACCCTCTTCTTTTATCGTCATCAATAATTTGTATAGATTCGGATGCTCGGCACTCCAAGGGGCTACGTTCTTTAAATCATACTCGAAAGATGCTGTTTGAGGACTTGCAGGACTTACCCATATATCATTAGCTTCGGAGGCCACAAGATTACCTTTCGCATCCAAAAGCTCATATCCGACATTTAAGTTTTTTGTTTCTTGGGTATGATTCTTTAAGTCTACTGCGAGTTTGAAGATTCCGTTCGTATACGTATCGTCCAAGGTTGAGACGACACGGAAATCTTGAATACTGGCCTTAGGTTGAGACCAAAGGAATACGTCACGTTCGATACCGCTCATTCTCCAGAAATCCTGACATTCCAAATAAGAACCGGTGCTCCAACGGAATATCTTTAATGTAAGCACATTCTTCCCGGGTTGCAGGTATTTATTGATCAGGAACTCGGCGGGATTTTTGGAATCCTCGCTATAACCCACTTCTTTCCCGTTTAAATATACGTAAAGGCCGGATTTAGCTCCGCCGATGTGTAAATAAATATCCCGGTTATCCCAATTTGCGGGTATCTCGATGTCCCTGCGGTATACGCCAACCGGATTCGCTTCCGGCAATAACGGAGGTTGGGGATTTCTTGGTTTAAACTCGTAACCATGATTCGTATAAATGGCTACGCCATGTCCTTGTACTTCCCAGTTTCCGGGAACGGTTATATCATCCCATGAAGAGGTATTAACGGAAGGATCTGTGATATTTTGAGGAAGATCTTTGTAAGAGTCGACAAAGAAAAATTTCCAAGTACCGTTTAATAGGGAATAGTACGGGCTTTTCTCAAATCGAGAGGTGAGGGCGGTTTCTCGGTCCGCATAACTCATGAAGGAGCTTCTGGGTTTTTCCTTGTTTACGGCTACGACTTGAATGTCTTGCCAATAAGGTTTTACGGGTTGGGGTGAAGAACCGTCTGCATAAGCCATTCCGGAAATAAGGCAACCTAATGCTCCGGAAAGCATCATTTTTTTGATAGAGTTCATATTCATCGTATTTTATTTAGATTAGCACTGGGGAATTGAAAATTGAGAATTGAGAATTGAAAA
>OCHV01001690.1_pt1 | contig 13691 bp, 10 predicted proteins | sample 1538461 | NCBI WGS metagenome assembly OCHV01 (sample SAMN04571692, study PRJEB22368) | human gut metagenome | biome: human gut; material: stool | host: Homo sapiens | place: Luxembourg | collected 2012-08-03 | reverse complement strand
GGCACATAGCCCAGCAGGTCGTGCAGCTGTGCCTGCGGCATCTCGCGCACGTCAATGCCGTCCACGGTCACCTTGCCGCCGGTCACATCGTAAAAGCGGGGGATCAGGTTGAGCAGGGTGGACTTGCCGCAGCCGGTGGAGCCGATGATGGCGGTAGTCTCGCCGGGCTTTGCGGTAAAGCTGATGTGCTCCAGCGCATCGCTGTCTGCACCGGGGTAACGGAAGCTCACATCCTCGAACTGCACAACGCCCTGCCAGCCAGTATGCGCCTGTGCAGCCTTTGCGGCGGCTTCGTCCGGGTCGTGGATGGTGGCTTTGGTGCGGATGACCTCGTCGATACGATCCGCAGCCACACCGGCGCGGGGCAGCATGACAGCCACCATGGCCAGCATCAAAAAGGACATGACGATCTGCATGGTGTAGGTGATAAAGGCAATCATTTCGCCCACCTGCATAGTGCCGGCATCCATGGCCTTGCCGCCGAACCAGACGATGAGCAGGCTGGTGCCGTTCATGATCAGGGTCATAAAGGGCATCATAGCCACCATAGCGCGGTTGGTGAACAGCTGGGTGCCCATCAGCTCCCGGTTGGCCTTGTCAAAGCGCTGCTCCTCAAACTTTTCGCGGCTGAAGGCGCGCACCGGCATGATGCCGGTCAAAATTTCGCGGCTGACCAGATTCAGCCGGTCCACCAGCTGCTGCATCACCTTGAATTTTGGCATGGCAACGCTCATCAGGAAGATCAGCAGCAACAAAAGCAGAGCCACATCCAGCACCACGATCCAGGAAAGGCCGCTGCTGCTGCCTACAACATGCAGCACGCCGCCAATGCCCAGAATGGGCGCGTAGGCCACCATGCGCAGCAGGATGACGCAGACGAACTGCACCTGCTGGATATCGTTGGTGGTGCGGGTGATGAGAGAGGCGGTGGAAAAATTCTCGATCTCCGCATTGGAGAAGCCGATAACGCTGGAGAAGGTCTCCCGGCGCAGGTCGCGGCCGATGGCGGCGGATACCCGGGAGGCAAGGAAGCCAACGGCCACAGCCACGGCTACCATCAGCAGGGTGAGCGCCAGCATCTGGCCGCCCACCCGGAAGAGGTAACCCATCTGCACATCCTGCGCAACGCCCTGCGCCTCGTATTCCAGCTGCACCAGCAGCAAAGACTGGCTTTTCAGGTTTTCCAGCAGGGTGCTGTCCAGCTGGCTCATGGCACCGTCCAGCTGCTTTTGCAGCATACTGCGGTCAAAGCCGGGCATCTGGCTCATGGCGGCAAACTGGCTGCAAACGGTGTCCAGATCCGCTGCCGTAGGGGTGACGGTCTCAGTGTCCGCGTCCGCAGCGGCAGAGGGCGTCTCGGCAAGGCCGGTCATGCCCATGCTGTTCTGCCCGGCGGGGGTGTTGGCGGCCTGTGCGGCAGCCATATACAGCACGATGTCCGGGGTGGTCACGGCCTCTTCCAGTGCGGTGCGCTCGTCCTCGGTCAGGTCGGAGCGCAGCTGCAATACGCCATCGTCCTGCAGGTAGTACTGGTAGGCGTTTTGCAGCTTCTGCGCATCCTCTTCGCTCATCAGCAGGCTCAGCGCGTCCAGCGTACTCTGGCGCACCGTCTGGGGCAGGGGGCTTTCAATGCCGCCCTGCTGGATGCCGGTGTCCACGATCTTGCTGGTGTAGTCCGGCAGGGCAAGGTCGCAGTACGCCTGCACGAACAGCAGTGCGAACACCACAAGGCAGACCGCCCAGTGCCGGGCCAGCTGCTTAAAGATCTTTGTCATGGTTCGTTTCTCCCTTCGGGTCAATGTTGCGCGCGGCATTTTCCGCAAGAATGGCATCCATCAGCGCGCCGCGCAGCGCGTCCATCTGGGCTACCTGCTCTGGCTCTAACCGTGCCAGCACGCTGGCAAAGTAGTCGCGCAGAGCCTGCTCACACTGGTGGCACAGCTCGTACCCCTTGGGGGTGATGCGCACCAGCGTTTTGCGGCGGTCGGCCGGCTCCCGCACCACGGTGCCGTCCTGCTCCATGAGCCGCAGCCCGCGCGAGACCGCCGGCAGCGGCTGTCGGATCTCCCGGGCAAGGTCGGAGACATAAATGGCACCGTCCTTTCCGTGGCAGTTGATGGCGTGCAGCAGGCCTTCCAGCATATTGAAGTGGCATTTGGGGCAATCGGCCAGCGCCGCCCGCATCCCGGCCTTGGATGCTTTGCTCAGCTGCCCGATATAGTGGCACATCCCCTGAAAGCTGGGGGTGCTTGGCTCGGACATGACAGTCCCTCCTCGTTTGCATTTTTCGAATACTTAACAGCTGTTAAGTATTGATGTTTGATAAGCATATTCCTTTTGCAGCCGGATTGCAAGAGAATAGGGAAATATTAAACAAAAATTCACAAAAAACTTGTAGGTTTTGTCAATGCGCAAACCGGCTCTCGCTGCATAAAAATAAAGGACAGGCAGAAACGGAGGGTGCGGATGGAGCAGGGATTCCAAGTGTTGTTACAGGTATTCGGCGGATTGGCGCTGTTTTTATACGGGACGGACAGCCTGTGCCGGGCAGTGCAGCAGGGGGCGGGCAGACGGCTGCGCAGTTTGCTGGCGCGGTGTACCGCAAACCCGGCGGCAGGGCTGCTGACCGGTGCTGCGGTAACGGCGGTGCTGCAAAGCAGCTCGGCGGTCACGGTCATGGTGATTGCCTTTCTGGCGGCGGGGCTGTTGCAGCTGCGGCAGGCGGTGCCGGTGGTGTTCGGAGCGAACATCGGCACAACGGTCACGGCGCAGCTGCTGGCGTTCCGGGTGGAAAGCTGGCGGTATCTGCTGCTGTTTGGCGGGGTGCTGCTCTGTCTGGCCTGTAAAGGCTGGCGGGGCCGCTGCGTGGGCGAGGCAGTGTTCGGCTTTGGGCTGCTGTTTGAGGGCGTTACGGTGATGCGCAGCGCCATGGAGCCGCTGCTGCAAAGCCATCTGCTCCGGCTGGAGCTTGCCCGGGTGCAGCAAAGCCCCCTGCACGGACTGCTGGCGGGCGTCTGCATGACCTTAACGGTGCAGAGCAGTTCTGCCACGGTGGCGCTGCTGCAAAGCATGGCGGCGCAGCCCGGGGCAGACGGCGTGCACAGCCTGCTGGGGCTGACTGCGGCCATTCCCATTTTGCTGGGGGATAACATCGGCACCACCATCACGGCGGTGCTTGCCGCCATCGGGCAGGGAAGAGACGCCAAACGGGTGGCGGCAGCCCACGCCATTTTTAACCTGAGCGGCGCGGCGGTGTGCTGCGCACTCTTGCAGTCCTTTGCGGCGCTGGTGCGGCTGTGCTCGCCCGCAGGGGCGGAGTGCGCCGTGATCGCCCGGCAAATCGCCAACGCACACACCTTATTCAACGTACTGTGCGCGCTGGTGTGGCTGCCCCTGACCGGGCAGATGGTGCGGCTGGTCTGCGCGCTGCTGCCCGATAAAAAACGACCGCAAGAACGGTTGTAAACCGGAGCGGGGAATGGTATACTGAAGCAGATGATACTATTATATATAAAGGATGGAATGCAATGAAACGGAAAATCGGCAGGCTGTGCATGGTGCTGGGTGCGGTGCTGATCTTATGCGCCGCCGGGCTGCTGGGCTACAACCGGTGGGATGCAGCCCGGGCAGAAAAGGCTTCGCAGGAAGTATTGGGCGAGCTGGAGCAGACCATGCAAAAGACCATTACGGAGTACCAGCAGGAAAATGAGACCGTAGCCCCGCAGCCGGTGCTGGACCCGACGCAGGAGATGACCACTGTGGAGGTGGAAGGGCGGGACTACATCGGGGTGCTTTCCATCCCGGCGGTAGAACGGGAGCTGCCGGTGATGGCGCAGTGGAGCTACGCCGGGCTGAAGATCGCCCCCGGGCGGTACAGCGGCACCACCTATGGCGATGATCTTGTGATCTGCGGCCACAACTACGCAATGCACTTCAGCCCCATCAAGTGGCTGGCCATCGGCAGTTCGGTCTATTTTACGGATGCAGACGGTCTGCGCTGGAGCTATGAGGTGGAGAGCGTGGAGACTTTGCGCCCCACCCAGATCGAGGAGATGACCACCGATACCGAGACGGACAACTGGGATCTGACCCTGTTCACCTGCACCTCCGGCGGCGGTTCCCGCTACGCGGTGCGCTGTGTGCGGACAGGCTACCCCGTCCGTGTGACGGACGCGGCAGAATAATGCTTTGCACAGCAGGATGATTTGGAAGGGCTTCCGCTTTGCTCTAGCCATTATCAGCGGAAAATTTATTTTTAATTTCGGGATAGCGGAGCGTCTGTGGACGCTCCGCTATCCCATTTTCACAGGAGGGGGTCGTGACGGAAAACGGCAGCTCCAGCGCCTGTTTCCTGCGGAAATGCGGCGCTGCGGGGACTGCCAAAGACCTGATCTCCGAGGAAAATGGCCGTGTACAGCGTGAGCAGACTGGGGAGCATACGCTGTTTTTTACGCAAAAAATCCGCAAAAACCTTTGAAAGTCCTTTTTATGGTATCTAAATTATGCGATACTGTGTTCACCGGGAAAGCCCCGGAACAAAACAGAAACACAGGAGGGAAACACCATGAAGGATTTTGAGTTGCGTTATGTGGGCAGTCATGTGGAGGTATACACCGGCAGTGGTGTGTTCCTGTTTTCGGCCGACACAGTGCGGGAGGCCATGGAAGAGCTGGCCGGGTAAGCGGCGGCATATCGCATCTGGGAAAGCTGAATGTAAAATGTATGTAAAATAACGGAAATCTTTTTGTTTGCCGCCCGGAAATATGTTGCGGAATGTGTGAAAAAAGTAATTTTCGTGTAAAATAAACCTTGTTGAGACGCCCCCTTTGATGGTATAATAAAAATAAGCGGCTGCCGGAACAGGGCAAGTGCTGTGCACGTGCAAGGTTTCGGCAGCTGTGTGCTGTAAAGGATAAAAAGGGAAGTTTCATATTAGGAGTATCGTTATGGATATCACACACATTACCTCTCTGCTGGGCGGCGTTGCGCTGTTCTTGTACGGTATGTCCATCATGGGCGCCGGACTGGAAAAGCTGGCAGGCGGCAAGATGCAGGGCGTATTGCAAAAGCTTACCTCCTCTACCATCAAGGGCGTGATCTTCGGCACACTGATCACCGGCGTCATCCAGTCGTCGGCTGGTACGGTGGTTATTTGTGTTGGTCTGGTCAACTCCGGTATCATGACACTGACGCAGTCGGTAGGCGTGATCATGGGTGCAAATATTGGTACTACGGTAACAGGTCAGTTGATCCGCATGGCGGATATCTCAGGCGACAGCCTGTGGCTGACCTTGATCCAGCCCAAGACCTTTGCCCCCGTGGTGGCGTTTATTGGCTGCATTTTTTATGTGTTCCTCCGCAATGCCAAAAAGAAGAACATTGGCCAGATCATGCTGGGCTTCGGTATCCTGTTTACCGGCATGAGCCTGATGGATACCGGCGTAGCACCCCTGCGGGAGAGCGCAGTTTTTCAGAATCTGTTCGTCACCATGACCAACCCCATTCTGGGTGTTCTGGTGGGCGTGGTGGTCACCGTGATCATCCAGTCCTCCTCCGCCTCCGTGGGTATTTTGCAGGCACTGTCCAGCACAGGGCTTGTCACCTTCAGTTCTGCCATCCCCATCATTCTGGGTGCGCATATCGGTACGGCGTTCACCCCGCTGCTCACCATCGGCGGCTCCTCCAAGGATGGTAAGCGGGCAGCGCTCATCCACCTGTACTTCAACGTCATCGGCAGTGTTATTCTGCTGGCGCTGATCTATGCGGTGCAGTTCACCATCGGCATCCCCATGTGGGGCGATGTGATGAACAAGAGCTCCATTGCAAACATCCATACCATGTCCAGCGTGTGCGCTATGCTGCTGTTCCTGCCTTGCAGCGGGGTGCTGAGCCGCTTGGCGATGCTCACAGTGCCCAGCAGCGTGGAGGAAGCACAGGAACTGAGTATGCCGGTGCTGGACGAGCGTCTGTACAAGAGCCCGGCTGTGGCTCTGCAGCAGGCTAAGAACGCGGTGATCAAGATGTCCCGCCGTGCCGCCCGCAATGTGGGTCTGGCCGCGCCGCTGCTTTTGAAGATGGACGAGGAGACCGTGAGCGCCATCAAGGTGCGCGAGAACCTGATCGACCGTATGGAGGTGGAGATCACCAACTACCTGATCAAACTGACCGATCAGGAACTGGGCGATGACGAGAGCCACGCGGTGACCGAGCTGCTGAACTTTGTTACCGAGTTCGAGCGTATCGGCGACTATGCCGTGAACATCATGGAAAAGGCCGAGGAACTGTACGATAAGGAAGCCAGCTTCAGCGAGAGCGCCAAAAAGGAGCTGCAATTGCTGGACGCCGCATTGGAGCGCATTCTGGTTCTGACGGACGAGGCCTTTGAAAACGATGATACCCAGAAGGCTGCACAGGTGGAGCCGCTGGAGGAGATCATTGACGTGATGGTGGAGCGCCTGCGCGACCAGCACATCCGCCGCCTGAAGGACGGCATTTGCTCCATCGACACCGGCGTGGTGTTCCTCGATGTACTGAACAATGCTGAGCGTATCTCCGACCACTGCTCCAACATCGCAGTGCGCATGGTGGGCATGGAGGCCGGCGATGATTACGACTCCCACACCCTGAAAAGCATTATGCACCACAACCCCAGCAAGGACTATATGCTGGAATATGAGCAGTGCCGCAAGGAATACCTTGTGCCGCTGGAAGAAATGGAAGCCTGAATCATATAAATGCAATGAGCCGCTGCACATCATGTAGCGGCTCATTGCATTTATTCCCCTAGATCCTCCAGCAGCAAGTCCAGCTCCCGGGGGCTGTTGACCACAAGCCCGCGCTTGATGCGCAAAGCGTCATTTTCCGGCAGAAGATTGGTGTAGATGCCGGTCACGCGGATCAAAGTGCCCGGGGTGCCGTCGGCGCGGCAGGTGTACACCGCCACCCGCCCGCCGCTGTCCCGCAGGCAGTAGCGGGCAGCGTCCGTCTGGGGCGCAGCCTGCGCGGCAAGGCTCAGGGGAGAGGCGGGATCGGTCTCGGATCCGGCGGGGCTTTGGGACAGCGGCAGCTTTGGCAGCGCCATCCAGAACAGACTGAATACAATGGTGAATACGCAAAGCCCGTAGAACAGGCAGACAGACAGCTTGCGCATAAAAAACACTCCCTTTCTCTGCAAGTATGCCCCGTTTGGGCGGGAGACAGACAATTTTCACACGCAGATACTGTACTTTCCACAAGAGAGTGTGTTATACTATTTATATCTGCTCAGCGCGCAAAGATTGGTTCTTGCCCGGCTGGGGCGTGCGTGCTATAATATGGTATTGCAGTTTAAAGTTTCGTGCTACAAACGATGTGGATAAAGCCCGGCGCAGCAATGTCCGGCAACAGTCTTGAAATGTCAGGAGGCGATCCCTATCTCCAACAATGAGATGAGAAAGATCCATCGGGGCGGCGAGGAGCAGCCTGCCCGCCCGGTGGGACGTAAGGTCAATGTTTCCCAGAGCCGCCGTGAGGCACGCCCCGCAGCGGAAAACCGTACCCGCGCGCCCAAGGCACCCAAAAGCCCCAAGCCGCCGAAGGAAAAGAGCAAACACCCCATTCTGCGGTTTATCGGCCGCACCCTTGCTACGGTGCTCTGCCTTGGCATCATGCTGGGCAGCGTGGTGGCCGTGGGCATGGTGTTCTATGTGGTGCAGGCTACCGCCAACGACGGCGACCTGCTGGACTTGGACAATATCCAGCTGAGCCAGTCCAGTATGGTGGTGGCTACCGACCCGGATACCGGCGCACAGGTGGAGTATGCCACCCTGCGCTCTTCCAACAGCCACCGCGTGTGGGCAGACCTTGAGCAGATCCCTTCCAACTTGCAGTATGCGTTCATCTGCACCGAGGATAAGGACTTCTACTCAGAGCCCGGCGTCAACTTCAAGCGCACCATCGGCGCAATGATCAACGAGTATCTGCTGCCTATTTACAGTTCCAAGCAGGGCGCATCCACGCTGGAGCAGCAGCTCATCAAGAACCTGACCGATGACAACAGTGCCAGCGGCATCGATGGTGCACTGCGCAAGGTGCGCGAGATCTACCGCGCCCTCTGCCTGAGCCGCAGCTACTCGAAAGAAACCATTCTGGAAGCTTACCTGAACACCATCAGCTTTACCGGCACCATTCAGGGTGTGCAGACGGCTGCCAACGAGTACTTCAACAAGGACGTCAGCCAGCTGAGCCTGTGGGAGTGCGCCACCATTGCATCCATTACCAAAAACCCCACCAACTATAACCCCTATACGAACCCCGAAAATCTGATTCACCGCCGCAACTTCATCATGTACAATATGTGGCAGCAGGGTGTGATCAGCGAGGAGGACTACCGCAACGGCGCTGCACAGCCCCTTGTGCTGGCCGAAGAAGACAGCGGCAAAAAGCCCAGCACCGTCACCTCCTACTTCACCGATGCACTGTTCAATGAGGTCGTGCAGGACATCATGACCAAGGAGGGCATCAGCGAGTCCGAGGCGCAGAAGCTGCTCTACACCGGCGGCTTTACCATCGAAGCCACTGTCAACACCAAGTTGCAGTCCCAGATGGAAAACCTGATGCTGAACACCGACGATGCCTACTTCCCGGCGGGCTGGCATGAGGAAGAGGTCACCTCCATTTCGGACGATGATGTGCAGGTGTTCAACGAAGACGGCACCCCCAAGACCCGCACCGGCGAGGATGGCACCGTCTACTATTACCGCAACGTGCGCACGCAGGCTGCTATGGTCACGCTGGACTATGACGGCAACGTGCTGGCCATTGCGGGCGGCCTTGGCGAAAAGACCAAGAGCCTTTCCCTGAACCGCGCCTATAATGTGGAGCGGCAGACCGGTTCTACCATCAAGCCCATCGGTGCCTATGCGCTGGGCATTGAGTACGGTCTGGTCAACTGGTCCACCATGCTCAACAACTCCCCCCTGTACCAGAAGCAGGATATGATCATCCGGGACGAGGACTACTGCCGCAAGAATGGCCTGATGGGGCTCTCCGACAAGCAGCTCCGCGCTTACCCCAACGCATGGCGCAGCTGGCCGCGCAACTACGGCGGCAACTATGGCGACGGCAGCGATCTCCCGCTGTGGAACGGCCTTGCCCGCTCGCTGAATACCATCGCAGTCCGCGTGGGCGACCTTGTGGGCGCAAGCAATATTTTCAACTTCGTCTACAACACCCTGCAACTGAATACGCTGGATCCCACCAACGACGTGGGTCTGGCGCAGATGGTTATGGGCAGCCAGACCAAGGGCGTTACGCCCATGGCGCTGGCCGCGGCCTTCCAGATCTTCTATGATGGCGAGTACACCACCCCGCACCTGTACACCCGTGTGCTGGACCGGGACGGCAACATCTATCTGGAAAACAACGCCACCAGCTATCAGGCCCTGACCCCGCAGACGGCCTACGTCATGAACCGGCTGCTCAAGAATGTCCTGTACTCCAACGTCGGTACCGCCAGCGGCCGCTACCCCAACTCCAACGGCATGGAATCCTTCGGTAAGACCGGTACTGCCAGTGACGAAAAGGACCTGTGGTTCGTGGGCGGCACGCCCTATTACGTCACCGCCGTGTGGTGGGGCTACGATGCGCCCTATGACATGACCAACACCCTCTCCAAGGATCAGGCCAAGACCCGCACCTGCGTCATGGCGTGGAAGGCCTATATGGAGCAGGTTCAGGCGAACCTGCCCTATAAGGCATTCCCGGCCGCCGACGGCGTGGTGGAGCGTGCTTACTGCACCCAGAGCGGTCTGCTGGCCGGCCCCAACTGCCCCAGCCGCGCAACGGGCTATTACCGCGCCGACGACCTGCCCGATACCTGCAACTACTCCCACTCTTCGGGCATCGTCGCACAGACGGTGGAGCCGGACACCACCGACCTCGACACCGACTGACCGAAAAACTCATACTTTTTCGGTCTGCGGGTGCCATTCCGGCAAGGTGACCCGTCACTTCACGCATCAAAACTGGACAATCTGCCAAAAGTACATCCGGCCTCTTGCAATGCAGGGGGCCGGATGTTATTATATTTTCTGCAAGAACACTTGTGTTTGTGAGGTGAACAAGTTGGAACGCCGCTTTTATCTGGTGGACGCACAGGTCCTGCCGGAGGTTTTCCTCAAGGTCGTCAAGGCCAAGGAGCTTCTGGCCAGCGGAGAAGCCCGCAGCATTTCGGCTGCGACCCGCAGCGTGGACTTGTCGCGCAGCGCCTTCTATAAGTATAAGGACTGCATCTTTGATTCCGAGAACGGCCGCGAGGTCATCACCGTGATGGCAACATTGCGGGACGAGACCGGTGCGCTGCAAAGTCTGCTGGCCGGCATCAGCGCCGCAGGAGCCAGCATCGTGACCATCAACCAGTCCACGCCGGAAAACGGTGCGGCGCTGGTGGCCGTCACCATCCGTACCGACACCATGCAGATGACCCCGGAGGAGCTCACGGAAAAGCTCTCCCGGCAGCGGATGGTCGTCGGCGTGCACTGCGGGTATAATCTGTAAGTTTGAATTTAGTGATAGGAACGAGGGGTTTACCATGGCAAAAATCGCGATCTTAGGCTTTGGCACGGTGGGCAGCGGCGTGTACGAGGTGCTCTGCCGCAACGCAGCGGGCGTGTCCCGCCGGGCAGGGGAACCCGTTGAGGTGAAGTACATCCTCGACCCCAAGGACTTCTCCAGCCATCCCGCCGCCCATCTTTTCGTCAAGAACTTCGACACCATTCTGGAAGATCCGGAGATCAAGGTCGTCGTCGAGACCATCGGCGGCACCCGCTTTGCTTACCCGTATGTAAAGGCGTGCCTCGAAAGCGGCCGCAGCGTCTGCACCTCCAACAAGGAGATGGTGGCGACCTACGGCGCCGAGCTGCTGGGGCTGGCCAAGGCGCACAACTGCGCGTTCCTGTTTGAGGCGTCCGTCGGCGGCGGCACCCCCATCATCACCCCCATGCACCAGTGCCTCGCGGCCAACGTCATCACCGAGGTGGAGGGCATCGTCAACGGCACCACCAACTTTATGCTGACCAAGATGGTGCGCGAGAATCTGGGCTTCGATGAGGCCCTGAAGATCGCGCAGGAACTGGGCTACGCCGAGACCAAGGACCCCGGCGACGATGTGGACGGCCGCGACGCCTGCCGCAAGATCGCCATCCTGTCCTCGCTGGTCTGCGGCCATCAGATCTACCCCCAGAACATCCCCACCCGCGGCATCCGGGATATCACGGTGGACGATGTGGCCTCCGCCGAGAAGCTGGGCTGCGTCATCAAGCTCATCGCATGGATGAAGCGGGGAGACGATGGCAGCGTGGCTGCGGGCGTGGAACCCTGCCTTGTGCCCAAGTCGAACCAGCTGGCCGGTGTGGATGACGTCTTCAACGCCGTCCTCGTCAAGGGCGATATGCTGGGCGATGTGGTCTTCTACGGCAAGGGCGCGGGCAAGCTGCCCACCGCCAGCGCCGTGGTGGCCGATGTGGTGGATGCCCTCAAAAACGGCTCCAAGGTCCACGACAGCCTGTTCTGGCAGCCCGCAGAGCCTGTGGAAGGGCTGCTCACCGACCCTGCGCCCGCCGCATATTATGTGCGTGTAGCGGGCATTGCTCCGGCCGTCGTGGAGGCTATCTACGGCACCGGCAAGGTCGTGGAGGAACGGTTCGACGGGTGTGCCTACTTCGTGGAACAGGCCGACGAAAAAGCCTTGGCCGAGGCAGCCCGGAAGGTGGAGGCCGTGGGCGGCAGCGTGAAGCTGGTGCTCAAGCGTCTGCCGGAGGAAGCATAAAAGGAAAGGGACAGCTATGAAGATCAAAGTCTCTGTTCCGGCCACCAGCGCCAACGTCGGCTCCGGCTTCGACGCGCTGGGTCTGGCCGTCACGTTGTACAACACGGTCACCTTTGAGGAGAGCGACAAGCTGGATATCTCGGCGGCGGACGGCACCCGCATCCCCCGCAACGAGTCCAATCTGGTCTACCGCTCGGCCAAGGGGCTGTTCGATAAAGTCGGCAAGAAGATCCCGCCGCTGAAGATCGTCCAGACCAACCCCATCCCCATGGCCCGGGGTCTTGGCTCCTCCTCGGCGTGCATCATCGCCGGTCTGCTGGGCGCGAACCGGATGCTGGGCGATATCCTGAACACGCAGGAGCTGCTCACGCTGGCCACCAGCATCGAGGGCCACCCGGATAACGTGGCTCCGGCTCTGCTGGGCGGTCTGACCAGCAGCGTCTATGAGGACGGCGTGGTCTATTCCGTCAAGCGGGATGTGGACCAGAGCCTCTGCTTTGCGGCCATCGTGCCGGATTATAAGCTGCTGACCGAGGCGGCCCGTGCGGCGCTGCCGAAGGAAGTGTCCCACAAGGATGCCGTTTACAATCTGTCGCGTGCCGCGCTGGTGCCCGCCGCCTTCTGCGAGGGCCGCCACGAGCTGCTGGCCATTGCGACGGAAGATAAGCTGCACCAGCCCTACCGGATGCCCCTGATGCCCGGCTCGAAGGAAGCCTTCGCGCTGGCAAAGCAGTGCGGGGCCAAGGCCGTGTATGTGTCCGGTGCCGGTTCCACCGTCATGGCGGTGGCCGAACGGGCCGACGCAGAGGGATTTTACAAGGGCCTTGAAGCGGGCCTCGAACAGCTGGAAGGGCTGGACGGATGTGAAGCATTTACGCTGCTGCGCTTGGATGCAGACAATACCGGCGCAACCGTGGAATGATATAAGGCGTACTCCCTGCGCAAAAGCGGCAGGGCAGAAAAAGAGGAGAGTGACAAACTATGGCGTTGATCGTACAGAAGTTCGGCGGTTCTTCCGTGAAGGACCGTGACCGTATTTTCAACGTGGCCCGCATCGTGGCCAATACCCACAACGCAGGCAATGACGTGGTGGTCGTGGTGTCCGCACAGGGCGACACCACCGACGACCTGATCGCAAAGGCGGCGGAGATCAGCCATGACCCGTCGGCCCGTGAGATGGATATGCTGCTGGCCACCGGCGAGCAGATCAGCATCTCGCTGCTGTCCATGGCCCTGAACGAGATCGGCTGCCATGCCATCAGCCTGACCGGCTGGCAGGCAGGCTTCCGCACCGACCGTGCCTACACCAAGGCCCGCATCACCCGGCTGGAGACGGAGCGCATCTCCTCTGAGCTGGAGCGCAACCGCGTGGTGGTCGTGGCGGGCTTCCAAGGCCTGAACAAGCTGGACGACATCACCACGCTGGGCCGCGGCGGCTCCGATACCAGTGCGGTCGCCATTGCGGCGGCTCTGCACGCGGACCGCTGCCAGATCTTCACCGATGTGGAGGGCGTTTACACCGCCGACCCGCGCAAGGTGCGCAACACCCGCAAGCTGCAGGAGATCACCTTCGACGAGATGCTGGAACTGGCATCCCTCGGCGCACAGGTGCTGAACAACCGCAGCGTGGAGCTGGCTAAAAAGTATAACGTGGAGCTGGAAGTGCTTTCCAGCCTGAACCCTGTTCCGGGTACGGTCGTCAAGGAGGTTGCAAAAATGGAAGGTATGCTGATCAAGGGCGTCGCAAAGGACACCGACGTTGCTGTTATTACGATTCTGAATGTTCCCGATGAGCCGGGCACGAGCTTCAAGATCTTCGGTCTGCTGGCCCAGAAGAACATCAACGTGGACATCATTCTGCAGTCCACCGGCCGCGACGGCAAGA
>OCHV01001670.1_pt1 | contig 13849 bp, 17 predicted proteins | sample 1538461 | NCBI WGS metagenome assembly OCHV01 (sample SAMN04571692, study PRJEB22368) | human gut metagenome | biome: human gut; material: stool | host: Homo sapiens | place: Luxembourg | collected 2012-08-03 | reverse complement strand
AAAGTGGTGAAGTACTTCTAATTTACTAAAAATCAGTGAATTATGCAATACTTTTTCTGTTAATTTTCAGCTGTTTAGCATATCTTTTTCATCCCTTTTCTTACTCCTTGACGATTTATTCTTGACAGTATTTCAATGATCTCTTGAATATAATTTTGAACCGGATTATGCCGATTCTATGTTTAATTTTAATTTATCGGTAAAAATTTACCGAAGTATTGTTATAGGATAATTCATTAAAAATCTCGCAGAACGGTCTGCCTTTCCGTTATTTTCCCGTATCTTTAGGCGGTGAGATTAGGATTGCCAACTTGAAATACCAATTCAATGAGAAAAGCCAATGCTATAAAGTTCACGATATACTTCTTGCTTTTCGCTGTCATTCTATACTTTGAATATTATGCAATAGAAATGCAAGAGGGGGAATGGATTGTCCATGACGACCGCAGACCTTTGACAAGCATGATGGCACTGATTGGCATTTGCCCCATTTATATATCGTATGATATAGCGATACGCAATATGTTGTGTCGGTTGTCCGCTCTTCTGCTGCAAGCTGTTTTTAACCTTTGGAGCTTATTATGGTTTAGCACACTGCCGACGCTTGGCACCTACGAGGCGGAATATGAACGCACAGGGGTACTGCCGGAGAATATGATACCGTCTGATGAAAACAACTTCTACTTTTGTTGGATTGTTGGTGCAATCATCATGACTTATCTTGCGGTGGTAATGATTATTTCTTATGCTATGAAACTGTATGCCGGTAGCAAACGACTTAATCACCCCAATAGCGATTAGTTGCCGGATATTATAAATTGGAACGAATGATTCATTGGCAAAAGATAGCAAGGACGATATGGGCGTTAGACGATAATATATCGTTTTTTTGCCATAATGTAAAGCAAGCATGAAAGCAATCAGACTGATAAAATTCTTCTTCGATGCAATGTATTATCAATTCTTCATATTCAACCGGGACAAATTTCGGTTGGAAAACCCGCATGAAAGAACTGTGATGCTATTTTGCGGACTATTATTTTTACCTGCAATAGTGTTTATTTATCCATTGGTCAAAGATAACTTCGATTATGATTTGCCGTTTATTTTTTTCATTTTAATCTATTACATCATGTACCGTTTTATGAGCAGGTATTACATCAAAAAGAAAAAGGGGATTGAAATAATGCGGAAAAAGCCGTCATCAATGGCACTTTTTTCGAGTAGGCTTGCCAGACTTGAAGAAAGAAACCTTATCTTTGTAATCGGAAACTCTGTCACTTGGTGACATAAATTTCGATTAGCATGAAGCATATAGAACGAAGAAAATACTTGGATGAACTCGTTTCCTTGCGGAACAACGGTATGATTAAGATTATAACCGGGATGCGCAGATGTGGCAAGTCGTACTTGCTCTTTGAGATATTTACCTCGTATCTGGAAAGCAACGGCATCGCCCCAGACCATATCATAAAGGTGGATTTGGAAGATTACAGGAACCGTGCCATGAGAAATCCGGACAACCTTTATGCCTATGTGGAAAGCCGCATCACGGACGGAGATATGTATTACATCCTATTGGACGAGGTACAGATGCTCGACCAGTTCGAAGATGTGCTGAACGGCTTCCTTAGAATACGCAATGCGGATATTTATGTAACGGGTAGCAATGCGAAATTCCTGTCCAAAGACATCATTACGGAATTTCGGGGGCGTGGCTTCGAGGTGAAAATGTACCCGTTGAGTTTCAGCGAATACATGTCCGCTTATCCCGGAACGGTGCAGGCCGGGCTTAACGAATACATGCTGTATGGCGGGCTTCCGCAGATTCTGTCCTATCAAACGGAAGAACAAAAGGTGCGCTTCCTGAAAGCCCTGTTCGACGAAACCTACCTGAAGGACATCAAAGATCGTTACGAGATACGAAAGGATGATGATTTGGAGGAACTCATCAACATCATGGCTTCGGGCATCGGTGCGCTGACCAATCCGAACAAACTGGCAAATACGTTCCAAAGCGAGAAGAAATCGCCCATATCCAATGATACCGTCAAGAATTACATTGATTACCTCTGCGATTCGTTCCTGATAGAGAAGTCCACCCGCTACGACATCAAGGGAAAACGCTACATCAATTCCCCCTATAAGTATTACTTCTTGGACTTGGGGCTGCGCAACGCTCGGATTAACTTCCGCCAGTCGGAGAAAAGCCATCTGATGGAGAACATGGTTTATAACGAATTGCGGATACGTGGCTTCAATGTGGATGTAGGCGTCGTTCCTGTCGTCCGCAGAAGCGAGGACGGGAAACAGCACCGTTCCAGCCTTGAGGTCGATTTTGTTTGCAATCTGGGGAGCAGACGGTATTACATACAGTCGGCCTATCGGATGGAATCCGATGAGAAAATAAGGCAGGAACGGGCTTCCCTGTTGAGAGTGGACGATTCTTTCAAGAAGATTATCGTTATCGGAGAGGAAAGCCCCATAACAAGGGATGAAGCAGGGATTACGACCATCAGCATTTACGAATTCTTGCTTAAGGAAAATTCACTGGAACTTTAAGATGACCCTAATGATTGGCGGAGGAAATGGCAGGATGCCGACGGTCATTCTGCCCCTCCCGAAAATTCTTTTGCGAACTTTTCCAAACCATCCGGTTTGTTTATCCGATTCTTTTCGTACCTTTGGGCAGTGAGATTAGATATGTGCCTGACGGTTTGCTGAATACCGGAGGGTAATTTACCATTAACAGCAAGAGACGACCATGAACATTAAAAGCAATATTTTTGGATGCCTTTCCTACATCGGAATAGCCATAGAGTTTCTGTTGATAATTCAAACCTATATATTCTTGGACATGGGGAAATACGGCTATATGTTGGTGACCGGAAGCCTTGCGGTGATTCCGTTTGCCATTATGTACTGGAATGTGCGGAGAAGCCAAAGGCGGGAAGAGGACAACAAAAAGAAACACAAGGAATGGCTTCGTTCCAAAGGCGTTGCGCTGGAAGTGGATTTGAACAGTTGCAAAATTTCCGAAAACAAACGAACCGTCCATTATACCCGGATGGACATTCCCGCTTATTCATTAAAAACACGTTTACATGCGCCTGCTTCACTGGATGAACCGGATTTGCCCTACCAATCATGGCGCAGTCAGGAAATGAATGCCAGCGAAGCACTTATGAATCCAGACCGGATGCATGAACCGCTTTCTTATGAACGCTGCTATTGCATCGTAAAAGCAACTTTGGATTACAAGGGGAAACGGACGCAGTTTTTCAGCGAACCCATCCTGATGGACAAGTGCAGTTTGGGCGTTTTTCTTGCCTTGCATAAAAGTGGAATCATTTATGTCAATCCCCAAAATAAAAAGGACTACTTTTTCGACCTTGATTTCCTGAAACAAGAATGATTTACCGTGTAGCTTTGTAAAAAAGGTGGCATTTGTCTATATGGGATTGTCTATTGTGATTTATGGATTAGCGCACTTTTTCAAACCGTTTGGTTTGTTTCTCCGATTCTTTTCGTACCTTTGGGGCATGGAGGTTGGGATATACGCCCCGCATGGCGCGGGTTAGTGGAATGTCCAATACTTATAGGTGTTGTTGTCAATACATTATAAACAATTAGAATTGAAATAGGATGGTAGTCATTGTATTGCTTCTTATGCTAATTATAGCCTTCTTGGGATGCCTTGTCCGAAAGGATTTAAGACACTCCTTGATGTTTGCATTTCCGATTATCATCATTGTTGGAATGTATGTATGGCTATTTACATTGTTGCCTGTTCAATGGGGATTAAAAAGAATGCCTTTCGTTGAGCAAGTACAAATAAGAGGCGTATCTGCAAATGACTACACCGATATAACATGCAGTCATCCTATATGGGATGGAGTAATTGAATTTGTAACAGATAAGAAGCTCGATGATTGCCTGCTTGTTTTGGTAGGAAGCAATATCAGTAATTTCAGTTGGAATGATTGCATTGGTGATGATAATTTTGCCATACTAACCTCTTATGATGTAGATTTTGTCAAAGAAACAAACGATAAGTTTTTATATAAAGCACTGTTCATTACACAGCACCCCAATGATGATATAATATGCGATAGTATCTATTGCAAGGTATTTATGATACGAATGTTTGCCCCTATTTATGAAACAAACGAATTTGTAATACCATACAACAAACTATTTCAAATGAAGAATAGAGTGTATAACCAAGTCGAGCCAACAGCTGAACACTGTTCCTCACCAAACCATTAAAGGCATGATGAAGTTATTAGAGAAATATTACAATATTCTATACTATTGCGAATATAACTTGTTGTTCCTTATTTTGAAAAGGATTTTGAATCCTTTCTATTGGCTAAGCCTCCCAAAATGGAACAACAAGTACATGAAATGTATTGTATCAAGAATAGAAAAGCAAGAAGTTAGTGAAATTCATGGGGGAGCAAATGTAATCATTTCTTCACGGGCAATGTTTGCCATAAGCTGCACCAGTTTTTGGTTGCTTTGTATGGCATTGATTGTAGGCAGCAAAGTCTTAAAGATGTTAGGCATAGGCGTTCCAATTGCCATTTTTGAGTACAAGTTCATTCTTTTATTATTGCTTATATCCTTGATTTTCTATCTATGCTATATAAATGAATTATTTGTATTCAAGAAGGATAAATACAGGAAGTATTTCGCCGAGTTCGATAAATTTATCTGTTGCTTAGCAGCGCATGAGGGAATTCAAATTGAAAAGTAAAATAATTATGAGCTATATTACAGCAAAAAGATTGGGAAGGGTTCTTATTTGGGCATGGAACAAGTATGTGAAGAAAACTGCCATTCCTTACAAGGAGATTGATTTCCATTATCCGGATTGGGTCTTTTACCTGACAGGTCTTGTCTTTTGTGGAATTGCACTGGGTATCATCCTGTTTTATTTTGCATTCTGGAGAACATAATCCATTGAATATATGAGCAAAGAAAGGAAAAGAAGCGTATAAATAATGGCGATATATGAATATAGTTCACAGAGTATTGGGATATTTATGGTATAAGACAGAACGCTTAACTCGATGGATGGACACAAGTATGTATTCATGGAATGTTCCGAGTGTATTAAGTCTTGTATTTCTGCTTTATGGAGTAGATATAGCCTCGATTTATTGGGCGACTACAAGCACTAATCCGGCTCCGTTTATTCTGCTTGCTCTGCTCGCCTATCCTGTTGTATGGATAATTCTGTACGCTTATTATCATTATAAACGACGGTATTTGAAAATCCGGCAAGATAAATCGTATGAGAAATATTCCAGCATTTGGGCTATCCTGTTTTTGCTATTTCCGTATGTCTTTTTGATTATTTTCGCACTTTGGTTACAATGATACTGTTCAATAAACTTTTGGGATATTGGAGTCGAATTGAGATAATGGCGGATGCTCTACCCGGAAAAGCCGTCATCAATGACACTTTTTTCGAGTAGGCTTGCCAGACTTGAAGAAAGAAACCTTATCTTTGTAATCGGAAACTCTGTCACTTGGTGACATAAATTTCGATTAGCATGAAGCATATAGAACGAAGAAAATACTTGGATGAACTCGTTTCCTTGCGGAACAACGGTATGATTAAGATTATAACCGGGATGCGCAGATGTGGCAAGTCGTACTTGCTCTTTGAGATATTTACCTCGTATCTGGAAAGCAACGGCATCGCCCCAGACCATATCATAAAGGTGGATTTGGAAGATTACAGGAACCGTGCCATGAGAAATCCGGACAACCTTTATGCCTATGTGGAAAGCCGCATCACGGACGGAGATATGTATTACATCCTATTGGACGAGGTACAGATGCTCGACCAGTTCGAAGATGTGCTGAACGGCTTCCTTAGAATACGCAATGCGGATATTTATGTAACGGGTAGCAATGCGAAATTCCTGTCCAAAGACATCATTACGGAATTTCGGGGGCGTGGCTTCGAGGTGAAAATGTACCCGTTGAGTTTCAGCGAATACATGTCCGCTTATCCCGGAACGGTGCAGGCCGGGCTTAACGAATACATGCTGTATGGCGGGCTTCCGCAGATTCTGTCCTATCAAACGGAAGAACAAAAGGTGCGCTTCCTGAAAGCCCTGTTCGACGAAACCTACCTGAAGGACATCAAAGATCGTTACGAGATACGAAAGGATGATGATTTGGAGGAACTCATCAACATCATGGCTTCGGGCATCGGTGCGCTGACCAATCCGAACAAACTGGCAAATACGTTCCAAAGCGAGAAGAAATCGCCCATATCCAATGATACCGTCAAGAATTACATTGATTACCTCTGCGATTCGTTCCTGATAGAGAAGTCCACCCGCTACGACATCAAGGGAAAACGCTACATCAATTCCCCCTATAAGTATTACTTCTTGGACTTGGGGCTGCGCAACGCTCGGATTAACTTCCGCCAGTCGGAGAAAAGCCATCTGATGGAGAACATGGTTTATAACGAATTGCGGATACGTGGCTTCAATGTGGATGTAGGCGTCGTTCCTGTCGTCCGCAGAAGCGAGGACGGGAAACAGCACCGTTCCAGCCTTGAGGTCGATTTTGTTTGCAATCTGGGGAGCAGACGGTATTACATACAGTCGGCCTATCGGATGGAATCCGATGAGAAAATAAGGCAGGAACGGGCTTCCCTGTTGAGAGTGGACGATTCTTTCAAGAAGATTATCGTTATCGGAGAGGAAAGCCCCATAACAAGGGATGAAGCAGGGATTACGACCATCAGCATTTACGAATTCTTGCTTAAGGAAAATTCACTGGAACTTTAAGATGACCCTAATGATTGGCGGAGGAAATGGCAGGATGCCGACAGCCTTTCTTCCCCTCCCGCCAACTCTTTCGCTACTTTTTCAAACCATTCGGTTTGTTTATCCGTTTCTTTTCGTACCTTTGGGGAATCAACAACTAATTAATGAGATATAGCTAAAAATTCTACTCCCCATGATAGATAAAAATATGATGCGCATTATTTTGATTTTGGCAATTTGTGGTTTTGTTGGATGTGCTTCTAACAGGAATGTGTTGTTGGTGAAACAAATTGAGAGTACAAACCCTGTTGTATTGAGAATGAAGAAAGATAAAAGTTCTATTTTCAGTTTATCCTATCCCTTATCTTTTAAGGTAAAGAAAAATGATGATAGAGACATTTATTATGCGGAGAACTCTTATTTATTCCATAATGAAGGACTTAGTTCAGGTACAGCAGGCTGCTATTTAATGACCGATGATGAAGACAATTCTTTGACTTCATCTTATAAAGTGTTTAATGGTTATACATTATACATTATTGATAAGAACGACACGATAAAAGAATGGATGTCTGCCTATTACAAGAAAATGATGGATGAACATAAAGACACCATTCATGTCCCCTTAAAAGAATTCAACAGCAACTTTGGATATATTATAGATAACTTTTTTGAGGGGGATTCCATTTATCTGCATTTCCATGACCATAAAAGATGGCATGATATTCCTTTAAGAGTTTCTTTCAATTAGCTGTCAGAATATAAAACTATATGCCGGAAGCAAACGGCTTAATCACCCTAATAGCAATTAGTTGCCGGATATTATAAATTGGGACAAATGATTCATTGGCAAAAGATAGTAAGGACGATATGGGCGTTAGACGATAATATATCGTTTTTTTTCCATAATGTAAAGCAAGCATGAAAGCAATCAGACTGATAAAATTCTTCTTCGATGCAATGTATTATCAATTCTTCATATTCAACCGGGACAAATTTCGGTTGGAAAACCCGCATGAAAGAACTGTGATGCTATTTTGCGGACTATTATTTTTACCTGCAATAGTGTTGATTTATCCATTGGTCAAAGATAACTTCGATTATGATTTGCCGTTTATTTTCTTCATCCTAATCTATTGCATCATGTATCATTTCATGAGCAGGTATTACATCAAAAAGAAAAAGGGGATTGAAATAATGCGGGAAAAGCCATTGCTGTTTGGCAGTCAAAGGTTCTCCTGTATCATGTCTTGGGTGATTTATCCTCTTTGGGGCATATTGCTTTATTATATGATTAAGTACAAGTATTGGCTGAATTTCATATAATCATTTTTTTGCTTGCCGCGTACGCAAGTTTTCCCTACCTTCGTGGGCTAAAAACATAAACCCCTTACGCTTATGATAACAAACCGGGAAGAAGTGCTGGAGAACGCCTTGCGGGTGTTCGCCAAGATGAACTACGAGAAGGCAAGTCTGGTGACTATCGCCAAAGCCTGCGGGCTGTCCAAGTGGGGGCTGATTTATTACTACTCCTTCAAGCAAGACCTGTTCGTGGCGGTGGTGGACAAGTACATCTTCGCCACGCAAGACCCTGCCAACAAGTTCAATTTTCAGGGCGGCACGCTGCTGGAGTTCATCGACCACCACGTGGAGAGCGTGGAAAAGACCATGCGCCGCATCGTGGGCTTGCTCGACGACGGGAACAACCCGCAGGGATGCAGCTACAACTTCTACTACTTCCACCTGCTGATGCAAGTGCGGCAGTATTACCCCGATGCCGGGGCGAAGTTCGCCGCCCTGTTCGAGAAAGACCGGAAGCTGTGGCGCGACATCATCGAGCAAGCGAAGTCGGCGGGCGAAATCCGCGCGGAGGTGGACACGGAGGAAACCGTCGCCATGTTCCGCGAGGTGTTCTACGGCTTGTCTTTCGAGCAGGCTTTCCTCTCCGGGCTGGACACGGGGGAACTCTCCCACAAGCTCCGCTTCATCTATTCGCTGATTAAAGCCTGACCCGTTCAGGCTTTTTTTATGCCCTTCGGCATCCTTTTCCTCCCTCCCGAAAAATCTTTTGCGACTTTTCCAAACCATCCGGTTTGTTTCTTCGATTCTTTTCGTACCTTTGGGGGCATGGAGGTTAGGATATACGCCCCGCATGGCGCAGGTTAGTGGAATGTCCGATACTTGACAGGTGTTGTTAGCAATACATTAGATATAATTGATTCATGCGATATACAGTTAATATAATAGTGAGTATAAAGGACGTTATTAAAAAGATGGATATTGAAATACCAGAGTACATTTCAAATATCCTGTCTTTCTATTTATATCTTAAAGAGAAATGTGATTTACCACAGGTTAATCAAGGTGAAGTCTGTATTTGCAGTAAGGATAAGAATAGAGATATAACTTTATTTGTCATAACTGATACCGAATCAGTTCTTTACTCTCCCTTTGAAGATATAAGTATGTTTGCTTCTATTTTTCCTCTTTATATTTCTTATTGTAGCACTATTGCACGAGCAGAAGAAATATTTCTCGCAAATGAAGGTTCTCACTATTATATGTGGCATGAGGGCTATGAAGATGAGTACTCAAAGTATGGAATTACTAAAGAACAAGAGGAAGAATGGCTACAAGAACACTGTTTATCTCCCAAGATTCCTTAAATATATCTAACAAGGTCGAGCCAACAGCTAAACGCTGTTTCTCACCAAACCATTATAAACCCCTAAAAACAAACGACAATGAGCATTTTTTTGAAAGCGGTACAACGCATCAACCCGTCAGAACCGGACGAACCGAAGAAATGGTATCCCGTTCAGTACACCACCAAGATGGTGGACGAGAGCGAAGTGGCTATGCTGATAGCCGACGAGACGACTGACCCGTTTCCGTGAGTCGGGCAACTTGAAATCGTGAGTTGGGCAACTCAAAGTTCTGAGTTGGGCAACTCAGCTCGGTGAGTCGGGCAACTCACGGAAACGAGTTGGGCAACTCGGAAAAGTGAGTTGGCGGGGGATTACAGGTAATAAACATTATCAATAATAAAAATAATAGAGCTATGTATGAAAATGTAAGCGAGCAGCGTAAGCAGGAGTTGAATATTTTGAAAGTATGGGCGGAATGTGCCGGAGATACTTATTACTATTCAATGCCTCAATCCAGATTTGATAAGAATATGGAAGGTTGTGAGGAGGAAGAATTTTTCAAAGCATATTCCCGCCAACGAAAAATAGGATTGGAAGAATTTGCCAACGAAATATCAAGCCAAATAGCATCAATCCAACATTCGGAAGAATTGCATTATCTATTGGATGGTTACAACTATGATAATGGAAACTGGACTGTTATGCAATGTTTAAGCAACCCATGTTGTGATATACGTACCGCAAGAATGGTTTATTGGCTCATGAGCCCGGACTACTATTATGCCCAATATGGAGATCTTGAGCATGTTCCCGAATCTGATATAAATATCAAGAACTCCAAAGTATTGAAATTCATTGAGGGAAAAACTCTATCACAAGGCTTTGCGCATGGGCTATCCTCTGAATATGAAGATGCGGAAGTACCCAAAACTAATGAGTATATAGGGAAGATTCCTGATTCTTTATTCGCGGATGGGAACTGATAGCACATGCTCCCGAAAGTTTAGTTTGTCCTTTTGTATATACATCCAAACTGGCTTAAACCTGTTTCCATCGGCAGCGAAGTATGTGCCCGGCGAAAAAGAGAAAGCGGCATTTCCTTTTTCGCCAGTTTCAAGGCTGGTGGCTCCGGTGGTTGGCGGAGGAAATGGCAGGATGCCTACAGCCTTTCTTCCCCTTCCGCCAACTCTTTCGCGACTTTTCCAAACCATTCGGTTTGTTTCTTCGATTCTTTTCGTACCTTTGGGGGCATGGAGGTTAGGATATACGCTCTGCATGGCGCGGGTTGGTGGAATGTCCGATGCCCGACAAGTTTTATTGTCAATACATTATCAACAACGATTAAAGTTATAGACATGAAACATATACAAATGATAACAATGATGTGTGTGATTTGTTTAACGGCAAGTTGTACAACGCAAAAGGTTGCATATAGAGAAAGGTTTGAAGAAGCAAAAGGATATGCCCTTTATGCTTGCATCGCACACATGAACAAGTTTGTTGATAGTACATCAGTTATCAACAAAGATTATTCCGGCGAATATTTTGTTCAATTAAGCAGCTTATCGCTGGAAGAAATTATCGGAATTAAGGAATATGTGGATAAAGAATGTATGAATTATTGGAGCATATCACACAATCCGGAAGGTAATATGATTGCATATTCATCATGGAAATTCTATAACTCCAAAGACTTGGATAACTTTATCCGTAAGACATTAAGGAAAAATATCGGTAACAACGAAAGATAGCATCTGACGATGCTCCTTTCTAACCATTACGACTACGAGCAGGAAATGGACGACTTGAATTTCATTTTCGATGAAGCCAGCGAAGCGCAAAAAGACCTTGTGATTATAGTGTATTAAGTTAAGCCATCAAAATCATGCTAAAGTTATTGGAGAAATATTACAATATACTATACTATTGCGAGTATAATTTGTTATTCTTTATATTCAAAAGACTTTTGAATCCTTTCTATTGGATAAGCATCCCAAAATGGAACAACAAGTACATGAAATGTATTGTATCAAGAATAGAGAAACAAGAAGTTAGTGAAATTCATGGAGGAGTAAATATACTCATTGATTCAAGGGCGATATTTGCCATAAGTTGCACCAGTTTTTGGTTGCTCTGTATGGTATTGATTGTAGGCGGTAAGGTCTTAAAGATGTTAGGCATAGGCGTTCCAATTGCCATTTTTGAGTACAAGTTCATTCTTTTATTATTGCTTATATTCTTGATTTTCTATCTATGCTATATAAATGAATTATTTGTATTCAAGAACGATAAGTACAGGAAGTATTTCGCCAAGTTCGAGAAGGAGAAAAAGTATCTGCTCTACTACGGCATCTATGTCGTTTCTCTGATAGTCCAGTTCGCGACTTTCTATCTGTTGCTTATAGAAATAGTGGTATAATGCTTGCCATAAACACAATATTTCCCTACCTTCGTAGGCTAAAAACATAAACCCCTTACGCTTATGATAACAAACCGGGAAGAAGTGCTGGAGAACGCCTTGCGGGTGTTCGCCAAGATGAACTACGAGAAGGCAAGTCTGGTGACTATCGCCAAAGCCTGCGGGCTGTCCAAGTGGGGGCTGATTTATTACTACTCCTTCAAGCAAGACCTGTTCGTGGCGGTGGTGGACAAGTACATCTTCGCCACGCAAGACCCTGCCAACAAGTTCAATTTTCAGGGCGGCACGCTGCTGGAGTTCATCGACCACCACGTGGAGAGCGTGGAAAAGACCATGCGCCGCATCGTGGGCTTGCTCGACGACGGGAACAACCCGCAGGGATGCAGCTACAACTTCTACTACTTCCACCTGCTGATGCAAGTGCGGCAGTATTACCCCGATGCCGGGGCGAAGTTCGCCGCCCTGTTCGAGAAAGACCGGAAGCTGTGGCGCGACATCATCGAGCAAGCGAAGTCGGCGGGCGAAATCCGCGCGGAGGTGGACACGGAGGAAACCGTCGCCATGTTCCGCGAGGTGTTCTACGGCTTGTCTTTCGAGCAGGCTTTCCTCTCCGGGCTGGACACGGGGGAACTCTCCCGCAAGCTCCGTTTCATCTATTCGCTGATTAAAGCCTGACCCGTTCAGGCTTTTTTTATGTCCTCCGGCATCCTTTTCCTCCCTCCCGAAAATTCTTTCGCTACTTTTCCAAACCGTTTGGTTTGTTTCTTCGATTCTTTTCGTACCTTTGGGGGCATGAAGCAAAATTCGATGACATGGACAAGGCTCAGAGGCAAAGAGGAAGCATCGTTCTTCACAAGGAAGAAAAGGATGGTGTGGATTATGTCCGGATAGAGTATGCAGGAAACGGGGCAATCCCCCTGCTGCTCGCCCAGGATACAGGCGTGGAAATGACCGGCAAGGATTCCGCTTGCATGGCGGCTGCAGTTTTCAAGCTGTCGGATTTCTACGACCGCTATTCTCCCCATGCCTACATTGATTACAGCCAGGTATATGTGCGGCATCCCAGACCCAAGAGGGAATACACGCTGCCGGAAGGCTATCTGGAACTGCTGGAACAGAAACGCTACAGCCCATCCACCATAAAGACCTACCGGGCTTATTTCAGCGACTTCGTGGAGTACCACAAAGGGCGCAACATCGACCGCCTGAAAGTGGCGGACATCAACAGGTACATTCTTTATCTTGTAAACGAAAAGAAAATTTCTGTTTCACAGCAGAATATGCGCATCAACGCCATCAAGTTCTACTACGAGCAGGTGAAAGGCGGGAAACGGCAGTATTACGGCGGCATCACACGAGCCAAAGAATACAAGACCGTCCCGGAAGTATTGAGCAAGAACGAGATAAAACGCATCCTCGACCAACTGTCTAACATCAAGCATCACTGCATGATTTCCTTGGTTTATTCAGCCGGATTGCGGCGTAGTGAATTGCTGAACCTCACACCAAAAGACATCAACAGCGAAATGATGTCCGTGCGTATCATGGGCAAGGGCAAGAAATGCCGCTACTCGCTGCTTTCGCCCAAGCTGCTGGAAGAGCTGCGGCGGTACTTCCGTGAATACCGACCGAAGAAATGGCTGTTTGAGGGCGAAACGCCCGGAGAACCATACTCAGCAAGCGCATTGGTGAAAGTGCTGAAAGAAGCCGCACAACGTGCGGGCATCAAGCACCGAGTGCATGTACACATGCTCCGCCACTCGTTTGCCACCCACCTTTTGGAACAAGGGACAGACTTGCACACGATACAGGAACTGTTGGGACACAACGACATAAAGACTACAGCCATATATCTTCATACATCGAATGCACACAAAGCTAAAATCCCAAATCCGCTTGATTCGCTGGATGATTCGTAGGGTGCGGCTATTAGAGATTAGGAAACACACCTGCCAGGTGTCGGTTATCGAAATATCCTATACCTA
>OCHV01001639.1_pt1 | contig 14027 bp, 11 predicted proteins | sample 1538461 | NCBI WGS metagenome assembly OCHV01 (sample SAMN04571692, study PRJEB22368) | human gut metagenome | biome: human gut; material: stool | host: Homo sapiens | place: Luxembourg | collected 2012-08-03 | reverse complement strand
ATAATTATAACTTGGTACACGCTATACACTACTATAAACTGTACTCCATTTTAGGGTATCCTATAAAAACGGTGTCATAATCATCCCAGTTGTCAACTGTATTGTATTCAAGTTCCACATCTCTTGTCTCAGGATTATTATGTTCCTGAGTTACCCTGCTGTTTTTGTTAGTCCAATCCAGATCATCACTTGTATACACGTCTGTCGGCACAAGCTCAAACAGATCTCCGTCTGTCTCTTCTGCAATATTCTCTGCAACAGCCTTTGTATTTCCTGATGCCGAATAATATACTACAAGTACCTTTGATGACTCTCCATTATTACTTTCAATCTGTGTCGACTTAAGTTCCTGTTTAGTTTTAGTTGCTTCTCTGTCTTTACTTGATGTACATCCTGCAATGTTAACACATGCAAGTGTTCCGATAAGAATTGCCGGGATTAGTTTTTTAATACTCATATTTGCTCCTTTACTGTTTTATCTCATTAATTTTTCTCTTTTATATTTTTTGCATAACGCTTCGATGGTCTGCTTATTATCAATAAAATAAATATCAATACCGCAGTAAACGACAGACTAAGCGGATATGCCATCATGATTGTTCTAAATGTTCTACTTTGCAGAAATATTAAGCTACTATTTTTTCTGTATCTTTGAACCACCAAATACCTGCGACATTGGTATATTGTCGAGCATCTCATCTATTGCTTTTACTTCATCTTTTGTCAGTTTTATCTCAGATGCTTTCATGTTCTCTTCCAGTCTGCTTACCTTTCTTGTTCCCGGAATAGGAACGATATACAGTTTCTTTGCACTCATCCACGCAAGTGATATCTGGGCCGGTGTAGCTTTTTTCTCCTCTGCCAGAAGTTTTATCCAGAGTATAAATTCCTTATTTTCTTTAATTCCTTCATCACTAAACTGTGGCATCATGCTTCTGTAATCTCCCGGTTTTTCGAATTGTGCATGGGAATTATACACAGCTGTAAGGAAACCATTCGCAAGTGGAGAAAAAGCAACAAATCCTATTCCTAATTCTTCAAGTACAGGGAATAATTTTTCATAGTCCCTATACATCATGGAATATCTGTTCTGGATCGCAGTTATCGGACATACTTTATTAGCGCGTCTGATCGTATCTTCATCTGCCTCTGAAAGTCCCCAGTGCGTGATCTTTCCCTGTTCAATCAATTCCTTCATTGCCCCTGCTGTCTCCTCAATTGGCACCGTCGGATCTATACGGTGGATATAGTATAAGTCCAGATGATCTGTGTTAAGACGCTTCAATGAGCCATCGATCGACGATTTAATTGTCTCCGGTCGTCCATCCGGGATCAACGGTTTATTAACAGTTGTTGCTGTTTCATCAAATCGTATGCCACACTTTGATGCCAGCACTATTTTGTTTCTATATGGCTTCAATATCTTTCCAAGCAGTTTTTCATTGTGATGCGGGTCTTCTGCTGTTCCGTATATCTCTGCTGTATCAAAAAATGTACAGCCACAGTCTATGGCTTTATCTATCAAAGCCTCTGCCTCTTTTTCTGTCGATACAGTTCCGTATGCATGGCTCATTCCCATACATCCTAATCCGATTTCTGATACTTCCAAGTCTCTTCCTAAAATTCTTTTCTCCATGTTTAAACGCACCCTTTCTTTCTATCACTTATTTTCCTAAAATAAGTATACGAAAAAGAGACTTCCATAAGAAGTCTCCTTTCGTTAATCAGTTTAAACCCAGAGGTTAAGGTTTATTTATAAGATCCCTGATAGATTGCAACACAATCTTCATCAGTAAGCTTATACATATCATTCTCGAAGTTAATTCCAAGAGTAGCTCTTGCATTTCAGCCATCTTTGGAAATTCCTCAGGTGTAATTCCATAATCAGACATTTTAAGTTCTGTTACATTACAGTCTTCCTGTAATTTAACAAGCATTGTTATAAAATCTTCTGGTTTTTTTGCATCTTCCATACCCATAAGCTTTGCCATTTCAATGAAACGATCATCACAGACATGCTTATCGATAAAGAAACTATAAAATGCTTTTGAAATCATAATAAGACCGGCTCCATGAGGAAGCTTCTCATGATATGCCGAAAGTGCATGCTCAAGCGGATGTGCACTGACGCATGTTCCAACTGTCATCTGTATGCCTGAAAGATAACTTCCGAATGCAACATTACTCATTGCCTCAATGTTTTCAGGCTCACGAATTGATGTAACAAGATTGCATGACACATTTCTGATTGCCTCTGCAGCAACCATCTTGCTGAATTCATTTCTATTTGCGGAAATATATCCTTCAGTAGAATGGAATAATGCATCAAATCCCTGGTATGCCTTGAATGCAGCCGGAACACTTGTCATCAATTCAGGATCAACGATCGCAAGGACCGGCATAGTTCCTGTACCAAATACTCCTGTTTTCTCCTGAGTATCCGGATTGGTAATAACACCGCCGCCGTCAGTCTCTGAACCTGTACCGGCTGTTGTTGTAATAGCCACGATTGGAATAGGTTATCTCCTTATTTCTTCTCTCCCTCCGGAAAAATGATCTTAAAAACAAAGAAAAATATTATCATAGATACTCCACCTGTAATAAATGTAACAAGAATATTGTATATTGCAGGCGGTACATAAACAGCCGCGATAGGCATCCACAGATTATTCAGTCCATTGCATATCAGTGATATGACTACCCATGCCAGAAAATACCAGATTGCCTGATATACCGGATTGCCCTTACTTTTAAATGTGATATTTCTCTGTAAAGGAAAATTGATGCACTGTGCAAGAAAAGATCCTGTTTCATAACTTATAAAATAACCGAGACCACCACCTATCATCACTGCACCCGATGCATCTCTTAGTACATCATATCCCAACAGGCTCCATGTAAATTTTACACCAAGTATATTCATATTTTTTCTTGGCCACATAAATTCTGTTCCGGCAAGTCCTATTCCAAGGATGTGAGGCATAAACGTAAATACCAGATACTGAAATATTGTCACTCCCATGCTAAAAACGAAGAAATAAAATATCTGATATACCCATTTGGATAATTTAGGATGTTTTTCTGTAAATGATTTCCAAAATTCCATTTCATTTTCCTCCGTTTGAATTAAGTTTCTTTATATACTTTTTATTGAGTCTCCTGTTTCTGAAAAATCCTGTAATAACAATTCCGAATCCTTTGAAAAAATGACCGTTTACAACCATCATTACACCGTCTATCATTTCCATACTTACAATTCCGCCTGTCATTTTGGCAATTGCCCTGAATGGAATATTGTATTGGAATAAAAGATTTAGGTCGGTCTTACCCAGCTCTTCATTTTTTTTCAACTTATTTGTAAGTATTTTATAGATAAAACGCGCAAGAGCACTCTTGGCATAATACATCTGGCAGACAGCATCATTTACATCCAGCTCACCGCGCCATTTTCCATCGGGAATCGTTCTGTCAAGTAATTCTTCAAATTCTTTATCAGACACTTTCTGTATATTTCCGGAAAAATAAGATAGCATATGATCTTTTGAATATGGATATTCTGTTGTTGTACCGTCAATATTTATCTGCCCTGTATGCCTTATATCCTGACAATCCGCTCCGACCATCACCTGATATTCTCCGGCTTCGACTTCCCATTTTGAAGTAATGATATTCCAATATCTGAATGTTTTATCATCAAAATCTATATTTATATTTCTGCTTTCACCAGCCTTAAGAAATACCTTTTTGAAGCCTTTTAATTCCTTATCCGGTCTGAAAATCTTTGCATCCTTTTTGCCTATGTAAAGCTGGATTGTTTCTGCGCCGTCAACATCGCCTGTATTTGTCACTGTAATCCTTATGCCATCGTTATTGACGATAAGATCACTGTACTTGAAATTTGTATAAGATAATCCATAGCCAAACGGATACAGCACTCTTATGTTTGCTGTATCATAATATCGGTAGCCGACAAAAATTCCTTCCCTGTATTCAGAGTTTCTCTCCACACTTGGAAAATATCTCAGGGAAGGTGTATCCTCATATCTGACCGGATATGTTTCATTGAGCCTGCCTGACGGATTTATTTTGCCTGTTATTATATCAAGCATAGCTTGGGCTCCGGCCTGTCCGTACAGGTAACCGTGAATGATGCCCTTAAGGCAATGATGCCATGACATTTCTATTGCTGATCCTGCACTTAGCACACCTACTATATTTTTATTTACCTTTACCAGTTTCTCAAGCAAATGTATCTGATTCTGCGGTATTCTCATGTGATTTCTGTCCACACCCTCAGATTCACTAAGTTCATCGAGTCCGAAACAGTAAATAACCACATCAGCCTGCTCTGCCAGATCAATTGCTGCTTTTTCCATGATAGCATCTATTCCGCCTGAACGAAGATAACCTCTTGTGCATCCTACAACATGAAGTGTAGTATTATTGATCAGCATATTCATGTGCTCTACAGAGGTTGCATTCACAACTGACGAACCCGAGCCCTGATATCTCGGAACATAAGCAAAATCACCTATAAGAGCCACCCTTGTATCCGGTTTAAGCGGCAGTATATTGTCACTGTTTTTCAATAATACCGCACTCTCGGCAGCGGCTCTGTAAGCCAGATCATTATGCTTTTTAAATCCTTTATCATCTATTTTTTCGCGTTCCTGTGAAAGCTCAAAAACTGCCTCAAGCATGCGGTCAACGCTGTTATCAATAGTGCTTTCCTTAATTCTGCCTTCTTTTACAGCTTTTATAAGCTGCCTTGCCGAATCAAGTCCGGGATTTGGCATTTCCAGATCAGATCCTGCCTGTACACCTTTAACATGATCATTTGATCCGCCCCAGTCAGTTATCACTATGCCGTCAAATCCCCATTCATCACGCAATATATCAGTAAGAAGATGTGCATTTTCGTTGGCATATGTTCCGTTTACCTGATTGTAACTTGTCATTATCGCCTTCGCATGACCTTCCTTAACAGCTATTTCAAAGCCTGTCAGATAAATTTCCCTGAGCGTCCTCTCATCGACAACTGCATTCATAGCCATTCTTCTTAGTTCCTGGCTGTTTACCGCAAAATGTTTCGGACATGCGTATACACCCTGGCTCTGTATGCCTCTTATATATCCGGCTGCCATTTTTCCTGCAAGATACGGGTCTTCTGAAAAATACTCAAAATTTCTGCCGCAAAGCGGATTTCTCTTGATATTAAGTCCGGGGCCAAGGACGATATCAACCCCCTGTGTATTGGCTTCCTGTCCAAGCGCCTGCCCTATCTTATCTCCAAGCTCCGGATCCCAGCTGTTTGCAACCGTTGCAGCTGTTGGGAAGCATGTGGCAGGAAGGGAGGGATTGAGACCAAGATGGTCTCCTGTCCCTGCCTGCTTACGAATGCCATGAGGTCCATCAGAACAGTAAATTGAAGGTATTCCAAGCCGGTCCAGATTCCATGTCTGCCATTCGCCTTTGCCGCTTAATAATGCTGCTTTTTCTTCTAAAGTCATTTTATCTATGATTTCTTTATGTTTCATCTTACTCACCATCGGTTACGATAATCTGATCATTATTTCTTTTCTTACGGTATCTGATGATCAAAGCTGCTTCTGCTGCAATTAAGAGTACAGCCAGAATCGCATCTGCTGCATAGATCATTTTAAGCCATCCCGGAGTCTCACCCGGCACATAATTTTCATACGCAGAACTGTTTACTGTTGTATACAGAATGTTTTTAACAGCTTTTCTCATGGCGATAACTGATGTAGCACTAAGATCTGTCATGATAGCATCATTTCCTGCTGTTCCGAGCATCATGTCGGTTCCACCTCTTACAGCTCTGTCTGCATCCATATATCCATAGTTGCCAAAGTAATCTGATATAACCATTCCTTTGTATCCCCATTCACCTCTCAGCACATCATTAAGCAGCTGTGTACAGCTTCCTGCCCACTCTGTACCAAGGAAATTGTATGAAGACATGACAGCTATCTTTCCATCCGGATATGCTTTTATGGTATCCTCAAATGGTTTGAAATATATTTCACGCATTGCCTGCTCATTGCTCCAAGTCGTAAGGAATGCATTTCTGTTTATCTCCTGCTCATTTAAAACAAAATGTTTGATAAACGGATACATTCCGGCATTTACTATTCCTTCAACCTCTGCTTTTGCCATTTCCGCACTTAATTTACTGTCCTCTGAATAATATTCAAAGTCACGTCCACCGAATGCACTTCTGTGAATATTCATAGATGGTGCATACCAGCCGGTTACATGATAATCCGCAAATTCCTGTCCCATGGCCTCAGAAAATGCTACTGCAAGCTCTGTATTCCATGTCTGTGCCAATATTATCTCTGAACAGAAACCTGTTCCGAATATTCCAAGAGTACTAGAGTTTACTCCTGCCGGTCCGTCTGTATCAAGAATACGGATCTTGTCAATAGAACTTACTGCAATATTCTGATGTCCGCCAAAGGCTATAAGGTCAACCATCTCGTCTACCGTCATCTCATCAAGCAGATCTTCCCAGCGGTCATCATCGTAAGAAGCTCCCCTCAGGTCAAATAACTCTAGACCATTGTCAGCTCCTGTTGTAGGCATCTTATCGTCATCATTATCATAATCGGTCGGATCATATGTACCGTTTCCATAAATGGTTCCGTCTAACTCAAAATTTGTCGGAGCTGCTGTCGCTGTATCATAATTTGCAAATCCGTCTTTTCTTGAAAGATATGTAATATCACCTTCCACAAAATCAAATTTGTTGTCAGCGACTTCCACATCTCCGTTGTGCTTATTATTCTCATCATATACGATATCTTCTGCCACATTGTAAGTCTTTGAATCCACAACATTATGGCTGTCTGTTCTTAAACTGATATCATAATCCCCATGCTCTAATACATAGTGTCCTGCTCCGTATGTGTCATATGAAGCCATATCCTCATCACTGAATGTCAGTGTCACTGTCTCTGACTCCCCCGGCTCAAGAAGATCTGTCTTGTCAAATGCAAGCAGATTAACACTTGATTTTTCTATTCCGCCATTATAATACGGTGGGTCATAATAAAGCTCTACTACATCTTTTCCTGCTGTGTCACCTGTATTTGTAACAGTCACATCTACACTGATTCCATCGTCTGAAGCCCGGAGCTCGCCCATTGTTTCATCAAAAGTCGTATAACTGAGACCATATCCAAACGGATACATAACTGTATCATCATAATTGATAAGTCCTTCATCCGCTGCTGTCTCGTAAAATCTATATCCTACATAGATACCTTCAACATAGTCTACAAATGATACGATTCCGTCAGCTCTCTCCCACGCTTTCTTAGCTGCGTCGGAAACTTTATCTGTGTTTGTATAAGCAAAGTGACCTATGTTATTGATATAAGGAGCCTTGTTTATATCCTTAAGCCATGTATCTGTTGTTTTTCCTGATGGGTTGACCTCTCCCGATATGATATTTCCGAGTGCATTAAAACCTGTTGCACCTGCTCCGGCACATAAAAGTACACTCTTGATCTGCTCATAATCGTTTGTCCAGCCAAGCTCCATCGCATTTGCACCATTGTACACAACGATTACATCATCAAAATTACTGCATACGAGGTCTACAAGATCCTGCTCTGTTTTACTGAGTTCCAGATATGACTGTCCGTCTTCAAAATCATCATAATCTTTTGAATTATTTGTATAAGTTCCTTTTGTGTACTTAGTTCCTATATCCATGGTAGAACCATCCATTATAGGTCCCATATCTATTGGAAGATCTGTTCCTTCACCTCCGGTTCTTGAGAGAACGATCATCGCTACATCAGAGAAGTCTTTTGCATCATTTATGATCTTATCGGAATAATCAGCTGCCGGAACCTCAGGAAGTGTCCAGTCCTGACCATCATTGATGCTGATCACCGGTCTGTCCTGTCTGTACTCAGTGTACATATCAGACAGCTCACTGTTTGTCTCAAAACCTGCATTTTCAAGTCCTTTAAGTATTCCTACCGCTGTAGTAGCATCGACTGTTCCGGATCCTGTTCCTCCATATACCGGATTAGTTGATGACCAGCCGAATACATTGATCTTCTGTGGTGCGATAGGTAGGAATGAATTATCATTTTTTGTCATTACCACACCCTCATTAGTCACATCTTCAATCACTTTTTTTGAATTGTCGATATGACCCTGATCAAGAGTTCCTTTGTCCGATAACACGACATTCAACGTGTTGTACAAAGTTTCTGCAGCAGCCACATTTAATGTAACTACTGTTATGAGTAAGAAAGCAAAGAATGACTGAAATCGTATCATTCTCTTTATCAGTTTTTCCTTCTTTCTTACAATGATCATAACCGCGATCATAGCTATAAACGCGATTGCAATGATGATCAGATGTGTTCTGACCATGTTAATAACACTTATGACATCTTCCCATGCCACTTCAACGTTACCCATACGTAATCCTCCTTTTTTCATGTATGTTTCGTTGAAATGACTATATCAAAAAAGGAACCTCAAAAGTGCACTCTGGTTTTCTTGGTCTCTTTTCTGGTAAAACTGGTATTTTATTGTTCCGGAAAAAATATAATGTCCGTTATAAATTTCATTTTATCTGTTCTCATAAGCATGGTTCCATGGTAATGATCCACGATGTAGCGTATGCTCTTTGCTCCGAATCCATGATAGTTTTTGTCTTCTTTAGTTGTAACTGGCAATCCATCATCAAATGTGATTTGCTCATTGCAGTAATTCTCAATATGAATATGTGCTCCCTTATTTTTCTCTTTAACACTGATACTGATAATACGCTTCTCATCATCCTCCTCTTTTATAACACTTTCTATGGCATTATCCATCAAATTGCCAAACAAAGCATAAACGTCCGTAGTTTTCATAAAGTTTAGCATACTTCCATCAACCATAGTACTGAGCTTTATTCTATATTCTATACACAGGATGCTCTTTTCCGTAAGAACAAGATCTAACGCTTCATTGCCTGTCTGAAAAATATTATCATAAATGGCAAGTGCATTTCGCACATCATCAACATATTTCTTCTGCTCGTCAGCATCCTCTATTCTCGTTATCTTTGAAATCCTGTATTTAAGGTCATGGCATTTTATATTGATGATATCAATAGTTTCTTTTGAAAGCTTCTGCTTTTCTCCCATATTATTTATCATCTGCTCCATCATCTCTTTCTCACGGATGATCTGGTTCTGCCTTGACATATTAAATGCCATAAATACTGCCAGTATGCAGCATACAATCGCATACATTTTGCAAAAAACATTCTGAAGCAGGCTGCTGTCACCGCTAAACATTGTACTGTCCACCAGCACACTATTTACAACAACAATAAACAGGATCACAAGTGCAAGTGTTATCATGCGTATATCCTTCTGCTTGTGCTCTGATTTTCCTTCATAATGCCTGACAATAAAAAAATACGCTGCTGCCGATATAACAATATATGGTAAAATACGTATCACAATAAAATCAATGTATACATTTAATTTCATGTATGTTATCTGCTGTATTATTGTAATAAACGCATAAGCAATATGCTGCGTTGCATATCCGCATATTCCCGCAAACAATATTTCCTCAACTTTATCTTTAAAACATATTGCCATAGAAAGCAGGCTGCACGCAAATATACCAATATAGTAAACAATGGATATAACAGGATTTTCCCACGGAACAGCCGATAAAAGTTCAAATATCAGTAGTGAAACCGAAAAATACATACATATTGCCGCCACTGCTTTTATTATGAAATGCTTTCTTCGTTCAAATGCAAACGTGTAAATACTTTCTGTTATAAGAAGCTGGATACAGAAACGTATACAAGATATAATCTGCATATTTGTCATTAGAAATCACCTCCCAGATATCTCATAAAATCATCCTTAAATTCCTTCTTTCGCTGTCTGCTTATAGGCAGACACACATCCTCAATCCATACACTGTCTTTGCACATTTTTGAAACATATTTCAGATTTACAAGACAACCATTTATGCATTTTGAAAAACCTTCCCCCTGCAATTTGTTTTCTATATCGATCATAGTCCCTCTCGCCTGAAACTCACCCTGCTTTGTGTGAAATACAAGATAATTTTTGTTTTTCTCTATATACAATATCTGAGAGACTTTTATTTTCATTACAGAATCATTGTCATGTACGATTATTGTTTTATCCTTATTAAGTTCCAAAGAACGCATTGCCTTTTCCAGCTTGTCCTTAAATACATAATAGCTTATCGGTTTAACAATAAAATCAATCGCATCAACCTCATAGCCATGTATGGCATATTGAGCCATATTAGTCACAAAAACAATAGCTATTCCGGAGTCGAGTTTTCGAAGCTTTCTGGCTGCTGTCATTCCATCCATATGAGGCATCTCAATGTCTAAGAAAACTATATCGAGATTTCCACGATACTCTTCTATAAAATTCAGACCATCTGTATACTGTACAATCTCAAAATTTGTATTTGTTTCATTCTTGTACGTATTGATAAATTCGCATATCATCTTCTGATGTTCCAAGTCATCATCAATTAACCCTACACGTATCATAAAACCTGCTCCTTCATATATAATATATAAGCCGCAGCAATCAAGCTGCGGCCTGAAAAGATTAACATTAATGTATAAAATTGGTAAATACAAAAGCCGGTGCCTGTGGCATTTCTATTCCCATCTTTGATGCAACATTTTTGCAGTTGATAAAATATGCCATATTGTTGCCAAGCACCTGCATAACCTGCATTCCCTCAAGATCCTGCTTTACTTCGTCAGGATTTGTTCCATGTACCATATTCCAATATGCTGTCCTCCTTGTTTTCTTTTCATCTTACAGGCATATTATAAATCCCATATACCTATAGGAGAAGTTTCTCTTAGTTTTGAGTCATTAACCTATCGGTTATCACTGTTTCTGCTTATCAAACAGCCAACTCATTATAGCCTTATCCTGAAAAAATTATTTTTCTTTTGTCCATATATCCACCTTCCTTTTCGTCTTATCTCGTATTGTACTTTTTCATAAGCAAACCGGCATAATATCCGATGAATGCTATAAGTATCATTACAGCCAGATAATCTGCCATAAAAAACAGTACGCTTTCCGTGTAATCATAAAATACAAAATGCATTTTCATCAACAGATAATCACCTATCTGTCTTTTTATGAACGCATACACACCATATACCGCCAATATAACCGCAATCGCCCTCGCAATCCATTTTCTTACCGCTGACGGCTGTTTGAAAATCCTGCCTACCATTATAACCGCCATATTCCAATGCATTCCCAGGTGAAGCGACATAATTATAAGTCCCCAATATGCACAAAACATATGTACCTGTCTTGCCATCATATATGAGCCTTCAATTCTTACCATGCCAAATATATGATCAGACAGCAGTATTCCGCTTATCATAGAGCCTATCATAAGTATAAACATGATCATCGCCAGTGCTGTCTGCACACCCCTGAAAAGAGTGTATTTTCCTTTTGCGACTGTTGCCAGCCATTTGCGGTTTAAAATATGATGCGCTATAAAAAGCACAAACATCGCCATGCCTATCCATTCATGTAGGGTCTCTCCAAGCAGACTGTATGGCATGAGAAGAAGCAGGCATGCTGTCATGCCTATATCTATCATAATCTTTACTGTCAGTTTTTTGTTTTTCATCATATACCTCTTATCCTATGATATCTATTTTGTGTTTTCCTGCCAGAATGATACTGCACGGTCTATCCAGCCCTCTGCCACGGTTTTCTGTCCCAGTCCGAAGCCATGTGAAAGTCCTTTAAACACCTCTAATTCGGCATTTGTCCCATTCTTCTTTATCTGTGAAATGTATCTTTCCATACTCCTGTAAGATGCAATTCCATCACTCATTCCCACACACGCATATGTAGGCGGTTCATTTCCTGTCACTACTGAAAGCCCTGTATACTGCATAATTACCGCAGCCGGTGCCGGATAACTATCCTCCCCAAAATATGCAGTTCCGTATGATCCAAGCCATGCTGCCATTCTCGCCCCGGCAGATCCTCCCCAGAGAGAATAGTCAGTCATATCTATCTGCAATTCGTCCACATTCTCATACAGATATGCTATCGCTCTTGCCAGATCTTCACAGGCAGTCTGCGCACCCGGTCTGTAGATCAGGGCAAACGCATTATATCCTTTTTTTGAAATCTCCAATGCTTGTGGAAAGCTGTCATGTATACCTGCAACATACACAAATCCACCACCCGCATTTATTATAGCTGTTTTTTCTCCTGCATTTCCCCTAAAAAAGAACAGACCTGTATTTCTTTTTTCAGGATCCGCTTGCATCTCATCTTCACTGTATATATTATAAAAAATCCTGTTACCACTCTCACTCTGATTTTTCATATAATTTACAATCTCAACTGTTTTATCTGTATTTACCTCACTGTACCACGGCAGTATGGAACTTACCTCTGAAAGCTTTAAGTCATCATCTATTTTAAAATCAGTTGGAAAAATAAGTCTGCCGTAATCCTCAAATACCGGATCATTTATCACATCACTTATCCTGCTTTTCGCTGTATATCCGCCCTTTATATCGTACAATGAATCATTGTTCCAAGTCATATCATTGCTCCCTTCGCTTTGAGTATTTTGAGTATTTTCGGCATCAGTCTGCTTTTCCCGATTGGTTCTCCCACATGCACTAAAAGTAGTGATCACCAAAGCACATGCGATTATCATAATCTTTATACGCATAACATACCCTCCGTATTTCTTTCGGATAAAGTATATAGAAAACGAGACTCCCTAAGAAGTCTCGTTTTGTTATGCTGTATAAACCATAAGGTTATGCCTTTATTTTGTTTATGGCTTTTATTAGACGTCTGACCTTTTCAGATGGCTCCTTTGAGTGTAGTATGCCAAACGGCATGGTATAATCCCACTCAACCGGAATAATCCTTATAAGCGGGTGAACACTCTCCCAGCTTTTGAATGCAAGGAGCACTTCATTATTGTTCTCACACCGGTTAAATGCTTCTATATTGTATAAATCAAAATCTACTATGTTTATATCCGGATTCTTAACAGCAATAAAATCCCTTAATTTATCGCCATAATAGCTCCAACCTCGCTTCATAAGCATAAGATTTTCACCCTTTAGATCATCTAGTGTAATCTTTTCCTTCTTTGCCAGCCTGTGATGTATCGACACTGCCACGCAAAACGGCTCTCTTGATATCTCTGTTGCATCGCACCCTCTGAGTTTAAGCATTGTTTCATCAAATATACCTGCAACCACATCAATATTCTGCCCCAGATTTGCCAGTATTTCTCTTGCATTCTCGATCGTATTTTCAAATGTAATAAGCTGGAATTTCATATCCGGATATATTTTTTGTATCTTTGGCCAAAGCTCGACAAAGACAGCCGGAGGAGTCATCGGAGAGACTCCTACACGTATCACATTGTCTGAAACATCCATTGCTTCCTTTGCACGTCTTATCGAATCTTTGCAGTAACCTACTATATATTTTGCATCATTATATATAGACTGTCCGGCATCTGTCACAACCAGACCTCTGTGTGTTCTTGAAAAAAGTTTCAGATCAAGACTTGCTTCCAGCGAATTTATCTGTTTTATAACTGCCGTTGGTGAAATGTAAAGCTTTTCTGCTGCCTTACTGAAACTTCCCGACTCCACCACACATATAAATGTATCAAGCTGTGGATTGTACATCATTTCTGGGTCACTCCTTTTTATTTCATTTATCTACTAATATTGCGTTAAAAACTCTCCTGTGATAATATCATATTACCACACTGTAGTTACTACCTGGCAAGTAATTTTGCATTGTATTTTATAAAATATTTGTAAAATTTATTTCATTAAATGGAGGAGCTGCATGATGTATAATAAATTATCTTCGTTTCAAAATCTCTATTATTATATCATAATTTTCCGGTCTGTGTGGAAACGTACAGTCTGTGCATACCTTGATTTT
>OCHV01001626.1_pt1 | contig 14093 bp, 10 predicted proteins | sample 1538461 | NCBI WGS metagenome assembly OCHV01 (sample SAMN04571692, study PRJEB22368) | human gut metagenome | biome: human gut; material: stool | host: Homo sapiens | place: Luxembourg | collected 2012-08-03 | reverse complement strand
CCGCTTATGCCATGGCTTGAGCAAAAGATCTGGCCGAATGAGGCGAAAATGACCCGTGAGGATGTATATTGGGGAGCGAAATTAGCGTGCTTGGAAATGATAAAAAGTGGCACGACCACTTTCTTCGACATGTATCAACGCCCTCGTGTCACGGCCGATGTGACGGAGGAGATGGGATTGCGAGGTATCATAGCCGGCGTTTGCTTCGATGGTTTTGATAAAGAAGAGGCGGAGAAATGCAAACGCCATAACGAGCGACTGATCCAAGATGTGGATAACTACAGCAAACGGGTTCGCTTCTCGATCGGGCCGCACGCCATCTATACCGTTTCCGGTGAGCTTCTGAAATGGGCGCATCGGTTCGCTATGGAACATCAAATCCCGATCCATCTGCATCTAGCAGAGACAGAGGGGGAAGTGAAAGACTCTCTCGATAGATTCGGACTCACTCCTGTACGTTATTTATATAAGTTAGGTGTGCTTTCTCCACGTTTGATTATCGCTCACGGAATTTACATCGATGATGACGAGCTTCGCATGTTGGCCGATCACGAGGTGAAAGTCGTACATAACCCGGCCTCAAACATGAAACTGGCTTCCGGTATTCATTTTAAGTTTAAGGAAATGCGCCAATTGGGTATTACCGTGGGACTGGGAACGGACGGTTGTTCCTCTTCCAATAACTTGGATATGATCGAGGCGATGAAGCTGGCTTCCCTGTTAGGAAAAGCTTGGCGAAAGGATCCCGAAGCCTTGACCGCAAATGAGATGCTGCAAGCCGCTACTGCGGAAGGAGCCGCTATGTTCGGTTTAAAAGCCGGGCAGATCAAGGAAGGGTATTTAGCCGATCTATGTTTGATAGATCTCAACACCCCCGCTTTTACCCCGAACTTCAATTTCGTCTCAAATCTTGTATACGCCGCCAACGGCAGTTGCGTGGATACCGTTATCTGTGATGGTAAAATATTGATGGAGAATAAGAAGGTACCGGGAGAGGACGAGATTATGGAGAAAGCGGCAGAGATAGCTTATAACTTGATGAAACGTTAAATTGATTAAATATGGAAATGATTAAAACCGAACAATATCGGGAAGCGGCCGCCTATTTAGCTAGCCGGATCGAAGGTAACCCGGAGACCGCCATTATCCTTGGTAGTGGCTTAGGCTCTTTAGCCGATCAAATAACAGACCCTATAGTGATACCTTATGCAGAAATCCCACATTTTATGAAATCTACCGCTACCGGGCATAAGGGGAATTTTATTTGTGGCAAACTAGGGGATAAGCAAGTCTTGGCTATGCAAGGCCGTTTTCACTACTATGAGGGCTACACAATGCAACAGGTCACTTTTCCCGTACGTGTAATGAAGCTCTTAGGAATCAAGAACCTTTTGGTCTCGAACGCCGCCGGAGGTATCAATAATACGTTCAAGGTAGGTGATCTGATGATCATCCGGGATCATATCAATATGATGCCGAACCCGCTGATCGGTCCGAACAATGAGGATTTCGGCACTCGTTTCCCGGATATGACCCGTGCTTATGATCGTGAATTTATCCGCTATGTGGAAGAAATAGCCGCCTCCCGATCTATCCCGTTAAAGAAAGGTGTATATGTAGGTTTGACAGGCCCTTCCTTCGAGACTCCTTCCGAGTACGCTTTCTATGGAAAAGTCGGGGGAGATGCGATCGGCATGAGTACGGTACCGGAAGTAATCGTGGCACGTCATGCGGGCTTGCGTGTATTCGGTATGTCTGTCATCACGAACGAAGGTTATCACTTCGCTGACGACTTTGTAAATGATGGTGCCGATGTTATCGTAGCGGCTAATAAAGCAGCATCTGTTATGACACAACTATTTACGGAATTGGTCAAAAAAATCCAATAAAAAAGTAACGCAAAGGCTTGGTGGTTTCAATGAAATCACTACCTTTGCACTCGCAATCGAGAACAAAGCGGTTGTATATGCGGAAGTAGCTCAGTTGGTAGAGCATAACCTTGCCAAGGTTAGGGTCGCGGGTTCGAGTCCCGTCTTCCGCTCTTTCTCGTATTGATTGCCCAGGTGGCGGAATTGGTAGACGCGCTCGTTTCAGGTGCGAGTGGTTTTGCGATCGTGCAGGTTCGAGTCCTGTTCTGGGCACCCTTCCTAAAATGCGCAGGTGGTGGAATTGGTAGACACGCTACTTTGAGGGGGTAGTGCCGGTTACGGCGTGTGAGTTCAAGTCTCATCCTGCGTACTTAAGTAAAAAAAGAAATAAGAGCATGATCTATTCAATTAGGTCATGCTTTTTTTGCGTGTCAAAATGACAGACGAATAAGATGGACGAACATAAAAAAAGCCGGACTCACGCCCGGCTTCTATATTCATAGACAAACTTATTCAGCATCTTTCTTTTTTATCGAAGTCGTGATTTTCTGCTCTTCCTTATCAAAGTCTACGATAATCGTATCGCCTTCACCTACTGAGGCACGGATAATCATCTCCGCCATCTTATCTTCCAGATACTTCTGGATCGCACGCTTCAACGGACGGGCACCGAATTGGATATCGTAGCCTTTTGTCGCAATGAAATCTTTTGCCTCGTCTGTGATCGACAACTCATAGCCCAGATTTGATACACGCTGATACAGACCCTGTAACTCAATATCAATAATCTTATGAATAGCGGCTTTATCAAGCTGATCGAACATAATGATATCATCCACACGGTTCAAGAACTCTGGAGCAAATGCTTTATTCAACGCTTTCTGGATCACGCTACGGGAGAAATCCTTATCCGGCTCACCAGCCATCTGGGTATTGAAACCAACGCCACGGCCGAAATCTTTCAATTGCCGGGTACCAATATTGGAAGTCATGATCAAGATCGTATTCTTGAAATCAATACGTCTACCCAGACTATCCGTCAAACGGCCTTCATCCAAGACTTGCAGCAGCAAGTTAAATACATCCGGATGCGCCTTCTCGATCTCGTCCAATAAGACCACCGAATAGGGCTTGCGACGTACTTTCTCTGTTAACTGGCCACCTTCCTCGTAACCAACGTATCCGGGAGGCGCTCCGATCAAACGGGAAACAGCGAATTTCTCCAAGTATTCACTCATATCGATACGTACCAAAGAATCCGCCGAATCAAATAGATATTCAGCAAGCTTCTTGGCCAAGTGAGTTTTACCTACACCCGTCGGTCCTAGGAACATAAAAGTTCCGATCGGCTTATTCGGATCTTTCAAGCCAACACGGTTACGTTGAATTGCCTTTACAATCTTTTGAACAGCATCATCCTGCCCGACCACCTTACTTTTCAATACGTCCGCCATTTCCAGAAGCTTGACATTCTCTGCCTTAGCGATACGTTGAACAGGCACACCAGACATCATGGCAACAACTTCAGCGACCTTCTCTTCATCAACGGTCTCCCGATGTTCTTGAAGCTCTTGTTCCCATTTAGCTTTCGCGGCCTCCAGTTGCAATAAATACTGACGCTCCTTATCGCGGAAACTTGCGGCTAACTCAAAGTTCTGAGATTTCACGGCCGCTAATTTCTCATTCTTCGTATCCTCGATCTTTGCCTCAAGTTCTTCGATACTTTTCGGAACAATGATATTAGATATATGTACACGGGAACCGGCCTCGTCTAAAGCATCGATCGCCTTATCCGGGAAATTACGGTCACTGATATATCTTTCTGTCAATTTTACACACGCTTGTAAAGCATCTTCAGTATAGATCACATTATGGTGCTCCTCATAACGAGGTTTGATATTACGCAAGATCTGCAAAGTTTCTTCCGCCGTAGTCGGATCAACGATCACTTTCTGGAAACGACGTTCCAACGCACCGTCTTTCTCGATATTCTTACGATATTCATCCAAAGTAGTAGCGCCAATGCATTGAATCTCACCACGAGCCAACGCAGGTTTCAGCATATTCGCCGCATCCATAGATCCGGAAGCGGAACCAGCGCCAACAATCGTATGAATCTCATCGATAAAGAGGATGATATTCGGGTTCTTCGATAACTCATTCAAGATAGCCTTAATACGTTCCTCGAATTGTCCGCGGTATTTCGTACCGGCGACAATAGAAGCCATATCCAAGCTAATCACACGCTTATCGAATAACACCCGGGAAACCTTACGCTGAATAATGCGTAAAGCCAATCCCTCTACGATAGCCGACTTACCCACACCCGGCTCACCAATCAATACCGGATTATTTTTCTTCCTACGGCTTAATATCTGGGCCAAACGCTCGATCTCCTTCTCACGTCCCACAATCGGGTCTAGACGGTTTTCTGCGGCGGCACGTGTCATATCCGTTCCGAAGTTATCCAGAACAGGTGTATCATTAGGGGATTTCGGTTGAGCGGCTCCCGCTCCAGTACCGGAAGAGGGGCGAGATGCCTCACGACGAGAGGAGAAACCTTCGTCCTCGTCATCTTCGTCATCATCCGTATATCCGTCGCTGATCTCGTCGAATTCCTCCATATTATTCAAACCGGTTCCGCTTACTAATATATTATATGCGGAACGATAAGTAATACCCGCATCGTTCAACACCTTGGCAGCGACATTAAACTCCTCTTTCAATATCGCCAATAGAAGATGTTCCGTATCGGTCTCATCTTCCTTGAATAAACGAGATTCCAGCATACTCATACGCAAGACACGTTCTGTAGTCTTACTTATAGCGATCTCATGCTGGACAGAATCCTCAGAATCGAATGTATTCTTTATTTCTTGCTCAATCTTGCGTTTAATATCCATCGGATCGGTATGTAGCTCTCGCAAGACACGCATTGCCTCGCCTTCGCCTTCCCGGATGATGCCTAGCATCAAATGTTCCGGCCCGATATAGCTATTCTGGAGCCTAGCCGCTTCTTCACGGCTATACTCAATCACGTCAATCAATCTTTTCGAATAATTTTTCATACTATATTATATATGTACTGATTACGCAAAGTTACATAATCTATTCCAACTATCATCAAATTTCGTGCCATTATTCCTTAATAAGCCTTGAAAAGCCCAGAGGCGCAAAATTTCAAGACAAATTCTTTCGTAGTATACGGAAAAACCTTACCTTAGTGCAATTTTTCAGAGGTGAGATATTGAGTGTAATTAATATAAAACTAAATGGTTGATCAAGACAGAATTATTAAGATTAACATCGAAGAGGAAATGAAATCGGCATACATTGATTATTCAATGTCTGTCATTGTTTCACGTGCTCTTCCTGATGTTAGGGATGGCTTTAAGCCGGTTCACCGCCGTATTTTATTTGGAATGAATGAACTGGGTAACACATCCGACAAACCTTATAAAAAATCTGCGAGAATAGTTGGTGAAGTTTTAGGTAAATATCATCCACATGGCGACTCGTCTGTATATTTCGCCATGGTTCGTATGGCCCAGACATGGTCTATGCGTTATCCGTTAGTAGACGGACAAGGTAACTTCGGTTCAGTGGACGGTGATAGTCCTGCCGCTATGCGTTATACAGAGGCACGGCTGAGTAAACTCGCCGAAGAAATGCTCCGGGATATCGATAAGGACACGGTAGATTTCCAGCTTAACTTCGATGATACGTTGAAGGAGCCGACCGTATTGCCGACTCGTGTTCCTAACTTACTTGTAAATGGTGGATCGGGTATCGCCGTTGGTATGGCTACGAATATGCCGACTCATAACTTGAGCGAGGTATTAGATGGTTGTATCGCTTATATCGATGCCAAGGGAGATATCAAGGTAGAGGGCTTAATGCAATATATCAAGGCTCCGGACTTCCCTACAGGCGCTACAATTTATGGCTACGCAGGCGTGAAAGACGCTTTCGAGACGGGTAGGGGACGTATCATCCTTCGCGGTAAAGCCGAGATTGAGGTGGAGAATAATCATGAGAAGATTATTATTACCGAGATTCCTTATTTGGTAAATAAGGCTGAGTTGATCAAGTATATCGCTGACCTGGTAAACGAGAAGCGTATCGATGGCATTTCCAATGTCAATGACGAGTCCGACCGTAGCGGTATGCGTATCGTAGTTGACGTGAAACGTGACGCGAACTCGAGTGTCGTACTGAATAAATTGTATAAGCTTACGGCTCTGCAATCCTCATTCAGCGTTAATAATATCGCTTTGGTGAACGGCCGTCCGAGGTTGCTTAACTTAAAAGACTTAATCAAGGCGTTTGTTGAGCACCGTCATGAGGTCGTTATCCGGCGTACAAAATATGAATTGAGGAAAGCGGAAGAGAGAGCCCATATATTGGAAGGCTTGATCATCGCTTCCGATAATATAGACGAGGTAATCGCGATTATCAAGTCTTCCAAGAGCCCGCAAGAGGCTATCGAGCGTTTGATCGAACGTTTCTCTTTATCTGAGCTTCAAGCACGTGCGATTGTCGAGATGAGACTTCGTCAGTTGACAGGTCTGGAACAAGACAAATTGCGTGCGGAATATGAGGAGATCGAGAAGTTGATCGCTTATTTGAATGAGATTCTGGAGAATGAGGACCTTTGCATGAAGGTTATCAAAGATGAATTATTGGAAATCAAGGATAAATTTGGCGACGAACGTAAGACGGATATCGTTTACGCCTCTGAGGAATTAAATCCGGAGGATTTCTATGCGGATGATGAGATGATCATTACCGTATCTCATATGGGATATATCAAACGTACCCCGTTAAGCGAGTTCCGTGCCCAAGGCCGTGGTGGCGTAGGAGCGAAGGGTTCCGAGACTAGAGACGAGGATTTCGTTGAGTATATCTATCCGGCATCAATGCACGCGACCTTATTATTCTTCACGGCAAAAGGTAAATGTTATTGGTTGAAGGTATTCGAGATTCCGGAAGGAGCTAAGAACGCTAAAGGGCGTGCGATCCAGAATCTTCTGAATATCGAGCCGGATGATAAGGTACAAGCCTTTATACGTGTTAAGAAATTAACCACCGATACGGAATTCATTAATTCTCATTACCTATTATTCTGTACGAAAAAAGGTGTGATCAAAAAGACCTTGTTGGAGGCCTATTCCCGTCCTCGTCAAAACGGTGTGAACGCTATTACATTGCGTGAAGACGATGGCTTGATCCAAGTATGTATGACGAATGGCAACAACGAGGTGATCATAGCGAACCGTAACGGCCGGGCGATCCGTTTCCATGAAAGCGCGGTACGTGTAATGGGCCGTACGGCTTCCGGAGTGAAAGGTATGACTTTGGACGAGGATAATACCGATGAAGTCGTTGGTATGATCTGTATCAAGGACAAGGAAAAAGAGACCGTACTCGTCGTATCGGAGCAGGGATATGGAAAACGTTCCTCTATCGAGGATTATCGTATAACGAATCGTGGCGGTAAAGGCGTAAAAACCATTAATATCACGGAGAAGACTGGTAAATTAGTTGCCATCAAGAATGTTACGGACGAGAACGATTTAATGATTATCAATAAGTCGGGTATCGCTATCCGTATGAAAGTGGCCGATTTGAACGTAATAGGACGTGCTACTCAAGGTGTTCGTTTGATTAATCTAGAAAAGCGCAACGACGAAATCGCTTCTGTATGTAAAGTATTGTCTGAGAGTGAAGAGGAGATAGCCGAGCAAAAAGCGGAACAAGAAGCCAGACAAGAGAATGAGGGAAGAGGGTTCAGTGAGAATCAAGCTAGTCTAGGTACTGATGTTGATCTGCCAGAATCTGAGGAGAATAACGAACAAAATGATAACGAAGAAATAACTGAATAATTTTAAACAAATAGAAATATTAATCTCAAAATTACTATCACAATGAAACGAGTATTATTAACAGTGGCACTATGTGTCGCAGCATCGGTCTCTTTTGCACAGAAAAAAGCTGTAAATGAGGCTCAAAGTATAGCTAAGGGTTCGACTCCTGATTTCTCGGAAGCTAGAACTCTTATTAAAGGAGCTTTGGAAAATCCAGAAACAAAGGATGACGCTAAAACTTGGTATGTTGCCGGTTTTATCGAGGATCAACAGTTCAGCAACGAAAGAACTAAACAAGTCTTGGGCCAACAACCGGACGAGCCTGTTATGTACGAGGCATTGGGTAGTATTTTGCCATACTTTGAGAAAGCATATGAGTTAGATCAACTTCCTAATGAAAAAGGAAAAGTTAAACCTAAGTTCACGAAAGATATCAAAGGTATCCTAGGAGCAAACCACGTATATTACATCAATGGTGGTGCTTACTATTTCGATCAGAAAGATTATAACAAAGCTTACGATTTCTTCGAGCAATACCTGAAAATATCTGATATGCCAATGTTTAAAGGTGAGGCTGTCGCTGAAAGAGATTCAAACTTCATGACAGTTCAGTTCTATGCCGCTGTAGCAGCGACCCAACTTGGCGATTCTCAAAAAGCTATCGCAGCGTTAGAGCGTGCTAAAAATACGGATTATAGAGCAAGCGAGGTATATCAATACTTATGCTATGAGTATGAGCAAGCTAAAGATACCGTGAATTTAGAGAAGACTTTGGAAGAAGGTTTGAATAAATTCCCTGAGGAACAGTATTTCTTAATGAGCCTTATAAACAATTACATCTATTCTAATAGAAATGAGAAAGCTATTGAATATTTGAACACAGCTATCGCTAAGGATTCCAACAATCCACAGCTTTACGATGTAATGGGCCGTGTTTATGAGACTGGTTTGAAAGATTACGCTAAAGCTGAAGAGTATTTCAAGAAAGCATTGGCGATCAATCCGGACTATATCGAATCTCTCTCTAACTTAGGTCGTGTATATTACAACCAAGGTGTAAACAAGCAAGGTGAGGCTAATATGATCAACGACGCAAAACAATATCAAGAGGAATTAGGCAAAGCTAAGGAATTCTTTAAGCTAGCTCTTCCTTACTTTGAGAAAGCTCACCAAATGAAACCAGAAGAAAGAGAATATATGACCGCTTTAAGAGGTATTTACTACAACTTGAATATGGGTGATAAATTCGATGCTATTGAAGCAGAGATGAATAAGTAATTTCTTCTTTCAGAATAAATGGAACCGTCTAGTAATATAAGGTTACTAGGCGGTTTTTTATTTGTGTATCATGTATCGCGGAGTAGTCATTTTTTGATCGTTCATAATACTATTAAACATAATGGAAATTATAAAATTAATAGCAAGATAAGGATAAATTAGTGCATTCAAGCAAAGCTTGTAGCTGCTTTGAGTAAAGACACAGATCTTTTCACGGCTGTGAAACGTTTGTTTCATGGATGTGAAAAGATCGTATCACAGCTGTGAAAAGATCAGATCACCTATATGAAAAGATTAATTCAGCTTGACGCAACTATTTGATTCGCTATTAACTCCTTCAAATAAAGCATGACTTTCGGATGACTTAATGGCATGTCCTCTAGGATTTCTTTAAGCTCTCGCGTACTGATATCAAATGAAACCAGATCTGAATGATATGAGAAATGAATGTTTATGTCTGGATTACTGCCTATAAGCATAGCCATTGTACCCGCCAAATCTCCCCAAGGCGGACAATCAATATGAGATGAGACAAAACAAGCAACAACTACCGTACCTTTTCCCTGTATGGAAGATATTTCCACATTCCCGCCTGTTTGCTCCGCGTTTTGTATCAAGAAAGGTAAGCCTAGACCCACTTTTCGTGTCGTGCGAGTCGTATAAAACGGATTACGGATCAGAGAGACTGTTTCCGGATCCATACCACAGCCATTATCCGCGATACGAATACATATGGATGTGTCCTTTATCTGTATATCTATCTCTATGTCAGAAGCTTTTGCTCTGATACTATTAGCGGTTATATCCGTGATATGAAACGAGAGATTATCCATGAGAGGCGAAAATTAAGTGATTGTCTTTTTGATCAAAAGCCTTTCGTAAGCCATCGAAGGTTAATTCCTCCGTTTGCCAAATGGAGGGCTGAGTACCTATTTGTTCGGGGCAATGAGCATCCGAGGCTGAGTATTGAGTCTGCTCTTTCAAATACCCGTGAATAGACAATAACTTACTGTATCTTTGCTGATTATTATATTCAATAGCATCTAAAGATAAGCAGGGGTCTATAAAACCTAATTGACTGATCAAGCTGAATGACGGACGTTCTACATGGGCGGCTACAAATAGAGCATCCACCTTACGTGCTTGAGCGGCTATTTGGTTTACGCTTTGATCCAAGGCGGAGAGCAAAAGATAGGGTACTTCTCCTAGAATCTCATTCTCCGCATTCACCCAAACTTGATCGCCAAAACGTTCCGGATCATTTGGAATTGGAGGGAGATGCTCTTCTAAATATCGTTGGAATCGCTTACGGGATTCATCGGTCGGGAAATAAACCAGACAATGCGCTTCCTCACGGGTCGTAACTTCTACGCCCGCAAAGACCCTTAGTCCGAATCTCTCGCCAAGGGATTGAATCTCCGGGCATTGTAAGGTCGTATTATGATCCGTAATGGCAATAGCATCCAAACCTTTCGCTAAGGAACGACGCACGATCTCCGACGGGCTCATTTCCAGACTGCCACATGGCGACAGGCAAGTATGGATATGTAAATCAGCTAAATACTGTTTCATCCATTCTCATTCTGTAATAAGCGGTAAATCATACCGGAAGCCTCGAACGCGGAGCGTGTAGTTCCTAAAAGAGGGACAGCCTCTTCCCTACCTTTTTGTAAGGTCTCATCATCCGGAGAGGTTCCGTTCACGATCAATACCGCGGAGACGTCTTTTAAAGTAGCCACGGCCAGTATATTCTGATGCGTTTGCATGGTAATCCATAGCATACCCTCCTCGATATGTCCCATGACATCACTTAGTAAATCGCTCGTATAGCCCCCGGTTATCTCTGTATCAAGGCCCTCTTCTCCACAAAATACAGTAAGATTCAACATCTTCACTAAATCACAAACCTTCATATTTAGCTCCTTTCTTATAACAATCCTTATTTAAACGATCTTTCCCCCATGTCTTCTCAACGATACGGAAGGCATGCTCTTGGTCTAGTTTACCGTGCTTCTCCATATTACGTTGCATAAATACGCAATCACTGAATTGAGCCTCGTGGCGTACGATATCCTCGGCCAAGCTTTGACAGTTCGGGCTACCGCAAGCGCCACAATCGATTCCCGGTAGGTAACACATCAATTTCCGCACTTGCTCCATTTTCTTCAGCATCTCATCGATCGTTCCTTCGTACAACCGTTTGGGATTCGGTTGCACCGGACGGATCGTAATATGCTGCCTCAAATAGGATAAAGCCTCAAAATTATCGGCGGCGTATATCATCGGTACTTTATCCCGGTTCATGGATCGCTTCATGATACGCTCGGCCGTGAGGAAACGGTTCGCTACGGCTAATACACCTCCGGCACAGCTACGGTCGCAAGCCCTCAGTTCCAGAAAGTCTACGTTACGTACCTCGCTGGTCGTTTCCATTCGTTCCAAGAAATCGATCACATTATGGATCTCATCGATCGCGAGGCAACGACCGGAGAAATGTTTGGCCTCCCCTCCTGTCTGGCTCCATCGCATCTCTTTTTTCGTTAATGGCGGAGGAAGCTCACATTCCGGCTCGTATCCTCTCGGGCGATTCTTAAGAATATGGTATACCTTATTATATAGGGTATCCATATTTATCACGCCTTTGATCGTAGATGAATAACCTTCCGCTCCCTTCAACGCCGCGATTTTCGCCGCGCAAGGCGTAACATAAAAGATACCGATCTCTTCCGAGGGAACACCTTGCCCTTCCAATATCTTATGATAATAAGTGGCCGAGGCGTTTACCGGCGCTTTCACCAATAAGATATTATCCACCAGCGCAGGGAAACGGACTTGTATCAACCGGACAATGGCGGGGCAAAAAGAACTGATCACCGGTTTTTCCTCGGCGTTTTCCATCTGCCGTACCATTTCCTTATGGATCATATCGGCGGTAAACTCTACTTGGAAAACATGGGTAAAGCCCAGTTCCATAACGGCGCTGATAATTTCCTTCTCGGTCGTGTACTTTGAGAACTGCCCGATAAATACCGTGGGCATCAACGCTACCCTGCATTTATAATCAAATATACGCTGGAAGTCATCCTGCTCCACATAGATAGCCTCTGTCGGGCACGATTTCAAGCACTCGCCGCAATCCACGCACCAATCCTTATGGATCAAAGCCTTACCATCCCGGATACGGATCGCTCCCGTAGGGCACTCTTTCATGCAATGCGTACAGCCTATACAGCGGTCATTGTCAATCTTCAAGGCATGATAAAAATTAGCTTCCTCCATGGTCTACGCTCCTTCTTTATTAAACCATGTGACCATACGTACCGTGGTACCTACGTCTACTTGGCTCTCGATCGTTAATTCATCTACGTTCTTCTTCATATTTGGAAGTCCCATTCCGGCACCAAATCCCATCTCACGCACGGCCTCGGATGCCGTCGAATACCCTTCACGCATAGCTAGCGATATATCCGGGATTCCGGGCCCTTCATCCTTCAGTTCCAAAGATATTTTATCAGCGTCCAATTCAGCGACAACCGTTCCTCTCCAAGCGTGAGCCACGATATTCACCTCCGCCTCATAAAGCGCCACGACCACCCGCTTAATGATCCGGGGATCGATAGCCAATTGCTTCAAGACCTTCTTTATCTGGCTAGACGCATAACCCGCCTTCGAGAAATTACCACCCTCCAACTCAAACTTAAATAGCATATCTCACGACCTCCTTTCTTAATATATAGGAAGGAGCCCCGCACTATAAAGCTCTCCGACCGTATGATACATAGAATGATCCGTCTCCAGAAGAACCATATTGTTCTCACGAGCCAGCTCCAGCATATCCGGGGTTACTTTCTTCCCCCGCACGAAAAGTATATAAGAAACTTCCGCCATCTCCGCGGTACGGATCGTTTGCAAATTACAAAGTCCTGTCACCAACAGCACATCACCACAATCCAGCGTAAGCACGTCACTCATCAGATCGCTGGCAAAAGCGCACTGCACATCGTTCTCCCGTTTCTCTGAGCCACAGACGATGGAGGCATCGGTAAGTTCTTGAATTCTTTGAATCTTCATAAGGTACCAGAGGTTACATTTTACATGGGCTAATGTAAGAAATAATTTCGAATGTCGGCCTAGTATATTACATTAATTACTATCTTTGGTACACTAACAAAAAATAATCCTTATGTTCAGTAAAGAAACTTATATGGCCCGCCGGGCTAAGCTGAAACAAACCATAGGTTCCGGTTTGTTGCTATTCCTTGGAAACGACGAGAGTGGGATGAACTACGCCGATAATACGTATCACTTCCGTCAAGACTCTACCTTCTTGTATTTCTTCGGATTGCCATACGCCGGGTTATCCGCTATCATCGATATCGATAACGATAAGGAGATCATCTTTGGCGATGAGTTGACTATAGACGCGATTGTATGGATGGGTACGCAGCCCACCCTAAAAGAGAAGAGCGAGGCCGCAGGTATCAAGGAAGTCCGTCCTTTCAAGGAGATCGAGACTTACTTGAAGAATGCCCAGCAAAAAGGCCAGCCAATCCATTATCTGCCGACGTATCGTGCGGAACACCAGATCAAGTTATTCCAATGGTTGGGTATCGTACCCGGCGCGGAGAAACCTTCCGTGCCTTTCATCATGGGTGTCGTAAACCAACGGAATTACAAGAGCGAGGAAGAAATCGCCGAGATCGAGAAAGCTTGTATCGTAACCGCTGATATGCACCTGACTGCCATGCGTACCGTACGTCCGGGAATCCGGGAGTCGGATGTAGCGGCTGCCGTTACGGAAGTCGCTTTCGCCAACAATTACCAGCTCTCCTTCCCTATCATCGCCACGATCAATGGGCAGACCTTGCACAACCATGATCATAGTCATATGATTAAGAGCGGCGATATGCTGTTATTGGACGCCGGTGCCGAGACTGAGATGGGATATGCCGGAGATATGTCGTCCACCATCCCGGCCGACTCAAAATTCACGACCCGTCAAAAAGACATCTATGATATTCAAGTAGCCGCCCATGAGGCTGCCGTAGCGGCTTTGCGCCCGGGTATTCCTTTCGTGGAT
>OCHV01001609.1_pt1 | contig 14253 bp, 12 predicted proteins | sample 1538461 | NCBI WGS metagenome assembly OCHV01 (sample SAMN04571692, study PRJEB22368) | human gut metagenome | biome: human gut; material: stool | host: Homo sapiens | place: Luxembourg | collected 2012-08-03 | reverse complement strand
ACAGTGCCGCCTTGTCATCATAGGCGATCCCGCCGATCTCCCTGCTCATGATCCGGGAAAATACATCGTTTACCGCATCCACCACCTGAATACGGCTTCGGAAGTTCTTCGCCAGATCGATCCGGCACAGATCCCCGGTCTCCTGATAAGTGTCGTATTTTTCCAGAAACAGTTCCGGTCTCGCCAGACGGAATTTATAGATGCTCTGCTTCACATCACCTACCATGAAACGGTTGTAACGACCCTCTTCTTCCCCGGAGATAGCGCTTAACAGATACTCCTGCACCAGATTGCTATCCTGGTACTCATCGATAAGGATCTCCTGAAAATACTGGCGGTACTCCATTGCAACGTCACTTGGCACAATCCGATATTTCGTTTCGGTACGATCCGTCCCTGTGCCATCGGATTCTTCCACTTTTTCCCTCTTTAACAGGATCTGCAGCGCATAATGCTCCATATCGGAAAAGTCGATCAGATGTCTCTCCTGCTTGGCTGCGAGAAGCCTTCTGTCGAATTCCAATACCAGGTCAAGCAGCATCCGAAGCGGCTCTCTGCAGGCTTTTCCCTGCTCCACCGCCAGTTCTAACGGGGTCTTAAAATAGCTCTCTGAAAGGTCACTTAAGGTATCCTTCACACTGTTTCGGATTGCCTTTGCCAGTTCCCGTTTGGCGGGATCCACACTGTCGTCCTTTTTAGAAGGGAGTCGCGCGAAAGTCACGGCGGGAATCTTAGCAGCCTGTTCCTCCAGGTCCTTACAGGATGTCAGTCTCTCCAGCTGCTCGATCTCTGCCTCCGTCAGTTCTCCGTACATATACGGGCCGTCCGGTAGTTCACACAGCCGCTTTACTTCCCGCAGTTTTTCCAGGCATCCCTCCACGGTACGGTTCACCCGTTCCGTCAGATATTGTCCGTAATCGCTGTGAACCAGTGCTTCCATATCTCCTGCGGCATAGTCATTTTTGCGCTCCTCCAGCCATTCCGCAGGCCAGGGAAAACTTCCCGCATACCGGGACAGATTCAGAATATGCTGCTCCAGCACGCTCTCCCTGCCTCCCGGGCAGAAATACTCCACACAGGCATGGAACTGTTCCGGGGTTTCCGGGACAAATTGCCCGGCATAGGCATCCTCTAAAAGCTGCGCCAGTACTTCCTGCTGAAGCAGCTTGATCTCTCCCTCATCCGCCACGCGGAAATCCGGATCCAGTCCGATCTCATTGAAATGGTTCCGGATCAGGAACAGGCTGAAGCTGTCAATGGTTGTGATCTGTGCATTATGTAACAGCGCAGACTGCTTCTGGATATGTTCATTACCGGGATCTGTCTCCAGTCTGGCAGTGATGCCCGCGGCGATCCGTTCTCTCATTTCTGCTGCAGCGGCATTGGTAAATGTCACGATCAGCAATCTGTCAATATCCGCCGGATGTTCTCCGTCACAGATCATGCGGATGATACGTTCCACCAGCACTGCCGTCTTACCGCTTCCCGCGGCCGCCGATACCAGAATATTGCTGTTATGCAGTTCGATCACTCTTTGTTGTTCCGGGGTGAATTTCATTCCCATACGCTACCTCTGTTCCTGTTTCTTTTATCCTACGCTTCCGTCGTCTCCTGCATCCGCTGCATCAGCGTCTGCTTATCCAGATCCTCCAGCTGCCTCTTCTCATATCCGGGAATACTGCCGTCAAAGCCGCAGACCTTTTTATAGGCGCAATAGGTACATGCTTCCTCATTTCCTTTTTCGTAAGGATTTGCCGCTATTTTACCGTCCAGGATCTCCCTGCCAATCTGGCGTATCTTCGTATCCACATAAGCAGATACCACATGCAGCTCCTCACGGCTTAAGATTCCGGATCTGGCACTGAAGCTTCCGTCCTTTTTCTTTTCCACCGGAATGACTTTGGACTTGTCCTGTAAAAATCGATCCAAACGTTCCACCACGGCGGGATCGCTGTTCACCACACCGTTCATGCGAAGCTTTGTCAGAATCTCTTCGTTGATCTGCTCCTGGGTCAGTTCCACCGGAGTCTCTATCGTAGGATCATCAATATGATAATACAGCAGTGCCGCCGGTACGATCTCCTTATCCGGATGCTTTCTGCTCTCCAGCTCCATTGCCGCATTCATATATACCACCAGCTGCAGCTGCAGGCCGTAGTACAGTGCCGCCAGGTCGAATTTCTTATTGCCGGACTTGTAATCGATGACCTTGACATAGACATGCTCCGCGTCCTCCGATACATCGATACGGTCAATGCGTCCCTGCAGGTGCATCTTCTCTTCTTCAGACAGATCCACATGAATACTGTCCAGATCCTCCGCAAACCGGAAGGACAACTCATAATCGTCCGGCTGAAAGCTTCCCTGCTTCAGATGCTGCTGCAGTGTCAGCACCGTCCGGGTCAGGATCCTGCTCATCCGGGTAATAGCATATTCATTCCTCGCAGAACTGTACAGAACGGTCTCCCCATAAGTCGCAGCATAACCTTCCACTGCTTCTTTGATTGCCTGAGTTGCAAAATTTTCATCAAAATCCCACCATGTTCGACCGGATTCTGCAAGTTTTCCTGCGAAATTCTCCAGTACCGCATGATACACATTTCCCATATCCGACACTTCAAAGCCAAATTCTTCTCTCTCCTGCAGAGACAGGCCATATTGCAGGAAATGTCTGCATGCGCAGGCAGCATAGGTCTCTAAGCGGCTCACACTGTTCTCCAGCTGCCTGCCGTACAATGCTCTCGCCACGATCCTTGACAGACCGCTCTCCTTATATCTTCTAAATGCTGCCGCCGTCAGACGGTCTCTGCCCTCCGGATCTGCTTCATAGGCACGGTACATGAGATAAAAATCCTGCAGTTCCTCCGCCAGATATCTGGCACCTTCCTGTCTGCCCTCGATCTGCTCTAAGCGGCTGCGGTTTTGGGGATATTCCACAGCAAGCTGCGGAAAAAGCTTCCGTACCGTATCGATCAGGTAAGACGGACGGATTCCCTTCCCATCACTGTTTACCTTGGCATAAGACAGATACAGCCGTTCTGAGGGTTTCGTCATATTCAGATACAAATACAGTCTCTGAATGTACATCTGTTGTCTGGGACTCGGTGCCATTTCTGTTCCGGATTCGATTAAAAATTCTCTGTCCATATCGGAGATAATGCCGCCCTTGGAGGCATTTTTCGGAATGTTTCCATCATTTACCCCCAGGAAAAACAGTACTTTAACCTGTTTTAAGCGGGTCCGCTCCATATCACCCACCACGATACGATCCACATTCTGCGGAATCGTACCTACTGTGATCTCGCCGAATCCGGCATCCAGGATATCCGCAAATTCCTGTAACGATATTTCTTCCTCCCCCAACAGCCCATAGATCTGATCCAGCAGATCCATGACCAGGCGGTAGATCTGTGCATATTCCCTGGCTTTCGCCAGGTCGCCCTCCTGCTCGAACTGCTGTTGATAGTTCAAAAGCTTCTGCTGTACCTGATTCTGTTCCAGGAAATCATACAGGTGATCCACATACTCGCCGGCTTTTGCCCAGGGAGCCATATGCAGGATCTCCACGGTATCCGCAAACTGCTGTCTGATACGGTTCAGACGCTCCATGGTCTCTTCCGCCCGCTCTGTGTCTTCCTGCCCACTACCCTGCTGCATTTCTTCCGTCCTACGGGTAAACAGCCTGCTGTAAGTACGATACCCTCTCGCTCCGGTGCGGATCACATAATTCTCCAGTTCATCAATTTCCTCTCTGGAGATATCCGCCATGCCGCTGCGCAAAAAATGAAATACGGTATCATACGAAAAATCCCTGATATATAACTGCAAGGCGCTTTTGATGTATTCGATCATGGGATTTAAGACAATCCCTCTGGTCCGGTCCAGAAAACAGGGAATCTCCAGCTGCCCGAATTCCGTCTCCACATAGGAAGCGTACCCCTCCAGATCTCCGATGACCACAGCAATATCCCGGTAAGTAAGTCCTTCTTCCCGGATCAGCTTCCGGATATACAATGCCGTCTGATGGACTTCCTCTCTGGGAGAAAGTGCCTCAAACATATGGATCTCATGCTGTTTCTCCGTATATGGCTCATACTGATAGCGGAACAGGTTCTGCTCCAGATAACATAACGCCGGTGCCTCGGCGAAACGGTTGGGACCGCCCTTTACAAATACATCTTCCCCTCGTGTCACCTCTGCCTCCGCCGCCAGCTTCACCAGATCCGCCACTGTTTTTTTACTCAGATGGAACAATTTCTGCTCGCCGTCCATTTGATACGGGTCTTCTTCCTCACCAATGGTCACAGTGACAATGGTCTCCTCGCACACCCGCATCAATTCCTGGATCAGACGGTTCTGTATAGGGGTAAATCCCGTAAACCCGTCGAATACCACCACACTGTCCGGAAGGATCTTCGACTTTACCAGGGATCTGCGCAGCACATCCAGCGTCTCCTCTGTAGTGATAAAATGGTCTCTGATATAATCCTGAAATCCCCGGTACAGAGTCTTTAAGTCTCTGAGCTTCATTGCCAGTGCGCCCCTTTTTTCGGCGCTGGCGATCAGTTTATCCATATCCTGTGTGCTGATGCCGTACTGCATGAATTCGGAGATGGCACTTTTTACCTCATGGATATAGCCCTGCTTATGCAACAGGCTTCCCATGGCAGGCAGCTGCTCCTTCAGATCTGCCGCGATCTTCTGCAGCACCAGGCTTTTCCCGGTGTCATCCAGTACAGGCATTTCCTTCGTTCCTACTTCCTCCAGGATTCGATGGCTGAGTCTGCCGAAGCTTAAGACATCGATATTCAGGATACCGCCTCTGTCACTGCGCATGACCAGATCCTTCTGGGTCTGCATGGTGAACTGATCCGGCACGATGATCAGGAAATTCCTCCCCGGCTCCTGCGCCGCCCGCTGCATGATCTCTTCATAGATTCTGTGACTCTTGCCGGACCCGGAAGGTCCGAAATAGAAACGTAAACTCATAGGTCTCCTTTTGCAGTCTTCTGCCTATTGTATATCAAGCTCGATCGGACAATGGTCCGATCCCGGAACTTCCGTGTGGATCTTCGCATCTGTCAGTCTGTCCTGCAGGCACTGTGACACCACGAAATAGTCAATTCTCCATCCGGCATTTTTCGCCCTCGCCTGGAATCTGTAAGACCACCAGGAATAGATTCCGGTCTGCTCCGGATAAAAATAGCGGAAAGTGTCGATAAATCCATTTTCCAGTACTTTGGAAAAACAGCTTCTCTCTTCGTCCGTAAAACCGGCATTCCCACGATTGGTCTTCGGATTTTTCAGATCAATCTCCTCATGTGCCACATTCAGATCTCCCGCATAGATCACCGGCTTTTTCTCTTCCAGTTTTTTCAGATAAGCCAGAAAATCCGCCTCCCATTGCATCCGGTAATCCAGTCGCTTTAATTCCTGCTGGGCATTCGGTACATAGACTGTCACAAAATAGAATTCCGGGTACTCTGCCGTGATCACTCTGCCCTCATGGTCATGCTCTTCCACGCCGATGCCATAGGTCACCTGCAAGGGTTCCTCCTTGGTGAAAATCGCCGTACCGGAATAACCTTTTTTCTCCGCATAATTCCAGTACTGGTGATATCCGGGCAGATCCAAGTCGATCTGTCCCTCCTGTAATTTGGTCTCCTGCAGGCAGAAAATATCTGCGTCTATTTCCTGAAAAAAATCTAAGAAGCCCTTCTGCATGCAGGCTCTCAATCCGTTTACGTTCCACGATATAAATTTCATGTTGTTCCCTTTCCTTTCAGTCCTATCTGCTTATCCAGCCATTCCTGTTCCTTGTGGGCAGCCTCCAGGGACGCTTCGTACCCTTTTAGAATATCCGTAAGTCTCTGCACATCTGTGATTGCGCTTGCTTTATTTTCCGGGTGATCCATCCAGGGATGTCTGTATTTTGCAGGATATATGTTTTCTATGGTATTTTCTCCAATTATGTACCATTTTTTCTGATAACAGATTGTGTTGTCCTTCGGGTTTAAGAAAGCAAACAACTGTGCCAGCGGATAGCTCTCCGTCTCCGTCGCCATCTTCCGATTCTTCAGATTCTCTTCTCTGCCGGTCTGAGCCTTGTGAATCTTCACGTTCGTTCCTTCCGGTTCTACGATCAGCGTTATAGGTTCTGCCGGTTTCTTCCACAATTTATCCAGTATATAATTTAACGGTCCCAGCAGCAGAATCGTCATAAGGACCGCCAGCGTCCCCGTCAGCTCCGGGATCCAGTCGCCCAGTACCAGCATCTGGAACAGCACATGGTCACTGTCCCGCACACCCCAGACTTTCATTACGACAAATGCCGCCGTCACCACATAGATCAAGATCGTCGCTATGGCAAACGGCATCAGTACTTTTTCTTTTTTAATGCCCCAGGCTGCATAAGTGTTCCGCTCTTCCTCTGTAAAAAGGATGGGCAATTCGTAGCGTTCCGTCATGTTCTGATTCTCCCTTTTATGTTATTCTCCGAGAATGATGCGAATCAGCTGCTTGTCCAGCATCAGCGTCCGGTTCCAGGGATTCAGGATCACGCCCTCGATGCCGTCTGCGGTCAGCGTCATGCGAAACAGCTGCTCGATATCTGTGAGAAACGTAGACATCACACTGCCGCTTCCCTTCAATTCTTCTTCGAAGCCGGTGAACGCTGACCACCATTTTTTCCCGTCGGAGGTCTGCACCGCCTGTAAGCGCATAGCGGTTCCGGCTGCCTGCATCACCGCTTCCTTCACATCTGCGGAAGGCGGCTCCACAGCCACGATGAACTGCCCCTGCTCCCGCATCCGTCTGCGCACCACCGTCAGGGCGTGTGCCAGAAGCTCTTCCGTGGGTTCCTGCTGTAATGCCAGAATTGCCTCCTCTATTTTTTCGTTTCCCTGTAAACCTTTATCCTTCTTCTCATCCATAATCACTGATCGTATCCTTTTTTATTTGTCATTATCAGGCAGCTTTACTGCGTACCCCACCACGCACATCTATGCCTATCATACCATAAATGCTTACGCAATTCCACTTACGTTTCCCTTCACACATTTTCCCTCCGCACATTTTCCCTCCGCGCGCTGTCTTTTCCTTGACAGTGACTACATTCATTGCTAACATGAACCTGAGCATTTCAAGCTCAGAAATGAGGACAATCATGAATTCTTTTGACCCGAACCATAGGTACAGCGATGCCGCTAAACTGACTCGTCTGAAAAATAAAAAGCTTTTCCTGTTCGACATTGACGGAACGATCGCCGTGGGCGATACCCTGTACGAAGGCAGTGCGGATCTGATCCGCTATATCAATGCCATCGGCGGCAAGGCTTATTACATTACCAATAATTCCACGAAAAGCGGGTTGGATTATGTGAAGAAATTCCACGATGCGTTTCACTTGGACAGCACGGAGGATCAGTTCATCACCTCCGGCTATATGACGCTGCGCTTTCTGAAGGAAAATTATGCAGATAAAAAAATCTTCGTACTGGGAACTGCTTCCTTCGTAGCCGAACTGCGTAAAAATGGGCTTCATGTCACCGAGGTCTGCGAAGAGAATATCGACTGCGTGGTGGTTGCCTACGACAGTGAATTAAATTACGGCAAGCTTACGGAAGTCTGCAAAGTTTTATTCACCCAGGACGTTCCCTTCTACGGCACCAATCCGGATCTGCGCTGCCCCATCGACTTTGGCTTTATCCCCGATTGCGGTGCGATCTGTGATATGATCACCGCTACCACCGATAAACAGCCCATTTACTTGGGCAAACCCAGCAAAGAAGTCGTAAACTTATGCCTAAAGGTATCCGGTTTCACCCCCGAGGAGACTCTGGTGGTGGGTGACCGCCTGTACACTGACATTGCCTGCGGCATCAATGGCGGTGTGGACACCTGCGTCCTATTCACCGGCGAGGCACAAAAAAAGGATATTCTGACTCCCGAGGGGGAGCCGAATACCCAGTATCTGCCGGACTATGCTTTTGAAAATGTGCAGGAACTGTTAGATGCCTGCAAAGAATAAATTAAGAGTTACTCTCTAATGGATTTCTTCACGACACCGATTCCCAGCGGATAAGGTCCGGTGTGTACACCGATGGTAGCACCGATCTGGAAAGTGGGAATGGTGTCGATGTCGTATCCCTTCTCCTTCAGTCTGCTTACCAGTCTGTCCCTAAACTCCACGGCTTCTTCCTTATCGTAGCCGTATCCTATACAGATACTGTAATCTGCAATATCTGTCTTCTCCTCTGCCAGATATGCCAACAGCAGGTCGATAGTCTTGTCCACGGTCTTGCGGCGGCTTCTGCCGATACCGGACGGGAAGATTTCGCCTTCTTTTAAGGTGATGATAGGCTTGATGCCAAGCAGGCTTCCTGCTACACTTGCTACTTTGCCGATGCGTCCACCATGCTTTAAGTATTCCATATTTCCGACCGTGAAAAAGATTCTTCCGGAGCTCTTGATCTCATTCAGGCGATCAATGCTCTCCTGATATCCTGCACCCGCATCTCTGAGCCTTACTGCTTCCAGTACATAGATTCCCTGAAGAACTGTGTTCACGCAAGAATCGCAGACATAGATCTGTGCTTCGGGATATTCCTCTTCCAGAATCGCCTTCGCATTCAGCGCGGACTGCATAGAGCCGCTGAATTTGGTCGTGATGCAGATACAAAGAATGGGGGTTCCTGCTTTGACATAAGGCAGAAATGCATCCAGGTAATCCTGTACGGACGGCATAGAGGACTTGGGATATACATCCGGATGCTCCACCATTTTCTGATAGAATTCACGTACACCGATCTCTACCATTTCCTTCTGATATTTTCCCTCTTCAAAAGATACATAGAAGGGAACTACTGTAATATTTTTCTCTTTGGTAAGCTCCATGGGAAGATCACAGGAACCGTCTGATATAATATGAAATGCTTCGCTCATTATGGCATACACCTTTCTGCTTCTTTTCAGAGTTTAGCTTACCACGTTGTGGAGTAAAAAGCAATAAGCTTTTGGCATCACATTTCATTTCATGGTATTTTAAGTCTTTTTATGTGGTTTTTATAACTACATAAAAATTTGGATAGTTTTCCGCGATATTTGTCGATGAAAGGATGTCAACCTTTATCAGACTTTCGTTGACAATAGGTTCTTCTCCCGATATACTAAAGTTGTTAACCATTCATTCCTTTGGTTGACATTTTTCTGCAGGAATGACCCCCCTTTCATTCTCTGCAAACTGACAACAGCCCGGCAGAAAACCTGCCGGGCTGTTGTCAATCCTTATGCGAGCTTAAGTCTTTCGACCCTGATATCATGCTATATGGAGTAATCCAGATTCTCCAGTCTCTTTTTCCTACGCTCTACAAGATCTGCTATGGTAACCCCATCCACTACTTTATTCACAGCATTATACAGCTCCTGCCATACCTCCAGGGTCTCGCAGGTATCGCAGCGTTCACAGATGTCCGCACCGTCTTCCAGACATGCCACCGGTGCAAGCGACCCTTCTGTCAGCCGCAGGATCATTCCCACCGTATAATCTGCCGGGTCTTTGGCGATGCGGTAACCACCCTGTGCACCACGGACGCTCTTCACATATCCTGCCTTATTCAGCACAGCAATAATCTGCTCCAGATACTTTTCGGAAATCCCCTGTCTGGCAGCGATTTCTTTTACCTTGATACACTCTCCATTGTTGTTCAATGCCAGATCCAACATGACACGTACTGCATATCTTCCTTTGGTTGAAATTTTCATCCTATCCTCATTTCCGAGCATCCTCCTGCTCTGTTTCACTTTTAATATCAGCCTGCTTACGCCAAAGCGGTTTAAAACTGCTCCGATCTTTCTATGGTTTCCACAGATTCTACCTTATTTTTTCTTTATTTTTCTTTTTCCTATAGTTCATATAGGATTTGTGGAAACAACAGAAAAATCTGGAGAGCATCCACCCGAATGCTGTTCGGAAAAATCTCCTCCCATTCCTCGGAATGCTCTCCGGATTTTCGCATTACTTTACTGGCACTTCACCTTACTTGTAAGGGATAACGCCACCATTATAATTGTCGTTGATGAACTGCTTGATCTCATCGGACTTCAGAGTATCTACCAGTGCCTTGATCTTAGGCAGATTCTCGTTGCCTTCCTTAACAGCGATTACATTTACATAAGTAGCGGCTGCTTCGGAATCATCGCTCTCATACAGCAGAGCATCGTCTGCAACAGTCAGGCCTGCTTCCATAGCATAGTTGCCGTTCAAGACACCGAAGGATACTTCCGGAAGGGTTCTGGGAACCTGTGCTGCTTCCAGCTCTACGAAGGTGATGTTGTGAGGGTTCTCTACGATATCCTTGGTAGTAGCAGTCAGACCCACACCATCCTTCAGGGTGATGTAACCGTTATCCTGTAACAGTAACAGAGCACGTGCCTCATTGGTGGTATCATTGGGTACTGCGATGGTTGCATTGTCAATGTTGTCTAAGCTGGTCTCGGTTCCGGGATACAGTCCGAAGGGCTCGTAATGGATACCGCCGGCATTTACCAGATGGGTACCTTTCTCCTCGTTGAAACTCTCCAGATAAGGAATATGCTGGAAGTAGTTTGCATCGAAATCACCGGACTCTACTACTAAATTAGGCTGTACATAGTCATCAAAAATCTGAATCTCCAGAGTATAACCCTGCTCCGCTAACAGAGGCTTTGCTGCCTCCAGGATCTCTGCATGAGGTACTGCACTTGCAGCTACCTTGATAGTGGTATCGGTGTCAGCTACTTCCTTGCTTTCTGTTGCCTCGGTAGTCTGGGCAGTGGTTTCCTGGTTAGCTGTTGTTGCAGCTGCCTCGCTGGTCTGAGCAGCTGTTTCGTTGCTGCCGCAGCCGGTCAGTGCGCTCACGGACAATGCTGCAACTGCGATCAAAGCAATCACTTTCTTTTTCATAATACTTCTCCTCCTAAATCTTTTGGTAAAAAATTTTAGTCTATTGAATCAGATGCCTTACATCTGCCTCAATCTTTTCGTTTTCCCTAACGGGTTCTCTTATCCAATTTCTTGGAAATCGTCATTCCGATATATTGCAGCAGCTGTACCAACAGTACCAACAATACTACTGTCACCAGCATAATATCGGTCTGGTAACGATAATAACCATATCGGATCGCAATATCACCGAGTCCGCCTCCACCTACGGCACCTGCCATAGCGGAGTAGCCTAAGATTGTTCCCAGTGCAATGGTCGCATTCACAAGCAATGAGGTTCTGGATTCTGCCAGCATAACCTTCCAGATGATCGTCCACAGGTTAGCTCCCATGCTCTGTGCTGCTTCAATCACTCCGTGATCTACCTCCAACAGAGAAGATTCCACCATTCTGGCAATGAACGGTGCCGCTGCCAGAGTCAGAGGAACGATGGTAGCCGTCGGACCGTAGCTCTTTCCTACAATGATACGGGTCAAAGGGATGATCATGATCAAAACGGAATGCTTCGCACAATGTTGACTATCACATCCAGAATCTTATAAATGATCTTGTTCGGACGCAGTCCCTTCGGTGCGGTAATCACCAGGGCAATTCCCATAGGAAGTCCGAGTACATACCCCATAAATGTGGAAACAAGGGTCATATACAAAGTAACAAAGGTGCCTTCCACCAGCATCATAATCGTTGCATTATCCCACATAGTCTCTCAACTCCTCCACTTCCAGTTTTCTCTCCTGTAAATAATGAACCATCTTGTTCGCCGCCATTTCATCCTCCGGCAGCTGTAAGATCATCTGTCCATGGGCGATACCGCCGATGTCCTTGGTATCCGCTAACAGAATGTTGACGGGAGCCTTGCACTCCAGCACCATATTGGCGATCACAGGCTCGAAAGAAGAATTCTCAGTGAAAACAATGCGGATGCAGCGTTTGCCGGACATTTCCTTTGCCTTGGGATCCACCATGAACACCAGCTTTCTTGCAGCTGCGGACTGGGGTCTGGAGAATACCTCCTCCACAGTACCATGCTCTGCCAGTTCTCCGGCATCGATAATGGCTACATGGGAACAGATCTCCTGTACCACAGCCATCTCATGAGTGATGATCACGATGGTGATGCCGTACTGTTTGTTGATGTCCTGTAATAATTTCAGGATCTCCTTGGTCGTCGTGGGATCCAGCGCACTGGTCGCCTCGTCACACAGCAGGATCTTCGGCGTATTGGCAAGAGCTCTTGCGATTGCCACACGCTGCTTCTGTCCACCGGAGAGCTGGGAAGGATAAGCGTCTGCCTTTTCCTTCAGTCCTACGATCTCGAGCAGTTCCATAGCGCGCTTTCTGGCCGCCTGCTTCTTCACACCCACGATCTCCATGGGGAAGCATACATTGTCCAGAACACTTCTCTGCATGAGCAGATTAAAATGCTGAAAGATCATCGCAATGCCTGTACGAACCTTACGAAGTTCTGCCTCAGTCAGTGTCGAAAGATCCTGATCTTCTACGACTACGGTTCCCGTGGTGGGCTTCTCCAGATAGTTCAGGCAGCGTACCAGGGTAGATTTTCCGGCACCACTCATACCGATAATGCCGTAGATGTCTCCCTTGTTGATATCCAGGCTGATACCCTTTAAGGCTTCTACCTGATTATCTTTACCAATAAAAGTTTTTGTTACATTCTTGATCTGAATGATCGGTTCCATAAGTTCCTCCACTCCAGGTTCGTGCTTTTAAGGGAAGAAAAGCGCAAATTCCTTGAATTCCTAGTACCATGCCATACATTCTAACACAAGAATGCAAGTCTGTCCAGTTCTGCAAATTTTGTCTTAAGCTTCTGCAAACATCGGGGTGGACAGGTATCTGTCACCGGAATCGGGAAGCAATGCTACGACTGTTTTGCCTGCATTTTCAGGGCGTTTTGCGATCTGTGCTGCTGCGTACAGAGCTGCGCCGGAGGTGATTCCTACCAGGATACCTTCCTTATGAGCGATGAGGCGGCCGGTGGTAAATGCCTGATCGGTAGTAACGGTAAAGATCTCATCATAAATGCCGGTATTCAGAACGGAAGGAACGAATCCTGCGCCGATACCCTGCAGCTTATGAGGTCCGGGCTGTCCGCCGGAAAGTACGGGAGAATCTGCAGGTTCTACTGCTACAATCTTCACATTAGGATTCTTGGATTTTAAATAAGTACCAATGCCGGTCACGGTTCCGCCGGTACCTACACCTGCTACGAAGATATCAACCTTGCCATCGGTGTCTTCCCAAATCTCAGGACCGGTGGTAGCTGCATGTGCGGCGGGGTTCGCGGGGTTATCAAACTGTCCGAGGATCACGGCTCCCGGGATGGACTTCTCCAGCTCTTCTGCCTTGGCGATAGCTCCCTTCATGCCCTTGGAGCCTTCGGTCAATACCAGCTCTGCACCGTATGCCTTCAGGAGGTTACGGCGCTCCACACTCATGGTCTCGGGAAGAGTAAGAATGGTTCTGTAACCCTTGGCTGCAGCCACACTTGCCAGGCCGATACCGGTGTTGCCGGAGGTGGGTTCGATGATGGTGGAACCTTCTTTTAAAATACCCTTCTTCTCGGCATCTTCGATCATTGCCAGTGCGATTCTGTCCTTAACGCTTCCTGCGGGATTGAGGTACTCCAGCTTTGCCAACAGTTCTACGCCTTCGATATTCTGATCCTTCGAGTAGTTTGTCACCTTTAAAAGGGGTGTATGTCCGATCAGCTGGGTTGCGGATGTGTAAATCTTACTCATAATAGAATCCTCCTTAAACCTGAAAATTGTGTTTGTTTTTATTTCCTACTTATCTGATATGGATGTTATGGATTTATACTATACTATTCCGCTAGGAATGTCAACTATTATTTTTTAAACTTTTTGAGAGTTGTGCCGTGGAACGGAAAATGGTATGATTTAGGTAATTAATCCGTAGCCCCAACAGCAAGTAAGAAACGCGGCACGCTCGTACTTTAGTACGATGCGCTCATGTCGCAGAGCGTAGCGGTACATAAGCGTGAAAAGTACTCACGCAATGCGTCCCTTGGGACGCTATGGTACCGACGTCTGCTTACGGCCTGCTTATTCTTACTTGCTGTCGTGACTACTGGGTTATTATCATATTTTAGGGAAATATTGTAATATAAAATATATTAAATCAGAAGGAGCCACTCAACTACATGGCAGATAAAATTTACCGCGTTCCTACTATATATAATAAAATAAGAAAAACAACCGACCCGCTTACGGTCCGGGTACCGGGTTCTA
>OCHV01001603.1_pt1 | contig 14275 bp, 11 predicted proteins | sample 1538461 | NCBI WGS metagenome assembly OCHV01 (sample SAMN04571692, study PRJEB22368) | human gut metagenome | biome: human gut; material: stool | host: Homo sapiens | place: Luxembourg | collected 2012-08-03 | reverse complement strand
CCGCCGGTACGGGAAGCGAAGCCACGCTTGCGGCGGTAATTACCGATGACGAGACGCACTACAAGTACCCCATTAACGACTTTGTGCTTATCCCGCGCTTTGCGGTGCACGACCCCGAGTTTACGCGCGGCCTGCCCGCCTCCATTACGGGGCAAACGGGCATGGATGCTCTAACGCATGCTGTCGAGGCCTTTATCGGGCGCAGTACCACGCCCTATACGCGCAAGATGGCGCGTCAGGCGGTGCTGCTCATCCACGACAATTTGCTCGAGGCCTATGAGCATGGTGACGACATGCGCGCTCGTCGCAATATGCTTTCGGCGGCGTATAAGGCGGGCGTTGCGTTTACCCGCTCCTATGTCGGATATGTGCATGCCATCGCGCACAGTCTGGGCGGCCGATACGGAATTCCGCACGGTTTGGCCAACGCGATCATCCTGCCGCACATGCTTCGCGCTTATGGTGACGCCGCCGCCCCCAAGCTTGCCGATCTTGCTCGCATGGCGGGCATTACGCCGGCTACCGCGCAGGATAGTCTTGCGGCCGAGGCCTTTATCGATTGGGTCGACCGCATGAACGAGGCCCTGGGAATCCCCAAATATGTCTCGGGTATTCGCCGCTCCGATATTCCGCAAATGGCGGCCCATGCCGATGCCGAGGCCAATCCCCTGTACCCCGTTCCACTTTTGATGGACCGCTCGGAGCTCGAGCATATGTACGAGGTCGTCGCGGGTGGTATGTTTGAGGACGAGAACTAGGAGGGTGCCATGAACACCGAGGAAATTGCGCGCATCGTCGGCGATCAGCGCGCCCACTTTAAGACGCACGCCACGTTTGATGTCGATGCTCGACGTCGCGCGCTCGTGAGTTTACGCGATGCGGTGCGGGCCCACGAGGCCGATATCGCTCATGCGCTCAAGACCGATTTGGGAAAGTCGCATGACGAGGCCTATATGTGCGAGATTGGCACATCGCTTTCCGAGATTCGACATCAGATTGCGCATGTGGCTCGATGGAGTCGTCCGCGCCTGCGTCCGTGCGACCTCGCTAACGCCGTGAGCGTGTGCAAAACGCAAACCGTGCCCTATGGCGTCACGCTCATCATGGCGCCCTGGAACTATCCGTTTTTGCTGACGCTCGAGCCGCTCGCTGGCGCCCTTGCCGCGGGCAATACCGTGGTCATCAAGCCGAGCGCCTATGCTCCGGCATCGAGCGCGGTGCTCAGGCAAATCTGTGATGAGGCATTTGATCCGCGCCTGGTGACGGTTGTCGAGGGCGGGCGCGCCGAGAACGAAGCGCTGCTCGATGAGCACTGGGACAAGATCTTCTTTACCGGTAGCGTTCCGGTTGGCAAGCTCGTCATGGAGCGCGCAAGTAAAAACCTTACGCCCGTGACGCTTGAGCTGGGCGGAAAGAGTCCCTGCATCGTGGATGCGACGGCAAACTTGAAGGTCGCGGCACGGCGCATCGCCTTTGGTAAATGGCTCAACGTGGGGCAGACCTGCGTGGCGCCCGACTACCTGCTGGTCGATACGCGCGTGCACGACGAGCTGCTGGGCCTCATCAAGGAGGAGGTCCGTCGCATGTTTGGCGAACATCCACTCGACAATGAGGATTACGGACATATCGTCAACGCCAAGCATTTTGCGCGTGCGCGCGGGCTGATCGATCCCGATAAGGTCGTGCTTGGAGGTGCCGCGCGCGAGGCTTCGCTCAAGATTGAGCCGACAATTATGGACGGCGTGGCCCCCGCTGACGCCGTGATGCAGGAGGAGATCTTCGGTCCCATCTTGCCGGTGCTGACGTTTGAGAGCCTAGACGAGGCCGAAGCGTTTATTACGGATCGTCCGACGCCGCTGGCCCTGTATATCTTTAGCCAGGATCGTGCGGTTCAGCAACGCTTTGTGCGCTACGTGCCCTTTGGCGGTGGCTGTGTCAACGACACGATCATGCACTTGGCTACGAGCCATATGGGCTTTGGCGGCATGGGCGCGAGCGGTATGGGGCAGTACCATGGACGCGAGAGCTTCGATACGTTTAGCCACAAGAAGGGTATCGTGAACAAGGCAACTTGGCTGGACGTGCCGTTTCGGTATGCGCCCTACGCAAGCTGGAAGCACAAGTTCGTGCGCATGTTTGTGCATTAGAAAAGGGCGCAGGTAATACGAACAAGTGTTCCTATTACCTGCATTTTGCGTTAGACTACTGTTATGGAGCACGGATGGGCCAACTCCCTTTAGAAGGGATTTGGTATGAACGTAAGCGATGTTATTTCGTTATTGGCGTTGTTGATTGCGGCTATCGAACTCGGTCTGTTTATCGGCCGAATGAAATAGCCGCCCCCGCGTAAGCGAAGACGGCCACTTCTCACGATGAAAACGTGTATCGGAGTTGGCAAGACCCGCGGCAACGGGTGCCATCCGTGTTCCTATCTTATCTGCAAGCGTTCTGTCGCGCAAGCGTTGAGGCAAACGATTGAAGGACGCAGACAGGATGTATTTGTGTCCGCACGGGACCGTAGACTTCTCAATAAGGTTACACACCGGTTTATCCGGCCGTTAGGGGAGTTGCTATGTACGAGCCTTCGCGTGTTCTTCTGTCATTTCACATTGCAGGATTTCAGTATGCCGATGGCGCCTTGGTCTTGGGCGATCTTAAAGCGGGCGATAAGCTGACGCTGTGTGCCGAGCGCGATAATCCCCATGACCCTGAGGCGGTTGCGATTTATTACGGCAACACCAAGCTTGGCTATGTTCCGGGAAACGAGGTCGGCCCACTGTCCTTGATGATGTATTACGGCCACGAGGACGTATTTGAGGCTCGCGTGCAACAGGTGGCTCCCGAGCGCAGCCCGTGGCACCAGGTGCGCGTTGGCCTCTATGTGGTGGATGCTCGCTAGTCGGCAAGGGAGGCGGTCATGTTTGATGACGACCTATTCAATCTGACAGACGATTCGTTTGAGTGGGATCTGCTACTCGATGACGATGAGTTGGAGCAGGATCGTAGGAAACGGCAGGACAAGAAAACTCAGGGTGACGCTTCGAAAAAGCAAGACAAGCGCCGCCGCGGACTGTTCGGCGGGCTCTTTGGCTAACCGCCGCATCGCTGTGTCTGTATACTTAGCACGAGTTGGATGCATTGCGAAATGAGGGCATAGACGATGATGTGGTTTACCGCCGACCTGCACCTGGGCGATACGAATATCTTGCACGACATGGATCGACCGTTTGATTCGGTCGAGGAGATGAACCGCAAGGTCATCGATGCCATCAATGAGTGCGTGGCTGCGGACGACCGCCTCTATATCCTGGGAGACTTTACGTATCGCTTGCCCATGGCGGAGGCGGTGCGCCTGCGCGAGCGTATCGAATGCAAGAATGCGACGCTCATCCGCGGTAACCATGACGGCGACTGGGAAGATTCCGACGCCCCGCAAATTTGGGAAGACGTGCGCGATTACCTGGAGATTGCTCCCGGCTATGCCAAGGGCCATCGTCTGGTTATGAGCCACTACCCCATGCTCAGCTGGAACGGCAAGGCACGTGGCGCCATTATGCTGCATGGGCATATCCACAGCAGGGGTGACCGCACCAACGCACGCAACCGCGATCGCGAGCGCCCGATCCTGCGCTATGACGTTGGCCTTGATGCCAACGACTACAGACCCGTAAGCCGCGATCAAATCCTGGGCTTCTTTGGACTGTAATTCTCGAACCACCACAAAGGGGACAGGCACCTTTGTGGTGGTTCTGGCGCCGTTGCCATTATGGCGGCGGCGCCTTTTTTGTCCGCGTGGCGCGGTAGAGTGTAGGCGGTTGAAATTTGCGTCCATCGAGGAGCTGCTATGAACGAGATCAAGTGCCCGCATTGCGGCGAAGTTTTTAAGGTCGATGCGTCCGGCTATGCGGATATCGTCAAGCAAGTGCGCGATGCCGAGTTCTCGCGCGATCTTGATGAGCGCGTAGCGGCGGCTCGACGCGAGGGCGAGCAGGCGCTGGAGCTTGAGCGTTCGCGTTCGGCGTCTGCCCTGCAGGAGGCGGAGTCTCAACGCGACGCTCAGCTTGTCGAGCAGAAGAACACTGCGGATCAGAAACTGGCGCAAGAGGTTGCCAAGCGCGATGCTGAGCTTGCCGAGCTGCGCGCTAAGCTCGAGGGCGCTGCCGCAGAGCGCGAGAGTGCAAGCCAGCGCGCGGCGGTTGAGGCACGAGCCAATGCTCAAAAAGAGAATGCCGAACTCCAGCGTGAGATTGATAGCCTGCGTGCGCAGCTTGGGCGCAAAGATGATGAAGCCAAGCTTGCCGAGGCGGCGGCACGCAATGCTGCTCAAAACGACCTGTCCGCGCGCGACGCTCAGATTGCCGAGCTGCAGGCCAGGCTCGCCGCGGCGGACAAGGCCCAGGAGATGGCGCTTGCCGCTGCCGCGGCAGAGTCGCGGCGTGAGCTCGATGCCGCTCGCAGCGAGGCCGAGCGCGCGCTTACTGACTATCGCGCGAAGGTGCAAGAGAAGTTTTCTGCCGCAAAGGCTCAGTCCGAGCAAGAGGCCGAGGGCCTGCGTGCCCAGCTGCGCGAGCAGGAGCTGATGGCAAAAATGAACCTGTCAGAGGCGGTCGCCGCGGCGGAGCGAGAGCGCGATGAGGCGCGTGCCAAACTGACGAGCGAGCTGGCGGTGCGCGATTCTCGCGAGGAACAGGCCAAGGCGGCACACGAGCTCGAGCTTGCGCAGGCCAAGCGTGCGAGCGATGACCTGATTCGCTATAAGGATGAAGAGATCGAGCGCCTTAAGGACATGAAGGTCCGCCTGTCCACCAAGATGGTGGGTGAGTCGCTCGAGCAGCACTGCGAGACCGAGTTTAACCGTCTGCGCATGACGGCGTTTCCTAACGCGTACTTCGAGAAGGATAACGATGCGTCCGAGGGCACCAAGGGCGACTTTATCTTCCGCGAGTGCGACGCAAGCGGTAACGAGGTCATTTCGATTATGTTCGAGATGAAAAACGAGAACGACGAGACCGCGACCAAGCATAAAAACGAGGACTTCTTTAAGAAACTCGATCACGATCGTCGCCAGAAAGGCTGTGAGTACGCGGTGCTCTGCACGCTGCTCGAGCCCGAGAGCGAGCTTTACAACGCGGGAATCGTGGACGTGAGCTATCGCTACGAGAAGATGTACGTGATTCGCCCGCAGTTCTTTATTCCCATGATCACGCTTCTTCGCAACGCCGCCATGGGTTCGCTTCGCTATAAGCAGGAGCTGGCGGAGTACAAACAGCAGAATATCGACGTTACGAACTTCGAAGCCAAGATGGAGAAGTTCAAGAATGATTTCGGTCGCAACTACGAGATCGCGAGCCGCAAGTTCCAAACGGCGATTGATGAGATCGACAAGACGATTAGCCATCTGCAGAAAACCAAGGAGGCGTTGCTGTCCTCCGAGAACAATCTGCGCCTAGCCAACAAGAAGGCCGACGATCTTACCATTCGCAAGCTCACGTGGGGCAACAAGACCATGAAGGCCGCGTTTGACGAGGCGCGCGGGGCTGCGACAGAGACAAACGATGAGCCAGCCGAGGCGGATTCGTATGAGGTCGAGGATACCGAGTAGGGGATAGCGTATCGCGCAAAAAACGGGGCCGCTGGCGATATTGCCAACGGCCCCGCTTGTTTCGTTCCAGCATGTTCGGCTAGTCCTCGAGCAGGTCCTCGATAAAGCCGACGCGGTAGTTTTTGAAGATGACCTCGCCGCCGTCTTGCGTGGCGTCCAGATCGACATCGCCCATGATGCCAAAATCGTGGTCGCCATCCTCGTCGGCAAAGATCTGGTGCACGTGCCATATGTGCGCGGTCTTCTCGTCGGACTCGTCGATGGAAAACATCGCGGCGCTGCGGGCGTCTCCGTCGGTGAGGATTTCCTCGTGCTGCTCATGGTAGGCATCGAGCGCCTTTTGCCAGCGGACCTCGCTCATGCCCCAGTCCTCGTCGAGCTCGCCCAGATCGCGAACGTGCTCGCGGGCGGCAAGGGTCACGCGGCGGAAGAGCGCGTTGCGCACCAACAGCGTGCAGCCGCGGCGGTCCGCCACGACCTCGTCGATGCCCTGCGGCGGCGCGGCGTCGAGGGCTGCCGGGTTGCCGGCGTTCTCCCACTCGTCCACCAGGCTCGAGTCCACCGAGCGCACCACAAAGCCCAGCCACGAGATAATGTCGCGCAGGCGCTCGTCGCGCTTCTCGATGGGCACGGTGCGGTCGAGCGAACGGTAGGCCTCTGCCAGGTAGCGAAGCAAAATGCCCTCGGAGCGGGCGATGCCGAGCTTTTGGATATAGCCCTTAAAGTCGCTCGCGCTCTCCAACATGTCGCGCAGGACACTCTTGGGTGAGAGCTGGTAGTCGTTGGCCCAGGGTACTTCTTGGCAGTACTTGTCGAAGGCGGCATCGAGCAAGTCCTCGAGCGGCTTTTCGTAGGTGACATCCTGGATGCGCTCCAGGCGTTCCTCATAATCGACGCCGTCAGCCTTCATTTCGGCCATCGCGCGGTCGCGCGCGGCGCGCTCCTGTGCGCGCAGCACCTGCTTGGGATCCTCGAGCGTAGCCTCGACCATTGAGATCAGATCCATGGTATAGGTCTCACTCTCGGGGTCGAGCAGCTCCAGCGCGGCAAGCAAAAACGGCGAGAGCGGCTGGTCGAGCGCAAAGTCCTCGGGCAGATCGACCGTCAGTGCATAGTCGATGTCTGGCGCGGCGTCAGTCGGGGCGTCGGACGCGGGCGGCACCTCGGTGCGAACGACGACGCCGGAATCGATGAGCGTGGCGAAGATTTCGTCGGCGCGAACCTCGAGCTTGGCCTTTTCCTCGGGGGTCTGCAAGCTCGTCTCGATGAGGTCGTGTACGCGGACTCGGGCATCGCCGCCCTGCTCGACCACGCTAATCACCATGGAGTGCGTGATGCGAAGGCGCGGCTTGAGCGTCTCGGGCTGCGTCTCGATCAGGCGCTCAAAGGTCTGCTTGTTCCAGGTGACAAAGCCCTCGGGGGCCTTCTTCTTTTTAATCTTGCGGAGCTTCTTGGGGTCGTCGCCCGCCTTGGCCATGAGTTTGGCGTTCTCGATCTCGTGCTCCGGGGCCTCGGCGATGACCATGCCCTCGGTATCGAAGCCCGAGCGGCCGGCGCGACCGGCAATCTGATGGAACTCGCGGGCGCGCAGGCGACGCATCTTGTAGCCGTCGAACTTGGTGAGCGCGGTGAGTACCACGGTGTGGATGGGTACGTTGATGCCGACGCCGAGCGTATCGGTGCCGCAGATGACGGGCAGCAGGCCCTGCTGCGCCAGGCGCTCCACCAGCAGGCGATAGCGCGGCAACATGCCGGCATGGTGCACGCCGACGCCGCATCCAAGCAGGCGTTTGAGAATCTTACCAAAGGCCGTGGAGAAGCTCGTCCCCTTTGCCGCTTCTTTGATGGCCTCGCGCTGCTCCTTGCTGGCGATGCCAAAATTGGCGAGCGACTGTGCCGTTGCAAGGGCGGCATCCTGGCTAAAGTGCACGATATAGAGCGGGGCCTCGCCGCGGCGCATGGCGAGCTCGACCGTGCCCTCGAGGGAGGTCGTCACGTAGTCGTAGCTCAGCGGCACGGGGCGCGGGGCATCGACGACCAAGTCGCAGGTAGCACCGGTGTGTTCCTCGAGTGAGGCGGCGATGGCAGTGACATCGCCGAGCGTGGCGCTCATGAGCATGAATTGCGTGTGGGGCAGGGTGAGCAGCGGCACCTGCCAAGCCCAACCGCGGTCGGGGTCGGCAAAGTAGTGGAACTCGTCCATGGCCACGCAGCCCACGTCGGCGCCCTCGCCCTCGCGCAGTGCATCGTTGGCAAGGATTTCGGCCGTGCAGCAGATGACGGGCGCCTTGGTATTGATATGCGTATCGCCGGTGATCATGCCGACGTTATCGCGGCCGAGCACCTGTACCAGGTCGAAAAACTTCTCGCTGACCAGAGCCTTGATAGGAGCCGTGTAGTAGCAGCGTTTGCCCTGTGCCATGCCCATAAAGAGCATGCCCAGCGCGACGAGCGACTTGCCCGATCCGGTCGGCGTGCCCAAAATGACGTGATCGCCGGCGGCCAGGTCCATGAGGGCCTCTTCTTGGTGATTCCACAGCTCAATGCCGCGATCGCTCGTCCATTCAAAGAAGCGTTCGAAGGCCTGATCGGGCGTGAGCCACGGTTCGGGCTCGCTGCCGTCCTCGGGCTCCCACCAGGTGGGGGAGAGCGCGCCGAGCGAGCCAAACTCGGCTTCGGTTCCCGTGCCGCCCGAGAATGAGCTGGCGGCCCCGGCGCCGGAGACGGTGCTGGCGGAAGTATCTGTCGTGGTCTGTGCCATGTGGTTGCTTTCTCTCGCCGTTTGTCCGCCAACTATTATGGCGTAGCAGCGGCGCGGGGTGCCAGCGCGCGAGAAAATGCAGGAAATGGGCGTTCTGCCCAGCCGTTTGGTGCAGTTGCCAGCTAAGTGAGTAGACTTTTTGCAATATCGCGAGCACATGGCTTTTGCGCAAGAGCTCTACCTGCGGTTTTAGTTTTCGTTATGCGGGTTGTGCTTGGCTATTGCAAAAAAGTCTACTCACTTAGGTTTGAGGGTCGTTCGCTGACGCCTATTTTCACTTGTTTGCCGACGCCGCGACCATCAGAAGCCCCTAGGACTCCTGCGGCAGGCGCTTCTTGCCTTTGCGGGCGCGGTTTCTAAAGTTCTCGACGGCCTCTTCCATGCCCAGAGGTACATAGGTGAGCGCATCGAGGTTTTCGGGCAGGTAGCAGGCAAGGCTTTGCTCCTGCGCGCGGCCCGCCGCGAGCTGTTCATCGCTGGGCTGCGCTCCAGGTGTGGCGCGAATGCCATAGACGGCGGCACCCATCTCGCGCGTGCGGCGCTCGTACTCGGTCTCGGGATGCTCGGGATGGTCGCGGCGTACGTCGTCACTTACCCAAAGCGTGTCGTAGCCGGCCGCGGCAAACTGTCCCAGGGCGTAATCGCGCAATGGTTTGCTGTCGGTGCGCAGCGTGACGGTGGCGTTGGCTGCAAAGAGCGGGCGGTAGAGCATCAAATGGTCGACATGGACGAGTCGTTTTTTGGCGTACTTGGCCTTGGGCTGCGGCGTGGGAAAGTTGATGGTGATGGCATCGAGCTCGCCTGCGGCAAATAGCTGTGGCAGCGATGCGGCGCCTCGGGGCAGGACGAGTGCGTTGGATAGCTCCTGCTCGCAGATTTTCTGCGCGGCATAGGCAATGCAGATGGGCTCCTGGTCCATGCCGATAAAGAGGGTGTTTGGCTCGTGGCCCGCGCGCTCTACAAGGTACGTTCCCTTGCCACAGCCAAGATCCAGGTGAAGGTGCTCGAAGGGCTTGCTGCCTGCGGGCGCACAGGCCTTGCGCCAATCTCCGGCATAAGCCTCGGGGTTTGTCTCAATCGCATCGGCGTAGCGTTCCAGGCGCTCCTCGAGCACAAAGTTCTTAGGCGTGCGAACGTGGACGGCTCCCATGAGGCTCCTTGGTCATAAGTATGGAACGCATAGCTGCACGTTCCGTCAATGGATTGAAAAAGGGCGGGCATAGTTTGCCCGAAAGATGCGGTGCGGCTCGGCGGCGAGTCGCCGATACCTACAGGCGCTTGAGAATCACATAGCGGTTGAGCTCGCCGCTACGACCGTCGGCATGGAAGCGCTCAAGCTCGCGCACGGGGACCTCGCCGCTCTTGTAGAACGTACGGACGCCGCGCACCAGGTCGGTGATCTGCTGATCGTCAAAGTGATGGCAATAGCGGTAGGCGTGGCGGTCGTTTTGCCAGCCGATGAGGTGGTCGCCGGCTTCAAACTGCGCGGAATCGTAACCCTCAAACGGCGCGGGCCTCGGCTCGAACGGCCTTGCGCGCCATGCGCTCGTCGTTCATAAACTCCCAAAAGCTGATGGCGATGATGCCGCCTGGGCGCGTCTGGCGCACCAGGGCGTCGAGCACGCGTACGCGGTACTCACACGACGGCACGTGGTGCATAAATCCAAAGCAGACCGAGATGTCGGCGAGCGGGGCGTCGAAAAGCACGTCGGGTGTTTCGGCGGGGTTGAGCTTCATGAGGGCATCGAGCACATCGAGCTCCTGGAAGTGCAGGTTGGGAATGCGCAGGGCGTGGCCGCGCGCATCGATGGCCAGGTCTTGGCACGAGTCGACACCATAGAACTCAAACGGGCAGCTGGCATCTGCCGAGGGGTTTGCTCCGTCGACGCCCTTGGCGGCAAGTGCGCCGCCGGCGGCAAAGTTCTCGAACCGCATATTGCCGCAGGCAAGATCGAAGACGCGGACGGGATGCTCGATCGTGGCGACGTCGAGCTGCTCGAGCGCGATATCCATGGTGCGTACCCAGCCGGGCCACGGGGCCTGGCGCGTATCGGAAAAGGAGGCGGAGTGCTCGCGATAGAACGTGTTGTTGAGCTGGATGAGCGATGAGGCGAAATCGCGGTTCACGGCGCGGAACTCCCTCCGTTGGCGGTGCGGAATAAACAGTACGACCATACTACCGTTAACGCCGCAACGGGGACAACCAAGCTACGGGTCATTGCTTTGTTTGGACACATTTCCGCAGCTCATATGCACCCGCAACCGCCGGTTGTCAAAAATCTTACTAGAATAGGTGGCATGCTTTTGGCGGTGGCGGATAGATTTTTAACTGTGCAAGGCGCCTTAAGAACAAAAACGGTCCGGCGGTACGGCTGGCATCACATAGGAGGAACCATGAATGTAGAAACTGCGCAGCGGCTCGCCGACCTTCGTCGCAGCAAGGGTTTTAGCCAAGAAGGGCTGGCGCGAAAGCTGGGGCTGTCGCGCCAGGCGGTCAGTAAATGGGAGCGCGCGGAGAGCTCGCCCGATACCGAGAACCTGATCTCGCTCGCCAAGCTCTACGGCGTGAGCCTGGACGAGCTGCTCAATCCGAGCGACGAGATCGAGGACGATATCGAGTTTGAGAACGAGGACCGCGCTCGTCAGCGCGAGGCCGAGGCAGCAGAGCGCGCACGCACTCATGAGGCGGCGGCACGAGCTACCGAGGCGGCAACGCAGGCAAGTGACGCGGCAGCCAAGGCGGCACAAGCGGCAAGCTGGAGTGCACAGGCCGCCAATGCTGCTACGGCGCAGGCGACGAGTGGCGGCGCAGTTGGCTCGACTCCGGTGAAGGGCCCCTTCCAGTCGTTCCCGTATTGGGCCGTGTGCTGGCTGCTGTTCTTTTTGCTGATGTTCCTTTTTGGTGCCGGCCCCTTTGCCGCGCTGATCTTCTTTACGATTCCCATCTATCACTGGGTGGCGCGTGCGCTCGATGGTGATTGGGCGCGTGGGGATATCCAGGTTGGTCCGGCACCGGTGGCGGCTAGGGCTCGGAATGTTTCCGCTTCGGTTGATACTGACGTGGCTACCGCGACTACCGCTGAGCCGATTGCCAAAGAGGGTGATGAATGATGAAGCTTTCACATGAATCCAAGGCACGCTTGGGCGTTGGCATCGGAGCGTTTGTGCTTATCATTGGGCTTGTCTTTGGCATTTCGCGGCTATTGGCTCATTCCGATATGGTGCGTACGACCGGTATTCTATCTGGCAATTTGTCTGATTTTGACGATATGTTTGACGACGATGATCTCTTGGATAGCGGTAACTATTCCGCTCGGCCTCAGCAGCTTTCGAGCGAAACGTTTGATGCCGACGCGTTCCAATCGCTCGACTTGGACGTGACGTCGGGGACGGTCGAGGTTAAATGTGTCTCTGGCGGCCCGGTGCGTGTTATCGAAAGCGGTCGCGTTGCGAAGGGAACGTCTGCTTCTGATGCGGCTACCCGGAACCTTGCTAAGGTCAAGGGCTCTACGCTCAAGATCAGTCAGTTCGACTACGATGATAAGCGCGCGATTGACCGCACAATTACCATTGAGCTGCCGCGAGATGTTGCGGATAGCCTGGTGGGCATTACGGCGAATGTAGGGTCGGGCGACCTGGCGGTCGCGGACATTGCGTGCCATGATCTGGATATAACGTTGAATTCGGGAGACGTTGAGTTTACGGGCACCGTGACCGACACCCTGAATGCCGAGGTCGGTTCGGGTGACATGACGTTCGAGCTCTACCAGGCGCCCGCGAAGTCGATGGACGTGAGCGTGGGCTCGGGCGACGTGGAGATGACGGTTCCGAGCTCTACGGGCTTTAAGGCGAGCCTCACCGTGGGCAGCGGCGACTTCGAGAGCGATTTCCTTCCGCTTGGCTACGATGGCGAGACCATATTGAATCTTGAATTCGACAACGGCGATAAGTCTGCCACGTATCGTTTTGAGGTCGGTTCGGGCGACATGTCGTTTAATCCAGAGTGACGGGTGGTTATCGAAGACTTATAAACCATAGACGCGCTGTTTGATGGAGGCGTCGGAGCCGTGACGGGCTTCGGCGCCTTTGCCTTTACAATGGGGGCATGGAACAGATTATCTTGAACATACTCGAGGCCCTGCGTTGCGGCGAGACCGTAGACGACAAGGCGCTCGTCAAACTGATACATGCCGAGGCGCGCCGCGAGGGTGCCGACAAACGCGATTTGGCCAAGCGCCGTCTGCTGCCGTTCTACCAGCGGGTTAAACGTGAGGAGCCGGCTCGTTGGGCTGGATGGAATGTCGATGCGGAGCTGGAGCGTCAACTGCTGCAGGTGCTACGCATGAAGCCTCGTCGCACGGCTTCGGGCGTGGCGACCATTACCGTCATCACCAAGCCCTGGCCGTGCTCGGGCGATTGCCTGTTTTGCCCCAACGACCTGCGCATGCCTAAAAGCTATCTGCACGCCGAGCCGGCATGCGCCCGTGCGGAGCAAAACTGCTTCGACCCGTATCTGCAGGTGAGCGCTCGCCTGACCGCGCTTTCGCAGATGGGTCATGCGACCGATAAGATCGAGCTCATCGTGCTCGGTGGCACCTGGAGCGACTATCCGCAAGGGTATCAAACGTGGTTTATGTCGGAGCTTTTCCGTGCGCTGAACGATGACGCCGTTGCTGGCGTGGCAGCTAACCCCATGTTGGCGCGTCCGGGCATCAGTCGTGCCGAGGCGGGGCGCCTGCTCGATGACGCGCCCGCCGATGCCCTGCCGCCGGTGGTAGCAGGGCGCCGCGAGCGCTATCGGGCTGCCGGCATTGCGACCGACGAGGCTGAGCTTGCTGCCGGCGTTGCCAACGAGCAGGAGCGTGTGGATGCTGCCGTGGGCGGCTATAACCGCGCGGTGCGTCGTCTGTACGGCCCCGGTACGCCGTGGGGCGAGGTCACCGAGTGGCAGACGGCAACGATGGAGGAGCTCGAGCGCCAGCAGCGCATCAACGAGACGGCGAAGCATCGCGTGGTGGGGCTCGTTATCGAGACGCGCCCCGATGCCGTAACGCCGCAGGCCCTCACGCTCATCCGCCGCCTGGGTTGCACCAAGATTCAGATGGGTATTCAGAGTCTCGACCAACATTTGCTCGATATCAACGAGCGCCGCATTTCGGTGGCGCAGATCGAGCGGGCGTTTTCGCTTGCGCGCTTGTTTGGCTTTAAGATCCACGCGCACTTTATGCTCAACTTGTTGGGCGCTACGCCCGAGGGGGACAAGCGCGACTACGAGCGCTTTATGACCGAGGGCGCTTTTATGCCCGACGAGGTCAAGGTCTACCCGTGCGCGCTCATCGAGGGCTCGCGTTTGGTGGGCTGTTACGAGCGCGGCGAGTGGCGCCCCTATACCGAGGAAGAGTTGCTCGATGTGTTGGCAGACGACATCGTGGTGACGCCGGCGTTCTGCCGCATCAGTCGCATGATCCGCGACTTTAGCTCCGACGACATCATGGTGGGCAACAAGAAACCCAACCTGCGGCAGCTCGTTGAGAACCGCCTGGCTGCTCGAGGTGACGGTGCGACGGTGCGCGAGATTCGCTATCGCGAGATCAGCACGGCGGGTGCCGACTTGGATGAGTTGACCCTTGACGAGGAAGTGGCGTACGAGACGCCGGTGACGCGCGAGCGCTTTTTGCAGTGGGTGACGCCGCGGGGCAAGATCGCGGGCTTTTTGCGCCTGTCTCTGCCCGACCATTCGTTTGTTGCCACACATGCGGACGAGTTGCCGACGACGCCGGACGAGGCGATGATTCGCGAGGTGCACGTGTATGGCATGGCGGCGCGCGTGGGCGATCAGGGCCAGGCGGCTCAGCATCATGGGCTGGGGCGGTCGCTGGTGGAGCGTGCATGCGAGATTGCCCGGGATGCGG
>OCHV01001585.1_pt1 | contig 14378 bp, 10 predicted proteins | sample 1538461 | NCBI WGS metagenome assembly OCHV01 (sample SAMN04571692, study PRJEB22368) | human gut metagenome | biome: human gut; material: stool | host: Homo sapiens | place: Luxembourg | collected 2012-08-03 | reverse complement strand
TTCCATTTATCAACTTCTTCGATGGATTCCGTACATCACACGAGATTCAGAAGATCGAGACATGGGATTATGAAGATCTGAAAGATATGGTAGATATGGATGCAGTTGATGCTTTCCGTAAGAATGCATTAAATCCAAATCATCCGGTAGAAATGGGATCTGCACAGAACCCTGACATCTTCTTCCAGTCAAGAGAAGCTTGCAACTCTACATACGACGAGCTGCCTGCAATCGTACAGGAATATATGGACAAGGTAAATGCCAAGATCGGCACAGACTACAAGCTGTTCAACTACTACGGAGCTGCTGATGCTGACCGTGTCATCATTGCTATGGGTTCTGTATGTGAGACCATCGATGAGACCATCGATTACTTAATGGCAAAGGGCGAGAAGGTCGGTGTTGTTAAGGTTCGTCTTTACAGACCATTCGTAAAGGAAGCTTTAATCGAGGCTATTCCGGATACTGTTAAGAGAATTGCAGTATTAGACAGAACAAAAGAGCCAGGTTCTCTTGGTGAGCCATTATACTTAGATGTAGTTGCTGCATTAAAGGGATCTAAGTTCGATCAGGTTACAATTACAAGCGGACGTTACGGATTAGGATCTAAGGATACTACTCCTGGACAGATCATCGCTGTATACAACAACACAGAGAAAGAGAGATTTACCATCGGTATCATCGATGATGTTACAAATCTTTCCCTGGATGTTAAGGAAAATCCTGTTACTACTCCGGAAGGAACTACAAACTGTAAGTTCTGGGGTCTTGGTGCAGATGGTACAGTAGGTGCCAACAAGAACTCCATCAAGATCATTGGTGACAACACAGATATGTACGCTCAGGCATACTTTGATTATGACTCCAAGAAGTCCGGTGGTGTTACAATTTCCCACTTACGTTTTGGACATTCTCCAATCCGTTCCACATACCTGATCTCTCAGGCAAACTTCGTAGCATGTCACTGTACAGCATACATCTACAAGTACAACATGGTTCAGGATCTGGTACCGGGCGGTACATTCCTGTTCAATACACAGTGGACAGTTGATGAACTGGATGAGAAGTTACCGGGTCAGGTAAAGAGATACATCGCAGAGAACAACATCAACTTCTACATCATCGACGGTGTAAAGATCGGTAAAGAGATCGGTCTTGGAAACCGTATCAACACTGTACTTCAGTCAGCATTTTTCTCTCTGACAAAGCTGATTCCGGAAGAGGAAGTTATCAAGCTTATGAAGGATGCAGCTACAAGATCTTATGCTAAGAAGGGTGACGATGTCGTTAAGATGAACCACGACGCAATCGATGCCGGTGCTACAGCATACGTTAAGGTAGATGTTCCAGAGAGCTGGAAGAACTGCACAGATGATGATTACTCTGTAGAAGTTAAGGGAGACAACAAGGAAGTTGTTGACTTCGTTAAGGATATTCAGCAGAAAGTCAACGGACAGCAGGGTAACACAATTCCTGTATCTGTTGTTAAGAAATACGAGACAGGCTGGACTCCATCCGGTACAGCAGCATACGAGAAGCGTGGTGTTGCAACAGACGTTCCTGTATGGGATGCTACCAAGTGTATCGAGTGTAACCAGTGTTCTTATGTATGTCCTCATGCAGCAATCCGTCCAGTCGCTATGACAGAGGCTGAGGCAGCTAAGGCTCCGGAAGGAATGCAGATGAAGGATCTCAACCAGATGCCAGGTTACAAGTTCGCAATCGTTGTTTCCGCATTCGACTGTACAGGATGTGGTTCTTGTGTAAACGTATGTCCTGATAAGGTACAGGCTATCACAATGACCGGATTCGAGGCACATGAGGATGAGCAGAAGTACTTCGATTACGCAGTATCTCTTGAGGATAAGGAAGATGTTATCGAGAAATTCAAACTTAACTCTGTTAAGGGATCTCAGTTCCGTCAGCCATTACTTGAGTTCTCCGGAGCTTGTGGTGGATGTGGTGAGACACCTTACGCTAAGTTAATTACCCAGTTATTCGGTGATAGAATGTACATTGCAAATGCAACTGGATGTTCTTCTATCTGGGCAAACTCTTCACCTTCTACACCTTATACAACAAACAAGAAGGGTCATGGTCCTGCATGGTCTAACTCACTGTTCGAAGATGCAGCAGAGTTTGGTTATGGTATGTTACTTGCTCAGAGAGCAATCCGTGACAGATTAAAGAACGAGTTGGATGAGATCGCAGCTAACACAGATAAGGCTGATGTTAAGGATGCCATCAAGGAGTGGAATGATACATTCGCTTCCGGTATCGAGAACGGACCAGCTACAGAGAAGTTAGTAGCAGCATTAGAGGCTTGCGGATGCGATGCTTCCAAGAATGTATTAAAAGAGAAGGATTTCCTCGCTAAGAAGTCTCAGTGGATCTTCGGTGGTGATGGATGGGCATACGACATCGGATTCGGTGGTGTAGACCATGTATTAGCATCCGGTAAGGATATCAACGTAATGGTATTCGATACTGAGGTTTACTCAAATACAGGTGGACAGTCTTCTAAGTCTACTCCTACAGGTGCGATCGCACAGTTCGCTGCCGGTGGTAAAGAGACAAAGAAGAAGGATCTTGCCGGTATCGCAATGAGCTATGGTTATGTATATGTAGCACACATCTCTATGGGTGCTGATATGAATCAGTGTGTTAAGGCTCTTGCAGAGGCAGAGGCTTATCCGGGACCATCACTGATCATTGCTTACGCTCCATGTATCAACCATGGTATCAAGAAGGGTATGAGCAAGGCTCAGACCGAGGAGAAGTTAGCTGTTGAGTCTGGATACTGGTTCAACTTCCGTTACAACCCAACACTTGCTGCAGAAGGCAAAGATGCATTCTCATTAGACAGCAAGGAGCCTACAGGCGATTATCAGGCATTCTTAAAGGGTGAGAACCGTTATGCATCTCTTGCTAAGTTCAACCCAGAGAGAGCTGCTGAGTTATTTGCAAAGGCTGAGAAGAACTCTAAGGATGAGTATGACCACTTAAAGAAGTTAGTAACTCTTTACGCTGGTAAATAATTGATCCGGAAACAGAGGAATACAGATAAACCGCAGGGACGAATGTCCCTGCGGTTTTTAATTTCAGGCATAAAAAAATCTATGCCGTACATACTATCTCCAGAAACCATTTCTGCAAAAATGCATATGGTAAAAGGGGAGGAAGAGGCATGTTGGAAAATAGTTATCCGATCCGTACGGATCTGGCACTCGAATCACAGGAGCGGCTGCAGGAAGACCAGGCAGATATGCGCGGCATCCGTGTTCTGGAAGAACGGCGGGAAAATGGAGTGATTGTCAGTACCGTGATGATCGAGACTGAGAATGCATCCGTTGCGATGGGAAGGCCAAAGGGGACGTACATTACGATCGAGGCGCCGGAGATGATCGAGGAAGATGCCGGATACCACAGGGATATTTCTTTGGAGCTGGCAAAGATCATGCGGAATCTTCTGCCGGGAAAAGAGATTGAAAAAAATTTAAAAAAGGGGCTGGAAGTCGCGGCACTGGTTGTCGGACTGGGCAACCGGGAAGTGACGCCCGATGCGCTGGGACCGAGAGTGGTGGATAATTTATTTATCACCCGCCATATCCTGAATGAATTCGGAAAGTACGCATTCCAGAGAGAAGATGTGGGAAAAGTCAGCGGAATCGTGCCGGGGGTTATGGCGCAGACCGGTATGGAATGTGTGGAGATCTTAAAGGGTGTGGTAAAAGAGACGAAACCGGATTTTCTGATCACGGTCGATGCGCTGGCGGCAAGAAGCATCCGGCGGCTGGGACGGACGATCCAGCTGACGGATACGGGAATCACGCCGGGAAGCGGAATCGGCAATCACCGCAATGCCATCAACCGCAAAAGTGTGGGCGTTCCCGTGATTTCTCTCGGTGTGCCGACGGTCGTGGATGCGGCAACGATTGTCTCGGATGCCATGACGGAATTTATTTCCGCATTATCGCTTTCGGATCTGCAGAAGCTGGATGAGAGGGAGCGGCAGGAACTGGCAAGGGAACTGCTCTCGCCACAGCTGAATGGTCTTTTTGTCACACCGAAAAACATTGATGACTCGATCAAAAATTTAAGTTTTCTGATTTCGGAGGGACTCAATATTGCGCTTCTGGGAGATAAAGAGGAATAGGGACAAAAGAAAAGGCATATAATTCTCTCAAGGTGGTGATAGGGTGAGGAGACGATTGCTTCTTTTTCTGGTGACGATAGATTTTGTGCTGGTCTGTGCTTTTGCGTATTGCTGGGGTGGCGGACTGGTGCAGTTTCTGGGGCAGAATCTGTCCCTGAAATTTTATAACGGAGTGCTTAATCTTTATGTGCCGGGGGTACTGGGGGCGCAGGAGGAAGGAATTCCGAATATATACCGGGATGTGACGGCTTCCATGTATCCGGCAATTGCACAAAACGAGCAGCGGCTGTGGTATGAATCACAGGAGGAAAACCTGGCGTATTATGAGAATCAGGCAGCAGAGGAAAACGAACAGGCAAAGCAGATCATTGCGGAAAATGAAAAGGCGGTAACGGAACAGCCAGTGCAGCAGGAAAGTCAGAATGTGGACGAGACTCCGACACAAAAAGAGTCCAAAAAGCCGGAGAAAAAAACAGAAACTTCCGGGAAAAAAGTTTCTGTCAACCGCAAAAAACTGCAGGATTTTGATTATCTGAGACAGACCTTTTATCAGGTTGATAATACAACGACCATCGGGAAAAATCAGCTGGACGTGGATAAGCTGATGAAACCGGATCTAAGGATTGACCAGTCGGTGGACGGCCCGCAGATTTTAATTTATCATACCCATTCCCAGGAACGGTATGCCGATTCAAAAGATGAAAAAACGGGTGTTGTCGGAGTGGGAGATTATCTGACGGAATTGTTGGAAGGGGAAGGATTTCAAGTCATGCATCATAAAGGAGAATACGATGTGGGCGACCGGGATCATGCATATTCCAAGGCAGCCCCGTCGATTCAGAAAATCATAAATGATAATCCATCGATTCAGGTAGTGATCGATTTACATAGAGACGGCGTGGGAGAAAACACGCGTCTGGTGACAACGCAAAACGGAAAAAAGATGGCAAAGATCATGTTTTTTAACGGACTGAGCAGAACAACGGCTTCCGGGGATATTCCGTATTTAAAAAATCCGTATATTTCCGATAATCTGGCGTTTTCGTTTCAGATGCAGCTTGCCGCTGCGGAATATTATCCGGATTTTACAAGGCGGATTTATCTAAAAGGGTACCGCTTTAATATGCATTTTTGTCCGAAGAGCATGCTGGTGGAAGTGGGCGCACAGACGAATACGTTTGAGGAAGCAAAAAATGCGATGGAACCACTTGCAGATCTGTTTGCAAAAGTGTTGAAATAACGGCTGTAAATGTTACAATGTACTTATATGAGGAGGGCATTTTTATGGTTGATTATACAGAAGGCTCAGGCAGACAGTATCACACAGGCGTGGGACCGCAGGACATAGGTAAGTATGTGATCCTGCCGGGAGATCCCAAACGATGTGCAAAGATTGCGGAATTTTTAACGGATGCAAAGCAGGTGGCAGATAACCGGGAATTTACGACTTACACCGGAACGTTAGATGGCGTCAGGGTGAGTGTGACTTCCACCGGAATCGGCGGACCGTCGGCTGCGATTGCCATCGAGGAGCTTTCCAAATGCGGTGCACACACGTTTTTGCGTGTAGGCACCTGCGGCGGAATGCAGGAAAATATACTTGGCGGAGATCTGGTGATTGCAGACGGAGCGATCCGGATGGAGGGGACAAGCCGCGAGTATGCACCGGTCGAATATCCGGCTGTCCCGGATTTTACAGTGACTACTGCACTGGTACAGGCAGCAAAAAAACGCGGGATACGTCATCATGTCGGCGTTGTACAGAGCAAGGATTCCTTTTTCGGACAGCATGAGCCGCAGATTATGCCGGTAAGTTATGAGCTCACGCAGAAATGGCAGGCATGGCTTAGGATGGGATGTCTGGCATCGGAGATGGAATCGGCGGCACTTTTTATTGCCGGAAGTTTTTTGCATGTGCGTGTGGGCGCCTGCTTTCTTGTCCTTGCCAATCAGGAGCGGGAAAAAAGGGGGCTGCCGAACGTGCAGGTGCATGATACAACGCAGGCAATCGCTACAACTGTGGATGCCATCCGGTTGCTGATACAGGAGGATAAAGATGCAGACAGATTATAAAGAACTGATCCGGAGTGCGTTTCAGGCGAGAAAGCGGGCGTATACACCGTATTCCCGTTTTCAGGTGGGTGCGGCTCTTCTGGCCAAAAACGGAACTGTGTATCAGGGATGCAATATAGAAAATGCTTCCTATCCTGCAACAAACTGTGCCGAACGTACGGCATTTTACAAGGCGGTCAGTGAGGGTGTGCGGGAATTTCAGGCGATTGCAATCGTTGGTGGAAGTGTTTTGTACCCAAAAACGGCAGAGGAAAACCAATGTACGGATCTTTGCAGTCCGTGTGGAATCTGCAGACAGGTGATGCGGGAATTCTGTCCGGGAGATTTTGAGATTGTACTTGCAAGGTCCCAGGAGGACTATGAAGTACACACGCTGGAGGAACTGCTGCCTCTTAGTTTTGGACCGGAAAATCTTAAGAAACAGGGAGGGGAGTAAATCATGGACAGACGATTGAAACGTGTTTTTGTAATAGTACTCGATTCGATGGGAATGGGAGCGATGGCAGATGCCGCACGCTTCGGAGATGAAGGTGCCGATACATTGGGGCATATTTCACAGACCGTGGAACATTTTTATATTCCAAATCTGGCATCTTTAGGGCTGGCAAACCTGAAATCCTTAAAACAGGTACAGCCGCAGGAACATCCACTTGGATATTATGCGGCACTGAATGAAAAAAGCAACGGAAAAGACACCATGACTGGACACTGGGAGATGATGGGGATTGAAACAAAAAAGCCTTTCATCACCTTTACGGAACATGGATTTCCGCCGGAGCTGATCGCAGAACTGGAAAAAAGATGCGGCAGAAAAATTATAGGAAACCGGGCGGAAAGCGGAACAAAGATTTTAGAGGAACTCGGCGAGCAGGAAATCAGGGAAGGAAAGCTGATCGTGTACACATCGGCAGATTCGGTTCTGCAGATCTGCGGGAACGAGGAGACGATGGGATTAGAGACCCTGTATCATTACTGTGAGATTGCCAGGGAACTGACGATGCGTGATGAGTGGAGGGTGGGACGCGTGATCGCCCGCCCGTATGTGGGAAAGAAAAAAGGCGAGTTTGTCAGAACCAGTAACCGCAGGGATTATGCGTTGAAACCGACCGGACCAACGGTGTTAAATGCGCTTCAGGAAGCCGGATATGACGTGCTGGCAGTCGGAAAGATCCATGATATTTTTGACGGATACGGAATTACAAAAAGTCTGCATTCGACCAGCAGTGTCCATGGGATGGACCAGACCATTGCGCTGGCCCAATCCGATTTCTGCGGTTTGTGCTTTACCAATCTGGTCGATTTTGATGCCCTGTGGGGACACCGGAGAAATCCGATCGGATACGGAGAGGAAATCGAGAGGTTTGACAAAAAACTTGGAGAACTTCTGCCACTGCTTAAAAAAGAGGATCTGCTGATGATCACGGCGGACCATGGAAACGATCCAACGTATAAGGGCACGGATCACACAAGAGAGCAGGTGCCGCTGCTTTTGTATTCGCCATCCGATCAGGGAAGCGGGCCGCTCCCGACACAGGATACATTTGCGGTGATCGGGGCGACCATTGCGGATAATTTTGGAGTGCAGATGCCGGCAAATACGATCGGCACATCACTTCTTCCGTTGTTATAGTTTGCAGAAGAGAGGGAAAAGCCGATGATGAATCGATTTATTGCACACAATATGCCAAAAATAGAGCTGCACTGTCATCTGGACGGTTCGATGAGCCTGCCCCTGATCCAGAAACTGATGCAGCAGGAGGGGAAAGAGCCGCTGGGGCTGGAAGAACTGCGGGAAAAACTGGTGGCACCGATGGACTGCAGTTCACTGGCAGAGTATCTGGAGAAGTTTGAACTGCCGCTTGGCTGCCTGCAGACGAAGGAGGGACTTTCGGCAGCAGCACAGGATCTGGCACTTTCTGCAGCAAAAGAACAGGTTAAATATCTGGAAGTGCGTTTTGCACCTGCATTTTCCATGGAGCAGGGGCTTTCGGTCCGGGAAATCTTAGAGAGCGTCCGGGATGGCCTGAAAAAAGCAGAAGAAAAAGCGGACATCCTGACCGGAATGATTGTCTGCACCATGCGCAATCTGGAAACCGAAAAAAATATTGCCATGTTAAAAGAAGCGCGGGAATTTCTCGGAAACGGTGTTGTTGCCTGTGATCTGGCAGGGGATGAAAAGGCGTACCCGACAGCAGCGTTTGCGGACGTATTTGCCACTGCAAAAAAATATGGCATGCCATATACCATCCATGCAGGAGAATGTGGAAGCAGGGAAGAAATCCGTACGGCCATTGAACTGGGAACATCGCGGATCGGTCACGGAATTGCCATGAGCGGGGACGAGGAATTAAAGAAGGAAGTTGCAGAGAAAAAGATCGGAGTGGAACTGTGTCCGACGAGTAATCTGCAGACAAAGGCGGTCACGGATTTTACAGACTATCCGTTCCGGGAATTTTACGATGCCGGAATTTTGCTTTCCATCAATACGGACAACCGTACCGTCAGCGATACCAGCTGTACGGATGAATATATGCGTCTGGCAGAAGCCGGGATGTTTCAAGAGCCGATGTGTGAGAAAATTTATATGGCTTCGCTGCATTCGGCATTTGCGGACGATGATACCAAACAGGTATTATGGAAAAAGTGGATGTCAATGTTTGATTTATAGACCTGTTTTCGGTATAATGTAACATTGCGTAGGTTCTATCAGCATCTGATGGACCGTACTTATCAAACGATAAATTATAGTAGAAAGAAAAAGAGGAATAAGATGTCAATCGATCAGAGCAAAATTCGTAATTTTTGTATTATTGCCCATATTGATCACGGTAAGTCTACACTTGCGGATCGAATCATAGAAAAAACAGGAACGCTGACCAGCCGTGAGATGCAGGCACAGGTTCTCGATAATATGGATCTGGAGCGTGAGAGGGGAATCACGATCAAATCCCAGGCAGTGCGCATCATTTATCAGGCAAAGGATGGAGAGGAATATATTTTTAACCTGATTGATACGCCGGGACACGTGGATTTTAATTATGAAGTATCCCGGAGCCTTGCAGCGTGTGATGGTGCCATCCTGGTTGTGGATGCCGCACAGGGGGTGGAAGCCCAGACACTTGCCAATGTCTATCTGGCACTGGATCATGATCTGGATGTGCTTCCGGTCATCAATAAGATTGATCTGCCGAGTGCACGCCCGGAAGAGGTCGCACAGGAAATCGAGGATGTGATCGGTATCGAGGCGATGGATGCTCCGCGTATTTCTGCAAAGACCGGACTGAATATTGAGGAAGTGCTTGAACAGATCGTGACAAAGATTCCGGCACCTGCCGGAGATCCGAAGGCACCGCTTAAGGCGTTGATCTTCGATGCGCTGTATGATTCCTATAAGGGGGTAATTGTTTTCTGCCGGATCAAGGAAGGTACCGTCAAAGTGGGAACCAAAATCAAAATGATGGCCACAGGAGCCGAGGATCTGGTGACAGAAGTGGGATATTTCGGTGCCGGGCAGTTTATTCCGTGTGACGAGCTTTCCGCAGGTATGGTTGGATATATCGCGGCGAGCATTAAAAATGTGCGCGATACACGTGTCGGAGACACTGTGACAGAGCTCGACCGTCCGTGTGCAGAACCGCTTCCGGGATATAAAAAGGTCAATCCGATGGTGTACTGCGGATTATATCCGGCAGACTCTGCCAAGTATCCGGATCTGCGGGATGCGCTTGAAAAACTGCAGGTCAATGATGCATCGTTACAGTATGAACCGGAGACGTCACTTGCCCTGGGATTTGGATTCCGCTGCGGATTCCTTGGATTACTGCATCTTGAGATTATTCAGGAGCGTTTAGAGCGTGAGTTTAATCTGGATCTTGTGACTACGGCACCCGGTGTTATTTATAAGGTGCACAAGACCAACGGAGAAGTGTTTGACCTGACCAATCCGTCCAATCTGCCGGACCCTTCGGAGATTGAATATATGGAGGAACCGTTTGTATCGGCAGAGATCATGGTAACCAGCGAGTATGTCGGGGCAATTATGAAGCTTTGTCAGGAACGCCGCGGTATTTATATCAGCATGGATTATATTGAAGCAACCCGTGCCGTGATCAAATATGATATGCCACTGAATGAGATTATTTACGATTTCTTTGATGCATTAAAGTCGCGGTCCCGCGGATATGCCTCTTTTGATTATGAAATGAAAGGATATGTCCGTTCCGACCTTGTCAAACTGGATATTCTTATTAATAAGGAGATGGTGGACGCCTTATCCTTTATTGTATTCAAAGACAGTGCATACGACAGAGGCCGTAAAATGTGTGAGCGTCTGAAAGAAGAGATTCCGAGACATCTGTTTGAAATCCCGATTCAGGCAGCCGTAAACGGAAAAGTCATCGCTCGTGAAACGGTTAAGGCCATGCGCAAGGATGTCCTGGCAAAATGTTACGGCGGTGATATTTCCCGTAAGAAAAAGCTTCTGGAGAAACAGAAGGAAGGAAAGAAGAGAATGCGTCAGGTCGGCAGCGTAGAAGTGCCGCAGGAGGCATTCATGAGTGTATTGAAACTGGATGAAGACTGATTCTATGAATGAAAAGAAACTGGAATTATATATTCATATCCCTTTTTGCGTGAAAAAGTGTGATTACTGTGATTTCCTGTCCTTTCCGGCAGACAGCAATACACAGATCAGATATGTGCATGCCCTGCTGCAGGAAATCCGTTATTACGGAAATCTGCTTGGGGATTATCATGTCCCGACAATTTATATCGGAGGGGGAACGCCGAGCTGGCTGGAGGAAAATCTGATTTACACCGTGCTGCAGCAGGTTGCTTCGAGTTTTCATGTGGAGGCGGATGCGGAGATCAGCATCGAGTGCAATCCGGGAACGGTGACGGCAAAGAAACTGAATGTCTATCAGAGTGCAGGGATCAACCGCCTCTCGATCGGACTGCAGTCAACAAACAATGAGGAGCTGAAAGCACTTGGAAGAATTCACACGTGTGATCAGTTTTTAAAAACGTATGAGCTGGCGAGAAATGCAGGGTTTGAAAATATCAATATTGATCTGATGAGCGGTCTGCCTTACCAGACGCTGGACAAATTTTTAGAATCCTTGCAGACGGTGATCCGGCTGAAGCCGGAACATATTTCGGCATATTCCCTGATCATAGAAAAGGGGACACCGTTTTATGAACGGTATAAGTTTGACGCAGTGAAGCAGGAAGCGGGGATTCATACAGAGATTCTTCCGGACGAGGATGAGGTATACCGCATTTATAAGGCCACGCAGGATGTATTGAAACAGGCAGGATATCGGCAGTATGAAATCTCCAATTTTGCCCAGCCGGGGTATGCCTGCAGACATAACATCGGCTACTGGACCAGAGAAAATTATCTGGGGCTGGGGCTGGGGGCATCTTCCCTGGTGGAAAATGTCCGGTATACCAACACCCGGCAGCTGTATGAGTATGGAGAATTTTGTGACCACCTGCAGGAGAAGTCTCCGGCAGAGTTTTTAAAAGACGGGGAGCATGCCGTACCGGAGGATCTCTGGATTGGCAGCTGTGTACAGGAACAGGCACAGATTCTGACAAGAAAAGAGCAGATGGAGGAATTTATGTTTCTGGGGCTGCGGATGAATGAGGGAGTAACCAGAGCAGCGTTTGAGCAAAGCTTTGGGGTACCGATTGAGGCCGTGTATCTGGAAACACTTCGCAAGCTGAAAGAACAGGGACTTTTGCAGATGGTTGCTGGCAGGATTGCACTGACCGACAAGGGGATGGATCTGGCCAACTACGTGATGGCGAAGTTTCTTTTATAAAATATAATTATAAAATAAAAATAAAATAGCATCAGGGTGTTGACAAAAAAACACCTTGGTGCTATTTTAATAACAGAACGATATTAGCACTCTAAGTAAATGAGTGCTAACAAACCAAAAACAACCGGTGAAGGTTCAGGAACAGGAGACGGGAAAATGGCAGACGAGAATATGGAATTGGATGAAAGAAAAGTAAAAATTCTGGATGCAGTTATCCGTAATTATCTTGCAACCGGTGAACCTGTGGGATCACGAACCATTTCAAAATATACGGATCTGAATTTAAGTTCTGCAACCATCCGCAATGAGATGGCAGATCTTGAAGAACTTGGTTATATCGTGCAGCCACATACATCAGCAGGAAGAATTCCTTCAGACAAAGGCTATCGGTTTTATGTGGATCATCTGATGCAGGAAAAAGACCGGGAAGTCAAAGAAATGAAGGACTTCGTAATAGAAAAAACCCAGAAGATGGATGAGGTATTAAAAAAGGTTGCAAAGATGCTTGCAAACAACACCAATTATGCGACAATTGTTTCCGCACCGACTTACAGTGGAAACAAAGTAAAGTTTATGCAGCTGTCCAATGTAGATGAGAAACATATACTGGCAGTTATCGTAATGAACAGCAACATGGTAAAGAATCAGATGATCGACGTGGAAGAACCGCTCGACAACGAAACGTTACTGAAACTGAACATTCTGCTGAATACAGCATTGAATGGGCTGTCACTGCAGGAAATCAATCTGGGAACGATTTCCAAACTGAAAGAGCAGGCAGGCGTGCACAGTGAGATTGTTTCCCATGTGCTGGATGCACTGGGACAGACACTGAGTGAAAACGAGGATCTGCAGATCTACACAAGCGGTGCAACCAATATTTTGAAATATCCGGAACTTTCTGATTCAGAGAGTGCGGCAGGTCTTCTTTCCACATTTGAGGAAAAAGATGAGCTGGTAAATCTGGTAACGGAATCCCTTTCTGAGGGGGAGAGCAAAGGAAATGAAATACAGGTTTATATCGGAAATGAAGCTCCGGTACAGACCATGAAAGATTGCAGTGTCGTTACCGCAACTTATGATCTGGGGGAGGGCGTCAAAGGAACGATCGGAATTGTTGGTCCGAAACGGATGGATTACGAGAATGTTGTTGACAACCTCAAAAACTTAAAGTCCCAGTTAGACGGTATTTTTGATAAAGAAAAAGGGCAATCCTAGAAAGGTGGTAAACATGGCAGAGAACAAAAAAGTCATGGAAGAAGAGGCAGTAGATACAAAAGAAACCAAGGCCGAACAGACATGTGAAGAAACAAAGGACACAAAGGAGACGGCGGCAGAGGAAACAAAAGAAACTGCAGCCGAAGAAAAGGATACAAAGAAAGAAGAGAAATCCGAAAAAAAGGGTGCCTTTGGAAAGAAAAAGAAAGATAAAAAAGACGAACAGATCGAAGATTTAAACGACCGTCTGAAACGTCAGATGGCAGAGTTTGATAATTTCCGTAAACGTACGGAAAAAGAAAAAGCGCAGATGTTTGACATGGGAGCAAGAACAATCATTGAAAAGATTCTCCCGGTTATCGACAATTTCGAGCGTGGGCTTGCAGCTGTACCAGAGGAACAAAAGGATGATGCTTTTGTTACCGGTATGGATAAAGTATATAAGCAGATGCTGACAGAATTAGATGCCATCGGGGTGAAACCGATTGAGGCACTGGGAAAGGAATTTGATCCGGATCTCCACAATGCAGTTATGCAGGTGGAAAGCGAAGAGTATGAACCGGGAATAGTTGCCCAGGAATTACAAAAAGGTTACACCTACAAGGACAATGTGGTCCGCCACAGTATGGTCGCTGTAGTCAGCGAATAAAGGTATTTCCTATTCCGCATGGAGTAGTAAATCATAAATTAGCAAAACAATTTTATTTGATCATAATTTTAGCAGGAGGAAAAGAAAATGGGCAAGATCATTGGTATTGACTTAGGAACAACCAACAGCTGTGTAGCTGTTATGGAAGGTGGAAAACCTACCGTTATTGCAAACCAGGAAGGTGCAAGAACAACACCATCCGTTGTAGCATTTACAAAGACAGGAGAGCGTCTCATCGGTGAGCCGGCAAAGCGTCAGGCTGTTACAAACGCTGAGAAGACGATTTCTTCCATTAAGAGACATATGGGTACGGATTATAAAGTAGCCATTGATGACAAACAGTACAGTCCACAGCAGATTTCCGCTATGGTACTTCAGAAATTAAAGGCTGATGCAGAAGGATACCTTGGAGAAAAGGTTACAGAAGCTGTTATTACAGTTCCTGCATATTTCAACG
>OCHV01001572.1_pt1 | contig 14476 bp, 15 predicted proteins | sample 1538461 | NCBI WGS metagenome assembly OCHV01 (sample SAMN04571692, study PRJEB22368) | human gut metagenome | biome: human gut; material: stool | host: Homo sapiens | place: Luxembourg | collected 2012-08-03 | reverse complement strand
GCCACAATCAAACGAAGCCCTCGATGGAAATATTGATCGGAATTCATAGTTACGACTCTTTGAAAAAATCATCCTCTATTACCACCTTCCGAAACCGATTCTGCAACTCTTTCATCCGGTCAATCAGCTGATCGTATGGCAACGATTCTCCATAGATAAAATATTCCTGCATCCGTTCATAGTCTCTGCGCCATATCTCCACCAATTCTTCGGGCGGAATAAACTGGATCCGGCTCGGATGGTGCGTCCGATAATCAACTCCTCGGATCGTATTGAATATACTCCGATGTTTGACAATATCGGCATACATTTTCGGATCGGCCAAAGCCTTCTTCCCGAAATCCGTATCCATCAACCGTTCCAGATCATACAGATGGCGTGTCATCCGCTCGACGCGAGGATTCTCTTTTTGGAACTCCTCATGCAGCAAAAATGCCTTCTCCAAAAACGTTCGCGTCGGTACGACCGCATAAATCGGGAATTCCAGTTTCCCGAACAAGTCGGGATATGCCTCGGCAATCAGCGGACGAATATCAATCCGCGCACGAGGTTCTTGCATCGATCGACAACTGAATTCGATTCGGATTTGCGACTCCACATAATCGATATCCGCATAAATACTCCGATAAGGCAAAAGAACCAATGTCGGGTCTGCATCAGAATCCTGCGTCGGGATAACGCGCAACTCAAAATCCAAAGCTCCGTATCCCGCCAGCAATGTCCGCATTTCTGCAACGAGGTCCTGCCCGATATAGGCCCGCGAAAGTTTCCGGATCCGATCCCGCTGCGACTTGTTGTCCCCGGCAATTCCCCAGAAAGACTTGTCAATCGCAATATCAATGTCCTCCGAGAAGCGTTCTATGACATGCCAACCCTTGCTCAGCGACGTCCCACCCTTGAAGGTGATGAAATTCCGGCACGACGATTCAAACAAGGCCTTCAACGTCATCGTCACCCACCAGTCCTTCTCGACAGCCTGCGGCGGAAGCCCGACTCGTTCGCTCGTCTGCGCGACGAGCATCCTTTTCTGGCCCTCGGGAAGCGTCCAAAAATTACTCTCCATAAAACGACATAATGATTTTATGAATCCAAGCTGGCACCAGCCGCAGATCGGGCAGAATGTGCGACTTCGGAATCCGGGCGAATATCGTCTTCAGTTGGGCGATATGCTCCTCCGTGACCTGCGGTCGTCCGATCTCCTTCAAGGCGAACACGGCAAGCATCAACGTTTTATTCTGATAAGCCAGATTTCTCAGCGCCACACGCTTGAATCGCAACTTACGGCCATTGAACAGGTTGACTGTACGGGAGTTGCCGTCCGTATAGAAAACATAGTTCATCGGAACTTGCGTAGACAACCCCAATATGTTCAGCGCGTGCATACCCGTCGGAACAACTCTGGCTTCGCCTTGTCGGGCTATCTTTTCAGCTATTTCATTGACTGTCGGGTATTGTATGCCCAGACCGAACTTCCTGTCAATTTTAGGATAGCAATAAAGGCCCCTTGCAATACGAACCAAGTGGCCCTTTCGAGTAAGCCGTTCCAATGACTTCGCGATCGCCGCACCTGATCCGCATGCAGCGAAATCTGATGCAGAATAGAGCTTACCACATCCGCATTTTTTAATTCTTATAAGTATCTTATCCTCTATTGTTTGCATCCTGATATTAGTCTGTTATCTGTCGCAAATTTATATTATTTTTTCGACAAAACAAATCTCAGTCCAGCACACTTACAGCCTCGCGTTTGATATCCATATCAATATCACGATAACGGGCAAAGGCTCGACTGCCGTCCTTATGCCCCGACATCGCCCCCACGATCGCCGGATCCTTCACACTTTTATAGACATTCCCGATGAAGGTCCGACGTGCCATGTGCGACGATGCGAGGTCGCAGATCGGAACCTGGATATTCTGCCGCGTCCGCTGGTCGATCGTCGTTACCTTGCGCGTAAGGCCCGCCTTGCGAAACGCCTCCTTGATATAAACATTGTATTTCTGCTCCGAGATAAACGGGAACAACGTCCCTCGGGTTTCATCCAGGTATTTACGGATCAACTCCTTCGCCGCATCGATCAACGGCACCGAGACCGTCACCACCCGGTCGTCGCGGGTTTTGCGGGGAACATATTCAATGCAATCCCCGATGATATTGGCATAGGTCATCTTGTAAAGGTCGCTCACCCGGCAGCCGATCATGCACTGAAAGACAAAGATATCGCGCTGCGTCTCCAGCTGCTTGTCATCCCCCATGTCCGCCTCGGCCAACTGTTTCCGCTCTTCGGTCGTAATATAGACCGGGGTGCCGTAAACGATCTCCGCAATCTTATACTGCTTGAACGGATCGTTGGTGGTGAATCCGCTGTCATTCAACCAGACATAGAAAGACCGCAGCCGAATCAACATATCCGAAACGTAGTTCATACCGCGCTCCTTCGGTCGTCCCGGAATCACCAGCTCGCCCGCGGCATTGAGATATGGAGCGCGCTTTATCGGCAGATTCTTTCTCACTTTCGGCCGCGCATACGGAACTTCGTCATACAGCTCCGGATGCTCGTCAAAGATCTCGGGTTCTTTCATCAAGAATGCTCCGAAATCATCGAGCGTCATCGGCGTGACGGTATGGACATCCAGGACAAAACGGCGGCTCGACAGTCTGCGATACAGTTCATAGCGCTTCAGCGTCCGCACCAGCACCTTGAAATGTTTGACCCGGGACTCGGACAGTTTGTGAGCCGCAAGGTACTCCTCCGTCAACGAGAAAAAATCGCGTTTCTTCTCCTCAACGGGATTGGTTGCCTTCGGGCGCAACGTCCGACGAATCAACTTTTCAAGCCACTCCCGCGTAACGGTCGATTTATCATCGGTTGCCTCAATCGTATGCTCGATCACGTCGACCAACTCTTTCAGTTTCGCCCGCTTGGACAGCAGAGCGTTCCGCTCCTCGCCCGGTATATTCGGAATGTTGATGTCGTTCTTCTTGCCCCAGCGTTTGCGGTCGATCCAGATGCCCGACGGCACACGCAAACGCAGTTCCCGCGAAATGTAGACCCGAAAATTGATCTGAGACTCCCCGGCACTGTTCTCTCCCTGAGCCAGTACATACGTGACTTTTGCCATAGACTCACCATTTGATGCTTCGCAAATATATGATTTATATTTGAATACAGCAACAAATCCGTGTCCGCACCGTGTCCGCATTTATGAAAAACGCCTAAAACAAGAAAGGTAAATATTCATCTGTATGAATTTTAAAACACTATAAAACAAATAGTTATAAAATAATCTAAAATTCAACCATTCGCAACCGTTTGCACGGATTGGTCCTTGTCCTGGGCACTGAAAACAACTCGTTGGAGCAATCCGACGAGTTGTTCGTTTTCTTACCTCGTAATGTGCTGGTCTGCCGATAGATCAAACTCAGTACCTCGTTGAAATGGTCAGTTCGATATGATTTTCCGTCGAAGTGCAATTTTTGGGGAAACATCGAACTTACAAGTTTCATCTTTACATCCACGGGAGCATCCTCGATATATTTGGGGAGGTTGTTTATCAGTGATATAGCATAACCCAACTTGTGTTCTATCTCGGTCGTGTCAGGGTGTCCCAAAGAATCGACCTTATCGCTGATGGCACTTCTCTGTTCTTGGTAGCGGAGCTTTATTCTTTCAAAATCTTCTTTGGAGAGTTCTCCATCCATATATTTATCCTCAAGCGATGCCAACCGTTGATCTATTTTCGAGCGTTCGTCTTTAAGGGCTGACCGTTGGTCGTCGATGTCTCGTCCCATTGACTTATTGAGATCCTTCAATATTAAGTCGTACAGATTCATCACTGTAGTGTTGGGTGTTAAACTACCAACGTAACGTCGAAATATGTCATTCGCCTCAAGCGCATTACAGCGGAAATGCTTGCTGTCAACCGAGCAATGGTAATAAGCATACCTATTGCCTGTGCAGCTTGTGCTTCGTGATCCTGTTAGACTTGCTCCGCATACAGGGCAAATTAGAAACTTCCTCAGAAACAGATCGGGATGAACACATTTACCCGCGCGAGCCTGTTTGCGACGGGATCCATCCAAAATATCCTGCACGGTATTAAACGTATCAATGTCGATTATCGCCTGATGCAGACCCTTTGTCCAATAGGCAGGTTTATTTTGATACGCCTTTACATATACTTCTCCAATATAATATCTGTTGCGCAGCATTTTCAGGAAATTACTCTTGTGCATATTGTATGTGGTTGTTCGCACAAATTGGTTGCGGATAGTGATCGGTGCCACCAATCCTTTTGCTACCTCAGCAAATATGTCTCGAACAATCTTTGCCTCTGAAGGGACAATCTCCACATATTTATGATAATCGCCTATTTTGACATTCTTATAACCATAGGGAGCCATATTCGTTGTCTTGCCCGCTTCCTGACTCTGACGAATCCCCTCTCGTGTGGCTTTTGATCGTTTAGCATTGTCGACATCCGCCATCGTTATGTAAACCCCAAGCAAGATCTTGCTCTCATCTTGTCTCCAATCGATATGCTCATCGACCGTATTAACCTCTATGCCGATATTCTCGAAATATTCCAAATTCTTGTAGGCGGCAGTCGTATTACGCGAGTATCTGTTCCATCGGAGGCATAGCACCATATCGACCTCTCTCTTGTGTTGTTTGCAATAAGCCATTATCTCCTGAAAGACCTTTCGATGCTCAAAATCCTTGGCACTATAATCCTCTTTATAGCATTTTACGATGTTGTATCCCGCCCGCTCGCAATATTCCGATATCGTCTTCTCTTGGTAGTCGAGACTGCATCCTTTCGCCTGTTCATCGCTCGACACGCGGCTATATATTATTACATTCTTCATATCTATTTATTTTTATCTATTTCGATTTGCATCTCTGCGAGCAGATAGAGATACTGACGTATCTGTCTTACCTGCTCATCCGTATATTTTATTTTTCCTGTATTTAATATCTTTTTGCATTCTGCCAATGTTATCACATTCAACAATATTTATGTGGTGTCGAAGACACCTTATTTTTGTCACGGACTCTTCGGCACCACCCCTGCAACCAATTGCCGAAGTCTTCTGTTCGTCCGATTTTGTTGGATAACATCTAATCATCTGTCCCTAGCTAAGATACGAAATCTTTTTTCGATTGTATTTATATTATTCATGTTGATCTTGATTGTTTTTATAATTGTGTAAAAAAATGTAGAGACGCCGTTCCGAATTCGGTTTTATTCCCTTGTCCTTAAGGATTCTGCTGTTCTCTGCTACGGACTTTGTGAAATCGTAGTTCGCTGACAGTATTTTGTCAGACACCATCGTTCGGATGCGATTCGCCATACTGCGCGGGGAGACCCCTTTGGACTTGCAATATGCGGGATTTACTTTGTACCCGCTCTTGTTTTTCTTATATGTTGGATCGGGTGTGTACTCATGCCGTTTTAAGAAGGCACCTTTGGCGATTTTATATAATACATGGTTGGTAATGGTTCTGTCTGTATTATCTATCCAATATTGTCGCTCATAGGTCAGTGCGTACAACAGCTGTTCAAACTCCATTTGGGGCAGTATCTTCAGACGCAATAAAGCATTCAAGAATAGTATACGTTCCCGATTTCCTTTCTTTGTCTTGATCGGTAGTGTCCGCCTGTTCCCATACCTATCTTTGATAATGTATGTCCTTCTTTTGATTTGCGTGTAGCTGTCATTTAGCTGAATAAATGGCTGCGATTTGTCGACAGGTGTTATGTCAACTATAGGATATATGTTTTTATATTTTGCGATAAATGAAAGTGCTGATTCATGGTCTGCTATCTTCCAAAAGTCATTTAGAAATTCGTGGTTTGTTATTACGATCTCGTCCTCTGCAATCCGTTGTTGTATATCATTCTTCCCCTCTTTTTTATAAGGTCTCGGAATGCAGGATACTTTGTTCAGGCAATAATCATCTTTAATAAAATCTGAATAATCATAAATAGAATAATTTTTATATAAAATACAATTATTCAAACTGTTACCACCCATCTGCTGACTACAGTTCATGCATGTGGTATCTATATTAAAATCGGGTATGTCACATTTTATTTTATCTACAATTCGATTTACCAATGCTTTATAATTATCATTATTGGTAATTGGTGATTCAAACAGATATACCAATCTATATCTGTTTACCTCTCCCGTAATATTGTTCGGGGTAGTATAAAGCATGCTTGGAGGACAAGAAACGCTCTCATAGAATTTTGGTGCAGGTATAGGACTCTCGTCCACGTCTATGAACACGGTATATGTCTTATCGAAATTTGATATGGTTTTTTGACGTGTCCCAAATTCCTTATTGACAGAGTCTTTAAATATGTGAGTAAAGCAAAAGCCATGTTTTACATACTCAGCCAATGAGTCAATGTCGACCTCTACGGTTCGGTAGGTAACTTTCCCCCAATCTTTGCATTTGCCATTATATGATGTTGTTGACACGGATAATGGGAATTTCATTTTAAAATTTTTTATCATAATAATTCATTTTTTTATTTCGCGATTATTCAATGTTGAGATAGTATATATCTCAAGCATATAAGACTTTTATAAAAAATAACTGATAACCCTCCTTAGATAAATTTAGGAGGTTGTCGGTTTTTGTAAACATACAAATATGAATTTTAAAAACCCAAGCTTTTTTAATAAAAAATAACACAATCCTACTTTGCTCATTACATAAGCCGCCTTATAAAATATAAGGAACAGAGGTTAATATAGTTAGCACTGTCCGACATATATCGCGGATATAATTTTTATATAAATATGATTTTTCAAGTAAATAGACTATTTATAGTAAATAATCTATTAACAAAAAGCGATATGACAAGAACAGTTAGAAACTTAGATGATCTGACTAAACAGAAGATTAGCAATGCGATGAAATTGAAGCATCAGCAGCGCAGTGAGTCGGAGAAAAGGCAAACAGCCGAGAAACAAAGTGAAGCTATGAAAAATTATTGGAGAAGAATACCGAAGATAGATGATACTTCTCTCGTTACGTCAGAAGAAGATTGACCAAAATATCAATTTGTGTCAATTAAAATAATATTTGACACGTGTGCAATGCGATTAAAAACCAAAAACCGCCCTGTAGCAATCTACAAGGCGGTTTTATACTGTTCGACGTCTATCTCGACTATTTTTTATTGTTGAATATTTTCCGAATCGATTTTGTTTATGAACTCTTTGAGAGCGTCCAATGATTCAATCTTTGTAATAACTCCCCGATATTCCAAATAACCGCTTACTTGGGGCAGGTTTGCAGGTTTGAAAAGCTCAGAGACCTCTACGTTGAGGACTTTGGCAACCTCCTTCAACCGGGATAAAGTGGGGTTACCATTGAGCGAGTTGGATAAATTCACTCTTGAGATTCCGATCTCTTTTGCAATGTCGGCAATGGTCATTCCTCGTTGTCTTGCCAACTCTGAAATGCGCAGTTCCATGATGTGGGATGTTTGGTAATATATTTTCAGCCAAAGTTAATGAAAAAAATGATAAAACATTACAAAATTCAAAGAATATGAAAAAATAACATTACAAATATTTGTATATATAAAAATAAAGCATTACATTTGTAGCACAAAAAGAAAATAAAACATTACAAATACCATGAGTGCACAAGTAGGACAATATAAATTTGGACGCCATCGCAATGTGTGGGGAATATGGAGATATATGGTGGTCAATGAGAGCGGAAGTTGTGCGGAGTTTGTCAAAGATGTATTGACCTATAATGATGCGGTAAGAGAAGTATATCGCCTTAATGGTTGGGCTCAACCTAAAAAGATATATCGGAAATTCTAATATAACTGTAATAAAAAATTTTACAACTATGGCACAGATTATTGTTCTTCAGCATGACACAGCCGTCCGTGCAAACATTATTACTGTTCGCACTAATGCCCGTACAATTGACGGTATCGGTAAGGCAATTCTCATCGAGCAACTGAAAAAGAAGCTGCGCAGCGGACAGATTGTGAAATTTGCCTATCTCAAAAGCAATGGCGAGGTTCGTGTCGCTTTCGGAACTCCCAATCCCGATTTTGTGAAGGATAAGGTTTGCGGATTGGGCGAGAGCCGCGAGAACTATGCGACGACTGCCTATTATGATTTGGAAAAGGGAGGATGGAGAAGTTTCCGATGGGAGAATCTGATAGCGGTATATTAATACCGCTATCTTTACACTTTTACGATTACTGAAACTTGTATTATGCTGATATGCATAGCGATATGTAATGCTGAGTAAAATAATCTTTCAAAAATCGTTGTAACGGACAAAAGTGAATGTAATATGAGCCTGAAGTATTCCTATACAACAGCCGATTACCTTGCATGGAATGAGATGACGGGACTTATCAGACGGTTGTATGACGATGGTAACTACACGATCAGTCTGCTGTTGGCGTGCGGTTCATTTTGGGGGTTGCGCATCAGTGATCTACGTAACCTGATTTGGGAAAAGATTTTAGGGCAGGATACTTTGATCATTGTGGAAAAGAAGACAGGAAAAAGGCGTATGATTACGATCAATAAACCTCTTCAAAAACATATCAAGGCATGTTACTCGGCTCTTGGCAGACCGTCGCTTACGCAGAATTGCTTTATTTCGAGGATGGGGACGGTATATTCTGTGCAACGGCTGAATGGTATTTTTAAGGAGCTGAAAATAAAATATCATCTTCCTATCGACCACTTCTCGACGCATAGCATGCGCAAAAGTTTTGGTCGGCAGATTGTCGACAAGGCGGGCACCAATGCGGAGATGGCATTGATAAAACTGTCTGAGATCTTCGGGCATTCTTCGTCCTCAATTACACGCAGATACTTAGGACTTCGACAGCAGGAGATACAAGAAACATATAATTCACTAACTTTTTAATTAGCAATACCTCTCAAAGAGTGCTGTTCGAGTGAAAATAATTTCCTATATTTGTGAGGCAGAGTGCAGAAATGCATGAAGCAAACATATTTGATGAAAGTGTTTTCGCACTTATCCTAAGTAGGAAATGTGGTAGTTTCAAGACTGAAGGATAGACGAACAGCACTCATTCCTTGTATAGTTATTGAGGTTGGCATATTCTATTTCTACATGCACACCCCATACTATTCAGGTGTGGGGTATTGCATCGTTTATTTCAGTCAAGGTCTTACCACAACCTCCTACTTGATAAACGAAACGGCTCCACACTTTCTTTTATTAACACCTTCTTTGGAGTTGGGAAGAATAAAATCATTAAAGGTTATGAAGAAACTTATCTGATCTATTGTGTGTGTATAAAAGAACGGGCTGAAAAATCATCTAAGGTAGATTATGTCCATTCGAATTATATTGAATCTAATTTATAGTTTTATTTAAAATCATGAAAAAATATCTTGTTATTTTAGCAGCCGTTTTGTTATCATCTTGTGGAGTTCAAACTTCAACACCTGAAAAAGACGCTTTAAAAATTCGCAGCGCATTAAATAAAGCAACAAGTGCAAAAGACGTTGACGACGCAGAAGCTTTATTTTACAAATATAAAGAAGCCTATGAAGAAGAAATCTATAACGGGAAACGGAATATCGAAGATTTGGAGAAACTAGTGACCTTAATTTGGCAATAACTATAAAAATAAACAAAGAACAAGAACCCTTTCTCTTAACTTATTAGCCATGACCTAAAAGGTATTTGTACATGGATGAAAAAGAGTGCTGTTTCTCAGCACTCTTTCTTTTTGTCGCGGTTTGGGTTTTTCACTTTTATATACGGAACTTTAATAGCGAAAACATTTTATCAATTTACTTAATTGATATTGATTAAAAAATCAATTAACTATCTTTGTTAAAATTCCCAACCTATGAAGATGTCAAAGCCAACCATTAACCTACGGATAAAGGATGTTATGGAAGAAAAACAGATCTCGCAAAAGCGACTTTGCGCAATTACGGGTATTCCTGAAGAATCATTGTGCCGCCAACTGAAGCGGGGAAAGATGAACCTCGACAGGCTGGCAGTCATTGCCCAAGCCCTTAATGTCGATATACGCGATTTAATCAGCACTCCTATAAAGAAGGAGGTTAAGGGATATGTGGAGTATGGCAATGATATATATTCTTTCCAAACATTCAGAAGGCTCAAGGAAATTGTAAACATTCTTGAGGGACAGATGAACCGCCCCCAAAAGATTAAAGAAGAAGCCGATCGTATACGGCGGATAGAATCAGCGAATATAAGGAAAGTGCAGCTGTCGACGCAAATACCGACATTTGAAGAGATCGTTTTGGATAGAGCCGAGACATATGACGCGACAGTTCAAAACTGTTGGTCGTTCCGCAATGCAGGAGATGTTAGAGAGGGGGTCGTTTTGGACTTGGGCAATATGGTGGCAGGGTATGAATTCGACATGTTGGGGCAACACTTCCTCAATTCGGAGGCGGCATATATTGCGGGAGCATATTCGTTGGCGGGTAAGCAATATGCGGATATTCAAAGGATGCTATCGACATGGGATAACGGATATACCGCGAAGTCTGTTTTCCGCAAACAACATAATGAATACACGCGTCTGATTCGACAAGATTGGACGCAATTCAATATCCAATGGATGCTGTTGGTGATATGGGAGAAGTGTAAATCAAATTCCACATTCAGGGACATACTGTTATCCATTCCACGTGACGCTGTCATTATAGAGAACAGTACGGATGTGGGAGCAGAAGACCCGACCAAAAGTACAAGCACAATATGGGGCTGTTGGAATCGGGAGCTAATGGATGCGCGATATGTAATCGAAGAGGATGTTGCCAACAGGACGTCAGCAAAGAGCAAAAAGGAGATCGAGCGCAGGCAGATGGTCGAGCGAAATAAGATTAATCATATTGGCATATGGCGTGGAAAGAACCTAATGGGCAAAATACATAAACTCTGTCAGATTGCTCTTTTGACAAATACCGAGCCACCAATTGATTATAACTTATTAGATAGTGGACATATTTATTGGTTTAGTTACGGTCTAAAATATAATATTTAGTATCTTTGTTAAAATTGGATTGTCATGATTACGAGTATTTATATAGATGGCTTTAAATCGTTTAAAGAGTTCCATATGGAATTTAAGCCGTTGACGGTGATAGCAGGTGTAAATGGATCAGGCAAAAGTAATCTTTTTGATGCATTAAATCTTTTAGGTAGATTATCAGAAGATGAAGAACTCTATAAAACATTCTCAGAACAGAGAGGTACTACGTCTGAATTATTTACTCGTTATAGTGAGTCGGAATGTGCTCAATCAATGATCTTTAAAGTACAGTTGTTGGTACCACGAAAAATATCTGATAATTGGGGAAATGAAAGGACGCTTTCTTATACAAGGTTAGAGTATACTATCGAAATTTCTCAAAAACAAGATACTATGGGGCGAATGATATTGTATGTGTCATTCGAATCATTAACACCGATAAAGAGAGATGGCGACAAATGGATAGAAAAATCCACGAAAGGTAAATTAACGCCATATATGCGAGAGCAATGGATCCCCAAAGTTCATGGGAAACCTGTAAAATATATAAGTACAATAAAAGATGACGGGATAATTACATTGCATCAAGATGGTAAAGGGGGTCGAAAGAAGGAATATTTCATTAAACAAAATATTCGACGTACCATATTGAGTGGAATAAATTCTATCGATTTTGCGCATGCACTTGCTGTTAAACAAGAATTGCAAAGTTGGAGGTTCATGCAATTATCACCTCAAGACCTGCGACAACCGACAAGTTATGAAAAATGGGAGGGAGATACGATTACTAAAACAGGGAAGAATCTAGCATCTGCACTATATAGAATTAAGGAATCTGATAATTACGCACTGAAGGCTATTTCAAGACGACTAAGTCAGCTTGTAAGTGGGTATAAGGAAGTATTGGTTGAAAATGATACTGTGAACAAACAATATGTTATAAGTGTTAAGAGCATCGATAATAAGATATATAGTTCAAGAGTTCTTTCTGAAGGGACTTTGAGGTTACTTGCGTTGTGTATTTTATGTGAGGATAATCAGCATACAGGATTGTTGTGTTTTGAGGAACCTGAAAATGGAATAAATCCACAGAGGATACATCTGATTATGGATCTTTTAAAAGATTTAACCGCTGATTTTACTATTGCGGAGTCCCCATTGAGGCAGGTTGTGATTAATACACATTCGCCTGCCGTTGTGTCGAACATGATAAATTGGATGTCAGATAACTCTATTGGGGTTTGGATAGCAGATATGTCTAATCTTATCTATCATGATAATAGTAAAGTGTATTCTTTGATGGCGACACGAATGAATAAGGTAGACTTAACGAATAAGGAGAATACAATACAAGGAGATTTATTTGATGAAGAAAAGGCAAATGTGCGTCGATATACACTTAATAATGCATTGAGATATCTTAGAACAAAAGAATTGGAGACGGCACAAGAAACGATACAAAAAGCGCAAGAAATAAAATGAGAAGTCATCAAATAATAATAGGTTATACTACAGAAGGTAAAAGCGATTGTAAGTTCCTTGGGGATATAATATTAAGGACGTTTAATGAAGTAATCTATGAATGTCAAAGATCTATCGAAATATTAGATGTCATATATATCCCCAAAAAACATGGTTTAACTTATGATGAAGAAGTGAAAACGGCAGCAAAAGAAGCTTTTAATATCGGAGCAAATATTTTATGCGTACATGCAGACGCGGATGATCGTAGTGATAGAATGAGATTCCATACAAAAATAAATCCTGCTTTTGCATATGTTAATGACTCCAATGATCACGATATCTGCCGATGCTTAGTACCGATTGTCCCAATTTACATGATTGAATCTTGGATGCTTGCCGACAAGCAGTTGCTAAAGGCAGAGATAGGAACAGATATGTCAGATGGAGAATTGCGAATTAATATTGCACCTGAGACTTGTTCGACCCCGAAAGATTTGATATCTGATGCAATTAGGATTGCTCGTCAACAACTACCACAAAGGAGACGAAAAGATCTTACTATACATGACTTATATATTAGTATGGGATATGGTGTTGATCTTAATATTTTATCAGGGTTATCGTCTTACTCGAAATTTAGGCTATCTGTTAGAAGCGCATTACAGACTTTGAACTTATTGCCATAGTAAGGAGTTGATAATTCGCAGTAGCGTAATAAATAAAGCTTATGTAAATATTTTTATATAATATGAAAGAGAATTTATATCAAGTTCTGTATAAGATATACAAAGATCCGCCACGATGGAAGTATTATAGGGGGAATAGAGGTGATTATCAAGATAAAGATTTTCTTTCTTATGAGTTTTCAACTCTTTTCATTCAGCAATATTTCATTGCAGGGCAAAAATCAAGATTAATAGAATCTATATATAGATTATCTCCATTAAGACAGATACATACTGTTTCTACATTTTTCTTGGGACTTTATTTATATAACTTCCTAAAAGTTTCGTCTCATAGAAAATATGAACCGAATTTTAAGTATTTATGGTTTTTAACTTGTTTATATCACGATTTTGGATATATAATTGAAGACGGCATTGACCGTACTTGGACTGATAAAATCAAATATGACGTTTATAAATGTCTTAAGATTCCGAACGAACTAAAAATATATTATGATATCGAAATAATCAAGAGATATTCAGAGTATAGACACAATATAGATCACGGTATTGAAGGTGGTCGAAAATTGTATGACCTATTAAAAAAGAATTATGCCTACTATCGCGAGAAATGGGCTCATCAAAATAATGTTGAACCTCAAGATGATTTCTTGTATAATGGTAAAATATGGTTCAGGAAACGGCACGAAAAATACTATGCTGAGGCTGCATTAAATATTATGCTGCATAATATATGGTTTGCGAATGATCCCCAAATGGCAGAGGAATATAGTAAAGCTGATTTGGGCAAGCTCATAAATAAGCGCCTTAGGTTTACGTATTCGGCGGCTTTGTTGTTTGTATTGGCATTTGCTGATACTATTGAACCTATAAAAAAGGTAAAAAAGTTTGGCGTTGATAACTATAATGCAAGTCCCAATGGAAATCTTAATAAAGCACTTCTTGAAAGTATCTCTATATCTACGGAGAATAATAATAAGTTAATTCTTTCGTTTGAAAGGAAATTGAATGACTATCCGTATGATAATTGGATGCAGAGTATATGTGATATAGGCAAATGGATAGATGTGGGAATTGAGAAGCAAGGCGATTCAGTAATAATAGACTTTTTTCATGTTGATAATAATTAAGAATTAAGGCACAGGTATAACCCGGGTAGTGTTTCAAAAAGTGTGTCTGGATAGGAGCCTTCAGATTCTTCAGATATGCAAATATAGCGATTCTTGTTTTCAGATCCACACGCCGCGGCGTGTGGATCTTATTTTTGTGTTATA